>ENA-UOXV01001020-UOXV01001020.1-marine-metagenome-genome-assembly--contig:-NODE-1020-length-39942-cov-5.925339_pt1 | contig 39942 bp, 37 predicted proteins | sample MGYA00238165_ERZ766961 | MGnify/ENA primary metagenome ERZ766961 (study PRJEB28924, sample SAMN03173240) | marine metagenome | biome: Marine; feature: Water; material: Subsurface seawater | place: North... | reverse complement strand
CGATAATATCGTCCATTTTTTGCATAAGTTTATCCAGATTTCTTTCTGCAGAACCGTTCGACCAATCAATTTGGCAATCACCTTCTTCAACACTTGAGTCTTCAACTAATTTTAATTTCTTTAACCGTGTATTGTCTAAAATCTTTTCAGAGAGGCGATCATTTAATTGATTAATAATAAGTGGATTGATCTTGACTAGAATCTCTGGTTCCTCAGTGTAAAGTTTAGGAAGGTCGACAATTACTTTAATTATTTCCTCAACAGCCGAATTTTTCGCAAGTGTTGGAAATATTTTCTTTATGATTGTTTGGGTAAGTAAAATAAGATTATCTGATATTTCTTTATTAACCAAATCTTGTTTTGCTTCTAGATTATTCATTTCATCAGATATTGTAATTAATAATTTATTTACGCTTTCCTCGATTCCCATTAGTGCTTCAGAGTTACCATCTTTTTTTCCGTTTTGATAATTCTCTTCACGTATTTGTTCGATGCGTTTTTCTTCTTCGAGCTCTTTTTCTAATTTTATATCATTAGCAGAGGTGTTGTTGCCGCTTTGGGAGAATGTATCAGATAGCTCGTTTTTGCGGCCAACTGTCGATAACTCATCGAGTTCATCAAACGCCGTATCAAACATAAATCTCTCAGCAATTGCCATCGTGTGCTTACTCTCTTGGCTAGTAACTTCGTTAATAAAATATAATTATAAATTCAGAAAATTAATTCATCTTCTCCACCGCTTCCAGCAATAGCAATTTCACCTTCATCTGCAAGGGTTCTTGCTGTGGTAACAATAGTACTTTGTGCTTCGGTAACATCTTTCAACCTTAGTGGTCCCATGGCGTCCATATCCTCTAACATCATTTTTCCAGCTCGTTCAGACATATTATTGAAGAATAGACCTTTTATTTCCTCAGATGCTCCTTTTAGGGCTATGGCTAATTGATCTTTATCGACCTGCCGGAGCAGAACTTGTATGCCTGAAGGATCAATATTTTTAAGATCCTCAAAAGTAAACATTAGACCTTTAATCTTTTCTGCACTCTCTGAATTACGCTCTTCTAACGCTGTCATGAAACGCTCTTCAGTATTTCGATCAAGATTATTAAAGATATCTGCCATTACCTCATGACTATCAGGCCGACCACTCCCGGCTACTACGCTTGTCATAAATTCATTACGCAATGTCTTTTCAACGCCCTCTATTACTTCTCGTTGCACTGTACCCATTGTAAGTAGACGCATTATTACCTCTGTTGCAAACTTGTCTGGAAGAACAGATAGAACTCTTGACGCAAAATTGGGTTTCAGCTTCGACAATACAACTGCAACAGTTTGGGGATATTCGTTTTTAAGATAATTAGCTAGGACTTCCTCATTAACATTTGCTAACTTGTCCCACATAGTTCTTCCAGCTGGCCCACGAATTTCCTCCATAATCTGAGCCGCTTTCTCTGGATCAAAGCCTCTTGCCAGAAGACGTTCAGTAGCCGCTGCACCACCCATAATTGTGCCTGAACCTGACATGTGTAATGTAAATTCATCGAATAGTTGCTCAATAAGTTCTTCGTCGATCTGACCAAGTTTGGCCATAGCTAATGATAAATCTGAAATTTCCTCATCATCCATCAAATTAAAAAGAATTGTTGAGTGTTCCTGCTTTAAACAAAGCATTAAAATAGCAGCCTTTTGCCCACCTGTGAGTTGGTTATATGAAATTAGGTCTTCGGTCATAAATCACCCATTATTTGACATTTTAACATAGTGCTAAGTCTCGGCATACATCCAACTTCGGATAATTGATAACGCTTGCTCTGGTTCATTCTCAATTATATCAGAAATCTGTTTAAGAGCAGAGGCCTTAACGCGACTATCCATACTTTCAATATCAATAAGATCGTCAAAATCCTCCAGAGCTTGGGGAGTTATTCCATCAGGCCCGGTTAACGCTGGGGTAGACATTGCGGCATCTTCAAGCATTTTCTGCTCGGCAGCGGCAGCTGATAAAGGAAGGGTGTCAAATGCTCTTGATAACAGTGGGCGAATTATTAAAAGTATTACCAAGATAGCCAGTATACTTAGAACTATTATTTCGGCGATTCTTGTTAAATCGCTTTTTTCCATTCCAAATAATAAATCTTTTGACTCGCCTGTATCTAGCCTTTGATCAGCAAACCTCATATTTATGACTTCGACAGTATCCCCTCTACTCCGATCAAAACCAATCGCTGAAGATACTAATTTAGTTAAATTTGCCATCTCTGGGGCTTGCCTAGGCCTATATTCTTTGGTTCCATTTGGATTTTCTGTTATCACGCCATCAACTAGAACAGCAACAGATAAGCGTTTTAGGGCGCCAGTTTCTCGAACAAAGTTAGTAATTTTTTTAGAAACTTCAAAATTTACTTGTTCATCTGTTTTTGCTTCTCTAGATGAGGACTTTGGCCCACCTTGGTCTGTCCCATCTGGCACATTATTTTCGACAGTTACTGGAGGTGATTGAGATTCTTCTGACGTCTGACTTTCATCAATCACTCGCGTTGAACGAACAACCTGGCCATCAGGATCAAATGTTTCTTCAGTGGTAGACACTCTGTCAAAATCTAGCTCAGCATCAACCCTAACATGAACTTTGCCTGGGCCAACAGATTTAGTGAGTAATTCTGTTAATTCTCTGGTGAGCCGAGTTTCTAAATTTATTTTGCGTTCTAGAATGCTATTTGCTTGTATCGCATCAGCATCATTACCAGTTGCCAAAAGATTACCCTTATCGTCAACTATTGCCACGCGAGATGGCTCTAATTCAGGAACTGCCGATGCCACTAAATGTTGTATCGCAGCGATCTTATCTCCTGCGAGTTTTCCAGAACCTTTCATTTTTATTATTACGGATGCTGTTGCGGGTTGTTTTTCGCGGCTAAATAATTGACGTTTGGGTAGGACTAAGTGTACCCGGGCCGAGTAAACGGACTTAAGAGATCGTATCGTTCTTGCTAATTCACCCTCTAAAGCTCTAACGAGCGATAGATTTTGCATAAAATTTGTTGTTCCTAATGAACTTGAGTCATCAAAAATCTCATAGCCGACAGATCCGCCCCCCGGTAAACCCTCTGAGGCCAGCGCAATTCGTGTGGATCCTACTTTATCACCAGCAACATATATCTCATTACCCTTATTTCTAGTCTCATAGGGAATATTAAGTTTTTGAAGTTGAGAAATAACTTCTTTCGAGTCAGTGGGTTCAAGATTAGAAAAAAGTAATTCCATACTTGATCCGGTAAGCCTAGTCATCATAAAAACAAAAAATAATACAAGTGCTATGAAAACTCCGCCCATTATAGCGAGACGCATAGTTCCCAAATTTCTTAGGAATTCTATAAAATTGCCCACGTATTAGCCCCTTTTAAGGTTCTTAATCTTTTAATTTTTGTCTGTAATGTGAATTTTAACATCACGACGATCTAAACTTAATCTGTCTAAATGAAAAAGTAGTTAACACTGGGCAAATTTTGCCTAGTAAATTTGTTTTACCGTATTTTAATATCATTCTTCTGGGTTTAATGCTTACCTATAGAACTTCTGCCATAAAGTAAGGGAAATATGGCTCTATACAGTAAATTAATTTATAATGGGCTTTGTTTCTTAAAATCCTTAAAATTCTCTATAATCGTTAGTGTCGCACCAAAGTGCCCACATATTTCTATACGCCTTCTCCATTTCAGTTGTGTAGACTTCATTATTACACAGGGAAGAGTTATGTATTTGGGATCTAAGATTTTGACGGATCTCGTTAAGTTTATTTGGATTGCTCGATAGGTCTTCACTAATCTTTATATAAGCTTCAGGGGTGTTTGCTGCGAATTCAGGTCGCCCAATATGTGCAACCATTGATGTTGTTACCCTGCTAACAAAACGATCACCTTTCAATGTAATTACGGGTAAACCCATACTTAAGGCTTCAAATGTAGTCGTAGCACCGTTAAAAGGGAGAGGGTCGAGCGAAATATCTGCTTCATGATATAATTTTAAATGCTCGTTCCGGACATCATTTTTGGCCTTTAGAATAAGCCTATCGGGTGAGATATTGTAATCGGTAAAAAGTTTTTTAATCCTAGACTTCATCAGAGGTTCGCAATAATAATCGAAATATTTCAACATCAAACGGCTGTCAGGTATCCTTTTTAGAACCTGTGCCCATAGTTCAATAACTTGATTGCTAAGTTTCTCGGGTTTATTAAAACAACAGAAGGTTATATAGCCATTTTTGATAACAGGCGCTTCATTGACTTCTGGCATTTTCCGGATTGGATACTGGTAATAAGTGGGGAGATGATATAGTTTCTCAGTAAATTTTTCTTTACTATTTTTTGGGCTAATAAATTTGTCTGTAAAGTAATAATCCATATCGGAAAGACCGCTTGTGGCGCAATCATGATAGCTAACTTGAATAGGGGCAGGGCGATATGTTGCGATTAATGGTCTATTTTCATCAAAGCGTCCCGCTAATGTAATTAAAATATCAATTTTATCTTTCTCTATTAAATCCGCAGCTTCCTCATCAGTTAATAAGTCTATATACTTGAAATGATCGGAACTTCTCTTAAATGACTCGGTATATTCATCTTCATTAATAGAATGGGAGTATAAAAATATTTCGAATTTCTCATGATTATGATTTGTTAGCATCGGTGCAATATTCTGGGCAACAACATGTTTTCTAAAATCAGATGAAATATACCCCAACTTAATTCGTTTGTTTAAATTACGATTTATAGTTTTAAATTTCTTTTTAGAATGTTCAGGTTTGTTATTATGCCCTCTCAACTTGAGATGTAAGTCGTAAAATTGATCAAGTGAATAGCTGGGATCATTTAAAGCTAAAAACAATAAACACTTCTCAGAAAAAGCTGCATGCGGAGCAATCTTCAGAACACTCTCATAATAATCTGTAGCCTTTTTTATGTCTCCAATAGCCTGATATGCTGAACCGAGATTATGAAGTGTCTCCGTATTTTTATTATTTACTTCCAAAGATTGATATAAGTATTGAAACGCTAGTTGAAATTTACCCATCTTTGCTAACAGGCGTCCCAATCCATTAAGTAAACGAGTATCATGTGGAGCAATTTTCAATCCAAGTTCATATTCTTTTTGTGACTCCTCGATAATACCTAAATCATTTAAAATTTGAGCCAATTTTAGCCTAGCTTGTGTGTTTTCGTTATCTATGTCGAGTACGATTTTATAGGCGATTTGAGCGTTAATTTTATTCCCAATATTTATAAAATTTTGGCCAGCCTCTATATGAGCTTCAATGTGGCGGGGATTTATATCAACACATTTTTTTAAATAATCGATGGCCTCATTAAAATTTCTTTTTGAACTCTCAATGAGACCTAAATTATAGTAAGCTTGAGCATAATCGCTTTTGGCTTTAATAGCTCTTTTAAAAGCTTTGGTTGCTTTATCAAGTTCACCAATATCGACAAAAATATTCCCTAAATTATTATGAGCAGTATGATATTCAGGTGTAAGTTTTATTGCATTTTCTATTAACTCAATTGCCCGATTTATATTTCCACTTTGATGAGCAATTACGCCTAAAAAATGCAGAGCGCCTGAATGTTCGGGAACATTTTCTAGAATTTTTCGATAAATAGTTTCAGCTTTACCTAATTGATTATTTTTATGATAAGTATTTCCAATTTCAAAAATTTCTTCAAGTGAAGCTGATGGTTTTTTAAAAATAGTCTTTCCATTAATCTGATTTCTATCAGTTTCAGTAAAAATCTTTCCAGTACCACCTCTGTTGGTAATGCTATTCATAAGTCACCTTATAACATTGTAATTAGATATAATTTTACTAGATCAAAAATTAAGATGGCATAATCAGGTTAATAGCTCGTAAAATTTTAAATATTAATAAAAAAAGATCCCGATATATTTTAATTAATAAAACATATCGGGATAGTTAGTGGTGGGCGTGAAATCGTTTAAATATGTTTTTCACCAAAAAAACTCCCGGTAAATATAACGATATATTTACCGGGAAAGTTGTGGTGGGCGTGAAACTCTATTAACGTTTAATTCTCATAAGTTCCCCTAACATCTCATCCGCTGTACTAATAATTTTTGCACTTGCAGAATAAGCTCTCTGGGTTGTGATCATTTGTGTGAATTCTTTAGCAATATCAACTGTTGACGCTTCTAATACTGAATTTTGAACCTTTCCCGCTCCACCGACACCACCATTTCGCAAGAACATCAATCCTGAAAAGTCAGTTTGGCTATAAACGTTACCTGTGCTTGCACCAAGACCATTTGGGTTTGGAAACGTTGCGATCGGAATTTGGAAAATCGGTCGAATATCACCATTCTGGAATAATGCAGTAACAAGTCCAGACTCGCCAATCACAACGCCTGAGAATTGACCAAATGCCGCTCCATCTGTATCAATAAATGTTGGGTTATAAGCCGCCGCAAATTGGGTAATGCCGTTTGCTTGTCCAACAGTTCCAAAGGTAAAGTCAATTGCCAAATCCGCAGAGCCATTGTTTGTTGCTATTGCTATATCATCAACATTAAAGGCGGTTGGAATGCCGCTACCATCAAAATTAATTGCAGCTGTTGTTGCTGTTGGTAAATCTAAATCTCGGACGGTAAAAGCTCCACCGCCAAACTGATTAATGGCTGAAGCGCCACTTAAACCATTGACTGTGATAGTTATGTCCAGGGCCTTTGCATCTTCCGATGCTGTTGTTGTGTTTGTAATATTAACCCGCGTATTGCTAACGGCAGCTCTGGCAGCAGTGGTTCCTGCCGTGTCGGCTACATTGAAAAGGCTAACAAATCGTGATGCTGCTGCTGCTGCATCACCCGCAGTAAAAGTAACAGCAGTATTGGTGCCAGTTACTGATCCATTTGTATCGAATTCAAAAACCACGGCTGCTCCACCGGTATTAAAGTTCACAGTTACGGTTTCACCATCTGCTGGAGCACTGCCAAAATCTAATCGGCCCGTTGATGCATAAACAGCGCCAGCGGAATTTAATAGTGTTGCATTTTGGCCCCCAGCTGGTGGCTCAACAGAGAGATCCCACTGATTATTATCTTTCTTGGTCCATGTTAATGCGACATTATGTGCAACTCCGAGAGAGTCAAAAACTTGGACAGTTGTATTTCCTGTAGCGCCAACAGCATCTTCAGCATTCAAATTGGCACCAAAAGTTAGATTGTCCGTGGCATCAGCCGTTCCTCCAATGTTATTCAATCGAATAGTTTCGAGATTTGTAAAAACAGTTGGATCTGGATTAAAGACAGTGTTTGTTGCATCTACTGTTTGACCAGTTGAATTCGTTTTGTAACCCTGAAGAAATTGACCAGCAGTATTCTTTAAGAAACCACTTTTATCGGCATTAAAGGCACCAGCACGGGTAAAGTTGAAACCCGATGATCCTGCACTATTGCTACTTTCGTTCACGACAAAGAATCCGTCACCCGCTAGAGCTAAATCAGTAGCATTCAGTGTCGAAGTAAATAATCCTTGAACGTCAACCGCTGCAAAAGGGTTTTGTTGAACACCGCCAGGGTTATAACTATTGCTGCTGGCTTGAGCTGTAACCAATGTTTGGAAGCGCATCTCAGTAGCTTTATAACCAACAGTATTAACGTTGGTGATATTATCTGCGATTGCACCCAACGCTTGTGAATTCGCATTTAATCCGGAAACGCCCGAGAACATTGCACCATATAAGCTCATTTTCTTTCTCCTATTTTATTAAACCCAACTTTTTTTAAAGTTGGTTTGATTTATGTTTTTTTTCACGCGCTTATTCGATGTTTTTTTATTCTGAAGTTGTAGTTAAGTTAGCTGGTTCTTTAACCGTGATTACTTTATCTAATGGTATTTGTACGGATCCCGCATCTAATACGGTGTTGCCTGATTCCATGTTTACGCCTGTTACACGAGCCCTAATCCTTGCTGAACTTAAAACAGACTGATCACCAAAACCCTTTGGCGTTATATTAATATCATAGGAGCCATCGGGGAGTTGCGCTCCATTGGCATCCTTGCCATCCCAAATAAATTCGTGTCTGCCAGATTCAGTTCTGCCTGGAACATTTAAAACGACATCTCCACTGCTATTAAGCATTGTTATTACATTTGCTTCGGCATTCTTATCAAGTGTGTAAGTAAAACTTGCTACACCATCTTGAAGGGGCACTGCTGTGCCATCCGCCTCAATATCTGTTCCAATAAAACCTACAACTGTGGCCGAGAGCGACGAGTTTTGTACTTTCAGCAAATCTTCCATGGTTGCATTTGTATTGATTTGTTGCTCTACACTTGCAAATTGGACAAGTTGCCCTGTGAATTCGGTTGGCTCTAACGGAGACAACGGGTCCTGGTTCTGTAATTGCGTTGTTAATAAAAGCAAGAACGAGTCAAAATCTCCGGCCAGGGTATTTTTATCCGAGATTGTCTGCGACTCTGCGACAATCGGTGCGCTAATTGCTGAAGCTGAAACTGCCATAATTAAGTTAAATCCTTATATCTATGCCGCCATTATTGGCTAAATTAGACCCATAAGATCCAGTATATTTATCGTGCATTCGTTCCTGGTTTTGGTCATCGTTTTGTTCTTCATGCTCTTGAGTATCAGTATTTTGTGTGTTTTTGTTCTTGTTCTGATCCGCAATTTGTTGTTGGGCTTGATCTTTCAAACTAAAATTAAAACTTTGCGAGTCAGTTTTTAAACCGCCATCTTGTAATGCTCGTTCCAAGCCTCGTATATCACGTTGTAAAAGTTCTAATGTTTCTGGTCTATCTGCCAAAACAGTTGCTGATAGCTGACCATCACGAGCGATTTCCATTCTAACTTCTACTTTACCCAAATGAGCTGGATTGAGTTTAATGTTTATTTTATCTATTCCAGCGCTGATTGCTTTTTTAATTTGTAGTGCTACTTGTTCCACAGGTAATGGGGGTTTAGCAGGTGGAGGTGGAGGTGGTGGGGGAGCAACTCTAGATGTTTGTTGTGAAGGGCTCGAATTACCTGTGCTAGCAGTTGCCGTTAAATTAGGAATTTCACTCCCAGCAGTTACTTTTGGGGTCATTATAGATTGATTGGTTATAGATTGTTGAGTGCCGATTATCGCTGTTTGCTGCCTTAATGTTGGCGCTATATTTGTACTAGTATCTGTTTGAATAGAGGTTGGAGACTGATTGCTTATATTATTAAGTTGCGGGTTTATATTTTTTGTGTCTGTGGAAGGTGCAAATTTTAAGACCCCTGACTTTGATGAGGAGTTAATCTCATTAAGTGATAATTCTGTCAATTGAGCAATTGGTGTTTTGTTTTGACTCAAGTTAGAACTAATTGAATTTTTACCGCTGTTGACTTGGATTTTGATTGTTGAAAACGGATCAGCCTTCAGACGATTGGAGAGGTCGTTTTCTTGAACACTAATTAAGTTGTTAGAATTTTGGTTGGTAATTCCGTTGGTGCTGGAAGATTTTAGATTTTGGGGCAATCTAAATGGTTTTTCTTCATTAAATTTATTTTGAATTGTATCACGTATGATTGGTCCCGCTATTTCGGCACTTACCTTAGAGTTAAAAGAGGAATTGCTATTCGTTTGAATAATTTTATTTTTATCCATTTGATTAGCATTAAGAATTTCAGGTCTAATTATTGTTGTGTCTTGACTAAACGGTTTTTGACTATCTGCAGCCGTTGAGTTTGTATTTTTACTTGTTACTTCCTGCGTTAGATAAGGTAGGTTCTTTCTCAAGTTCTGATCATTTTCAGCCAAGAAGCCGTTAATACTGGAATTATCAGTATTATCTGTTGCCTCAGTTGTATCGCCTTTTGATGTTAATGGTTTTATTTCTTGGGTATTAGGGCCCTTAATATCGCTGCTTATAGAAGTTAAGTCATCCCTATCCTGCAGGTGAGAATTTGCCCCAATATTTATATTTTCATCCAGAGAGTTTTTATCATTAAGCAATGAGCTGTAATCATCTTTAGACGATGTATCGTTTAGATTATTTAATCTATTATCTATTCTAACTTCTGTCGTTTCTTTAGGTTTCTGTGCATTGGTTAAAGTCTTCTCAGGAGAGTCAATGGTCGCTTTAAAAATTGAAGAAAATTGTAATGTTTCTCCAAGAAATGATGTTGCTCCAATTTTATTTTTAAAAGCTGGCGGCGCTATTTTGGCGCTCTCAACCGCTCCTAAAACATTTGTTGCAATAACTTCGTCTCTCATTTTAATATAAATCCGCTGTCTTAATTAATTAAACGTATTTAGCAGTTAAGAATGCTACACGTATAATTATAAGCAAAACCTGGGCCAGTTTTATATTGTCGCTAATATATTGAAAATAATAGATAAAATAAATTAGTATTTATTATTATAACTATAGAATGCGTAGTTATTTAAAATACTAAATTGCAGGGGAAAAATCTGCCGGGCAACTGTGAGTATTGAATAAATAGGCCAGGTTTTATTTAATGAAGCGGAAACCATGAGCTTAGATTAAATCGAGATATCTGATGCCTGCTCGTTAGGTGTATCTGGATTAGTTTTTTGAGGATCATCACCGGCATTAATAAGCAAACCTTCGGCAAGGTTCTTGTTTATGTCAATCAAAGAGTCTAAGTGCTGAGCATCTGTATCCGAGAGAGCTGTTACCGTTTGCTTATCAACAAATATACTGAGACTCAAAATGTTAGCTTTAAGTTGATCTGGAAGTTGATTAGCCTCGTCTATAATGTCAGCTTGAATAATCGTCCAAAGTAGTTGATTAAATTTTAGAGCGGCCGCGTAGGTATCATAATCGTCCAAGTCTTTTTTTGCATCTTGAAGCATAATGGCAGCTTTAGTAAATGCCATTGCCTCAACTTCTCGCGGGGGCATAGATGATTTTTGTGTTTGCGCGTAGGCTTCTATTTTATTCTGTGACATTAGTAAGCAACTCCGCTTCATAGTTAAGTAATTTTTTACAGATTTTCAAGGCCTGATAGTGATCGCCCTCTAATATTTTTTGAGATGTTTCCATAATATATGCCATTATTTCTGGACTTGAAGAATTTTTAAATAACTCATCAACTAATTTAAAATAGATATTATGATATTCACGTTCATTTTTTGTGTCTACGTACATATTTAATACCATAAAGTATATTTTTTTTGCAATAGTGTCAGCTTTCTCCTCAGTAATTATATCTTTTTCTCTTAAAACAGGCACAGTATTTTGTATAACTATTTCTGCTTTTTGACCAGCGTTTGATATTACAGCCGTTCCTATTAAGACTTTTTCATCAGGCTTCAGAGTTAACTTAAGTGGCATATTCTCACCATCGGATACAATTACTTCTAAATTAATTTTTTATGTTATTTATATAATTATGTATTAGACTACAATTTAGTAAATCTTTCATGAATCAATTTGATTAATCAAATGTAGCAGCTTTAATAATAAAATGGGGAGCTTTGAGCTCCCCATAAATTTACAAAATTCTTATCAATTAGAATAGTCGAAGAATTGATTGTTCAGATTGCTGAGCAATACTAAGACCAATGGTTCCTAACTGTTGCCGAGTCTGCAATGTGAGTAACGCTGCCGATTCTGCGTTCAGATCAGCATTAACTAATTTTCCAGCTCCGCCTTCAAGTGAGTTAATTAGATTTGAGGTAAAATCCAAACGAAGTGACATCACTGCAGCGTTTGTACCCAATGAACTGGCTGTAGACCTAAGTGTGGTAAGAGCACTATCTAAATCATTTATGGCAGTGTCAATATTTGCATCAGTAGCAAAGTTTCCAGCGGCAACGGCCAAGGATAGTCCCGACGAGTCAGATGCTATACCCGTAACTGTGAGTGTCGAGCTACCATCTTCACTGAATGCAACTTTCAGGTTATTATTTCCACCTTTAATTAGGTTTGTGCCTCTAAAACTTGAATCATTCGCAAGATTGTCGAGCTGTCCCCTTAAATCGTTAAATTGTATTGCAGCTTTAGATCTATTTACCGCATCTGCATCTGACTTGGCAGCAAGCGCAAGACCTTTCATTTGTGAAACGATAGATTGGATTGTTTCGATACCTGACACCGCAGTTTCGAGGGTGCTGACACCAATGTCTATGTCATCTTTGAGATTTTTTAGATCAGTCGCCCTATCGTTCAAACTACGCGCTTGGAAAAACGATATCGCATTGTCAATTGCACTGTTCACTTTTAGACCAGTTGATAACCTCTCTTGCGTCTTACCAATTAAAGATGTTGTCTTTGTAAGCGCTAAAAGATTAGTTCGTGTCGCTGCGCTAAGATTTACTGGAAGATCAGCCATTTTTTTATTCTCCTATTCTAGGTTCATATCTTAACAGGTCCTTCTACCTGTTGGACCCTTTATATTACATAAATTATTTTTACCACTCTTAGATAAATTGATAAGGCCACTTATCTAAAGAGTCTACTAAAAACTATAACTAATAGCAATGAACTTTTCCAAAATGATTAAGCCCATGCAATCTTTTCTTAATATTTATCCAGGTATTTGTTTCACACGCCCAGACATTTCTCTTTTTTATTCTATAATTGTTACTATTTTTGCAACTTAAGTTTATCTCCTAACATACAAAATATTAATAAATTACTTATATTAAATGAATTTAGCTAAACTCATATTCGCTAATTTTACGATGGTGCTAAATGAAGCCTCGAGCATATTTTGATCTTGTTGCAATTCAGTAACAGCTTCAAAAGTGTTAACACCTTCTATTTCTGAAATAATATTCTGAAAAAAATTTTTTGAAGTTTCTAAATTTTTGTTAGTTGTGTCGAGTTGCTGTATTTTGGTCCCAATGTTCATTTCCATTGCTTGGAGACCATCTTCAGCTTGATTTGCGAGCTCCAGCGCATGAGTTATTTTTGATCTAAAATTTGCGTCGCCTCCACTTATGTCAGTTGACCTTAAAATTCTAACTGACCGAATTAACTTCTCAAAGGCAGAGTCCGCAGCTGTATCGCCATAATTAAGTACCACTCCCTCTGCTATTCTTGCTTTAGATTTTGTTTCATCTCCTTGGTAGTAAAATGAAGCCTCAGGTTTTGTCTCAAAATTACTGTCAAATGCTGGCGCATTACTAAGAGTGCCTGGCACCACAGGTTTTGTAGTGGTTTTAGAACCTGCAAACAAATAACGACCATTAATTTGAACGTTAAGAAAATCTTTAATTTCGGAGATTTTAACATCTGCGGTCGAATCTTTATCAATGCCATCAGTCAACACGCCTTCTCCATCAATATCTCTCAAGATATCCCGCACATCGCCCAGCACGGATTTCATGGAATTAATACTGTTCAGCATAGTATCAAGTCTCAACTTTATAAAGGTATTGTCTTCAAGAAATTTTTCCATTCTCTGGTTTGAGGTTTCTAATCCCACTAGACGATTGGAGTTCTCAGATATACCGCTATAATTTTGTGATTTTTGTAATGTACTTAATTTTATTTGGTTATCTGACATCCGATTTTGAGCATCTAGAATAACCGAGCGGACTACCCTACTTTGAGCTAAATCAGTTATGCGAGTTGTCATACTTTTAATCCATCATATTTGAGAGAATTTTAAACAATTCTTGAACGGTTGAAATTATGCGCGACGCTGCAAGATAGGATTGTTCAATTACAATCATACTTGCTAATTCTTCATCCATGTTGACACCACTTATGGATCCATGTTGATTACTAAGCTCTAGAGTTAAACTTTCTTGAAACTGAAGATCTCTCTCGTTTGCAGCAACCTCAACTGAGTGAGCCGACAAAATATTTGACGCATAGTTGTTTATAGTCGTCGTCGTCTGAGAGAGACCACCGCCTCTTGCTGGTGCTTCTAAAAAGGTTATATTATCGTTAAACGCTGCTGCTAGTTCTATAGCATTGTCTCCATTACCAATTGACAACCCTTGGCTCGTGGCTACCGCCAGACCTCCGCTATCAGTGATTAGAAAATTTTGACTGCCGGCATCGGTAATCTTTAAGTTGAAGTTTGAACCGGAAGCAATTACTTCAGCTGAAATTTGGGCAGTGGACAATGTTGCATTTGAGTTAATCGCGGCAGCTAAAGTTGTTAAGCTATCTCCAGTTCCATAATTAATTGAAGCGGTCGTTGAAGAATCTATCGTAAAAGCGAGTGTTCCTGCCGATTTGCCTAAGGCCGCAAAGGTGCTAGATGAACTGGTCTGATTTTCGGAAGAAAATGTGCTAGATTGAAGTTTGCCACTTGCAAGGTTAAAGTTATTTGACGAAATATCAGATCTCACTTTAACTCTATTACTGATTCCACGATAATCGTTGCGGAGCCCTGTTTCCGTAAGAAGTGTGCCACTTCCTGTTTCTACAACAGCAAAATTGTTACCGCTATCCTCTGTCAACTGGAGTCGGAACTCCGAGCCATCAGAAATAATAGTAGCAGTTATGCCAGTTGCTGCTGTTAGTTTTGTTTTAAGATTGTCCAGTGTATCATTCGCTGTATAATTAACTGATGACGTATTACCTCCAGAAGTCGTGAATTGGACCGTTCCACCGGTTGTGATTAGAGCACTTGTCTTACTTTTGACAGCGCTACTCCGATATGTGTTAAAACTTTCTGTTGAAACGTAAAGGTTGTTCAAGCCAAAAAAGTCTGAAAATCCAGAATCTGGCTTGTTGGCTCCGCTTACAGAACTTGTAAATTCATTAATCGTTACCCTGTTACTGCCTGATGCTACTAGGGATAAGTTTCCATCAGAGTTAACTGATGCAGTTAAGTTTGTAAATTTATCATTTATACCAGCGTTAGCACCATTTGTTAAAAGAGTGGCAACGCTGGTTATATTCGCATTCGACAAATCAATGAATTCTCTCTCTACTAAATTACCAGAGGCGTCGACAACACCAATTAATACTTTTCCGCTTGCATTAGCCAAACTAGTCGCAGTGGTTATAAAATTATCCCCAACCAAGCTTGTAGGGGGAGGAAAACCGGTTCCCTTGTTATGAGCCTTATTCAAATGGCTTTTGATCTTATCTGCTAATTCGTCCAATTGGCCTTGAAGTGCGGGTAAATCTGTGTCCCTTAAATCTATTAAGCCTTTTATAGCTCCGTTATTTATATCTGAGGTGATATCGCTCAAAGTAGCAGGTGTTCCAATGAAAATTCCTGGAACTCCCTCTGCTGGAAAATTTGCAGCTCCCGGCACCAAGTAGTTTTCTGCAGTTGTTGGCACATATTCCAAAACGGCATTCATTGAGGTAGGCCCATCATAACTCAATGTTTGTGCCCGCCCATCTAGTAAGGTCTTACCTTCTTTTGTAAACAAGGTGATGGCTCCAGAGCTTCTTTGAAAATAAGTTATGTCTATTTGTTTTGCAATTTCGTTGATTGCAATATCTCTCTGATCTTCGAGCTCGGCAGTTGACCTGTTATTATTGCCAAAATTAACAATTTCTAGATTTGTATCAACGACGATTTGCATTTTAGCATTTATATCGGATATTGCGTCCTTTATTTGGTTGCTGGCTAATAGTCTCATAGACTGGACTTGTTCCGACAGGCGGGCAAGTTCTCGGGTAATATCTTCCGCAGCATTCACCGCTAATGATTGATTTGGAGAGGTTTCTGGAGTGATTGCTAAGGCATCAAATTGAGCGCCTAATTCTGCAATTTTATGAGAAATAGAATTATTGTCAGCGGGGCGACCAAAAAAATTATTAATTTGAGATAAAAAATTATCTTTAACACTGAGTTTTTCGAATTTTCCAGTCTCCACTCTAACCTGTTTCAGTACACCTTGATCAACCGTTCTACCAATCGTTCCTATTTCAACGCCAAAACCCACCCCATCAAGATTTCTGGATGTCGGATTAACGATTTTACGAGAATATCCCTCTGTATTTACATTTGCGATATTGTTGGAGATAACCTGAATCGTACTTTTTGAAGTATTTAATCCGCTTATCGCATTTCCCAATGCTCCTTCGAGTGACACTATTTAGCTCCTTTAGATGTAATTTGTAAAAATATCATAGCTCTTGGTTAAGACCCACTGAGACTGGAGGATGGTAGGCTTGTCGGGTCTCCCTATTTGAGGATCCCTGTTTGCTGTATCCGGAGGTTTTATTTTGGTGATCAATCGCCGCTTCTGAAATTATTCGAAACAAATGCTCGCCGGCATCTAATCTCGCACGTAATCGGTTGGCATTCTCCTCAATTAGACCATTCAGGCTGACCACGGCGGCCTCTATATTATGCAGGAGCTCGGGATCCATTTTTTTTAGAACTTCGCCACTACCAATAACTTTAAACTGTTCTTCATAAGAATTGGTCAATTTTACTTTATCTTCTTGAAGCGATTTAATTTGGTTTGCTCGACCCTCGCCAGCTAGAATATCGTTTTCGCTTTTTAAAAGTAAACTTAACTGTCCTATGGTATCTAAAAATTTATCCGCACTATTTTGATTGTATGTCATAAAATTTCCAGTCAACTATTTAACTTCTTGTAATTTAAGTAAGTCTCTCTGAATCATATCGGAAATTCCAATACCACCATTTTTGGCCATTGATTTTCCGACCTCATCAATCATTAATGATTTCCATATTTTTTCGGCATGACCCCCACCAAATGGTTCGGCTGGTTCAATGCTTGCAAACATTGGCTGGAGCATTTGACCTAAGAAAAATGCTTCGAATTCTTCTGCAACTTCTCTTGATTTGGCAACACTATCTATTTTACCCAAAGTTGGGGGTAATTTTGCAGCCTGAAGAGCAATTATTCCATCTGAACCGATACTCATATTTTCCATGCTATTTCCCTACATTACCGCGATTTCGGCTTGAAGAGCGCCAGCGGCCTTTACGGCTTGTAAAATAGTAATTAGATCTCTTGGACCTATGCCCAGAGCATTCAGACCATTAACTAAATCTTGCAGCGTGACCCCTTCATTCACTACGACCAATTTCTTTTCCTGATTTTCATCAACGGCAACATCAGTCCTCGGAACTGTAGTCGTTTCGCCAACTTCGGCAAAAGGCCCAGGTTGGGAGACTTGGGGTGTTTCTGTAACTCTTATTGTTAAGCTGCCTTGTGCAATGGCTACTGTACTAATCTGAACGTTATCGCCCATCACTATTGTGCCACTTTGTTCATCAATAATTATGCGCGCTAATTGATCTGGCTCAATTCTTAACTGCTCAATATCTGTTATGAGACCAACCACATTATTTGTATAATCTTTTGGAATCAGCACAAGTAAAGTACCAGGGTCTCGGGGTCTAGCGGCATCGGTTCCAAGAAAAGCATTTATGGCCTGAGCCATGCGCCTAGAGGTTGTAAAGTCGGGGTTACGTAAACTTATGTGAAGTTTCTTTAGTGATGCTAAATCAAACTTAATTTCTCTTTCGACAATGCCACCATTCGCAATGCGGGCACTTGTGGGAACACCCTTCGTAACGGTTTCGCCTTCTCCGCCTGCAGTAAAGCCCCCAACAGCAACTTGTCCCTGTGAGACCGCATATACTTGCCCATCGGCACCAAGCAGTGGAGTTACCAAAAGAGTTCCCCCTAGTAGATTAGATGAATCTCCCAAAGCACTTACGGTCACATCAATTTTGTTGCCTTGGCGTGCAAATGCAGGCAAGGCGGCTGTAACCATTACAGCGGCGACGTTTTTGGAATCTAAACCAGCTTCTGTTGGTTTTACGCCAAGGCGTTCAAGCATCGCCAACAAACTTTGTTTCGTAAAATGCCCATCCTGCAGGCTATCGCCTGTTCCATTTAATCCAACTACTAGCCCGTATCCGACTAATAAGTTTTCGCGTACTCCCTCGAAAGTTGCAATATCCTTAATTCTTGATGCCGCTGCTGCGTCGAGAGTTGAACTGATTAATATTGAAAAAGTGAAAACCACAAAGATTATTTTTTTTGCCAAATATTTAATGGAATATCTACCCTTAATATCCGTCATTTCCTTTGTTCCTTACGCCCGTTTTCATTATTGTTTCATTTAATTAATGCTATTTCCATGCCAACTATTAATTCTGATAACCGCTTGTTTTTAAGAGATTATAAATTACCAAGCATCATTTTATTTAAACTAACTGTTATTGAAAATTGCTAATAGGCATATTTTGCCTTGATTTATTGGTATAACTAAAAAATTGAACTAAACTAGCTTTTTAGGTTCGCAACGGTTTGTGTCATTTCATCTATGGTTTTAAAGAGCATGGCAGATGAATTATATGCACTTTGGGTTATCATGAGATTTGAAAATTCAAACTGTACATTAGTATTTGATAATTCTTGCGAAAATGGCCTAAATGTAGCGAATTGAACGACATCCTCTGCATTTGGACTATCATCGTTTACTTGTTGCAATTGAGGGACGCCAGAGAGAATAGACTGTTCAAATAAATTACCTTGTTTTCTGTCTAATCCATTTTCATTTGCAAATATGGCTATTGGTAGTTTGTATAAAGTTTGCGTTGTACCATTAGAAAAATTCCCTCTTATTCGCCCTGATGCATCAAATTCGAAATTCTTTAAAAAGCCCTTTGTTCGTCCATCACGATCAAAACCGAAGAAATTAAAATCTTCTCCAATTGAACTCAGGTTTGTTAAATCTAAATCAAAGGTTGTTGTTAAACCAGTATTAGAGACTATTGTAACATTTTCGGTCGTACCTCGGGGTAATTTACCGGTGCCGTCAAACGTAAGAGTTGATGAAGTTGTTGATGTTCCATTACTTGGGATAATTGATAAGTTGAATTCTTGCGGGTTCGCGTTACGGGTCATTTTAATAGAAAATGCCTCGAGGTTTCCAGTTGCGTCAAAAACACTCGCATTAGCTTCATGGAATGCGCCCGGTACTGTTATTGACGGTATATTTAGGGCTACGGAAGCATTTTGTGTAGCTGCTGGTTGGGCTTGCACGGCTGTATCAAAAAATTCTTGATCAACACGAATGGCAACTGGGGCTCCATTTAAATTGATTGAACCATCTGCAGCTGGAATAAAGCCATGAAGGAAATTGCCATTTTTATCTGCAAGATATGCCTCGTTAAAATTATTTCCATTGCCGTCGACACCTTGGGGCCCAGAAATTTGTTCGAATTGGCCATCTCTTGTATAAAATGTGTCACCCGTGCCATCTGAGCGAGTATTCATTACATAAAATCCTCGACCATCGATAGCTAAATCTAGCTTGTTTATCGATGAATTAATTACCCCTTGTTGATCAATGTAATTGCGTGTCTGAGTCACTAATCCACCGTTGTCTCGAGAATTACCGTGTGTTCTGCCAAGAAAGGTTTTAAAAGTAGTTGCCTGCGATTTGTAACCGCCGGTATTCATATTCGTAAGGTTCTGCGATATACTGCTAAAGGCACTTTCTTGTCCAAGCATTCCAAGAGTTGGCGCTGCAAACATTCCATAAATTGGCATTTAAAACTTACTCCGGTGTAAAAAACTATTGCCAACTAACAAGCAAAAAAGGTGCCAAGTTTTATTTTTTTTAAGCCACTGAATTATATCGAATTATTAGTGGCTAATTTAGTATTTTAATTTTTTATCTTTTTATCTAGCTTTATTAGTGCAATCTTTACCTACTTAGACTAACATCTTTATATTATGAAAGTTGTACGCACACAGAGTGGATCTACTTCAAAGGTTAAAAAATCAGGCAAAAAGTCGGTGTTTAAGGGTGAGTCGTTCGCAAGCAAACTCGATGGTTTAGGAACTACCGTCAAAAATGATATTCCAGCGGAAGATATAAGTGCTCTCTCTGGTATTGGGTCAATACTTGCTGCACAAGAATTATCTGAAGATAAAAACCATGGTTCAAATAAACAAATGATACGTTTTGCGACCGATATACTCGATAGACTAGATGAAGTTCAGCGCGATATACTTTTAGGCAATCTGTCTAAAGACCGCTTGATAAAATTGGCACAGCAATTACGTTCTAAAAAGAGAGATGTATCGGATCCGGCTCTGTTGCAAATTATAAAGGATATCGAATTAAGAGCTGCAGTTGAACTTGCTAAATACTCATAGTTTGACGCGTTTATATATAAAAATTAGCCACAATATTTATTAATTAGAAATTATCATTATTCTCAAATAAATATTTTTCATAAAATAAAACTAAAGAGGGCTTGTCGGATACCCTTTGGCTAATTATAACCTCCGGCAAATTCATTGCGTTGAAATTAATAATTTAGTTCAGGAACGGCATGGTTAAGGAAATTAAGTTACCTTCAGGTTATAAGCCAACGGATAAAGAAAAATTTATGAATGCCAAGCAGCAAGAGTACTTTAGGCAGAAATTGAAAGGCTGGCGGCTTGAGTTACTCGATGATGCAAATGAGACGCGTCAAAATCTTCAGGAAACAAGTGTCGCCGAGGCCGATATTGCCGATAGGGCTTCCACGGAAACAGATAGATCATTGGAGCTACGGACGCGGGATAGAGCCAGAAAATTGATTAGTAAGATAGATGAGGCCCTCGAAAGAATTGAAGATGGAAGCTATGGCTTTTGCGTTGAAACTGATGAACCAATTGGTGTTAAGAGGCTAGAGGCTAGGCCTATAGCTACCCTAAGCTTGGAGGCGCAAGAACGACATGAAAAAATGGAAAAAATATATAGAGACGACTAGTAAAAAAAAAGGGCCGATATAGTATCGGCCCTGAGTTGGTTCAAATCCCAATTTAGGGTTAGAACGGGAATATTATATCTATAATTTGAGTTCCTACACGAGGTTGTTGAAGATCTGATAAAGTTCCTCTTCCTCCATAAGCCACCCTCATTTCAGCAATTTTATCATGTCCAATAGTATTGCTAGAATCGATATCCTCTGGGCGTACCACCCCAGTAACCATAACTTCTTTCATTTCGAAATTTACTTTAAGTTCTTGACGGGCAAAAATTACTAAATTCCCATTTGGAAGAATTTGGGTAACTATGCCTGCTAATTTTACCTCTAGGGTTTCACTTCGATCTATATTTCCAGATCCCTCAGTATTATGAACAGTACCAAGACTGGTTGTGGTTGCTGCCGCAATTCCTTGAGGTAATTTTTTAGCTAACTCTGCTTCTAGGCCAAATAAATTGGTTAGGTCGCTATCTTCATTATCATTCCGAGCGCGAGTTGTTTTGTTTGCTAATGTTGCTTTATCTGAGATGTTCAAACTAATTGTTAAAATATCTCCCACTTCACTTGCCCTCTGATCTCTAAAAAAAGCTCGAGCTCCTGGGCGCCACAATGAATTTGCATTGTGATTAACTTTTTTAATACCTGGCATTGGCATACTAATTGGTCTGTAGTTTGGTCGTTTTGTCGGGTTTATTATTTCAGTATTTTTTGGTCCTTTTCCGACTTCAGATAATCTTGTAAATGTATTACAAGCGCTCAAATTTAATACGATTATGCTCAATAAAATTAAACCGAAATAGTTGAGATATATGTTCCTAACTTTCATTTGATTTCCTCGATTTATAAAATGACTAAATAGATTTTTACTTAAAAGCGATTCTATTAAATAAGTTTACAATTACCATGTCTTCTCCAATCACTTTTGCTTCAATAATTTTCTTACTTTTATTATTTTTTATCCTAATAATATCGCCTTTGCTCCCAGAATCCTGAGCCCTGCCCCTGGTTGTTAATTGCAGTCCTTGGCTGGTAAGAGAGATTGTTACGAGATCACCCTTGTTGACTAATTTAGGTCGTTGCAAATAGTTGCTGATAAGGGGGGTGTTAGATGTTATGCGTCTTTTTGCAGCCATCCCAATTATTTCTTCGTCATCCTGTATGACACCATTGCGCAATTTGTGGCTTCTCACTTTAATCCATTCAATATCATCTTTTTTAATAACGTCATTCCGTTTAAAATTTTTATTTAACGTCGGAATATTGATAAGTCTGTGAACTCTGCCAGTTAATCTAAAACGCTGTGCGTTAGACGAGTCTCCGGGAACAATAAGCGTGGCAATAAAGCGGCCAGTTTTTTTCTTTACCGTCAGTCCTGTAACACTAATCATTGAATTTTTATTCGTTGCAACGTGGATATTTAGTCTTCGGTTATTCATGTCAATTTCGATATTATTTTGATAGCCACGATCGTAAAAAGCTTTTCTTAGTGCATCTAGAACCTCATCCTCATAGATTTCATAACTAGCGCGTTCCACTATTACGTGAGTTTTTAGGCTTAACGGCCTCCATTTGAGACCATGCGCTCTCGCTATTCTATAGAGCCACTTCGCATCAAATCGAGCTGATTTTCCCGGTTTCGGAGAGTAGGCTACTCTTGAATTTGCCTTAATTCCAACATTTGTAAAAATTTCGCCAAGTAATACATGATTTTTCTGAACCGTAATGTAAGGAATTAGACTCACGATTTTCATCGATTTCTTGGAAAATTCACTGGATTTATTAGTGGCAGTCTGAATTTTTGCATTTAGAGAACTTAAATTTATCAAATAAAAGAACATCCCTGCAATTGTTAATAACACAGCAAGTCTATTAAAAATTTGAGATATGAGAGATTTAAATTTTATCATGGTTCATCTCTTATTTTGTTTGATTTAAAGCAGACATCATTTGGTCAGAAGTCTGTATAACCTTGGAATTCATTTCATATGCTCGTTGCGCGGATATTAATTCTGAGACTTCGGAAACAGCATTGACGTTTGAAGTTTCAAGAAAGCCCTGCAACATTGTTCCAAAACCTACGGCGCCAGGAGTGCCGGTGGTTGCTGTCCCGGATGCTGGTGTTTCGAGATATGTATTCCCGCCGATTGATTCTAAACCTGCATCATTTGGAAAGCTTGCCAGTTGGATCTGCCCCGCATTCGTGAATGCCACCTGCCCTTGAGTTTTTACCAGAACCTCGCCAGCAGAATTAATTGTTACGTCAATAGCATTAGCATCAACCGTGATAGCCGGAACAATTGGATTTCCATCATGGGTAACAATTTGACCGTTTGGACTTAATTGAAACGAACCATCTCTCGAATAACCGACTGTTCCATCTGGTTGTGTTACTTGAAAAAAACCGTTGCCTTGAATAGCAACATCGAAAGTATTATCCGTTGATGTTAAGTTACCTTGTTCGTGGATTCGATATACGGCCGCCATTTTAACGCCGAGCCCAAGCTGAACGCCAGATGGCACGATTGTTCCGGCATCTGAAGAGGTTGAACCTACGCGTCTAAGGTCTTGGTATATTAGATCATGAAATTCTGTGCGCCTTCGCATGTACGCCGTTGTATTCATATTTGCGATATTGTTTGAAATTACTTCTACGTTTTGCTGTTGAGCTAACATTCCTGTTGCTGCTATATCTAATGATCTCATCTTCCCATCCTTTTCAATTTTTTAAAATTTTGTTGTTTTAAAACATTATTGTATAGAATTCTAAATTCTAGGCGTTAAATCTTGAATCATTTTTCTCTGCCTTGAATCTTCTTTATCTATAAATTTTCTCACACTCTCGTAAGCCCGCTGCACCTCAATCATCTGAGTTATCTCAGTAATTGGTTTAATGTTTGATGACTCTAGTTTTCCTTGAAGAATATTGGGTGTTTCTACGTCGGATGCTTGTTCCTCTGTAAACAGTAAACCACCTGATCGCTTCTGCAATTCTTGCGGTTTTTCAAATTCGACAATCCGTATTTGGCCAAGTGGCCCATTATCGGTCGAAACTGTTCCATCAGGGGCTATAGTAATTTTTTTATCGTCAGGCGCGAAGAAAAATGGTGTTCCAGCTTTTGATAGTATCGGTTGATTATTTGAATTTACTAATCTTCCATCGCTACCCAAACTTAAATGCCCATTTCTGGAGAATCTCTCTCCATTTTCAGTGTCGACAACAAAATACCCTTTTCCATGAATTGCTAAATCGAGCGGATTACCCGTTTGCCTCAGGGGACCTTCATCAAGATTATAATATTGTGCGATATCACGTGCGTAAGATAATTTTCCGGAAGTTGCTGTTTGATCGCTTTTGTTGTTTACAAGGTGCTGAACAAATAACATGTTTTCGCCCTTATAAGCATTTGTATTCATATTTGCTAAATTATTTGCAATAACATCTAGCTTGCGTTTCAGGACTGATTGTCCTGATAGCGCAATATAAGCCGTATTTTCCATTTTTCCCGTTCCTTTTTTTTAAAGGTTGGTTTTTAAAATGCATCATTCATGCCAGTATTATTTAATAAATGTAATCAATGAGTTACGAATTTTATATCAATTATTGGAAACTAATTTTACGCAGCGTGAAGTTTTTTATAGGTATAAGTTGCCTTAAAATTTTATTTATTTTATTAAAATCAACTTCAGGAAATTTAACCCAGATTGATTTTTTATTTAATTTTTCAACTTATTATTAACTATCGTAAGTTATGGTGATGGTGTGAAAAAAGGTCTGGCATTAATGATCAGGCAATATAAATGGCACAAAAATAAAATTGGTGGGCAATGGCTGACGAAGAATCAGAACAACTTGATGACGCCGGTGACGGTGAAGATGGTGAAGCTTCCAAAGGCGGTGGCAAGGGGAAGCTCATAATCATAGTAGTGGCTGTGGTGGTAGTTCTCTTGTTGGGGGGTGCTGCAACAGCATATTTTTTTGGTTTATTTGACTCAAATTCAACTGAACAGCAGAATTTAGTGACTAAAGCTGGAGAAGTTCCAGAAAACGATTTTGTTGCTCCGGCTTTCTTTTATGAACTACCTGAAATTGCGGTTAATCTAAATACGATCGGTCGAAAAGCCGCGCGAATGAAATTAAGTGTTTCAATCGAAGTTTCTGATCCAGAGTTGATTCCAAAATTAGAGGCTTTGTTACCCCGTATAATTGATAATTTTCAAGTTTATCTGAGAGAATTGCGTGTCGCTGATCTCAAGGGTTCAGCTGGAATGTACAGGTTAAGAGAAGAATTGCTGACCCGGGTAAATTCGGCGATCGCGCCATCTAAGGTTAAAGCTATTTTATTTAAAGAAATGCTGGTGCAATAGTTATGGGTATATATCTGCCTTACCCAAATGGTAATTAACATTAATAAGATTGGTATTAAAGTGTGACTCCTCCTCCTAGTGAAGAAAATGACGATATCGAGGCTCTCAAGGAGCCCGAGGTCCCAAAAGCAGAAGCAAAGATCTCTGATGATCAGGATCAACTAGCTGCCGAATGGGAGGAGATGACATCAAACACCGAGGCTACTCGCGTTCTTAATCAAGATGAAATAGATAGTTTGCTTGGGGCTGATTCAAATCAAAAAGGCTCTAATGATGATACTGGTCTCGACGCAATATTAAATCATGGAATGGTAACGAATGATCGCTTACCCATGCTTGATGTGGTGTTTGACCGAATGATGCGATTGTTATCTTCATCTCTCAGAAATTTTACTTCAGATAATGTAGAGGTGGCATTAGATAATGTTTCCAGCGTGAGATTTAAGGATTATGTTGATTCCTTGCCGGCTCCAGCGATGTTGGGTGTATTTAAGGCAGACGAATGGGAAAATTCAGGCCTTATTACTCTAGATAGTTCTCTAATATTCTCAACAATCGATATTCTACTGGGTGGTCGACGAGATTCGGCCCCGACGAAGCTTGATGGAAGGCCGTTTACCACAATAGAGCGAAATTTACTCGAAGGAATGGTTCGCGTTGTGCTAAATGATTTAAGTAGTGCATTTGAGCCGATCACGCCAGTTAACTTTAGTTTTGAACGCCTTGAGACAGATCCAAAATTTGCGACTATAGCAAGGCCATCCAATGCAGTTATTGTTGCGAAATTTCGAATTGAGATGGAGGAGCGAGGAGGATTATTAGATGTGCTCATCCCATACGCTACGTTAGAGCCAGTTAGAGAGCTGTTGTTGCAAATGTTCATGGGCGAAAAATTTGGCCGCGATGCAATCTGGGAAACCCATCTAGCAAACGAGCTATGGAAAACAGAAGTTGAATTAACTGCTGTCCTTGACGAACAGACTATTTCTTTGGGTAAAATATTTAATTTGAAAAAGGGTTCGAGTTTACCGTTAGATGTAAAGTCAACTTCTCTTGTTGATATAAAATGTGGGAATATCAAAATGTTTAAAGGTGTGATGGGTCGTAAGGCTCAAAATATTGCAATTAAAATAGAGAAAAAATTAAATCAGGAGAAAAAATAATAATGTATATAATTATGGATATTTTTATCGCTATCTTGCTTATTTCAGCTATTGGTTATGGAATTATGTTGAATCGCAGAATTATGGCATTGCGTAGAGACCAAAAAAGTTTAGAAAAATTGGCTATTAATTTTCAAACTGCTACCAAAAGAGCGGAAGCAAGTATTGGTAAATTGAAGCTTACCGCCCAGAAATCAGCTGATATTATGAATAATGGAACTGAAAAAGCTGTTGGAATTAGTGATGATTTAAATTTTTTAATTGATCGCGGTCAAAAGTTAGCTGATCACTTAGAAGGCTGTGTTAGAAGCACGGAACGCAACGAAGTTAATAAACTGCCCCGATTTCCAACAAATACTGTTACAAGTGACAGTTTGGATAAAAATAATATTAAAGCATCCGATATCCATGATTATGAAAATATTAATAAACACAAGGATTTAGGGTCTTTGATTACTAATATCAAAGAAAAACAGGTTACCAAATCAGATGTAGAGCTTGAGTTCATTAAAGCGCTTCGGTCAGCAAGCTAATTTTTAGTTATAGAAATAAATTATATGTTTAGCTATTATATTATAATTATGAACCGTCTTAAAACGGCAATATTATTATTTATGGTCGCATTTTTAAGTATATTTTATTTACCCAGTTCTTTTAATAGCATTTCATTCTTTCCGTCTGCCATGGCACAAATATTAAATAAAACTGAGCCAGCGAATAAAAACTCTAACGGTCAAGTTGAACCGACTAAAGAAGGTTCTCAATCTAAAAAAAGCAAGGAAAATCTCCTAAGGCAACGGTCTACGGAGGACCCAACCCTTTATTCGTTTAAACAAATTGAAATGTTGCAAAAGTTAGTCGACAGAAGAGAGTTTATAGAAGCTCAATTTGAAGAGTTAGCACTGAGAGAGGGTATTCTAGGTGCTGCAGAAAAACGAATAGATAAAAAAATACAAGAGATGCGAAGATTAGAATTAGCGTTAAAAAAATTAATATCAAATAAAGTAAAAAGATAAATTAGTTGTACTTACGGGCCTCAAAATATTTAGAAAGCAAAGTGTGTAATATGAAAAAAAGAATAAATGGCCACAAATTTTATTATCTAAACATTTTTATGGTAGTTTCTTTTTTATTTTTTATTTCTGGAGAAAGTTTGTTAGTCGGGGGGGCGCATAAAACTCTTTTTCTACTCAAAAGTGCCAATGCCCAAGCCCCATTAAAAAATAATAATAAAGGGGTGACAAAAGTAGATAAGAATAAATCAACAAAAAATAATAGCGAGAATAACTTGTCTTTTGATCCAGAGGATGATCCTACCCTATTCACTGATAATGAAATTAAAGTATTACAACAACTTGCGGGGCGACGAGATTTAATTGAAGCACGCGCAGAGGAATTAAGAATAAGAGAGGGTTTGTTGGGCGCGGCAGAGAAAAGAATTGATAAGAAAATTCTTGAAATGAGACGACTTGAGCTAGCAATTAAGAAGTTAATTAAAACACATGACCGCCAAGAAGATCTTAAAATGCAGTCGCTTGTGAAAATTTATGAAGCTATGAAACCCAAGGATGCTGCTAGAATATTTGGTGAACTAGATATCAACACATTATTAATGGTGGCAGAACGAATGAAAGAGAGAAAGTTGGCCCCGATTATGGCACAAATGAATCCGGAAAGAGCGAAGGAAATGACTGTCGAATTGACACGTATCCGAAACCTTCCAGACTCTGGCACGTAGAAAAGTCAAAAAAATGGATATAAATAATATAAAACCAAAGAGAGATAATCCTGAAAGACAGGATAATACAATACTGCAATTTGTGAGTATATACCTTCTGATTTTAGCATTTTTTATTTTACTCGTTACTATATCAACAGTTGATCAGGAAAAATCTAATGCGGTTATGGAGAGCCTCCAATTAAGAACCGAGTTATCTGATAGCGATCGGGGCGCGGATAGTCCAGGCCAGGCGTTTATCCAAAAATTAAACGATTTATTTTTAAAAACTATTGGTGTGGAAAAAATTGAAGAACTAAAAACCGGAAAAATACTTCGTATTCAATTGGGGGCCGAGGCTCTTTTCGAGAATGACAAGGCTACTATTAAGACATCGCAAAGGGACCTAATAGATAGAATAATATCAGCTTTGAGCAGTCGCCCTCCAGGATTTCAATTTGATATGGAGTTTATTGTAGGCAGCCCAATTGAGCCCAGCGGAGAACTGCCGGTCACTCAAACACTTGCCATGGCCAGAGCTGGAGCATTTGTTAGGCAGCTTTTAAGCCGAGGTGCTCCACCCGACTCAATTTCAATAGGTTTGGGCGCAATTGAAAATGGTGAAATTATTTTCGAATTTTATGTCCGTACGCCAGCAGACGCAAAAAAGTTTTATGCTCGTCTCTTAAGTCCTATAAAAAAAGGAAATTAGATGACTAAATTTGTAAACGCGCCTCAGCCCAAAAAAAGAAAAGTATTATCAACAAACTGGTTAGTAATATTTGCAGATTTAGTGGCACTAATGCTTACATTTTTTGTTATGCTATTTTCAATCTCGAACGTTACAGCGGAAAGATGGAAAGAAATGGTAGATGCTCTTACCGAAGCGCTAAATCCGAGTGATGAAACTATAAAGGAAGCTGTTGAGCCTGAAAAGAAAATTGCGTTTAAAATGCAGTCCCAAGCTATTAATTTGGATTATTTGCAGGCCGTTCTTGAGCAAAAGGTCGTGCGCTCGCAATCGTTAAAAGGAAGCAAGTTGACTCTTCTTGAGGATCGGTTGGTAGTTTCCTTACCAGGTTCGCTTCTTTTTAATTCAAATTCTGCAGCGCTTAAGTTAGCGGCGCAAGAGCCATTATTTACACTGGGTGGATTGCTGGGAAATGTAAAAAATCGTATTGGCATAAATGGTTATTCAGACGAAAAAAATTTTAAGGATGCAAAATATGAATCAAATTGGGAGTTGTCTCTTGCTAGATCCATAACGGTCGGAAATTCATTACGCAAAGCTGGTTATAAGGGCGATCTTATGAATTATGGCTTCGGAAATGCACATAATTCTTATTTGAAAAAAGCTGATTCTATTCAGCGTCAAATTCTATCACGGAGAGTTGACATCATTATTTCTGCATCTGGACGGAAAAAATAAATGGAAATTTTTATCTCTAAAATAAGCCTAAATAACCGCAGATTATTGCACTTTGGGTTTTTATTATTTGTATTACTATTTAGTTTTGAGGCAGTTGCTGATCGAGTTAGCATTCGTGCTAAGGATGTCGATGGTGTTGGCAAGATAATATTTACTTGGCCAACTCCGGTACCTTTTGTTGCAAGATTAAGTGGACGACAATTAATTATTCAATTTTCAAGACCTATTGAGTCAAGTTATACAAGTGCAGTTAAGACTTTAAAAAAATACATTGGTATGCCGAGCTTACAAGATAACGGCAAGACTTTAACTTTTCCACTATTAGGTGATTTTAGCCATAATTATTATTCAAGTGGAAGAACGGTCATAGTAGAAGTAATTCGAGAAGAACTACAATATAAAATCACAAATAAAATAAGCACCAAGAGAGACAAAATAAAGAATGTTGCAATAAGAATAGGGGCCTATCCCTCATATAATCGAATTGTATTTGATTGGAGAAAAAAAGTCCCTTATTCTTTGGAGAAAAAAAAGAATTTGCTTAAGATGGTATTTAGAGCAAAAGCAAATATCGAGTTACGTCCGATAAACCAAAAAAACTTAAGAAACATTAAGGGTGCAATTTCTTTAATAAAAGAAAGTGAGACAATAGTTGGTTTATCTATTCCCTCAACCTCCAATTTTAAACATTTTCGAAGTGGATCTAAAATAGTTGTTGATGTTTCAAATCCAACTGACCTGAATGACGCTCCACCTATTAAAGCACTAAGTTCTCTTATCTTTGATTCCAAACAAATCTCAAATAACCGCGAAAGTAGTTTTACCTCGAAACAAGCGGCTATCACCAATTCTCAGATTAGAAGGCCCCAAATATCAAATACGTTTGTAAGTAGCATTGATAATATTCAAGGTCAGTTTAGATTAGCTCAAAATATTCAGAAAACAAAAGACCAGACAACTGTATCGCCATCTGTAAAGAAGTCAAAAATAACTAAAGGTTCTAATAAGGCTGCGCCAAACTCAAAGAAAAAAGAGAATAAATTAAAACAAAAACTTCTTAAAGACGTTGCTTGCGCTCCAACACCAAAGCCTAAGAAAAAAATTACCGCTGATGATATTAAAAATATTTCGTTGAGAGTCGACTGGCCTGGACCTGTCGCTGCAGCTGTTTTTCGAAGAGCAGGAAACTTATGGATGGTTTTCGATAAAGCACAGAAAGTAGATATTTGTAAATTAAAAGATCAAGGTGGTCTCGCTCTAAAGTCGATAACACAAGATCCATCTGATACTTCAACAATTCTTCGTTTGGTAACAGTTGAGGGGGTAAATCCAACTATTCGGAGAGATGGTTTCGCATGGATCTTTGATTTCAAGAAACAGCTTATGAAGCCAGAAACCCCAATTAATTTAAGTACAAAATTAACAAAAACAGGTCCTCGACTTCTTGCGACTATCCGCGACGCTGGCGAACCTATCTATTTTAAGGATACAAAAGTTTACGATAACCTATTCGTAATCCCAGTTATTACACTGGCAACAGGTATCATTAGAAACTACCAATATCCACAATTAAATATTTTAGAATCTGCGCAGGGAATTGTTATCAAACCAAATATCGATGATTTGACTATTAGGTCTAAACAACAAAATGTTGAGATATTTTCACCAAGTCGTCTAGCTCTCTCGACGAAGGGCATGGCAAAAGCTAAAGGTAAAACAATACAAGCTCTATCACGGATTTTCACGATAAGAACATGGAGAAGTATTAGGCGTCAAAAGCCGGGTGAATTTTATTTCACAAAACGAAAAATATTAGATCGCTTATCGCGAGTGAAAGGACCCGAAAAAGATAAAGCAAGAATGGATTTAGCGATATTTTTATTTGGTAATGGATATAGTTATGAGGCGAATGGTGTTCTGAAAGTTATCAAGGCAAAGAATCCAGATATAGATCTCACTGGAAAGTATCGTTTGCTTAGCGGCGCAACTAATTTTATGATTGGAAGAAATACCGAAGCTTTGAAAATGTTGATGCATCCTAGTATGGGAGATACAGATGAGGGAAATTTTTGGCGTGCAGCGGCAAAATTAACCGCTGGCGAAGACATCGAGAATTCCGCTAAGTTTCTGAGTAAAAAAGGTAATATATTTAATGCCTACCCCAGGCCGGTCAAAGTCAAAGTAGGGATATTGGCAGTTGAGGCGGATATTGCAGTGGGCGATGTTAATTCGGGAATAAAACATCTTGGTTCTTTGGCTAAAGAGAGTTTGAAGCCGCAGGAAATTGATCAACTAGCTCTGGTAGAAGGAAGATTAAAAAAACAAGCTGGTGATTTTAAAGGTGCTGTGAAAGCGTGGCAAGCGGTCGAAAAGGGAACTCATTTTCCAAGTATTGCTGAATCGATTATTGAGAGGACTGACTTGCTTTTAGATTTAAAAAAAATGAAACCGGAAACGGCTATTCGTGAACTTGAGAAACTGAGGTATATTTGGAGAGGTGGTAACTTTGAATTTAATCTCCTAAGCAGACTAGGAATTTTATACAATCAAGTTGGTAAATATCGGAAAGGATTAAGGACACTAAGATCAGCAGTTTCAAATTTTAGTGGACGAAAAGAGGTCGCTACCTTAACGCAAGAAATGGAGTCAGCTTTTATTGAGCTTTATTTAAATGATGAGGCTGATAAATTAGCGCCTATACGAGCGCTTGCACTTTTTGAGGAGTTTAAAGAGCTTACACCATCGGGCGCCGAAGGCGACGAAATGATTAGAAAACTGGCTTCTAGATTGACAAAAGTAGACCTTCTTGGACAAGCCTCAAAGCTGTTATTGCAACAAGTAGAATTTCGCCTTAAGGGGAATGAAAAGGCAAGGGTTGGGGGGCAATTGGCAAATGTTTATGTGCTTAATAAGGAGCCAGAAAAAGCAGTTGATATTCTTGCCAAAACAAAGGTAGGTTCGGCGTCAAATAGTCAACAAAGACGTTATATTAATTCAAGGGCCTTAATAGAGCTTAAGCGTTTCAAAGACGCATTAACTCCGTTGGAAAATGATGAAAGTCGCGAGGCTGACCTTATGAGAACTGAAATATATTGGGGACGAGATTGGCCAAAAGCCGCTAACTCATTGCAACGTCTTTTAAAAACTTCGGGTGCTGGACCGGGGCGAAAGCTAGATGAACGCCAGGCTCAGTTAGTGCTTAATTATGGTGTGGCGTTGGCCTACAGTGGGAATAATCGAGGAATAACTCGCCTAAATAAAGATTACCTGAAAGAAATGGATACAACACCGTTTAAAGATGCTTTTCGTTTAATAGCAAGTCCTGATAGCATAGGTTTAATAGATTATCGAACGATATCGAGTCGTGTGAAGTTGGTCAGTAATTTTAAAAATTTTATGGTAAGCTATCGTAAAAGACTGAAACAAAATAAACTGAGTTTAGCTAATTAATTTTATTGCTCAATTGTTCAGGCCACCAAAACTCTGAACCAAACTGCCGACTATTAAAAACCAACCATCTACCAGAACAAAGAAAATTATTTTAAATGGTAGCGCTATTATAATCGGTGGTAACATCATCATGCCCATGGACATTAGAACTGAAGCAACAACCATATCAATTACGAGAAACGGTATAAAAACAAGAAAACCAATTTCGAAAGCCCTTCTTAGTTCACTTATTATAAAAGCGGGAATAAGAACCTTTATAGGAATATCCTCTCGACTCTCAAGCTCTGGTATATTTGCAATATCCAAAAATAATCGTAGGTCTTGATCGCGAACAAATTTTCGCATGAAAATTTCTAATGGCTCTAGACTTTTCTCAAATGCCTCACGTTCATCAATCTGACCATCGATGTATGGTCTAACGCCATCTTCCCAAGCTTTTTCAAATGTTGGAGCCATTATGAAAAAAGTTAAAAAAAGTGCCAAAGCCATGATGACTTGATTTGGAGGTGTCTGCTGAGCGCCCATCGCTGTTCTTAGAAAGGATAACACAATTACAATTCTTATAAATGAAGTGGTCATCACCAGTATGGATGGTGCTAAAGCCATTACCGTCACGAGCAAAAATAGCTGAATTAGCCTTTCGGTGGCAGTTGACCCGCCTTGTCCCAAGTCTAGGGAAAAAGACTGAGCAATTGCGACGTCAGATAAAAAAATTGATAAAGCAATAAAAATCGATATTGCAAAAAAACTTAATTTTGTTGATTTATACAGAAATCTTATGTGAAATTTGGTCATGCTATTTTCATTCAGAAATATCCAACCCTTTGTTATTATTATTTATGTTTGAGATTTCAGATCCCTGACTAATATTTTCTGAGTTATGACTATGCTGAGTATCTAGAAGTATGTCAGTGCCGATACCTAAGAGGATTAGGTATTCAGCGCTATTTCGTCTAACTCTTACAATTCTTCGTTTTGAGTCAAGCTGCAGCGTTTCGATTATTGACAAAGTATTATCTTTTTTATTAAAAAGCGGCCCTTTATTTCCTATGCCAAACCGTTTTGCTAAAACCGCTAAGGCCCCAATCAGTCCTAACACAAAAATTAGCGCGAAAAAAAATTTTAAATAACTGAACGTATCTAGATCCATTATTGCCTATCCAATGACATTATTTTTCTATCTTATGTTTATTTTTTATAAGCGTGAGCAGCAGATTGAGGTGTCATAGTATTTTGAACATCAAATAGTTTGTGTTTCTTTATAATATTGTTCTCTATCTCGTTTAATTTATCTACAAGGACGTTTATTAATGATTTAAAATTATTTTTTGAATCACTGGTAATTTTTTTGTTACCAAATTCTATATGGTTATATAATTTTTGTATTTTTGAGTTTAATGTTGATAAAACAATAACCTCTTTCTGATCAACATTAGTCTCTATTTTAATTATTGTTGTCTCAATATCAGAGATTAATTTAATAATATCATTATTTTTCATTATTTTTTTTCCATCTCTTTTTCTATATTTTCGTTTAATTTCATATTTGCGTTAGCGCGATATACATAGGTAAGAATCTCAGCAACCGCAGCAAAAGTCTCAATAGGTATCTCGCTATCAATATCTATTGCTGATAAAATTTCAATTAAATCAGCATCTTCTCTTACTTTAATATTATTTGCCCAAGCTATTTGAAGTATCTGATCAGCGAAGGTCCCTTCGCCAGTGGCAATAATTTTTGGTATTTTACCACTCTGGCTCGCATCCTTAATCGCGACAGCTTTGGCTCTCCGACTAGTCATAGTATTTTTGTTAATACGACTATTGGAGTTATTTTCTTCATCCAAAATTACGGTTTTTTTATAATCACCACTTTTAGGGGCAATTTTACTTCGCTTCTTCACTGATTTAACCACCAAGTATTATTTTTATATTCAAAAGTAACGCAACAAGTTTAAAGACATGTTAAGAGGTGCTATTTTGGCATTAAATTATATATATAAAGACGATAAAAAAGTAATTTTAAAAGTGTATTAAAAGTATTTTTTCGGATGCGTATTTAAATTTATCCGGCCCACGGCTTGTTAACAAAGTTTTAATTCCCTTTAATTATAAGTAATTTAATTAAAAAAAACTAAATTGGTGAAGGCGTACATTCTTTTTCTCTTGATGAGAGTTGGGGTTGTAAATATGCCTATGTCGCTAAAATCAAAAATAATAATCGTTTTATTGGGCCCAACTATTATAGGCTTTGGTTTGATAGCCTGCATTGTGGGGCTTTCGCTTAATGCGACCGAGTTTAAACAACTTAAAAATTATACTTTAATAGAAAAAATTGAGTCTTGCCTAGTATATCCGACGGTGGAAAAGATCAATGCGGATCCAATAAAAATTGTTGATCATGTGAATGCAACTTATCGGGGGAAATGGGGTAAATATATTAAGACGTGGGAGTTATATAGAAATGATATTCAATCTATTATTGATGACAAAGAATCGAGTTCTTCAGAACTTGGAGTTCTTCGTTTAACAGATAATAGTTTATCAAAGCACCTAATGGATGTTGAGGATCGTCTCACCATGATCAAATGCTTACAGTATATACACTCAGGTGGTACTAAAGAAATAAACCTTAATAATTATTAGATTTATATTGATATAACGTAATAGAATATCTGATGCTTAATAGGCAAGACTGTCTTAAGGGTTTTTAATGGAGAGTTAAGGGCTTTTTTAGGCGAGAAATCCAGCGGTGAATTTAGTGGACTTTTTTCAAAGCGAGGCAATGTTTTTCATTGTTGTACTAGCAGATTAGATTCAAATGCTCATTTATTTTTTTCGCGAAGGTATCAACCAAAAGAAATTAGAGAAGTAGATTATAAAAACTATTAATCAGAGATTTTTTTAAGCTCTAATCTTCAAATATAATAAGGAGGTCGCCTCCACGAACTTGCGATTGTACAGTAACTAGTAATTCTTTTATTATCCCGTCGCGTTCCGATTTAATGGCTGTTTCCATCTTCATTGCTTCAATTGATAGCAGTTGGTCTCCCTTTTTAACTTGTCCGCCTGCGTTTACACGTATGTTTGATACTATGCCCGGCATTGGTGCCCCAACATGGTTCGGATTGCTTTTCTCAGCAACACTATTCATTTGACTATTTTCTACTTGATTTCTGTCATGAATGCGAACCGATCGGGGTTGCCCGTTTAATTCAAAGAAAATAGTTCTTTGACCATTAGTTGCTGGGTCACCAACTGCCAGAAGACGTAAAGCCAAGGTTTTTCCTCGTTCCATTTCTATTGCTATCTCATCGCCCACGTCCATTCCATAAAAGTAGGCTTTGGTTGGAATTTTGCTGACATCGCCAAATTCTTCCATATGTGTTGAGTAATCACAAAAGACTTTTGGATACATAAGGTAAGACGCATGTTCTTGGTCACTTATCGAGCGGTTAACAATCTTTTCGACCTCTTCTTTTGATTGCTTTAAATCAATATCATCTAAGATCGATCCGGGTCTCACCGTTAGGGCTTTGTTCCCATTGAGTATCTTTTTCTGGAGACCCTCTGGGAAACCTCCATATGGTTGCCCTAACTCACCTCTAAATAATTGAATTACTGAATCTGGGAAAGCAATCTCGGTATTAGGATCTAATATTTGTTCCTTAGAAATATTCGAGGTAATCATAAAAAGAGTTAAATCTCCAACCACCTTGGATGTTGGAGTTACTTTTATTATATCTCCAAACATTTGATTAACTTGTGCATAGGTTTTTGCAACTTGAGGCCATTTTTCATTTATACCCAATGACCTGGCTTGTTGTCTTAAATTGGTATATTGACCACCTGGTATTTCATGAGAGTATACTTCTGAGGCTCCTGATCGAAATTCTGCTTCAAAATTCGAGTATAGAGTTCTTACATGTTCCCAATAAGTTGAGATATCGGCAAGTGCTTGTGTATCCAAGCATGTTTCTCTCTCTGTATTTTTAAGAGCCTCTACGATAGCTCCTAAGTTGGGCTGAGATGTCAATCCACTCATTGAATCTATCGCTGCATCTACTGCGTCTGCGCCAGAATCAATAGCTGCTAGAACACTTGCTGATGCTATGCCACTTGTGTCATGTGTATGGAAGTGAATAGGAAGCCCAGTTTCTTCTTTTAGAGCCTTGACTAATATTTTTGCTGCGTTTGGTTTGCAAATTCCAGCCATATCCTTAATGCCGAGAATATGAACTCCAGCAGTTTTTAATTCTTTAGCAACCCTTACATAATAATTTAAATCATACTTTGTTTTTTCAGGGTCTGTAATATCGCCGGTATAGCATATAGCCCCCTCGCACAGTTTGCCATTATCCCGCACAGCATCGATGGTAGTACGCATATTTTCAACCCAATTCAATGCATCAAATACGCGAAATAGGTCCATACCGGTATCTGCACATTGTCTGATGAAGAATTTAATAACATTGTCAGGGTAGTTATTGTAACCAACGCCGTTCGCAGACCTTAATAACATTTGGGTGAGAATATTGGGCATCGCCTCTCTCAATGCTTTTAATCGCTCCCAAGGGCACTCATTTAAAAATCTCATTGCCACATCAAAGGTTGCTCCGCCCCAACATTCCATCGAAAACATATTGGGTACGCAATGAGCATACGAAGGCGCGATACTTAATAAATCTTGAGTTCGTACCCTAGTTGCTAATATAGATTGATGTGCATCTCTCATAGTTGTATCCGTCACCAGGACCCGCTTTTGATCAAGCATCCAACTAGAAAATTTCTCTGGACCCAGTTTTTCCAGAAGTTGCTTAGTCCCATCTTTTGGATCTTTTTTAGCGAATTTTCGGGTATGTGGTGTAATCGAATAGGTTTGTAATTTATGTCCCTTTACTTCATCATTTCCGTTTACGATAACATTACCAATAAAATTTAATAACCTTGATGCTCGGTCACGACGTTCCGGGAATTCAAAAAGTTCCTTAGTTTTATCGATAAAGCTAGTAGTATAATCTGCTGGTAAAAATTTTTGATGATTTATGAGATTTTCTAAAAACCTTAGGTTCGTTGTTACTCCCCGAATTCTGAATTCTCTCAATGCTCTATCCATGCGCTTCATCGCGCTCTCTGCGTCTGGTGCCCAACTGGTAACTTTAACAAGAAGCGAGTCGAAATGGCTAGTAATTAAGGCACCAGCAAAGGCGGTTCCCGCGTCTAATCTAATACCGAACCCTGATGCGCTCCGATATGCTGTTAACCGACCATAATCAGGGGTAAAATTATTTTCGGGGTCCTCGGTAGTAACTCTGCATTGAATTGCGTGGCCAGATAGCCGTATGTTCTTTTGAGAGGGTACACCACTGGATTTTATATCACCAATTTTCCCTCCAGCCGCAATTCTTATTTGGGCCTGAACAAGATCAATACCAGTTACCCAATCAGTAACCGTATGTTCTACCTGTATTCGAGGATTAACTTCAATAAAATAAATCTCGCCATTATCCGCATCCTGTAAAAATTCCACAGTTCCCGCGCATTGATATTTGGCGGCACGGGCGATCTTTAATCCCTGTTCACATAGAAAGTCTCTAGATTTATCATCAAGAAAAATAGCTGGTGCACGCTCAACAACTTTTTGGTGACGACGTTGCAGAGAGCAATCTCGCTCGAACATGTGGACTATATTGCCGTATAGATCACCCATAACCTGTACTTCTATATGTCGTGCATTCTTAACTAACTTCTCTAAATAAATTTCCCCATTTCCAAAAGCTGCAGCTGCTTCTCTACTCGCTTGTTCGGCAAGTATTAATAATTCGTCTGGCTTTTCTATTATTCTCATTCCTCTGCCACCGCCGCCCCAAGTTGCTTTACACATTAGGGGATAGCCAATTTTCTCTGCCAATTTTAATATTTGGTCTTTTTCCTCAGTTATACTGGGCAATGGTTCCGTTGCCGGCATGACAGGAACACCAGCTTCGACCGCTAATCTGCGAGCGGCAACTTTGCTCCCTAACTGTCTCATGGTTTCTCCGGTTGGACCGATAAATATCATGCCAGACTGTATAACTTGATCAGCAAATTCAGGATTTTCTGATAAAAACCCATATCCTGGATGGATGGCATCTACGTCTGCATCTATTGCTATTCGAATAATGTCACTGATATCTAAGTATGCCTCTATTGGCCCTTTCCCATCGCCTACTAAATAACTTTCGTCAGCTTTATATCGATGGAGTGCAAACCGATCTTCTTGCGAGTAGATTGCAACTGTTGAGATATCAAGTTCTGTTGCAGCACGCATTATTCGAATAGCAATCTCGCTTCTATTAGCAACTAAAATTTTATTGATTTTTTTTAATTTAATAGACATTAACCTAACTTTCGTAATGGTAATTCAAAACCGCAATTGTCTACGCGCACTTATGGTTAAATTAAGCCTTATTTTCAAGAAATTTATTTTTTTAATCAAATTAAAAAATTTACTTTTTTTTGGTTCCTTTACTATTTGTTAAAGACCCAAGGTCATTATGATTTGAAATAACTGTATTAATCAGTAATTAAAAAAATTTGAATGGTTGGTGTGCGATGGATATAACAAATCTTCCCATGTTTGGGGCGATCAAAGAGCGCTTGAATTGGGTGGGTCAAAGACAACAAGTCTTATCACACAATATCGCAAATGCGAATACACCCAAGTATAAATCTAGAGACATTGAAGAGTTCGATTTTCAGCGTGTTTTGCGAAATCATAGTTCTGCAACGAGGGAAAGCAATCAATTGAAGCGTACCCACCGTATGCACCTATCTGGCCACAATGGTAGTGCAGCAGCAAACGCAAGCGTAAAAACCAAAGCTTACGAGACCTCACCAGATGGTAACTCGGTTGTATTAGAAGAGCAAATGGTCAAAATGAATGAAGCCGCAGTTCAACACTCTACAATGGTAGGGTTATATCGGAAGCATTTATCAATGATTAAATTAGTAGTGCGAGGTAGATAATAACATATGTCTTTAGACTGGAAAACGAGTTATGGCAGATGATTTAATTTCAAGTTTTAGAGTTTCGGCGGCCGGTATGAAAGCCCAGGGCGCACGATTGCGTGGCATAAT
>ENA-UOXV01001018-UOXV01001018.1-marine-metagenome-genome-assembly--contig:-NODE-1018-length-40021-cov-6.470650_pt1 | contig 40021 bp, 52 predicted proteins | sample MGYA00238165_ERZ766961 | MGnify/ENA primary metagenome ERZ766961 (study PRJEB28924, sample SAMN03173240) | marine metagenome | biome: Marine; feature: Water; material: Subsurface seawater | place: North... | reverse complement strand
GTCATGCACCTCGTATACTCTTGCCGACACTCCAGAGCCGAGCTGCACAGGTGACCTGAGCTTCAGTGCTACGAATCGGGATTCGAGATCCCGGCAGGAGAGGAATCTTCTTGGGCGCGATGTTTGACCACTTTAGACTAAAGTGGTCAAATTTTTGAATCGCTTCAAGCCGGGCGATGCAGTCTCGACCTGCGGAGCCCCAGCGGGACGAGGCATGGGCAGATGATAGGGACAAAAGACCACTTGCGCGTTTCTATGAGACTGATGTGCGTCTCGGCGCGTGGACACTGCCCCCACTGGCCGACTGCCTACCACCCGATGGCGCTGCGGGCCATGACAGGCGCGAGGAGGCGCTTTCAGTTGGGCTGGCATCGTTCCTACGTCAGAGCTTTGCTGGTTCTACAGGATCATGCGCTGTGCTCTTTACTCTTGCAGGATTTGAGTCTGCTCGAGACTGGTGCGCTCCTCCTTCGTGCCTGAAAGAGCTTTCGCCTCGTGACTCGGTAAGACACTCAAGTTGGCCTGCTCTCCTGGGACAGGTGGAGGAAGCACCCTCGGCTTGCTTTGACAGCAATGGCAGCGGGGCTCGTGGTGCCACCCTGCTCGGTGGACGCTATCTCTACGCCTATGGCACCTTTCTTTCTTGCGCGAGTGCTCTGCAGACTCCAGGGGCTTGCAGAGGTGACTCTGAAGTTCTCTGCTCGCATTGAGAGCAGGTCGCAAGAACGGGCGGCTTTCTGCTAGGGGGCAGGGTTTCGTCACGTAACACCCAGCTCCAGTAGCCTTCACCTCTTTGGGGTCTGGAGTCTGACACCTTGTCTTTCTATCCCCTGCAGCGCCGACGGAATCCAGTCTTTACGAGAACGAGGACGGGAGTGAAAGCCAGGGGTCGCCACCAGAGTCGCCGGGGCGTAGAGAAGACAGAAAGGTGTCGGCACGTATTTCTCACCCCAAGCTACTTCTGCCGCGCAAACTCAGTGCGGCGAAGCTAGTGCTACAGCAACACCCAACGCTCCTCTCAAGGATACCGCGCTCCTCCAGGATCGTGGCGGGTTGGTGGTCCTGGCACCTCCACGCCCGGGCGCACGTGTTGCAGCAATCAGCCTGCTGGCAGTAGGTGCGGGGTTGGCGTCTGCCCCGCTGCTCTCGATTGCGGTATCTCGCCTCTCGAGTCCTGTCTTGCAAAGCAAGATGCACCTCGCCGACTTCCTGCGCCGCGCAGGGTCCCCCGTCTGTAGACCCCCGCCTGACGGTGTAGCTCGGTCTCCGTGGGTAGATGAGCGAGCGGTGTTCATCAGAGCGTGAATTCTAATTGTGGGCGGGGCGTGGGTGTTTGCGCATCGTCCAGCGCGAGGGGTCCGCGGAAGGCGGGGTGTTCGAGGGCTTATGGCTAGCACATGCAGAGCGCGCGCGGCTGGTCAAGGTGTGGGGCGCAGCGGCTTCCGCGGCAACAGCTGCCGTGCTGCTGAATACGAAGCGCCCTATCTCGGAGAAGTCGCGCGTCGTTGCGGCCTCCGAGACGGCAAGTCGACCGATACTGGCCGACTTTGGGGGAGCGGAGAGTGCCACGGCTCGTGGGAGTGACGAGGCTCCGCCATCAGGGCCAGTCCGTTGGGTACATCCGACAAACCTTAACTAGCACCCCTTCGGCAAACCTGTCCGTGAGAACGCAGCGTGTTTCCCAATTGCCCTTCGGGCGCGAATCGCCCAGTAACGCCACCCGCAGCTGGATGGAGCAGGGACCTCGCCGGGCCAAGGGGTCTTGGAGCAGTGGGACTTGTCACGAGCACTGCAGCAGACAGTAGATGTTGTGGGTGAGGGCCATCGGGCGATATGGGGATCGCTGGGACTCGACCAGCAGCAAGAGATGAAAGGACGGCGGCAAGGCGGCGGTACCGATGGTTCGTCGGCAGCGGCATGGATGCAGGTGTGGAACCTGCATTTGCTTTTGCGCTCGACCACCATTTGGGCCGAAGGTCCGGGCTTCTGCGCACAGTCCTTTGCCCGGGCCCTTTCCACACGCGTGGCACGAAGTCAGTAGCCTGGCCCGTCCCGGCCCTCCAGTGGCTCCGCCCACCGGTCTCGAAGCCGAGTCCCTGACGATTTCAAGGCCAGCGTTTCTAGACGTCCGATATGTGACCCTTGACGCGTCTGCTTCGCAGGAGGAGTGTGGGGAGACGGAGTATCTCACCGGCGAAGTGGGACAGTGGCTAGCAGGGCCGCTCGAGGCCGGGAACACGGGTAGTCCGGGAAGCGGTGGCGCGCGGCGCTCGCCCAGCATTGAACACTGCCCTGGCTCTACGGCTGTTCCCCGGATGGGGGCGGATTCGGCTACGCCCGTGGTCAGCAGTCAGCCAGGCGTGTGGCTCAGTGCAGGTCTCACAGGCAAGATTTTCGCGCCCTAGCGGTGTCGTGCAGCAACTAACAAAGATAGATAGGTAGGAGCGTGACCCCCCTTACGACTGACTGACTGCTGGAGGTTGTGCGTGGAGGCAGGGGCAGCGATGCTGCTTGCTGCATTTGAGGCTGCTGCGGATTCTGTGGCCGCCACTACCGCCTCGGGCTCTAAATGTGCGTGGCTCTGCATGCTGCGAAACATGGTGGGGCGGTGGGGTTGGATCGTGCGGGCGCCGCTGCTTCTCGGGCTGCAGGCGCTTATGCTCAGGCAGGCGCTCCTCGCGGACCCCGTGCGCGTGATGTGCAGTCTCCCTGCGGGAGAGCGCGCTGCAGGCCGCCGCGTGCAGATGTGGGAGCGCCGAATATCGCACCTTCGCCCTGAGGATCTTCTTGCACAGCGCGCCGCCATACAAGCGCAGGTGAATGTGCCCTGCCCGGCCAATTCTTGTTTTAACCCGGCAACCCCACTTCGCCATGTGCCTCTGACCCGCTTTGTGTCATGTGTCGTTGCCCAGACGTGGCTCGGAAGTACGTTTGTGCTGGGCCTCCCGCCTCGATTGGCGGCAGGCTGCATCTTTGCAGCAACTATTTCATCGCAGCTCTATGACAAGATGATGCACTGCTGATCACGCTTCGAGTGGCTAACGCCAATTTAATAATCAAACCGGAGGCAACTCCTCAGGCCTCCTCGCCGCGGCCCGCCAGCTCGCCCAATCCGGCATCACCACCATTTGCCGAAGGCGATCCATTGCTGTGCTGAGAAGGGGAGGAGAAGCGCCGCGATGCAGCTGAGAAGTTGGGCAGGACCGAGGCGAAGAGGCTCCACGGGAACACACCAGCGCCAAATCCAAAGCCTGTTGTTGGCGGTGACAGGAGCGTGAGGGAACCAAGATGTGCGGTCTAGCTGCAAATAAAGAAAATCGATCTAATGGTAAGAGAAGTGGTGGTGTGGACCCCCAGATTGCGAGAAGACACGGTCCAGCTCTCTCATCTGCCGATCCATCTCCTCGAGATCCCTCTGCAAGTCGTTCCCATCCAAGCCCCCTCTAGTTCGGCTCTGCCCCCAATCCTGACCTCCCTCCGATTCTCGCGGACTCTCTTGTCTCTCAGCACCATACCTGCCCGCATGAGGCGTTTTACGTTCAGCTCGCCATGCACACGGCTCGGGCGAGCGCAGCAATTCGGGGCCCTTGTCGTCGCACCGTCTGTTGTACCGCACTCCAAAATCGGACATTGAATCGCCAGAGCCACCTTGCACGTTACCTGCGGTGAAGTCATCCAAATTTCACCGCTGAGCGCTGAGACTGGAAGGCAAGCTTGCCCTTTATATGGATGGGAACGCTGCAAAAACAGCGATCTAGACACTCGTCTTTCCTGACGATGAAACTGACTGGCAGAGGTCTTGATAGGTGCTCGGATACACAGCGGCAAAATGACCTTCTTCCAGGAGCTCTCGGTTTTGGTTGCAATCCTCAGTGCGGCCCGAGGTCAGCTCCTCCGTGGCCTGACCAGGGCATTGTCGGAAAACTCTCTTGAACGTGTCACACTGCGTCCCTCTGCACTTTTTCTCGACGACATCGGTGTATCGACAGCCGTCCTCCCCTTGCCGAGTCGACCGTGAGGTTGACGAAGACCAGGATTGGGATGAGAAGAAGGCCATCTAGTCTGGAGAAGTTCTTGCTCCTTACCAACAAAGGGGAAATTTCCCCTTTGTTGTTGACGAACCCTGGAACGTGTAAAGCGACTCTGTGGAGCAGAAGCAGCTAGCCTTCGCTCTGCGATCTGCGACTGTTTGTCATTAAACGTATCTTTCTCCTTCACAACTCACACGCCTACGCCCGGCTGCTTCCTCAGACCTAGCTGGATAGAAACGCGGGAGCGGGCCCGGCGTGGGGTTCCTGCCCCCGCTGCCCACGCGTCTGCTTCTCGTCAGTGTGTTGGCCTAGGACTGCTCCCAAACACAGCAATAATTTATATCAAACCTCAACAATGATAAAGTCCGTCCCTCACTCGTGCAGCGCCCCGAGCCTTGCCGAACCTAACGCGTCCCAGCGCTGCAGTTGCCATTGCCCTCAGCCGAGGATGTTGGTGGTGGCGCGAAGCAGAACCACTGCTGCACCGAGAAGCCCTGCGCCCCGTACCAACAGGTTTGGCATACTACCGATTACACGGCGCCGCGCGTGGCTGAAACGCGGGGGCAGCAGGTTTGGGGACGGACGGGCTGGCACCGAGGAATACGCCCGTTCCGATGAGTCCGCCGGCGACATGGTAGTCCATGCCGAGGGCCGCCGGTTCGGACGCGCGCTCGACCTCGGCCTTGCGGGCGCGGCGGTACATGAGGGAGGGGAAGACGTAGATGACGAAGGAGCCGAGGAGGGCGCCGAGGAAGGAGACCACCACACCGAGGTCCGAGAGCAGGATGGCCCCGACACACACCGACACAATGAATCTGCACCAGCCATTAACACGAGCGTTGCGTGAGCCACCGACAGCAGCCGATACCAAGCCGGCAGCTCACATTTGGCGGCTCAGCAGGGTGCTGGCACAGAGGCCCGGGGTGCGCACCCAACGGAGATCTTGTCCTTGAGCTGCTGCGAGGGCGCCTTCACGCCGGCGAACTCGAGCGCCGAGGAGCGGAAGCCCTCGAAGGTGAGAGGGTAGCCGAGCAAGATCGAAAAACCGATGGCCCCGCGCGAGATCGTGGCGAGCGCATCGCTGGTCGCGAAGTTGTTGAGGATGAGGCCCTGCGCGGCACCTCCGAACAGCAGGAAGCCAGCCACCATGTAGACGGCGTTCATGCCGAACGCACCGAGGAACGCGGCGCCCGTCATCTGGTTGTAGCGCGAGATTGTTGCATCCTTGAGCTCGCGGAGGAATTTGGGCGCGTTGTAGTGGCACAGGTAGCTGCAACCCATCGGGGTCTTGTCAGCTGCGCTCTCCACGGGGCAAAGCGGCGCGCGCCTCCTAGTGAGACGTGCATGGCGGGGCGGACCTGTTGGTGAGCATGGAGATGAGGATGAGCCCCTTGATTGGAGAAGTTCCGGCCTGCGAGGCCCCCCCCCCGTCAGTCGCCCGGCTGCGTTTCCCCCTGGAGAGTGGAGAAGCGTCGGAGACCAAAGGGTCGAAACAGTCGGGCGCAAGAGGTGACCGCATTGAACGAAGAAACGATGGTTGCTTTCCCCCCGGCCGCAACGAGTGCTGAGTGGAATGCGCCACCGGGCCGGTAGGTGCCGTCAAAGAGCCGGATAAGCATGAACGCGCCCGTGAAGAGCAACCTACGCCGAGGCCAGCGCCAGCACTCAAAATTTGGGGGTTTACATGTGGACAGAGGCGTGGGCGAGACGGTTGAGCAGGAAAAAGGGGCGCACCCGCCGATTCCGAGGAAAGAGGCGAAGGAAAGGGCCGAGAACGAGCGAAGAAGACAGAGCGGGAGCAGGCCAAAGAGATGCGCCGCCACAAGAATGCTCGCCCGATTCACCTCGACTCCAGCCAAGGCGGTGACGCCCGCCGTCATCTGCCCCCGCGTATGTGAGGAAAGACGTCCGCGTTCCATCCACACCCGAGAGACCTAGTGGCAGAGGGGAGCAGGCGGCACTCGGGGGCAGGCGCACCGCAAGGTCCGTGAAAAGGTCTCCGATGATCATCGAGTAGATGAGGCACGCCGACCACCTGCACCCTCACAGCGCGCGTCGGTGGGATCCTTTCGCATCGCACGCATCGCTGCGATGAGTGGTTGGGTGGGGGTTTGCACGTCTTGAATACGACGATTAGGTTCGGAATCCACGCCGTTTTCTGGCCAACCTGCCGCGCCCATATCCACAAATCACCTCAACTGCTCTGGTCTTTATTCGCCCCAGCCAAGCATCCGAAGCACGGGACTGCTAAGGGAACGAACCGTCTTTGCCCAGCCCTCCGTGTAGGAGGTGGCGCCGGTCATCAGACTCACGCGCCCAACGAGCGAAAAGCAGTACCTGAATCACCCCTCGCGTCAAGCCTTGCAGTGCCACGCAGTGTAATGGGGTCTCAGCCGCGCCATGCGGTAGCTTCGAAGGCGGTCAGCAGCCAGACGAACACGCACCCGGCGATTGTAGCGAAAAGAAAAGCGACCATGACAGCAGGTAGCAAAGCGGCCTTCTGGTCCGTCGCCGCCGCCACACCCCCGGCAACGCACAAAACCCCAGACCCCACACTGCAACCGGCAGCACCCGCGGATCAGCCGGGTTTTGGCTTGGTTGGTTGTCTCTGAGATGAGAAGCGAAAAAGAATCTTGCCCCATGGAGCAAGCGGTACGCCACCTCCCGCAGAAAGGGTGTACTGGGCTGTTGCCACCCTCGCAATGGGGTTCGGAGAGAAGAGCAGGGCTAGACCCAACGAACCAGAGCGCGAAACACGTGAAACCGGGGAAACGGGCGCACACATGTTTTTCATGAGAGACGCGATGCACGAGGCCATTGGAGTCTCCCCATTCAGCTCGATCTCGCCATCCTTAGTTTTGGTTTCCGCCGTCACAGCGGCCTGGAAGGGAGGTGGCGCACGGATCAGGCTGCCCCGCGCTTTGCGACAACCTCGGTGGCGCACGATGCCGGCAGAGATTCGCTCACCGTGGAGGAGCGCAGTAGAGTAGGGCCGGCACGACGGGAGAGCGGCATCCGGGAGATCCGAGCGAGCGCAGGGCGCCGCGCGGCGAGGCCCTCGTGGCCTGTCATGGTAAGCGAGGTCGAGAGCCCGAGGGTCGCACGCCCACCGGCTGCCGGGATGTGGAACGCAGCTGCCGGCAACGCCGCTGCAAGAGCGAGGACGAAAGTGGCGCGACGCATGCTCCGCGCGAGCTCGCTCCAAAGTGCGGTCTTCTTTCCGCTTGTAAGGCGAAACAAAGCGAAACACCGAGTCGTGTCCGCTTACAGCTACCGTTTGTCATGATTTCGCGACACGACAAAGAAACGGCTGGGACTTTTTTCCGCTCCCCTGTTTGTGTAAAGTGGCTACTCGCGAAGCGCGCCTAGAGGGCAGCGCCGAGGGGCCTGCGGGTGCGTCCGAACGAAAGGGGTCACGGGGCGGAAGAGCGCGCTCGGCGCCATGGCGCACCGCCAACGGCTGCCCGCCCCGCGCACTTTACTGCATCACTTGCGAGGTGACTGCTCAGCGGACGCGTCTCTCGACCTCTCTTTCACACTTTGTTAATAAGGGCGACTGTTTGTCATTAAACGTATCTATCTCTGATAAGGGCGCCGCACATGCCCCTGGTGGTGCAGCATGCGCGCGCTAGCAAGCGACGAAGTCATGGGCGCGGGAGAGGGTCATCGCCTGGACACGCGGCGGACCAGGCGGGTGAGCGGCGGGCAGAGGCTGGCAGGCGGGTGTGCACGGGTGGAGGGCGCGGGTGGAGAGCGCGGGTGGAGGGCGGCCAAGGTGCCTGGACCGGGACGCCCTCGTCCATCGAGAGGATGAAGAGGACCCGGTCCTTGCGCACAGCCTGCCCCGCACCCGGCCCTCGCCCGGGTCAGCCGCGGTGCGCTGCGCTGCGCGCGCAGGCGCCTGGCTCGGTGGTCGGACCAACACCTGACGGTGCGTGCGGCTCTCTCCGTTCTCGAGCAACTCCCGAAGCATGAACTGCCCCACCTCGTTCACCTCGCAGACTACAACGCAGACGCCACCCTCGGCATCACGCCCCGCGCCATCGCCGTTCTCGTTGTTCATATCGTCAATCACCTTGAAAAGCCCCCCGCGGATTTGCGACTGGTGCCCGCTCACTTTCTCCTTGTCCGACTCCTCCCGCAGTGCTACTCGCGTCACCTGACAGGCCCGCCCAGGGACTCAGATCCCAGGGGATTGACGCCTTTCGGGCAGGCCGGCCGAACCGGAACAGCAAATACCAGGCAGGGCGAGTATGTGCACCTGGACGAGCCCCGAGCAGGTTGCATCGACCAGCGCAAGGAGCGCCGCCTCACGCTGTTGGCGAGCTGAGTGCGTCCCTGTCAGCACTATTACCGCTGGCTTGAGCGCTCCGAGCCGGCACATGTCCACCACAGCTGCGCTCTTGCGCCGCTGCCAGGCGCCACCATCGTCCCCTGCCCCTGCGGCATCGCCGTCCCCAGCTGCCCGTGGTAGAAAGAAGAAGCCGTCCTCGGACCAGCACGAGAGCCTCCCAGCTCCAACCTCTACCAGCCCGGGCCGCCGAGCCGCGCACACACCTGCGTCCGCCTCGATATGTGTATCCTCCGCACCTGCCCCAAAGCTTGCACTTCGCGCTGGAGAATAGCCGACTGGCCCTCCCGATCCGTTGGGGACGAACGAAACATCTACGTCCACGTCCACGTCCACCAACCGCCCGGCCTCGTCAGCCGACAGCACTGCACTAACTCGGTCGAGCGTGCCGCCAGCACGGCGAGCGGCGTTGGAGACGTGCTGGGAAATGAGAAAGCTGAGGGTTGTCCACCATTGGCACCGAGGCCGCATGTCATCCTCCCTGGCTAATACGTACTGCAACTCAACTTCTACTTCACGCGCACCCGTTTGCTCCCGAACGCGTTCCTCGAGCATTCGTGCACAATGTGCCGCCTGCTGCGCCGCGCTTGGCGCCAACACCCGAATGCTTTCTGCATACGCCGCGATGCCCGCACCAGGTGGATAATTTGACGTGAAGATATATGCAACATTTGCTATCTGCGATGCCAGTGTGCAGCGAGTCAGTGCGTGGGGTGCAGCAAAGAGTTCGGCCAGGGTGGCTCGCACCTGCTTTGGGTACCGCCTGCTGAGTTGGTCGACCATGCCGCGCACAGTCGTGAAGAGCGCATCCTGGAGTGCTGGGTCCTGGGGCACCTCTTCAAGGTGTATAACTACTGTATGTCCTTTGCAAATCGACTGTTCAACAATCCGCTCGATGGACCAGTCTGAGATACCCTGCACTTTGAGCACGCTCGCCAAGGAGTGCGGCGTTACAAAGTTCAACGGCACCTTGACCACATCAACCCGCCTCACAGGATCCATGCGGCGCCGTAGCACCTCCTGCAGTGCTTTGGCGAGAGCCGAGACCAGTGTTGACTTGCCAGTCCCGGCTGACCCATACGTGTAGAGCGAAAGCGGTGCCCCGGCTGGTGAAAAGCCCTCCTGCATGGTCAACACGCCTGACGCCAGGTACTGCCGGAGCGCCGCCGTGAGCCGCGTCTGCACCTCGTCACACGCCGCGTACGGCACAGCGTCCATCGCCGTCCAAAACTCAGCGACCATCATATCTACCAACGCCTCCTTGCCCGCAGCCAGCGCCGCTGGCAAGGGTGGCGCGCTGCCCAACCCGGAGAGCAGCACGTACGAGGGGCTGAATGTGAAGGCGCGTCGCTCGCGCGCTAGAACTTTTGCCTGCCCGAAGACAGCCTTCACTGCGGACGTACGACCACAGATCTTGTACGCGCTGAGACCGACGGAGGTCCCCGACGAAAACTTTTCAAGGCAGCTGTTGGCCAGCACTCGCGAGCTGCTGGACGCAGTTGCGTGGTGCGCCTCGAGTGCTTCCTGCATCGGTGACAAGCCAAGCATCGTCCATAGAACGGCGTGCTGCTGAGACTGTATCGGGGGATTCTCCACCTGAATGAGTAGGGTAATCGGGGTGAGTGCAAAAACGTGCAGCATCTAAGAATGGGAAGAACATGTCGAGCGAATGCCCCAGTGAACCACGCCACGCCATACGGGTGCTCGGGACGTACCGGAACAGCAAAGGTAAAGGAGACCTCGCCCGAACCAACGTTGTATCCAATCGATGGCGGAAGCCCCGAAGCAGAGAACAAATCGGAGAGGGCCTTCACGCCTTTGTCTTGCTGCACTTTCACAAGACTTCCCGCGCGCTCAGCCGTCCGCCAGTCCACCGCGGGGAAAAGATCCGGGTCCGCGAGTCCCTCCAAAATAATGCGCCACTCTACAGCGATTTCCTCGGGAGGCGACGAGGGTGGTGCAGGGAGCGTTGAAAACGATGTCGAAGGAGTCAACGTGGCGGGCCCGCATGGTGGCGGGGAGTCCGGCGAGGGAATGTGAATCTGCCCCTTTCCTCTTTGCGCCGACATCTCAACGAGCACGGTGTGCTGCCAACCTCAATCACTTGTCAGGTCTGCGTGGCCGCTTGCTCCGGCTCAACTTGTATCGAGCGGTCCAAACCGAACCGTGTTCAATAATATCCTCGGGACACGCGTGGGCCTGTTCTGGACGCCCTCCGCCCAATGGAGGTAAGTGCGACCGGCAAAGCCCGGCAATCTTGGCGCGATAACCGCAATCTCAATGCGCCAGGGGACACGGGGGCGCGGGAGTGGGGCACTGTACTCCCGCGCTCGGGTGTGCACCCACCCGTCAATCCAGACAGGCGCCAGGCGTATCCTCAAACAATAACCTGTTTTGATTTTACTGATTTTACGGAATTTTCGAAAGTGTAAAGCTGGACTGTGTGATCGAGAGGGGGGGCCGTGGGCGGATCCCCGCTGTTCTCTTCGATGGGCGATAAAGATGCTGAGACGCTTGTTCGCAGGTTTCAAATTCTATTACCTTGCCAGTGCTCAGACTGAGATCCTCAGGGCTGCAACTGCTTCAGCGTGCTGCTGATCAGACACAAATTGGCCGCAGATTCGACATGCTGATATGCGATTGTTCCCTACAGCTTCGCAACTACAACGAGTGCTGCCTAATGTTCAGGACCTCTCCATTTGTTTAGTAGGCCTGAGGCTAGCCGTCATGTCTGGTTCCAACCTCCTTTTGGGTCTACAGTTTCTGAACCCTTCATTGCCGAAGGCTGGGGGCAGGTGCGTGCAACGAGAAGAAAGAAGTCTTGCGGGACTGCCAGGCGGTGATGCAGAAACAGCTCGAGAAAGTTCGTTCGTCCTGCGAGAAAGAGAACCGAGGTTGCGGACCCCTTGTCGATCAAATAGGTGTTCGCTTTGTGCCTTAATCAGGTGGATGTCCTCTTCGTCTTGGAATTTTGAGCTGATGTCATCGGTGCCCGCCAGAGTATGTGGATTGCATGACCGCCAGCGGTGGGGCGAACTCTCGTGCGGAATTGACGGCGGCCGCGCAGTGTGTGCCAACATTACGGGCTCTCCTCGCGTGCTCGGAGAAGGCTCTGGGCGCGACGTGGGGGGGATGACGCAGCTTTAACATCGACGATGCAAACGTTGTTTGCTGTATTTTACTGGAGCAAGCATGAACCCCGTGCAGCGCAAGCAAGTAATGCGATCCAATCACATGATGGGGCGAGGTGGCCCCCGTTCGAGGAACCCAAGCGGAAGGAGAGATGCTATCCACCATGCGTAGTTCCCCAGTGGCGATCCTGGCGCGCGCAAACATGCTCAGTGTGGCCGACAATCGTTACATTCTGGAGCAAGACGCGTCTGGACCCACATTGATTTACGATTGCCGGCTTCATGCAGTGTTTTCCGCGGGCCCTGACATAGGACATCGGGAAGGGGAGGAGGGACCCGGAGCAGAGTCCAATGCGCGCCGCATGCCGAGGGCAAAGCCAGGTGCGCTTGCGCCCGGCGGGCTCGGGAGCTCGAAGTCATGCTCGATCTTGGTCTTTCCGGTCCCGACCAGCCAGACGTAGAAACTCCCGAGCATGCCGACCTGCCAATAAAGATCAGCGTGGCCATCCAAGTGATGTGGGGGCAAGCAGCCTCTGACACGCACAAAATGCCCTTTCGTCGACACCCATGTGACCGTGGGCGCGTGAGGGGGTGGCCCATATGAGGGGGCAGCGAAAGCTTGATTGTTTGGCAGGGCGGGACAATACTGCCCCCGCGGTGATCAGAGCCAGGAAACACAGTAGACCCGGGGCAACCCCGACATTCTGCATCTCGCACGTGTGTCAGTCCACACAAGCGATACACGCTGCAAGTATACTGATCCAAAGGCGATTTCTTCGGAAATTGACTGCGCCGCCAAGCATGCTGGGTTACTGCACACGGCTCCTGTCAGCGAGCAGATCTATCACACACCTTAACGAAGAAAACTGTGAGTGTAGACCCTGGGCTCATGATGAATTGAGGAGGGATTCGATGCGCCCATCTGGTGTCGGGCAATCAGAATCCAATTTCGGTGAATCAGAATGACGAATAGCAGCTTCCTACATCAAGCATAAGCGAAATAATAAAAACGCTAGGAGCTCCCATGCTGGTTCAGATTTCACAGGTTCTATCGACCGCTGTGCCAACGACCGTGCATGTCGATGGGGTAGGGGGCATCACGTGCTTTCGCCTTGCCTCCCCTTGCGAATCTCTTCAAATATGAGTGAAAAATGAAAGTCGGGAATTCCGAGATACTGCTCGTGAGATCTTTGGTTCACACGTTTCCTGTTGCCAATGCGATCCCCCACCTTCCGAACGTCAGGCAAAATGACGTGGGTGCAGGACCTTTGCTATCTCTCTCCGCAATTCACTGTAGTTGTACGCCGCGGTAGCAACGAAGACGCAGATGCAGGAAAAGGTCACCTGCCCGCCAAGCGATGCTCATTCACCAGAAGCTTTGTCCCATTTTCTCATCGAGCGCTTGTAGATTGAAAATCTATTGAACTTGGCAAAAAAGAGCCCCAACCCTCCGGCCGAAGATCCTCTTCTGCATGTGGGTAGGAACGAGGATTTCGGATATCGCACCCAGAAAAGAAAACGAATGAAATACCGAAGGTTTGCCCGTCCCACACATGCATCGAGAAAAAAACAGTGGTGATCCATGGTGTCAATACACTTGTTACACCTCCTACAGTGGTGCGCGCGTGGTGGCTTCTGCTTGTTGCAAACCTGCAAACAAAGGGGTCAACACTGGGTGCCGTGATTGGTGACGGCGGCCTTTCATGCCCAAAGGCCATGCTAAAATGTAAGGGTCCCCCCCTTTTCCTGGGTCAGGCTGAAAATCACCTCGCAGAAATGCATTGCACTATCCTCCAGTTCCCAGTCGCGCAAATTGATCTCACCCGCATCAGACTTGACTGCCAGATAGAAGTTGCTGTACACCTGCGGCAAGCATGACCCTTCAAATTCCGCGCCGGAGAGATGCGCAGCTGCAACAGAGCTCGTAGTCGGGGCCAATCGTCTGAACTGGGTCATCCAAGCGCTTCCGCTATCTGGACACCAGCGGCCGCAAGGTGGGATTGCCCCCCCCCCTTCGACAAATCGGAGGGCCAGAAGAGCACATTGAGGGCCAGAAGGATGTAAAAGCTCCAGAGAAGCCCCCCCGAAAATGTTGAAATTGCGGGGAGATAGCCGGGGGCAGTGATCTGTCACGGGATTGTTGTCAGGTGCCTGAGGCCTCCTAGTAACACAACTGCATAATGATGTAGAAATATGACGGACATTGTTACCGTGAACATGCCGCCGACAATATAGGCCGTTAGAATCTGCGTCAATGGGGACAGGTCATCAGAGGAATCGGGCTAGAGAGTCGATTCTTGGGGTGCAGTCCTCTATCTCAACAACGCGAAGAACATGAAAAACAAATGACAAGAACCTTACCTGGGCGCCAACGAACGCCGTCCTCTTGGGAATACGTTTCTCTATACACCGAATGGAGATTCCTGTACGTGGAGCGCACCCAGACTCCTGCTCTTCCTATTTGGGATTCCAGAACCTTAATGTTTCAGTTGGAAGATGCAGAACTCTATGGGAGAACTGCGCACAGAGGCGCATGGACCTTTTTGGACACTGCGATAGCCGGGGTGCAAGTTGCTTCGAGGTTGCCTCGTTCAACGTGAAAGTCGAACACCTTGATTGCCAATCACGTTACCAAACACAAAACGTAAGATGCTTGCAGCGAAAGACGCTTGCAGACCCATCGCAGATGGCGTAGCTACTTTCAACGGAATCACCGTAGCAAACGCGTCGGGTAGGATCTACCTTGCCGCAGGCTCCACACTGTGCTCGCTCAACTCCCGGAGGAATATCAAGCACCACTTGACAGTGGCAGCACTTGACACGAAATCTTCCATCCTGCCCGGATGTGATCTCGTCTGCAGTCTCTGATTCCTGGTTCTCCTGCATCGACAAGAAAGATTTCGTACGCGGAAGCAGTGGCTTGTGGAACCCCGAGGCCGCGGCCCCGCACAGGTGCCGAGAAATCGATTTCACGGCTGTAAAGCGACACAACGAAGAGGACAGAAGTGCAGCGGGACAGAGGTGCAGCGGGACCTAAACTGCACCATGCTGCTTCGCGGGGCGCGTTTCCATGGGATGCGTCTTCCGCTTGGGACCACACTCGCGTTGCTGCTGTGTTCTTGCACACTTGCCCATGCCGCGCTATCAAATCGCGCGCACCTCGGAGCCTCGCGGATCCTTGGCTGCTTGCCCACGCCCTCGCTCAGGATTCGCGGGGGGGCTGAGCAAGGGGCAGGCGACGGCATGACTATAGTTCAGGATGATAACGGTGACTTGATTATCGGGGGAGGCGACACGGTAGCTCCTGAGCAAGGTGGGGCCGATCCGAAGAAGGAGGGTCGAATGGGGATCCTTTGTGTCGATCTTGGCTGCCACAATACCGTCGCGGCGATTCGGTAACTTCTCGAGCCATGCAAACAGCTACTGGCTCTCTGCTTATCCTTTCTCCGCGACTGTCCCGCACGGGTTGGTTGTGCGAGGCTGTCATCGCCCTCTCTTTTTCCATGACTGTGCACGTGATTCCTGTGTCCAGGAGCTCTCTCGGAGACAATTTTGCTGCTGCGGGGCTCGGTGGAGGCGTAGCAGTGCTAGTGCAAAACGACATGTCAAAACTCGAGACACCTACTGCGGTTGCGCTGCGCGGCAAAAAGAAGGAGGTAAGCAACACCATCTTCCTTCGCAGTTGCCCCGGAGCACGTCCATCGAGAAGTTTTTTGACAGTTGGTGCCGCTTTGCAGGTAGGCGAGATCGCGGCGACGCAGCCAGCCTCGAATGCGCAGAACATGGTTGTGGACTTCCTTCCACTCCTCGGTTGCTCCGCCGAGGAAGCGGCCACGCTACCCGTCGCTCCCCCTTTTGTCATCACGTCACACGCAGAAACAGGCCTTGCTGCAGCCGCTGTAGAGTTCGACGGCCAGTCACCGTACGTGCTTCCCTTCGAGATGGCGCTGGTAACCCCGCACCCTCCATTTGTGTTCGCGCTGGCTGCAGACGGAAACTTAAGGGCCGGGACATTCGCGCAAGTAGGCATGGCAGCTACTCGCCGTGGCCAAGTATGGGGAGGACCAGCTATTGTCGCTCGGCGAAAAGGAGCGGCTGGCAGCTGCGGGAGGACTTCCGCCCTCTGCATGGGCGCTGGCAATTGTGGTACGCACTGCAGCCATGATCACAACTTGCTCCGCGGGAGTGAACTGCCCCTGATTGGCGCAGGTACCTGCGGGGCTTACGCCGCGGCAGCACGGGGCATTACGGGACGCTGCTCTCGTTGCAGGCTTTGCAGCCCCGGTGCTCGTCCCGCAGGCCGAGGCTCTGGCTCAGGCCTACGCAGAGCGCCACAAGGGGAGCTTGCGCGCGGGTGGGGACGATGCTGGGGGCGCGGAGGGCGCGGAGCGCCTCGTCGCGATCGTGGATGTGGGCCACAGCCGCACCGCGGTCCAGACCAAACCGCCTCCTCGCCTCAGAACTCCCAATACCACTCGCATCCTCGGACAGCACCCCTCATCGACTCACGCGGCGCCAGGCTCTTCCTGCCGCGGCCCTCCGCCTCACTAAAATACGGCGATAATCCAGGCGGTGCTCGCGGCAGTGAGCAACAGTAGTGCGCGGGTCGTGGCATGCGAGAGCGCGAGCGATGCTGGGGTCGGGCAGATCAATGCCGCGATGATGGCGCACTTCTCGAGCCAGATTGAGGGCGAACATGGTGCCGGGACGTGTGGGACAGCCAAGTCAAAGTATCGCTTGTCAGGGGCAGTCGAGCGGCTCAAGAAAATGCTATCAACCCTCGAGGAGACTTCGGTACCAGCCACAGTCTCTCACCATGGCAGGGTCAGCCTGTGCTAGCGGCCACCAGCGCAATGGCCGCGGGTTGTCTGAGCCCGTGGGCGGGGTGCTCGCGCAGGTCGGAGTTGACGGCCTCATTCCCGACCGCGATGTGACACTGAAAATGGCGCGCAAGGACCTTCAGGCGCGAAACCGCCTACCATCAGCGCTGCTCCCCGCGTGCAGCTCCCTAAGCAAGATGCACGAGGACAGTCTCACTGAGATCTTGACGCGGCACCGCCCGATGCAGACGATCGCGGCGCCGCTGTGCTCCCGGGTAAGCGCGCTGGTTCGCCGGCTGATGGAGCAGGCAGCGCAAGAGGTGCACTCTGTTGAGGTGGTGGGCGGGGGCTCGCGCGTGCCGTGCGTCGCAGCCGCGGTGCAGGAGGGGGCTGGGCAAGCCCTTTCCCGCACGCTGGACTCGAGCAGTGCGCTCTGCCAGGGCGCCTCGCTTCTTGCTGCGCTGCGGAATCCCGACGCCGCCCAGCACGGCACAGTCCCGGCCGTCGCCGCTGAACCGCTACCTGAAGAAGCTGGGGGCTCTGGGATGGAAGCATCGGCGCTGGTAGCGGTGCTGGCAGAGCGAGGGCGTGTGGACCGGGTGCAGCTGGAACAGGCGCTCGTCGAGGCGGAGGTCAACCGCCTCGAGGGCCTCATTTCCGAAACGCGCCGTGAGCTCTCTGACGGAACTCTCCGCCCCAAACCCCTTGACCCCGTCCCTCTTGGTTACCCCACTGGAGCACGCCGTCTCACCACAAGACTCTGAGCGTGATTGGTGGCCTCGCGGCGCAGACAAGTCGCGGGCGCTGATGGATCCGGAGCGGTCCAACGAGCTGGTGGACGCCGCGGAGGAGTGGATGTGGGGCGCTCCTGAGGACGGCTTCCGTCTCGGCGAGTACAAGGAGAAGCATGATTCGCTGCGCGAGGAGCTAATGCGTCTGAATGCGCCACTGTTCGAGGCACGTCGAGCAGCAGAGGACAAGGCGACTGCTGAAATGGAGGCTGAAGCGGCGCAACGGCGTCGGGAGGAGGCAGAGCAGCCTAAGGAAGACCACGACAATCGTAAACTGAAGTTCGAGGACAGGCACTCGCACTGCCCTTTCGCATATTTTCGATCGGAAATGTCCCTTCGCCCAAGCGTTCTCGTCTAATGCCTTGCTCGCGAGGGCCTCTTGACCGGCACGTGTGGCCGCAGGTTTCGAATGGCCGAGGCAAACAAGGCAGAGGCGCACGAGCTGTTCGGCGACGGCAACATCATGCATGCGGCCGACCGCTACGCGAAAGCGATGGGGCACTGCCAGAAGGTGATGGGGGACATGTCGCCCGAGCAAGAGACGCGGCTGCGCGACCTCAAGGGGACACTCTCTCTCAACCTCGCGCAGTGCTTCTTCAAGTTGGAGCGTTTCCAGAAAAGTGTCGAGCACTGCAACGAGGCGCTCCGGTACAGTCCGGATCTCACACGTGCGACTCTACGTCGTGGACTTGCGCTTGAGCAGTTGAAAAAGTGGGAGGAGGCGTTGGCGGACGCCGAGGGCGTTCTGGCTGAAGACCCTGAGAGCGGACCGGCCGCCAAGCTCCGCGCCCGCGTACAGGAGCGTATCGCTGCGCAGGAGGCGAATGCCAGGAAGATGTTCCAGAAGATGTTCTAGGTTTCACATAACAGGAGGCGTCAGGGTTCCGGCGGACGCAGCAAATGCGAGCGATTTTTGCGTGAAACCTGACTCGCATGCGTACTTGCACTGCGTTGGACGTGGACAGTGGCCTATTGAGATTGTGCAGCATTTACGCTTAATCAAGAGCGACCTGCTTGAGAGCAACTTTGGCTGCAAGCTCCTTGGCAGCTTCGCAAAAGTCTCTGTGAGTCGCCTCAAGGCGCTGGCGCGTGGACACCGCGCACAGCAGCGAGTACCGTTCCGCCTCAGGAATGTCGTGGATGTCAGCCAGCGCGAACCTGTTTGGATGGATACACGTGATGCCTCAGCACCCGGTGTCATGCAGGGCCTGCAGCCGTAGTTTCCCCGCAAGCGAGTGCGCCGGCTTTGGGCAGGCCAGCAGGGTGCGGGGTGCGAGGAGCGGGATGCCTCAGCGCCCGGGGCACCGAGGACGGACAGAGGTGGCGGAAGGACGCACGATTGGAGCTCGAGGCGCTCGCTCTCCGACAGCTTCCACCCGACCAACTCTCCGATTGGCGATACCACGAGCTGAGACGTCCCCGGGCCCTCTGGTGCAAACTTGCGCACCCGCATAAAGGCCTCGTGCACCGTCTGGCTCTCGGCTGCGTTGTCCTCGGACACCAGCTTCTCTGACAGTTTGAGAACCTCTTCTGCGGCTGTATTTGCCTCCGTCTCCAGTTTTGCCATGGAAGCGATCTCTTCCTCACCCACCTTCATGTCGTTGAAGAGCTCCACTTGTGCGACGGGAAACGGCTCCAGCGATTCCATCCGCACGATGCGGAAGCGCTGCCAAAACGACCCAGTGCGCGCGTCAGCCCCAGTATTGTGGCAAGCTGCAGGGATTGTAAGAGCTCTCCTGGACTCCGACGCAAGTGCATCGGGCACCCTCTGCGCTCTCCTCTTCCGAGAACTCGACGTCCCGGAGAAGAGCCATGGTTCCAATAGCTTGCAGCGTAGCATCATCGTCGTCGCTATCCTCTAATCTCACTGAACCCTCATCGCCTGGATTTGTGTATGTACAGAATCCAAACAGCGGTATCTGCTCTCCTTGGACGTACCGCACTGCATCGAGCCCACTCTCCTCCGCAACCACTACGGAGCTTTGGCATTCCGGGAATAGCACGCCAGATTCCACGGGAAGGAGCACCTGTCCGATCCGTGCACCCCATCTCACAACAACGGCATTGCTTGGTGTATTCACAAGACGCATTTCGATACGAGACGACGAAAGACGACACACTACTCATGCAGAGGGGAACACACCAGGCGTTGAGACGCAGATTGCACAACCTCGCCTGTTTCCTTTGCCGACACCATTTCGAGCCCAATACATTCCCGTCGACTTTGCTTTGGTGTTTGACACAATCCCGCAGGAAATTCAGGTCGCTGGCACCGTCCAGGCATCACGAGTGCCTTGTTGCAGGACCGCCCCCTTGTCGCGCTGGTTGCGGGAGCAAAAGCACGCCAAGAATTCTGAGGCCGAAGCAAAGCCGGCGCTGAACGCATATTTTGAGGTGATGAGAGGTATGCGGGACAGGCAGCTGACAAAGGAAGCGAAGCAGCAAGGATGAGTGCCGCGGCACATGCTGATTGGCCCGTATGCCAGAACCCCATTGCGGGGCGTATCGTTCTGACCTAGAAAAGGGCTCCAATTCCTGGTGTAGCGAAGACTGCTGGCAAGATCCTGGCGTGTTAGCCTCCGATCTGGTCCAGCCGGCTCCGGGATGGAAGACGACGACCATATAGTCTTGCGGCACCGCCGGGCAGGCTGGTTCGTCCGATCTCCTGGTCGAAGCGGCTCACAGCGCTCGTCACCAGCTGCAAATCTGCCGGGAGAGGCCGTCGCAGGTGCTCCCACCGATTGGAGCAATGCCGAGGCAGGCGCACCTCCTGTACTGGAGCGGAGTGAAGCTGGTGCGCGGACACGTTCTCATACACATGAAGCTTACGATCAAGCTGAAATCGAGTCAAGCTCTCATGAAGTTGCACTGCCTGCGCGCTCAAGTTCTGTCGCGGGGGAGAGACCAGATCGGGAGCAGCCTTCAGAACAGAGCGGCAGACTAGAGCTGGCCGTCAGCGACCAAAGCAATGATCGTGAAGATGTCGATGACGGCCGACCCGACAATTTTCGAGTTTTGCGAGGGGCGACTCACAGCCACGCGGACGTGCCCGGTAAGTGCCGGCCTCCGTGTCCAGCGAAACTGCAGTGCCTTGTACTCGTTACGCGGCGGCGCTGCCCCTGACGCCTAAAGTCGCCACAGGGTATGGTGACGGACGGGAAAATTTGGTGATGCGAGTGAGGTGCTCCCCGATTCAAGCGTGAATCGTCCACTAACACAAGTTCCAAAACCCACACAAGCAGCGTTCGCGGAAAAACTCGAAAATACACTCAAGGCCACGTGCATTTTTTCAGGTTTCTGTCGGAGAAGGTCAGCGCTCTGATGACTGTATTGCTGCTGGTCTTCCTTTTCATTCTGCATCTGCACTTTTTGCCCACTGCTCGAGCTCCTGCGCATGCTTCGTGTCTTCCAGTGAATGAGATCCTCGAGGCCGACCCGGACATTCTACAAATTAGTGTCGAGGGCATGTGGGCCCGCCTTGCTAAAGAGGTCAGTGACGTCCCCGCCAATCGCGTTGCGCCGATCGCCGATGGTAGGACGCTTCGTGGCACGCTTCGTGGCATAGATTTCCGAGTCAAATCGGCCGGTACTAGCAATGGCATATTGTTCCTGATTCTTTACTGCAGATAAAGGCGGAGGTTGTCCGAGAGCTGGTTGAAAGTGGGGATTCTGAGTATTCGCAACCAAGGGCTTTGGGGAAAAAGCCATGGTCACAGCCGCTACCCTTGACAATGCTCTTGCAGCATCGGAACAAACCAGGGTGTATCAAGAAACGGACAGCGCTTAGAAACGGACAGGGCTTCAATTAATGACACGTTTGGCTGCCGCCAGGTGGGGTGCTGTTCGCGATATCTGCCTCTCGGCTGTTGTCGGACCGTTTCGTCGTGTCGAGTCAGCAGGAGTGCAAGCTGCAAGAATGTTTGACCAGACGTGGGAATGGAAAGGGGATGCCGAGGAGGAGAAAGCCATACGGTGCCTGCCGTGCAGCCCCTGAGTATCCCGTTCGCCTGTTCCAGTAGCATTCTGCACACTCTTCTGAGTTTTCTGACGCGTTTGCCACAAATGTAGGGCAATGGCGACTCGCAGCGCAACGCTGCTACGAGACGTCTCCAAGGGTCTCACAGACTTCGAGTCACAGGTCCGCTTTCACATCTGTTGGGCTGGCTCCAGTCATTTACGCCTGAGCTTTTGATGCAATGTTCTGCACGAAGTTTGCTGAATGGTCACACAGGTAGCTATGATGGCGATGGTCCTAGACGATCTGGATGCCATCGTTGAGGTCTAGCATCGCTCCGAGCTGCGAATGGCTCATCGCTGGAGGCTGTGCAGCACCAGCGGGAGTGGCATTCCTGCAGGATACTGAAAACGTGGGCTGCGTGCATGCAGGGCCCGACCTACGTGTATTCCAGCGAACGGGGTCTATTAATGCTGCCAGAACGTATACTGAAGTCCCACAACGTCTCGCGCGTGACCTTCACCATCAGCTCATCGCACCCATGTTTCGGTGCGTCTCATCCGAAACCCCCTGACACCTAGGAAGTCCGACCATCGCAAATGGCTGCACCCAGATCGTGTCAATGACGCCATGCCTGCCTTGTGGTAGGAGGGAGTATCCTCGGGAAGCTAGTTGAGTTCTTGCTGAGCTACGACACGATCCTTCTGAACCAGCTGGTCGCACTCTCGCGCGTGCACCGACTTCGCGGAGCTGACACGCCTGGTGAGCAGTCATTGTGGGTTGGGCTCTGGTGCGCGATGAGTCCTGCGTCTATATCTGTCCAGCCTTGCCGCATTTGTCACACGAAATATGAAGTGAAGGTGCTCATGGCAGGACGGGGATGGGCCCATGTCGTGCGATCGAACGATGCGTACAACCTGGCATTTTATCAACCGGTGCGCACATTTTGCAACGCGATCCAGAAGTCCACGGCCCATACCGAAGGTGTGGCTTGTGAATGCGGTGCGGCTCAACACTTGTGCAGATACAGACGCTTGCCGAGAGGTTATACGCCAAGGCGGCAGTGTTGTTCTCTTCGGTATTCCTTGTCGCCGCCACCACGGCGCTCGTTGCCGTAGTTCTGCGCGAGACACACCTGTAACGCCCTTCATTCAGTGCCCCTGTTTCCTGGTTTTGCTGATGCGTGAGTCTTGACCATGCTTGCAAATTCGGTGCATGACCTGCTCACGCGTGCTGATTTTAATTGGCTAATTCTACGGCCTGCCGCTCAGGCGCATTATACGCTGGTCGATGCAGCTTCGAGACCAACGGGCACGTTCTGCGGGTGTGCTGCTCTTGCTCGCACACCTTGCTGATTCGCTTGCTTTTGTTCCCGTCATGATTGGAACTCTGCAGTTCTTCTTCGAGGTACCGGCGCCCCTCCCTTTCTCTTAATAATAGACGGGCAGCGCAGGCGGCACCTGGCTCAAAATGGCATCTGCACTGAAATGATGCTGCCCTCGTTTTGGGCAAAAGTTTTTCGAGGACCCATTCCTGGCGCTCCTTATTCTTGCTGTCAATTGGATCTGCGAAATTTTCTCTCTTCTTCGGGTTCAAGGCAATCCTTCAATGCGGCTGTTTCCACGCATGTTTGCACCCCGTCAAACCCTGGTCTCCCGGAAGCGCCTTTCAAATGTGTCAATTACGAACAGCATCTGTCTGTGATGGCCCTTTGACGTCTGTTTCGCGTTGGCTTAGCTTTCTCGCTCTCTTTTGCCTCTTTCTCGTCTACATCTTCTCGTTTCCTCTTGGCTTCACATACCTTGCGTTCCTGGCCTGGCTCTCCGCCTCCTTGACGGCCATTCTCTATTTCGCGAACCGCTTCTCGCCGCGCTTGGCCGCGCCAGCACCGTCAATACGTGCGTTGCGAACAACGTCGATCAGCGTTCAGACCTGGCTTTACGTTTGAGCAACGCTAGCGCTACGGTCCTTCACCAGCATGGCTCGTGATCCTATTGGTGAGAGCTCCTAATGGAATCACGCGGCACTCGTGAGGATGTGTGCTTTTCTAAGCGAGGCTTCAGTGCCACATTTTGTAAGCATGGCTGAGCGTAACGCGGTGGGTTTGCTGCCCACTCACATCGCAAAGCACCAATTACGCACAGCCTCCTTCAACCATAACACCTCTCTCTACTAGCTTTTCCCCCTTTTCCCCCTTTTCCCCTTTTTGTTCTTCTCAGACATTTTCTGCCCAGTCGTTGCGTCGTTTGCCGACATCCCATCGGCAGGCAAGGTATCCTCCTCAGCATCCAATCCAGTATCTAGCGGACTTTCCGCAGCCGCCAGGCCATTGACTCCTGCTTCTACGACTGTCGCTCCGTTCGTTGCTGCATCGTGGTTCCCAGCATTTGCAAACTCGGATTCCTCTTTGTACGCATCTGTCTCATGCTCTTTTTGCATTTGGACCTTGTCACCACCCGAGATGCCGCTCTCCAAGCAGCCACCTTCTTCCGTGACAGTGTCACCGGCGTCATGCGCCTTGGTCCCGACTTCACTGCCTCCCTCGCTTCCGGTTTCTGCCGCAGATGGTAGGCCTTGGGTTGCAGGCGTACCGCTGTCAGCCGCGGAAGTTGGCAGTCCATCCTCCGTGGCTTCAAGAGTAGCGGCCTTGAGGTTTTCGAGGACCATTATCAGCACCTCATCCGGTGTCAAGCCCTTGGCGCCGCCTGTCTCAAGCACTCGTGCGGACAGCGCCTCCTCGAGACGAAAGTATGCGGAGGACGCCACCTCCTTGAGCCGCTCAGGAAGTTCTTGCCTCGCGGTCTCTTTCAGCTTCTCGATTCGCGCTTTCGCTGCCGCCCCAAGCTCTGCCTCCCGTGCTTTCCCTGCTGCCTGCACACGTGCGACTTCCTCCCGAAGTTCCGTGACCTGTGATTCCAGCGCCGCCATTTCGCGCTTCTGCCTCGCTGCTGTGTCCACCGCAGCTGCGTCCGCCGTATCCGCGCGCGCGCGTGTCTCTGCGAGTTCGCGCCGCAGCTCTTCCTCTCGTTTCGCGGCATGGCGCGCAGCATCAGCAGCGCGTTCGTCGGCCTCGGCCGCAATTTGACTGATGCGAGCCTCGGCCGCCCGCTCTGCCTCCTCAAGCTCTTCTTCTCGCGCCCCCGCACCCTGAACGCGCAAGCGCCGCACCGTCTCACGCAGCTCTGCGAGCACGCGGTCCTGCGCTGCGCGCTCCTCCTCCATCTCCGCCGACAGGCTGTCCCGTTGCGCGGCAAGCTCTCGCCGCGCCTTGCGTCGCTCCTCCTCCACCCTAGCGCGCGCAGCCTGCTCATCCGCCAGATTTTCTTCGGCCAGACGCGCCCGGTCTTCCGCTTCGTGTCGCTCTTGCCGTAGCGCACGCGCCTCCTGGGCTAGCGCCGTCGTGCGCTCTTCGGCGCGCTGGAGGGCCTCCTCGGCGCGCTCTCGCTCCTCGCGCATGGCCTGCACCTCAGCACCGCTGAGTCCTGATTCAGCATGCGTTCGCACTTGCTCCTCTAGCTTGCGTCGCTCGTCGCCTGCCCGCTGCGCCACAAGACGTGCCTCCTCGAGAGATTCGCGCAAGGCGTTCGCATCGGCCCGCAGACGCTCGTTGTCTGCGACGAGCTTGCCGACGCTCTCGACCAGAACCTGCCCCATGAGAAGATCTGCGGCCCCACCACGCCCCGCTGCCGCGCGCCGCTGCTCATCCACGAGAAGATCAACCCCCCCTCGCAGTGCGTCCAACTTCCCCGCCATCTCCGCCACCCGTGCCCGCACATCTGCCTGCTCTCGGCCAACGCCTCGCACGGCATCAAGCACCTCGGCCCCGCCAGTGAGTGTCCCACCTGGAAACGGTCCGTACGCATGCGGCACCGGCAAAGGATGCGCGTGCTCTCCCGCGTGTCCAGCATATTGCGCGCCGTGCGCTGCTCTGCCTCCAATCAGCATGTGTAAACCCGGGCCGTGCAAGCCCGGCCCTCCGTGCTCGGAGAGTTTCGCCATTCGCGACTTCAGCATCTCATCTTGATCGTCGGCGCTACCCTCCTCGCCGTTGACTTGAGCGGAATCCCCCTCCGTGCCTCCTTCCTCACCTTGCTGATCCTCTTCCCCCTTCTCGACTCCGTGGTTATCGGCGCCGTCACCCTCGTTGCCGCTTGGCACGAGAACCACGGGGGTCTCAGCCAGCCCCTCGCCCTCCTCTTCCCACTCATTCGCGTCTTCTGAAGTCTCACTCGGTGGCCGGAGGCTTTTGATCGCCGACAGAACAGCTCTGTCGCCCTCAAGCGGGACCATGGGAACCGGTCCTTCGTCGCCGTTTCCGGACTCAGCGGCCACCACGTCCACAAGAGTCTGCCGAAGCACACACATGTCAGCTCCCATCAGACCGAACGCTAGTGCGGCACGGGTTCGTGGCAGGTGGTCGGAGGGGAAGGGCCAGGTGCACACCAGCTCAAAGATGAGCACGGCGTCTCCCGGGACGATCCCCTCGGAGTCTCCGGCAGAACCATACGCAAGGTGCGGAGGAACGACGATCCAGCGCACCCCACCTCGCCGCATGCCCAACACGCCTTGCTCCCAACCAGCGATCGCTGAACCAGTCCCAACAACAAATGTCTGGTCGATTTTCGGCGCCCCAAGCTTCAACTCCGTTCCAATGCACCCACGGCCGTCGTGGCCTTCCAGATATCCCTGGCGGCACGGGCCACTCGAGTGTCAGCCAGCAGTTGCTACCGCCACGAATACCCCGCAGCAACGACTGGAGTAAATGGGCAGTCAAAGACTAGGTCTGGTCGGGGGCACGTGCCTTGCAGTGCACGGTGACTTCGTCGCCATCAGCAACCTCATGCTCACCTGCATCGCCAACACTTGCGTCTTGCAAGACAAGTGGGTGGTGCTCGGGCGTCCACTCGGCTGACTTGGCCAGTGCAATTGCCTGCGCGACTTTTGCAAGATCGGGCCCTGTCTTGAGCAGCAGGCTCCATACTGTCTGGTCGTCTGCCTGCATCGACATGTAGTTCCCAGCTTGAGGGACCGCTTTCACCTCCAGCGTGATCGGAATCGACACTGCCTCTTGTTTTTGAACGGTATACACGAGCACGCGCATTTTGCGCCCATCGCCCCTCCCCACGATTACCATTCCCAGCGCGCCGTCCTCTCGCGCGGCGCCTGTACTCAGCAGGCACTCCGTTAACAGGCGGTGCACGAGGCAAACTAGCCCGCACCAAAAAAACAGATTCTCGTGGCGTAGGTTGGAGGCAAAGCACCTTCGGGCACCTGAACAGGCAAGAAACCGCCCTTGTAGAGACGGAAGGGATGGCATGCTCCGGCAAAAAGGATAGCAGGCGGCTTGTCGGTAGACGGTCGAGGAGGCGTGTTCGACGGAGCTTCCCGCGGCGCGGCCATGGCCAGAGGCGAGCGGGACTTCGGCTGCGTTGGAGCCTGATACTGCAGTGAAATGTTCCCCTGCTCGGCTGAAGCCTGCTCTTGTTCGAGGATGGACACCTGCCCAGATGCGAAAATGTGAAGAGCGGCCTTGCGGGACGGGACACCCGCTCCTCTCCCTGAGGAGCCCGCCACCAAGCCCTTGCACACCTCAACATGATAACACACTACAAGTAAGGCTTGGCAGGACAGGGCAGCACCAGTTGCGAGCTAATTGTTTGCTGTGCTTCCATCTTTTGCCCGTACTCGCGAGGCGCGCAAGTTGAGAGACCGTCGAGGATGTGTGCGTCACCTCCAGGTCAAACGTTGGAGCCATTCATATCTGGGCGAGGGCGGACGGCGCCCGGGGGATAAGGTGCCCGCGCAGCCAGGCGGCTGCTGAGGGAGCCCCTTGTCTAGTTGGGCCTGACCTACAGCGAGGAGCGCCGGAGACCGAATTACAGTGGTTGACCAGCGGTTGAGGGGGTCGCACTTGTCGACGGGGGCCCGGGTTTAGGCCCGGGCGACCGGGAGAAGCCAGGGTGCCAGCGGAGCACCATCCAAATGGCTTCGACGCGGTTCTTCGGGGGTGCCGAGGTGCCGAAAGTAACGACAAAGAGTGGCCACATCAGTGATGTCGAATATGAGCCCCATCCGCCGCAGCTCCAGGATGACCTGCCACCCACTGACCAGGAAGCACTCGACAAGCTTGACGACGCCCTCTCCAAGAAGAAAGGACGCACGCTGCTCCCAACCCCGGCAGGGCGTTTTCGTGATAGGCTTGATTCATTGTTCAATTCCCGTCTGGAGGAACGCATCCGGCAGCTTCAAGTCTTCCGCACGCAGATCGAGGATATCCAGGCAAAGAACAAGCGTGATCACGTCGCAAAGCAGATCGAGATGGCGAAGGTGGTGGACAAGCTGAACCGCACACGGGAGCGTCTCGAAACAGTCACTTCTGAGCTAGCTGAAGAGCGCCGCGAAGTGCGTTCCCTCTCCCTTGCCCAGCTCTGCTCAACACCAGTAGCTTATGAAGTTGTCGCATGTACGACTGCACCTGTTGCCAAGGAATCGCAGCTGAACACAGGCGCACCGCGCGTGCGGCCAGGTCCTCACACGCCCACGTGAGCTGCAAGTAACCTCTGCGACTGTGACGGCACACGTAAAGCGGACCGGAATCCGCACAACGGCGATGGCATCCGGGTACGACTTCTGTGACGACGTGCGCCATGGCATGCCAATTCTTGAGACAAACGACGACGGAAGCCTCTGGGGCATCGGTGCGCACGGGCTGCAGACAGATGAGATCCCGCCACGAGTAGTGTTCGAAAGCCAGCTGGACAACTCTACGCTGGAGAGCCGCGATTGGAACGAGGAGTGGCAGGCGCTGGTCCCCAAGGTGATGAGTCGGCACCTGTCGACGAAGTACATTGCCATGCGCAAGCTCGGCGAGCTACAAGATCATTTTCAGGCCACCGCATCTAACCTCGGGCGCCGCATCATCGACGAATTTGGTTTGCCCTATGTGCAAAAAAGCCTCAAGCCGAACGCACTTCCAAATCGCCGCAAAGGCATGGGTGAGCTGGACCAGAACGATGTACGTTCCTGGCCCCGCTCTTGGCATTAGGTCCTGAATGCAAATGAATCGGAATTTACTTGGCTGCCGAGTGCTGACTGCTGGGAACAACCGGGTCCTTACCAATAATTTGCGGTGTAGGTCCTCAAGCAGCATACTTACTCAGAGGGCGAGTGGCGTAACATCTTTATTCTCGCCAACATACGATTTGAAGTCACTGGCCAAGATGCTGAGTTCTACGGAGACGCAGAGGCTGCAAGCAAGGCTGCCGCTAACGAGCTAAGGGCGCTGAATTTCGTTGGTTTCGACGCTGTTGAGCAGGTTCGCGATAGTCCCGCCTGTAGACGCCACGAAGTCGTTGGATGCGAGCGCAAGGCCAGAGGATGGCCAGGTTTAAGGGCATGTGGGATTCAAGAACTGATGCGTGACCTGAGTGCAGGACCTCTCTCTGCCGCTGATGGCACAGCTCGACTACCGAGGACTGCGGGTGCTCTGCACGGCTGTTCTGCCAGAGATGGCCGATCCCAAAGACTTGATCGACGTCTATGGACACGCGCAGGAGCTTGGAGATGAGGAAGCTGCCACTGCCTGGGACGATCAACAGGAAAATCTCAACATTAAGATGCAGCGCCTCGCCCGGGCTGTGAATCTCAAGCCACACGGACTTCGCGTGGACGATGTCGCGGAGGAGGTGGCAACCGTGAGCGACGTGCAGACCTTCATTGGGAAGGATCGCCGGCACTACATCATGTCCGCACGCCGTATGCTCCCACCGGAGCCTCCCACCTACCCTATGCCAGGAGATCGATGGCACCTGTGGCGCAGCATTCGGCCGGAATTGCTCCTCTCGAGCACGGTGGCTATCAATCCAGACTGCTTCACCAATTTCGGAGGGCGCTCGATGCGCGAAGACAACAAGACGCTCCGTATGCATTTTAACCGCCTAAAGAAGAACATCATTCCTGGCTTCGCGGTATTCTTGGACATGCACGCCGATGATGACCCGGCTATTGAAACACGCCTGTCGGTCATGATGCACCGCCATGGGATTAATCTTCGCTTCCTTGGCCTAGTCGCCCGTGCTGCCAAAAACAAGCGCGTCCAGCGCACGGTCATTGCGCACACCAGACCCGCGAGCTGTCTTTGCTGAGCCCCCTTTACGCCCACTCTCTGATGCCTGATGTTTCGCAGCTGCTTTCGGAAATTGTCGCGCGAGTGCTCAAGCACGATATCCGGCGGCGTTGGCGCAATCAGATCGAAAAGGGGCAAAATTCGGACGTGGCCTTTGCGACGCGCGCGGTCGTGGTGTTCAACTATCTGCTTGTCAAGTCTCCCGAAAGCGAAACATTCTGGGAGACGCACGTCGGGCCGGAGATCCGCCGCCGTTTCGTTGGCACAATTGCGCTGAAGGGCGAGCGCTCCTGGCTCTCGCTTGTGGACCCGCCGCACGTGGCACGCCGGCTGACGACAATGGCTGGCATTGCCTGGGCGCGCCCTCCAGCGCAGGCGCTTGCTGCCCGCGGTAAGCTGATGCCGCCGGATGTGGTCTCAATCTCAAGCCGCGTCAAGGGCGCTTCCGTTGTGCCCGCCGAGTGCAGTTCGGGGTACTTGTTTATGGTCGAGGCCCTGCGGACTGATCACGTCCCGCTCAAGATCGCGTGCCTCCGCCAGGCCTCTGAGGAGTTTGAGGCCTGCCTTTCGAAACGCCTCGGCATGCACCCCGGCGTGCTCGCCTCCGCAGCAGATACGCAGCTCGAGCTTGCTTCCCTGATCAAATTCTTCCCGGCGCGTGAGGCGCTGGACCGTGCGGAGAACCGCTACCGCCGCGCGTTGTGCGTGCGCCCGCAGTGGAAGGAAGTGCTTCAGCGGCTCGGCGACGTCCACGTCGAGCAGTCCTTTCGCTCCCGCGTGCAGAATACTGCTGTGCGCCTCCGTGCGCGAGCAGGTGCGCGCTACCTGCAGGCGCTCTGCTTCCAGTGGGAGCTCGACAACCAGGTGAAGTCGCAAAAGCTGCATCGCCTCGACCACCTCTTCGCGCTGCCGCGCGGCGACCTTGCCGCTGTATCGATTGCATCCAATCGTTTTACCAACTTCAAGCACGTTGACTTCTCTGCCACGCGTGAGATCGGCGCGAGCGCATTGCGGCGCGGTGCAGCAAACAAGCGCCCCGTGTTGGAGAGCCTCAATGTCTCAGGCTGTGAAAATTGCAATGACGACGTGCTCAAGTACATTGCGAAGAAATGTGCTGGTACCTTGCGTTCTCTCGACCTGGCTGGATGTAGCAACCTTGCCACTGACGGCATTATGGCAATTGGCATGATCACGGGCCTGACGAAGCTGAATCTCGATCGGGCAACGGGTGTGGATGACACCGCGCTGCGGTCAGTGTTCAAGGAATGTCGTGTACTCAAGCACATTTCGCTTCGCGATCTACCGCGCGTGACGAACTCATCTGTCAACTACATTGGCAAGTTTATCAACTCCATCGAGTTCCTTGACATTTCCAATACACCACAGCTTACGGGTTCGATCTTCAATGAGGTCGCGCAGATGTGCCCGCGCTTTCGCATTGCTCGCGCAGATGGGTGCTACCTGGTTGATGACGTTCCACTCATCACCATGGGACGTTGCTGCAAGACTGTGGAGGAAATATCATTGACAAACTGCGTTCGGATAACCTCCCTTGCTCTCCGAGGCATCACCAACAAGTGTCGAGAGATTACCACGCTTAACCTCGGGGGGTTAACTGCCACTCTCAGCCGCTTGTGTGCGAAGTTTCCATGTCCGTTGCGGTGGCGGTGTGCATTGCTCTTACACTCAGCCCCCCGGGATTTGGCTGCTGAGCGCTTCTCCTGCCCTTAGTTGGGGCGGTGCGTCAGGTGCGTCAAGATCGACGACGCGGCGATTGCGTGCATCTTCGAGCCGGACGCCTTCCCCAACCTCACCCGCCTCGATCTCACTGCCTGCAACATGATTACCTCTGAGGTGAGCTTCCCCCCGTGCATACACCTCGACGGTAGCGCCTGCCATCGCCGCCGCCGTGCGCGGTGCAAGGTCCACGCATGTGAAAGGTGTGTTGCACAGGCTGTCATCGACCTGGTGAACGCGATTCCACGGTTACGCACGCTGCGGCTGGGCAAAGTCACGCAGATCAGCGAACGCGCCATTGACCGTGTCTCCAAGATCTGCCGGCGTCTGGAGGATGTGTCGTTCGAAAGCTGTGTCGGCTGCACCGTCGAGGCCACCTCACAGCTCGCCATGCGCTGCACGGAGCTGCAATCGCTCAACCTTGCCAACTGCCCGCTGGTTGACGACGTGACTTTGTCAGCCATCGCGCGATGCCTCACAGGCCTTACCTTCCTCGACCTTTCAGGATGCAAGATGATCACCGATAAGCTAGTTTCACAAGTGGTGCGGGCAAATACTGCGCTCACGTCCCTCGCTTTCTACGGCTGCCCGAAACTCGGCAATCGCACCCTCCAGGTACGGGTCACGTGCCCCGTCTGTGCACGATCCACCACCCTGCCAATGCTCCTTCCTCTCAGGGCCAAGTCCGGCCTCGCGCAGCAGTGCACCGTCGCAGGGTGTCTTCATGCGTGCTGTCAATGAGCTGCCCACTAACAGTAATTGCATGTGACATTGCTGAGTGCGGGTTGCATTGCAGGCGCTTGGGGAGCACTGCCCGGAGCTCAAGACTTTTACGATCGCTGTTTCCCGAGAGGTGCAGGACCGCGGAGTGATGCGCCTAGTCTCAGGCTGCCCGATGCTACAGAATCTGTACATGACCAACTGCCCTCAGATCTCCCAGGAGATCAAGCAACTGATACGCGATCAGATGCCTTGGTTGGATCTCGTCACCTGAGGGCAAGTGGCTGCTTTGAACCGTAACCCGCGAGCTGTAATATAGCAGTACATAATCAACAGAGCTCAATGCAGCTCGGCACCGGCGAGGCACCAAGCCTTGCGCCCACGCGATGGGCCCTTCTAAGTTGCATGAGACACCTGCCGATGCTAGCAAGGAACGTGGGCCTCTGATGTCACAGCCATGGTGCGGTATCACCGAGAGGCTCTATCACTCACACCTAGGGTGCGTTTTTACACAACATTTTGCCGCCACTCGTCGCTGCCAGGGCGCATCATCCACAAAACATCCCCCCTTCTCCCCCACAGCTCAGTCATAGTAGACCCTGACGAGACTCTTGGCCAGCAGCCGTTGCTGGTCAAAAAAGTTTGTCTCAATCGTGACATTTCCCGAGAGCAACTCAGCCGGAAGCATCTCAGAAGCAGCTTCGATCGTACTTTGCCACTGGTTTGTTGAGTTGGGCATAACGAATCCGAACTTGAAGAACCACTCTTCGATGCTCTGCCCTTGGAAGTACACCTTCTGCAGAAGCTTGAACTCTTCTATCTTCTCGGCCGAAGTAAAATTGACTTCTCGCGACACCTCCTTGCATTCAAGGATCTCCCTTGGCACATGCGCCTCCAGCTCTTCTGTGAAGAAACGCTCCTTCCAGTCCCCAGGCGATTCCCACATGATCTTTCCCGTCTCAGCATCCCGCATGTTCATGCCGTTCAGCGTGAAACCCTGGCGCAGTGCAAAAGATCGTATCAATATTCTGAAAGCATTGTCGGGCTGCAGCAGAATCTGCGGTTTTGCTGTTCAGCGTCACAATCAATCACGCAACCAGTGCGCATGCCGAATCACAGCACTGTCAGCAATGACAACACCGGGAACCCAACCTCAATGATCTTGGCATCCTCTGGATCCGAGGAAATGAATACTTCTCCCTGCTCACCCTGTTCACCGTTTCAGCCATATCTCCGCTTCATCAGCTGCGAATCACCGGGGAGCGGCCCGCCGTGCACTGGTTTGCATATGTTGCGAGGGGCTTTCGATGACGACGCCGCAGGCCAACGCGCAATCGGGAGTGCGGGGGAAATGCGAGAGTGGAGCGCACCATCCTGATGGATCAGGAGGAATTGCTGTGCCGAACACCCGGGCGCTCCAGCCTCCGTGGCGGTCCCTCTGTTCGGCAAGTTCAGGATTTGACTCCCGTCCACATTTGCCATGTGTCAGTTTTCATGAAGTGAAACTGTGCCCACGGTTGTTTGACCGTGGCTGCGTGGCCGCTGGGGGAGAGAGCCACCTCGCCAATTTCAGCGGCGGGGTCATTCTCCGAAGCGCAACGTGCCCGCGACAAATTCCTCCTGCTGTCGGCGTCAAGGAATGTCTACAAAATTTGGTGTACGCGGGCCCAGAGCGTAGTGCCGCCTACAGACATGCAGGCTCCTGACCAGACCGAATGAGAAGAGGCGCAAGTCAGATCGTCACGGCATTCATCCCATCGCGAATTCGGCGGCGGGTCGGGGTGCCAGTTGTGAAAGCTATCTGGCTCTTGGGGAGCCAGGTTGCAGCAGCTCCGGGCTCGTTCCCGGCCGCCGCCCTCCGAAGCAGCCACGGACACGGAAGAATGTTGGGCTCGCAGCCAATCGACCAAGGCCCTGATTTGGAGCAGGATTCGAGCGCGGTGCAGAGCGAGGGTGCAGACTGCTCTGCTGGTTCGCTACCATCGGACTCATTGGCAGAGACCTTGCTAAAACGGGGACGCCCGCCGATGTTGGGCAAGTCTCCTGTTTCACCTAGTCTCCGGAGAATCAGTGCGGCGCTGTCTCCTCTTCACTTCTTTGTTCCGATCAACTACGATTACGCGCTGCCAACCTGCGAGAACTACAAGGCGTCGAGCGACGAGTTCTCTGGCCGGTTCAAGGTGCGCGACCACGACTCCCTTAAGTTCCTTCCCTTAAGTTCCTTCCCTTGCGAACCCTAGTGCTGGACCGTACCGCCTGGCGCCGTCGCTTGAGGGGCTGATTGAAGGCTGCTGCAGGACATCCGCGCAACACGGGACCGGGCCTACCACGGCAACTACGTGCCTGCGCGTCAGGCGCTACAGGACGTGCTTGTGCGCGACGTGTGCGCTGGCGGGGCGCCGCAAGACGCGCCATGGATCGTCTTCACAGCGGGCGCAATGGGCGCAGGGAAAAGCCATGTCGTCAACTGGATGAGCTCGGAGGGGCACTTTCCGCTGCCCAACATCGTGCAGATCGACCCTGACGCGTTCCGCTCGCGCCTCCCAGAGTGGGGGACCTACCTCTCCCGCGACCCGCTGATGGCTGGGCGTCTCACGCATCGCGAGTGCGGCTACTGCGTCGAGCTTGCCCAGGAGTCTGCGCTGCAGCAGCGCAAGCACATTTGGGTGGACGGTTCACTGCGCAACTCTGAGTGGTACCGGCAAGTGTTTGCCGACATCCGCGCTCGGCATCCGTGCTACCGCATAGCGATCCTGCACATCCACGCGTCCGAGGCGGCCGTGATGGACCGCGTGCGCGCTCGCGCACTCCTGACGGGGCGGTACGTGCCCGAGGAGGAGCTCACGCGTTCTCTGCGCGATGTGCCGGCAGCGGTGGAGGCACTCACGTCTTCGGTCGATTTCTACGCCAAGATCGCCAACGAGCCGGGAGAGAGCCCCAAGCTGCTCAAATTCTGCAACGAGACTCTGTGCCGCGTGATGGAGTCGGGCGATGAGTGGAGCCAGGTGTCATCGCGCTTCGGCCTTGAATCTTCCGAGGACCAGGTCCGGGCGACGCGGCAGTCGATTGAAGTGCTCGTGTCGCGCCATGACGTCTTCCTCATCTCAAAGTCCTATTGCTCCTTTTGCCAGACCGCCAAGTCGCGCCTTGCCTCTGCCGAAATATCCTTTGAGGCCCTTGACATCGACACCCTGCCGCAAGGCGTTCTCATCCAGACCGAAGCTGCGCGCATGACGGGATCTCGCACCACCCCGATGGTGTTTGTGCGCGGTCGATTTGTCGGTGGATGCAACGAGACGGTCGGCCTGATTCAGACGGGGAAGCTGCGCGCGATGCTCGACGGCATCCCAAAGTTGGCGGAGTGAAGCGCGAGGCGAGCAGAGCTGCGCAGGGTCGCGAGCCCCCGGTGGTCGGGGAACGTTGCGTAGCGCCCGAGGACGTGTCGGTGCAGGCAGGGGCAGAGGTCGGCGCCGAAGCGCAGCGGCGGTCACGAGCACCCGCGGCGCAAGGTGCCGCGCGTGTTTTGAGCACGAATTAGACATACATGAAATGTACTCTCTCAACTACTTTTGAAGGGTACGTGGCACCGTGCGCTGGGTCCCAGTGGGCGCGGGGTGCTCAGGTCTTGAAGTAGAGGCGCCAGCGGTGGGCGACATCGACCACCTGCGGGAAGAGAGCGCCGAGCGATTCGTGGATTTTGCCCTGCATGTACTGCACCGCCTCCTCGCGTGAAAGGTCGAGCTGGAAGCGGTCGGCAATCAGCGCGCCGTGGCTTACACCTGAGCGGGTGGAGAGCTGCAGGTCCTCCACCAGGTCGAGCAGCGCCACAAACAGCTTGGCGCTCTTGCGGAGAATGAGATACGCTTTGCAGCAGAATTTGTGGAAGTCCAGGTAGTCGCGCGAGCCGCGGCCGCCCATGGCGACCACCATCTGCTCTGAAAGTTTCATGGGCGGCGCAAATGGCTTCGGGTCGTTGCCCAGGATGTACTCAAAGTCGACATGGAAGAGTCGGCCGTTCGTAGACAACATGAGGTTGTCGAGATGGCGGTCGCCGATGCCAAGCAGGAAGGAGACCACGCAAAAGCCCGCGCAGCTCTTGACAAAGTTGTCCAGAATGCTGTGCAGTACCTTATCGTCGTCCTGGGCACACTTTCTGAAGAAAATGCGGATGTCGTTATCGTGCTGCGCGAGCACCTCGGAAAGCGGGAAGCATTCTTCGACCCACTCCACAAGCCCACCGTCAGCAGAAGTGGCCGTGACCTTGTACGTGGTGATCCGCAGGTCAACGCCCTCGCGCTGCAGCAGCATGTCCATCATGTCGATGCACGAGAGGATGAGCTGATCGCGACGCAAATCGTTACTCTGCTTGAAGAGAACCGCGCGCGTAACGCCGCCCGTGGTGCGAACAGTGAGCTTCACTGGGTTCAGGGCAGACTTGAGGATAGTCGAGTGGTCTGGGACGACGCCGGCGATTTCGATGCTGGGCTGGTGCGGCAGGTGCACAGGTGTCGCGAGGCTAGTCAGGTGCGAGTATGCACCGCCGTCGGCGAGCACGGCCATGAGCCGCTCGATCTGCTTGGGGCGCGGCTCTTTGTACCGCTTCGCCTCAGCCATGAGGCCCCCGACCGCGGCCACGAAGCTCTCCTGCCGGCGGATGATCTCGTGCACCTGTGCCCCCGCCTCGCCCTCCCGCAGCACGGTTTGTTGCTCCTGGAGGGCCCCCATGAGCCGTGCCATCATGCCTGTGTAGAGCTGCACGTGTTGCCCGCCGGCAGAGCGCTCTGTTGTGAGATACCAATGCAGCGCAATTGCGACCTCGCCGTTGGCCAGCGCACGCTCGAGCAGGAAATCTGCAAGATGCGGCTCATCCGAGACGTCGTAGCGCAGCGCCATCGTTAGCGGCATGAGGTAGCACAACAACTCCGCGTCAGGCGTCCCACGCAGGGAGCGAACGGCCAGAGCACGGATCGGTGCGTGCATGAAGTTGGCCCCGAGCATTTCGAGCGCATCCTCCACGGGCGCGTCAACCCACCGCGGCACAAGCTCCAAGAGCTGGCGCACTTGCCGCTCCTGGTCCCACTGCGCGCACTTGAGGAGCTTCAGCAGCGCTCTCTTGTTGTCTGTCAGCGTCACGCGGTGCTTCCAAAAGAGCCGCCTATCGTTGGGCGACAGCATCGACATCTCCGTGTTGCCGAGCGCAATCACGGCCACACGATCCAGCTCCATGGCGTCGGTCATGTAGTCTCCCGGGCGCACAGCCGCGCCACCTTCGCCGCGGCCATCCCGTTCGCGCCACGAGGCGTGCGGCGTGCCGATATCGACCCCGGGAGCGCTCTCTGCCGTGCCACCGTTGAACGAGAGGGCTGCACACGCGCGCACGGCAGCCGCCGCCTCGATTCGAGGAAGTACGCGCCAGTCTGCTATCACCTTATCGACCCTAGTCTCGACCCTCGCCACCAACCGTGTCGCTTCTGCGTCACCTCGCCGCGCACTGCCCGCCGACCCACCGCCATACCATGGCGCATGCTCGGTGCTTGGCGAGGCGGGGGTGGTAGAAGCGGCCGGGACGGCGGCCTCACTGGCACCTTCAGTGGCCCACGCATCCTGGTCGTAGAAGGAGGCGAGCAGCGTGTCCTGCTCAAAGCACACGTCACGGCGCTGCTGGGCTGAATCAGGCGAGGTAGCGCTGGCGGGGCAGGGCGCCGGGACGGGGCGTACGTCGTCCTCTTCTGCTGCGAGCGCGCGGAGGCGCTCAAGGGCGCCGACCGTGCGCTCAAGCTCGGCTTCAATGGGCCGCATGATGGTGTCCACTGCCTCCTCACGCTCCTCTCCCCATGCTGTGACCCTGGCAGTAAGCTCCTCCTCTTTACACGTCGCCGCTTCTCGCAGTTCTGCCACAGCCTGTGCGACTTGCTTTTCGACAGCTTCTCGCTCGTGTTCGACTGCTGTCAGGCGCGCTTCGCGCTGCCGTAGCTCTTCGGTGCACGCACGCGCGCGCTGCTGCAGCACTCCGCGGTGCCGCGCGAGCCTCTCGCGCACTTCTACGACCGCACGGCCGAGGGACTGGCCCTGGTGCCCACGCAGCACACCTTCCTGGAAGCATTTGACACATCCAAAACAGTGGGCTCGGCTTGAGTACAGTGTAAGCTTTTCCCAGTCGTGGTGCGGGCACAAGCGCGCCTGCCACGCAGCCGCAGTCAGACTGCGAGAGCTTGCTGCTTTCTCGGTGCTGCGCAACCCAGACGCACCTGGGGAACAGAAGAGGACTCGTGCACCACGGTTGTCAGAGATTCGATGCGGTGGGACGATGTCTCAGACTTGGCGGGGTGGGCACGCGTGCAGCACTGCCAGGTGGCACGCAGTCAGGTTGAGCTCTCGATCTTGCGCAGCAAAGCTAGAAAGGCAGCTGACTCGCAGCGTCTCGGAGCAAACCTGCTTGCAAAAGAGGGCATCGCACTCGATGCACGAGACCGCCGCGGGGGCCTGCCAGGGCAACACGTGATCCTCGCGAATGCGGAAACGCGGCGCAAACAAGGACAGCAGTAAAGAGAAATTTCAGGACTGCCTGAGGCTACCACAAGCACAAGGCGGAACATTTACCTGCGAGCAGAGGCTGCACGTTTGATCGCCTCCTTCTACAGGGTTCACCATCTCTGAAGCCCACTCAGTAAGGCCAGCTCCACCGGCGAGACCGGGCACAACTATGCACCTGATGACGCCGGAAATTCAGTAAGTGTTCACTTTTCCAAAAGTGAATCGCCGAGTGCTGGCCACTGCTGGGCGAGCGGGGCTTCTTCGGCCTTCTTCGGCCTTCATGGCCGAAGAAGGGGGAAGCGAGGCTGCAGAGGCTGATGGTGAAGCCCTTGACTGCAAGGTGGTTCTAGGGCGAGTAATGGCTGCGGCCCAGGCACGGGACTGGACGGGGTTACTGGCGTGGGAGAGTAGGATGGAGGAGCTGGTTGAGCAAGCAGGTACATCTGCGGGCAAAGAAGCTTTGTTGCACAGGTTTGCAGCTGCGCACTGCCATACGGGCGGCGCAAAACAAGCTGTCGGATTAGTTGAGCGCAGGATAGATATCCTACGCAGCCTCGGCAATTCGGGTAGGGAGGGATCTGCAATGGTCGAGTGAGTTGCCACTCCTGCCTGCTTGCACCCCCCGTTGCTAGCTCGGATACACGAGTCTGTCGCACCTGTAAAACCGCCGTTCGCTCTTTTCAGGTTGGGCGTGTTGCTGAATGGCCAGGGAGACCCTATCGGTGCCTCTGCCTGGTTTTCGAGGGCGAGGGACCTTGGCGCACAGCACGGCCTGATCCTGCTCGAGTGCCAAGCCAGAATACGGCTGGGTATCTTGGCTGTCGAAGATGGACGGGAGCAGGTATGGAAGCATCTCTGTCCGCTGTGCACTTCAGCATAAATCTCTCAAGTACGCTCCTCCCCCGTCTGCAAACATGTGGCCTGATTGAGGTGCCGGGCACAGGAGGGCGTTAAGATGCTGCAGAAGGCGCTACACCTTTTGGAAATGGTCGACGAGGAGCGGCACATGAAAGAAGTTCAGCGACTAGAATGGCTGGCTCTCAGGAAGCTGGTGCCTGCGCTGCTGAGGGCTGAGGCTTGCGAGCATGACGAGGTGGAACCGTTGCTCGGGCGCTACGTCTCCGCAGCTGAGGTTAGTCTGTGCTTCTTCCACGGCGAGCACCCTCATCTGAATGCGTCGGGATGGCGCCCGCACCATCCCGACGTGAGTAACGTTTCGTTCCTCCATGCTATTTCCAGACTGAGTCGGCAAGGCGAGGAGGAATCTGCTGGGAAGAGCTTCACAGCCACAACTGCCGTGCGCGGCTCCACAATAATGCGCGCAACACACGGGAGGCAGCTGAAGAGTGGAAGAGAGTGACGGAACTTGCTGCGCAGCATCCGTCGTTGAGTAAGGTTCCAAACTGACCCGCCGCCCGTTGTACTGTGCGGCGGTAGACGATGCTTCTGTTGAATCAAAGGTATCAATCCCAGAAAGTAGATTCAACACCACGGTATCAGTTCTGATGGGGTTCATTCTTCAGGAGGAGAACGCAGCAAATTTGATCCGGGAGGCTGAGAAGTGCCTCGCCAAGCGAATGACGCGCGTGTCGTTCTCATCAGAGACAAAGCGATCCGATGCCGCAGTGCCTTCACAGGATGAATAAAGATATCTGCATCGACGGTCTGCACCATCTCAGGCTTGCGTTGAGGGTAGGGATCATTCCCGCGCGTCCGCGCCCTGCCGACCGAGCGTCAGCGCCTCCGCGCCCTGCGCGCGCACGTCGCGCCGCAGCAGCGCGCCCTCCACGCAGCACGCCACCACCGCGTCGTCGTGCTCCCACACG
>ENA-UOXV01001017-UOXV01001017.1-marine-metagenome-genome-assembly--contig:-NODE-1017-length-40025-cov-6.075031_pt1 | contig 40025 bp, 46 predicted proteins | sample MGYA00238165_ERZ766961 | MGnify/ENA primary metagenome ERZ766961 (study PRJEB28924, sample SAMN03173240) | marine metagenome | biome: Marine; feature: Water; material: Subsurface seawater | place: North... | reverse complement strand
CAAGGATTTGAAAAAAAAGATTACAATAACGAATGTAATGTTCTTTACAGTGAAGCACAGGATGATCATCAAACAAAATACTTCATTGCAGCAGCAATTCTAGGACTTGTAACACTATTAACTTCAATGCTATTCCTTTCAAAAATGAATATTGCAGCAGGTCTTATTATCGCGGGAGTAGTTCTTATCTTCTGGGCCTACATGGTTGGCTGGAACGTCACAAACGAGATAGTGAGATTCATCTCAGCCCTCATTAATGCAGCAGTAGTGATCTATTTAGCAATCAGAGTACAATCAACCAAAAAACCAACAAAAAAGAAAAAGTAATCTCTCACTCTACACTCTAGCAACATTTAAATAACGCTCATTCTTCATTAACTCCATGTCACAAGAAAAATATGACCTTATTACAAGGCAGCTACAAGAAGTCGTGGGCGAAGATGATCTCAAAGCAATTCTCAAAGAAAGAGACGTCACTATCTACTGGGGAACAGAAACTTCCGGAAGACCACACATTGGCTATTTTGTACCTGTAAAAAAGATTGGTGACTTTCTCAAAGCAGGATGCAAAGTAAAAATTCTCATAGCAGATCTGCATGCATATCTCAACGAGCAAAAAGCTCCATGGGAATTACTCAAATTACGAACTGATTACTACCATTTCATAACAAGGAGAATGCTTGAAGCAATGAACGTACCAATTGACAAACTTGAATTTGTACAAGGTACTGATTTTCAATTAGAAAAAGACTACACACTTGACATGTATAGAATCGCTGGTATGGCTGGTGAAAGAGATGTAAAAAGAGCAGGCTCTGATGTAGTAAAAGAAGCAAAGAATCCAAAAGTAAGCGCTATGCTCTACCCAATCCTTCAAGCACTCGATGAACAATACCTTGATGTGGACGCACAATTTGGCGGCGTTGATCAAAGAAAAATATTTGTTTTCGCAAGAGAATACCTTCCTAAACTAGGATATAAAAAACGAATTCACTTAATGAATCCACTCGTGCCTGGACTTACTAAAGATGGAAAAATGTCTTCATCAAATGAAGCAAGTAAAATTGATTTCCTCGATACAGAAAAACAAGTACAAAAGAAAATCAATAAAGCATTTGCACAAGAGGGACTAGTTGAAGGAAATGGACTTTTAGCATTCCTAAAACACGTCATCTGTCCAATGAAAGAAGAAAACAATCAACCAATTGTTTTTGAACGTCCGGAAAGATTCGGTGGAGATATAACCTATCAAACATATGAAGAAATTGAAACAGCATATGCAAATAAAGAACTCTCTCCTGCAGATCTAAAATCTGGAGTTGCAAAAGAAATAAATAATCTTTTAGCGCCAATAAGAAAAGCATACGAAGACGACAAAGCAATGCAAGAGATCATAGAAAAAGCATATCCTAACGCGTAGCATCGACAAATGTATAGTGTACAGGTCGACCATGTTCATCAACATGACCCACTTTTTCTTCTTCCTTTTTAATACTAAATCCTTCTTCCTCAAGAACACTCGTCAGTGTTTTTCCAAAAAATCCCCTGGAGCAATATCTATCTGACCTTCCTGCAATGCATACGCTTGCTTGTTCTTGTAAGTACTGGACATGGACTTGTAAAAATTTAGGATCAATAAAATCTCCAAATAAACCACAGCTGATTATATTGGCATATTCTGGTTTATTCTTATTGGTACGTGCTTGAATGGGAAGCCTCACATCTTGACAATAAGTATCACTGTATCCTCGTGTCTTAGCTTTCTCAAGCATTCCTCTAGAAAAGTCCATGCCGTCAATCACATGTCCCAAAGTAATAAGTCCTTCTCCAGCAAGTCCACTTCCACATCCTATGTCTAGTGTGGGACCTACAAGAAGATGATCACTTGCCATAAAAGCAAGTTCGCAGGGTGCATCCCACTGAAGCTGTTTTGCAACCGAATCATAATCAACATATCCATTCACCTTGATCTCTCCTCTAGCATATCTATTCCAAGTACTTACCTCACTCATAGAAAGAACATTACTCTCTTCAGGTATAATTGCACCCTGATATACCATTACCTTACCCATCTGATTCTAGCAATCAATCCACATTCTTAAAGCTTTACCGCTCTTCTCGTCGACAGCGCTCAAAACTCCAGCGAAACCTTTAAAAACGACTCGCAATCACTGTATACAATAGGGGAACTACATGTACTACACAATAAAACTACAAGATTTCATTCGCGTACCACCGAATATGTTCGATAAACCGACAAAAGAGGCTGTACTAGAGCAAGTTAAGAAAAAATACGATGGTTACATCTCTCAAGACAACGGTGTTGTTATTGACGTACTTGATGTGGACCAAATTAACGAAGGTGTTATTATCGCAGGCGATGGGGCAGCATACTTCGACACCCAATTCAGATTAATCACATTCAAACCAGAACTACAAGAAGTTATTGTGGGTAAAATCCGTGACCTTGCAGACTTTGGAGCATTTATTACACTAGGTCCTATTGAGGGAATGATTCACATTTCTCAGACCATGGATGACTTTGTATCTTTTAGTAAAGACAAAGTCCTTCAAGGAAAAGAAACAGCTAGGAGCCTAAAAGTAAATGATTTATGTAGAGCAAGAATCATTGCAGTATCATACAAAGATATTACTAATCCTAAAATCGGACTTACTATGAGACAACAAGGTCTTGGTAAGCCTGAATGGAGTGAAGAAAAACAACCGGCGGCTAAAGCAGAATGATGAAAGCATGTAAAACCTGTAAAGCATTAACTGAAGCAAGTAAATGCCCAGCATGTAACAGCACAAACTTTTCACCTTCATTTAAGGGAAAAATCGTAATCACAGATCCAGAAAAATCAGAAATTGCAAAGAAATTAAGTCTTACTAAAAAAGGCGATTATGCAATTAAGGTAGTATAAGATGAATGTAATAAATAAAACTGAAAATAAAAACGAATTACTCTCCAGAAATGAGCACAGCTTTAGTGTTGTATACGAAGGTGTAACACCTTCAAAAGCTCAGATCAAAGAACTAGTTGTAAAAGAATTCAAAGCAGATGCAGAAAGAATTGTTATAAAAACTGTAAAAACAAAATTCGGAAGCACAACTGCAGACTGTGTAGTATTTATTTACACTGATGCTGAAAAACAAGCTCAAATTGAAGATCTAACAATGCACAAAAAGATCCGTGAAAAGATCGAAGCTGCTAAAAAAATTGCTGATGAAGCTGCTGCAAAAGCTGCAGAAGAAGCTAAAGCGGCAAAAGAAGCTAAAGAAGCGGCAAAAGCTGCTGAAGCAGAAACTCCTAAAGAAGAACCAAAAGCTGAAGAAGCTAAGGAAGAATAAAGATGGCTAAAACTCAAGTAAAAAATAAAATTCCAAGTAAGCGCTACGAAAAGTATAAAGATGGAAAATCATCACATCCTACATGTCCTAAATGTGGACCTGGTATGTTTATGGCAGCTCACAAAGATAGAAAAACATGCGGCAAATGTGGCTACATGGAAAAAAACTAATTCTTTTTAATTATTCTTTAATATATTTTTAATTATTTTCCTTTAACTCAATCAAGTATTCTTTTAAACTCACATCCACTCTCTACCTTATGAAAAGACCATTGATTGTACTCGACATTGATGAGGTATTATTAGACACTATATCTGCCATCAATGATCAATATAATCAGCAACATGGCACAAATTTTTCTCGAAGAGACTTCGCATCCTACACATGGCATCATGTATGGGGGATCTCAAGAGATGATGCAATTGATTTCAACTATGATTTCTTTAAAGATCACGCCGATAAAATTGAACCAATATCAGGAGCAGAAATTGGTGTGAGAGGACTTGCAATGGGCCATGACTTGATGGCGCTTACAGCAAGACCTGAAGATCACAGGGAAGTAACACAAAAAAGTCTTGACAAACATTTTCCAGATATTGGGAAACTACGCATGGTAAATTCATATGCAAGAAGTGGAACCCCTGAATTTAAATCAGACTACATTAGAGGAAAGGATGCATTTTTAGTAATTGAAGATCAAGTGCATCATGCAATTGACATGGCTCCTTATGTAGAAAGAGTTTTTCTCTACAATGCACCTTGGAATAAGCCTCAGAATCTACCTGCTGACCTTGTATTACCCAATAACGTAGAGCGTGTGGGCAATTGGGACGATATTTTAAACAAATTATTCTAATTTCACGAGTATAAAACAAATAATAGCATTCAAAATCCATCTATAATTTTTCTTTTAATCTAATCCAAAGATATTTATACCTATTTGTCCGTTACATGTCATGGATGATAAAAATCAACCAGTTTCTATGGAAGAATCTTTCAATGAAGTACTTCGGTTACTAAGATTAAAACCTGATGAAATTGTGCTTGACGGAAAGCTAACTGCAATCCATATGAGGGATAAGAGATCAATAAATGGAGTAAGAACAGACATTAGCTCGTTACTAATTCAAACAGATGGTGCCCTTGTAGAAAGGGAATTCAGAGCGCATATTGATGACGCAAGCATTGGAAACCAAATTCAAATATATTCTAAGCGAAGAAATTCATATCTTCTCGATACGCAAATTCCCCGTGTATACAAAGCATGAATAAGTATATGTAGCACATTTATGAATGCACATATTATCCATATATTAGATCGTGTGGGGCGATTACTATTTTCTAGGTCTTCTATTTCTTCGTTTTTGAATTTCAAGTTCAGTTTGCGCCTTAACAATCTTTTCAGCATGCTGTGCTGTATACAAAGCAACCAAACGAGCAAGAATTACAGTAGTGTACATAACGCCAAGAACAGATTCAAGGTTAGCAACAGCTCTTGCAACATTAGACTTAGCAACTATATCTCCATATCCTACAGTAGTTAATGTGCTAAAACTAAAATATACTCTTTCTGTCCAGTCGAGTACATGAGAAAATGCTGTAACATCATTCTGAAATAATAGAAAGACTTCAGCAAACAATAATCCAGTAAGAAGATATATACAAATTGCTCCATATAGAATATCGGAAGTAACTTCTTTTGTTTTTACAACATGTAGCAATAAAGTACCTATAACTACAGCAAAAAAAGCAATTCCAAAAATGGGTTGCAAATTAATAAGCATTGGGATATTTTCAAATATACCTACCCAGGTAATTACAAGCCATGGAACACCTACCACACTTACCATGATGATATGTGTGAGGGATTTACCAAGAGCATAAATTCCAGAAATGAGTATTGCTGTAAGAACAAGTGTAGTTACTGCAGCACCGCTTATGCCGTCATCAAGAAAGGGATAGATGATTAAAAGAACTAAAATACTAAAAAGCAAGTATTTCAATCTACCACTAATGTTGTGGCTACCGAAATTTTTTGAACTAGGCATGATAAGAATCAGTAAACCTCATATAAATACCTTTTGATTGCCCCTTTTTTCACGCTATGTAGATAACCTACAGTCGAAACTGTAGATTAAAAACACTTTTATACCAGTAAACCTCTATTTTATCATGACCTTGATAAAGCAACTCAAGATTCTACACGCTACTTATCCTGATCCAAAATTTTATCTAAATGTCTCAACCCCACTACAAATTCTCATTGGAACTATTCTCTCGCCGCAAGTACGTGATGAAGTAGTGAATGCAGCTCTTCCTGGGCTTTTTACAACATACAGGACAGCAAATGACTTTGCAAAGGCAAAAGAGTCAGATATCTTAAAACACATCGCAAAAATAACGTTTGCAAATGATAAGGCAAAAAGATTAATTGAAGCGTGTAAGATTATTGAACAGGACCATGATGGGAAAATACCTAAAACCGTAAAAGAACTCACAAAATTACCAGGCGTTGGTAAAAAAACAGCTTTCTCAATACTGCAGAACGCATATGGCATTGTAGAGGGTGTTATAGTTGATTCTCATGTCCTCAGAGTCTCATACAGGCTTGGATGGACCACTCATAATAAAAACGCTAATATAGTAGAAAGAGAATTAGAAGATCAGTTAGATAAAAAGGAGTGGAAAGATATTCCTTATATCTTAAAAGCACACGGTAGAGGCCCTTGTACACCAAAAACAAAGTGTCAGCAGTGCCCATTAAAGAATTTGTGTCCAAAAATAGGCATTTAGAAATCAATGAAAGCAACAATTACAAATTATAACAGTAAATACAGCGTTTCTAAAGCTACCGCACTATCTGAAGTAAAAAAAGCAAGTAAAAAAAAAGGAATTTGCTGGACTCACTTTCAAAAAATCCCTGAAGCAATTAAATTTGAAAAAGCATTCAATTTGCACCCACTAGTCGTTGAAGATATAACGATGAAGAATCAACGTCCAAAGATTGATGTATTCAAGGATTATGTCGTAATTATTCTAAAAAAATTATCTATTGAGAAGGATGGTTTTTCTCACACGCAATTTAGTATTGTTCTCAAAAAAGATTGTGTGCTCACCTACAGCGCAGATCCTGCTACGTTTAAGAATCTTCGAGATAGGATGGAAAAAAAAAGAATTCCAATACAAAATGACTATCTTGCCTATGCAATAATGGATGCAATAGTTGATGAATATTTTGAAATTCTAGAATCCTTTGGAGAAAAAATAGAAAAACTAGAGGATGATTTATTTAAAAATCCCTCTGAAAAAACATTAAAAAAACTCCACAAATACCGAAGAGAAGTCATGAATGTTCGTTCAATGATATGGCCTTTAAGGGAAGTGATAAATGAAATGTCTCGGGGTGAATTGAATTTTATTAAAAATACAACACTAATTCATCTAAGAGATTTATACGATCATATAATCCAAGTAATGGATACAGTGGAAAATTATAGAGAAATGCTCTCGGGCATGCTCGATATTTACCTCTCTTCGATCTCCAATAAAATGAATGAAGTAATGAAAGTCTTAACAGTAATATCAACTATTTTCATACCTCTTACTTTTGTAACAGGATTATATGGGATGAATTTCAAGTACATGCCTGAACTCAGTGTAGTATGGGCGTACCCTGCAGTGTGGGTATTTATGATAATAATTGGAACGATAATGGCGATATACTTTAAGAGGAAAGAATGGTTGTAAAAAAATATTTCTTACTTCTCCTACTCTTTCTCATTGCATGTCAAACAGGATTCTCATTTAACTTCTTTATTGGTGAAGAAAAAATTGATGGAAGTGTCTACCTCGATGACAGATTAATTGGCGTAACAGAAGAAGGTAATCTACATCTTGAAGCAATCACGCCAGGAACTATTCTCATAGAAGGAACACACAGAAACAGACCATATTCTTTTACATATGAACTAACTGAGCAAGATCTAGCTATAAAGACATTTAAGATAGCTCTTCCAGAAGATTACTTTGATTACTTCACTCTGCTCTTTACTGTAGACAACCAACCAATTAATGGAATAGTTACAATTAATAATAAAGAAGTTGGATCAACAATTAATGGGGAGTTAAGACTTCCAATAGAAGAAGTTTTCCCAGGATTACTAACGTTCACAGGTACCTATGAGTCAGAAGCATTCAGCTTTGACTTTCAAATCTCAAGAACATATTTAGATTCCAATTCACTCTCCTTTGCAGTCCCAATGGATTCGCTGGAAAGATTAACCTATACAGTTGATGATCTTAATGAAAAAACAATAGCGCTTCTTGTACTTGATGCAATCAATAAAGAACGTGATGCGCCTCTTGAACTAAAAAGAAATATCCAAGTTGAATTAATTGCAGATGCATATGCAGTAACACTAGAATCAACTGGATTTCACCACACTGATGATAAAGGCAAGGGAGTCGGAGATAGATTCGAAGATCAAGAAATATTCTACAGCATTGCTGGAGAAAATTTATACTTTGCAACTAGTTTAAATGAAGTATCAGAGCAGGACGTTGCAGATCTAGCAATTGAAGGCTGGCTTTCTTCACCAGGTCATAGATCACTAGTAAAAGATCGAGATGGTCTTTTCACTGATGCAGGAGTTGGTGTTCATTGCACAGGGAAAACATGTTACATTGTATTTAATGCAGCGGGTATGGAAGAAATTGTAGACAGAGAACTCGGTGAGAGTACCTGTTCATTAATAGCGCTCTACGATCCATCATTCCCATTCACCTATGAAACAACGATTAAGATGGATCTAGAAGCAACAAGAGATCTTAACGTCTATTTAGTGGATGATTCAGATGCAATTGATGATTGCGTACAAAGAAATGATATAGACTCAATTAAAGAGTGGATAGATAAAGATAAAATAGTCTATGAAAGAGAAGTATTCAAAGGATACCATCTGCTCTTAGAAACAACCTCTGACACAATACTAACAGGATCAATTAGATATAACGAGTAAACTTTAAATAATTCTTAGCTAGTATCACCTCCTGGAAAAAATAATCTTACTTGATTTTGCAGGAACGCTTGTAAAGGCAGAAATTATTGAAGAAGCAAATGAGTTTCGCTCAAACATACTAGCAAGATCCCTTCCTTCAAAAGAAGATCATGCAAGCCCTAATGAACTCTACAAAGCAAACAGAGAATTTGTAGAGCAGCTAACAGGAATTAAACCAGATCAAAAAATTAAGTACAGAAAAAATGATCTCTCAACAATCACCCTTACTGGAGAAAATATCCAAAATCAAATAGCAACAGATCTCTTTCAAATTGGTATGTGTATGGTAGCTAAAAAGCATAGGATGAATATTTTTCCAGAGGGTATGCCACAAACACTGTTAGAATTAAAAAAGAGAGGATATAAAATCGCAATAGTATCTGGTGTTAGAACAGATATTATTTCAGCAATGCTTGGTATTTCAGGATTAACAGACATTGATTACATCTATGGTCAAAGACCTATTCTCGACACCGATCACGCTAATGACATAAAAGAACTCCAAGAAAAAGGAACCATTGAATTCGTAATCGGTAATAAACTAGATGACATCACAATGGGTCCAAAAGAAGCAAAGAAAGTATTCATTACCTGGGTCCATTCTAAAGGCGGCGAAGAAGCTGCAGATTACACTATTAACAAGCCAGAAGAATTACTAAAACTTATTGTATGAATTCAACATCAACACTCTTCTTATCAATATGTAGTACAGCAGCCTTACCTTCTTTAGCAGCACCAGTAGCAACTACCAATGTCTTACCTACCGTCTCTGAACCTTGATGCTCATGCATGTGACCACAAACAAATACCCTTGGATTAAATGCGTTCATAAAATCATTATATCCCTTAAAACCAACGTGTTTGCCATTGTTGGGATTATTCTTGCCTGAAACAATCTTATCAAAAATCTTGTACGGTGGATAGTGTGCTAAAAAGATATCAATACCTTTCTTACCTTTCTTAAGTAGCCTCTTTGTAACATCTGCATGCTCTCTGCGAGAACTCTCTAAAAGTTCAGGAGCACTAAACTTCTTCTGCGTATATAACGTAGCAGGTACTTGCTCACCAAAACCAAACACGTCAATTCCCTTGAAACGTTTAAACTTCTCCTGGAGCATACTCATATTACTGTCCAAAACAATATCTTGATAGAGCTTACGTTTTCCGGCCATGGAAACTGCATCGTCTGTATAGAAATCCCAGTTACCCATAACACAGTATACTGGCTTCTTTAAAGTAGAAAGTTCAATCAACATGTTTTTTCCAGAATCATAATCGGCTTTCATAAGCTTACGTGTTCTTTTCTTGCCGATAACATCCCACCATTTCTTACCAAAATACTTCAAAATTATTTTCATGGTGCTAGGACTACCGCCGTAATCACCAGTAGCTAAAATCAAATCACAGCTCTTAGCAATTTTTTTCAATTTAGCTGGAAACTTTCCATGAAAATCTCCAACGCACAGTATCTTTAGTTGTTCCACTTAATACTACATCCTTGCGATGGTCTAGGTTCTGGACTCTTTTCTCCAGCAAGCATTTTCTCAATAACATCTTCCATTTCCTTAACGCTACATCCATCGCTTGTACTTACATTGTCATCGAGTCTTCCGTGATAGAATATCTTATGGTCCTTATCCAAAAGAAATGGATCAGGAGTACACTGAGCATCATATGCGCGTGCAACATCTTGTGAAGCATCAAATAGATATCTGAAGTTAAACCCTTCAGCATCAGCAGTCTTAACAGAATTATCAAAATTATCAGCCTCAAAAGCATCATTATTATTACTATTAATGCCAATAACAGTGAGTTCTTCCTTGTATGTCTCAGCAATTTCTTTGATACGTGAAAACTTTGGAATCACGTATGGGCAATGGTTGCACATAAAGATAATGAGAACAGGACCATCTGCATCATGGAGAGAATGTTGTTTTCCATCAACTCCAAGTAATGTAAAATCAGGTGCTAATTCGCCAACTTGTAGTGTATATTTTGATCGTAATAAAGCCATGTGATAATAAAATATGCATGGATTATAAATCTTATTGCAAACTAAGCTAGAAAACTTAGTTAGAAAAATCTGCTATAATTTTTTCAAGAAGAGCATCTACATCAACAGTTCCTTCTTCGGTAAGGGGAACTTGTTTCTTTGGGGTTATAGTGGTGATAGAATAAAATTTGGTATCTAGGGGCTTACTTGTACTAATATCGATAAGTCGAGCTCTTAAATTTCCAGTGCCTTGCATAGCGCATTCTGCAATACACCCTCTTGCAGGACTTGAAGAAAATAAATATTTATCTGTCTCAGTAGTATAAGGGTGAACATGCTCTGGATCCAATTTTTGATGAAGTGTGGTGTAGGGATCCATCTGGTCAGTACACTTTCCTCTTTGATTTGAACAGGTTTCAAGTAAAATATGCTTCATGCTACTACTTGGTAGTGGCTTCAGACTATATAAGACTTGCGCTAAGAAGTATAAAATAAATAAAAATCAATAAAAAAAGCTAATTGCTGGGAAGAATGGTGATCCTATCTGCGCATTTGTTACCAAACTGTGTTTTAGCAGTAAAATAGGTCTCATCACGAAGCTCAGTAGTGGTGTTCCTATGATATCCGGGAACTATATTTCCTTGAGGAAAACTAACTCTACTTCCTTCTTCAATTAAAACATCAAGACTTTCTTTTTTTGCTGGTGTCTCTTTACCGTCAATAACTGAAACTCCAAGAACTCTTCCATCGTCGGTTTGTATTTTTAATGTGTAATCAGAATCAAGTGATACTGTCTCATTTGAGTGAGAAACCAGGCCATTATATTCGGGAACAGAATTTAAGTTATTATTATGTACTTCTTCAAGAACAGTTCCTGTGATGGGTATATTTGATTCAGCAAATCTGGATATGTTTCGTTCATCTCTTCTCACATCTGCCTTAAATGCAGTTAGGTTATTACTGCAGATACACCCACAATAGCGGTACCCATTAATATTTTTCTAATCTTCGTCATACCTACTTCTAATGCCTGTAGATATTTAAAGATACCTTAGAATTATCTGCCTTGGAAGATAAGAAGATCTTCAGTAGTGAGTTTTCCACCCTTCTTAATCTTCTCTTCAACGCCTTTTTCAAGCTCTTCAAGGTTTTTACGATTTTCAGCCTCACGTTTAGCACGCTTTTGCTTCTTAACCTTAGCAACATCCTTGCTATTAGCATTGATAATTTTGATTTTAGCTTTTAATTGATCGTTTAGTTCATTGAATTGTTTCTTGTACTCGAAGAATTTTTTATATGCTTCTTCTTCTTTCTTTTTAAGTTCATCAACTTCTTTAGATCTGCTCAGTAATGATTCGTGCTGTTCTTGACTCTCGGTTGCTCTAGATTGTACTACGCTGTGTTTCTCTTTAGCTTTTCCTCGAAGATCTCGAAGCTCACGGCTCTTAACTTTGATTTGCTCAAGTACATCTCCAGTACCTTCAACACCTTTGATTTGTGCTTTTAATTCTTTAATTTGCTTGTTGACGCCTTTTTCTTTTTCAAAACTCATAACCTCCGTTTCAAGTTTTAATTCAAGCTTTTCAATTTGTGATTTTACTCGTGCTGGATCAACTCTAGGGCCGCCAGTGTTAGATGAACCAAACATCTTTTGTTTTTGTTCATTGAGTACTTTAAGATCGGAAATAATTGTTTTAATTTCACCATTTAGTGCATCACGTTCACCCTTGATGGATTGAACTTCAGATGTCTTTACATTACGATCATCTTTAGATTTTTTAATATCGTCAATTTTAGATTTAATCTGTTTTGAGAATTGTTCTCTTTTTGTGTACCATTCTTCCTTAACATCATTTAGTTTGTTAAGTTCTTCTTTTAGACCTTTAACATCATCGCGAAGTTTTGCAAGTTCTGTAGCGTCTACCTTTGATGCTTCTTCTTTCTTAACGTCTTCAGTTGCAGATTCATCTGTTGTTTCTTTAACTGCTTCCGTTTTCTTAGGAGTAGTTTTTTCAGCAGCAGGTTCTACTACTGTTTCTTTAACTGCTTCAGGTTTATCAGAAGTGGTTTCTTCAGCTACTTGCTGTTTTTCTTGTTTTTGTTGTTCGTCTTTGCTCATTTTGTACACTCAACTCTTTGGTATTATTAAAAAAAAATAAATTAAAAAAAGTGTGCTCTAACCAAATAGTGCGCCAAGGCCAGCTGCAGCCTCTTCTTCTTTCTTTTTACCAGCTTCAGCTTCTTTTGCTGCGTCAGCTGCTGCATTAGCACCGTTGTCGCTACTTTCTGCTGCAGGTGCTGCTGCTGCTGGAGCTGCAACTACTGCTGCTTTTTCGATCGCTTCGTCAATACTGACATTTTCTAGAGCTGCTACAAGTGCCTTAACACGTGCATCATTTACAGCTACACCAGCTGCTTCTAGTACTTTCGTTACTGTTGCTTCGTCTACTGCCTTACCGGCTTTGTGAATTAGCATTGCTGCATAAACGTATTCCATTTTAGTTCTCCTTTTCCTCTACGGATGATTGTTCTTTTTTATTTACTGCTTGATCCTCTGTTGTAGGTGCTTGTTCTGCTTCAGTTTCTTCAGCCTTAGCTGATGAATCTTCTGCTGGAGCAGCGCCTGCTTCAGGTAGATCAAGTTCTGCATCGAGTACTCTACCAGCCCTATCTGCCCTTCCAAGAATTTCGTCTGTTGTTTCAGAAGTCATAAAACTTCCTTCAATTGCAACAGCCTTAGCTTCTCTAAAGAGTTTCTGGATTGTTAGCTCGGCAGTAACATCGGTGAGTACACCTGCTTCCATAGCAAGATTAATTGCCCACCTATGAGCGTTAGTGAAATTATCTGTGTATTCGTTTTCGTCAATTGCAAGTATTTCTTTACCATACAGATTGCCATCTTCATATACGCAAACTAGGTCAAGACCAATTTCCATTGGTTCAATAGCCATCTTTACTAGAAAAGCAGCAAGTGCTGAAGAAATTTCATCGCCTTCTTTAACAACTACGGCATCTTTTAAAATTTCAATTTTACCGTCTTTAACACTAGTTTTAAGACCGTAAGACCCAAGTTCACTGATTATTGGACCTGGTGTAAATTGAGTTGGGCCTGCGCTAATGATAATGTCATTAGGAGCAATTTGTCCGCCCTTAGCAGCTGCTTTGGATTTATTCTTTTGAAGTAATCCGTACAGTTTGAAAGGGTTTTCATTTGTGAAAAGTAGTGCTGGAACGCCATTAAGCTTTTCTTCAAGCTGTTCAATGCCTTTGAAATCTTTCTTAAGATCTTCAAGAGCTAGCTTCATAAGACGCTTTTTGGTCATGAAAATTTCTACATCACCAGTCATCTTCTTACGCATTCTTTGCAGTTGCGCTGTAGGAAGTGAGTGCATGTTAACAACACCAACCAATGAATATTTCTTGATCAGTTCTTTAACTCGTTCAATTGATTTGGTTTTTTGTGCAGTTCCTTGAACCATCTTTATTCTACCCTCACCGGTTTGCCCATAGTCATTTTAACGTAGATTGACTTCACATTTTGTTGTTCAGCAGGCATGTGATGAATCACTTGCTTGTAAATAGCCATAACATCTTCTGCCATGTCTTCGTCTTTGCTCTCTTCCTTACCAATGCCTATTTGGAACATTGGAATAGTTTTAACATTAACACGAATCATTTTGTTAAGTCTTTCCTTAACTTGTTCAAGATTAGCATTACCAGGAACAACACATCCAGCCTTAGGACTTGGCATTTTGTTAATTGGACCAAAGAATCGACCAAAAGTTTTAGCTACTTGCGGCATCAGATTTGCTTGAGCTACGAAGTAATCGTATTGTCTTGCAATTTGTTTAATTTCTTTCTTTTTGCCATCGTACTTAGCAAATTCTTGAGCAGGAATTGTATTATCAAATGTTGCCTTAGAACTATCATTTAGTTCAGCTGCAACGAGTCCACAAATCTTTGTATCTTTCCAAGGATGCTTTATTGACATATAGAAATCAACTTGGTGATCTACACTTTTAAGGTTTAAACCTTTGAAGTTAACGATCAGCTCAACGGTTTGCGCAAAATTTCTTTTCTTCGCATTGCCACGAGCTTCTTTTAGAGCTTTTAATAATTGTTCTTTGTTCATATGACTCCCCTCCTACCTAGGTAGTTAGTACGGGTTTACATCAAAGAATCAAGGAATGATTTATAAATCTTATTGTTAGAATAATGTTAGAAGTTTTTATCTGTAAGTTCATCTAAAACAACACAATCTATGCTCGTAGAGAATAACTCGTGAAATTCATCCTCATCTAAACCAAGAACATCTCTAGCTGCATCTTGGTAATTTTCATTTGTCACATATGTGCCTGAAACGCTCCTAAGTAATTTATATACTGCATTAACGCAACCATTCTCACATGAATTACTAACGCCCATGAGCTTTGCATGTGTGAATCCTTCCATAACAAGGGTATCCTTAGGTTCTAGAAACTGTCCTTCGTGTGTTTGCTCGGGTATGACATTTTCAGGACGAACAATGTCAGCAATTGGCTGGTAGATCTCGGATCCTCCCTTTCTTGAACCTAGAACAAATATCTTATCCCTGCATGTGGGAATATATGCCGCAATTCGATCAAATAGATCCTTTGTTTGTGGATCAAATCTATCTTTATACACATATTCGTTGGTAGGATGAATAATGACTGATGCTGTTTTCATAACGCTACTATCGAAGCTTAGTATTTAAATATGTCCTTTCGTCACTCTTGTCTGGTAGTCACATGTGCAAAGCATTTTAAACTCCTTTGCGCTCACACTCTCATGAATCAACTACCTACTTCAATCACGCAAACTCTTAACTACTTTTGTAGAAATAATGAAAAGAGGAAAAAAGTCAAGTCTTTGGAGTTATGAATGCAGATGGCCTTGTTGGTCTTGTAAGAACTGAGGGTCGTAGACATTTAACACATCGTAATTTAAAAAGAACTCAAGAAGAAACTTACCCTGGGGGATTTTGGAAATAGCACAAGGAAGCTGATGAAGCTGCTGGTGATGACCCTTCTTTTGTACCTGCAACAGCTCAAACTGACATTCCTATTCAGACATCTACAGGTAGCATTGAGTATGCAAATTTATTTGAGTTTAATGGTTCAAATAAGCCCATATACGATCTAAATGGTAGTTTGTTAACCATGGAAGAACTCGTTCGTGTGGCTAATTCAAAAGCATTTAATGGTCATGTTGATCCAAAAATGCTTGTTTCTAGTAAAACTGATTCATCGCTAGTTAATCCTAAACCTACCTCTTACGTTCTTGGAAAAGATGGAAATTTCTAGGCATCACACATTATGGTTGCAAACCCATTTTCTGGAAAAGATGACGTTGCTGATTTTATCGGCAGTTGTGGGGATTTTGAAATAGGGTTCGTACCTATGTATAACATGGAATGTGGTATGGGTCGTACAACTGTAGCTATTGCAGAAGTACTCAGAAACATCAAAGTTTAGTTATTATTTTCTTATTCTGTTTTATGAACATGCATTTCTCCTTGTTACCACTGCAAAGTGAGTAAAAAAGCAAAGGTTTAAATATGAGCATTGCATACCTATTCTTAGAGGTAAACTACTAATGATCGAAAAATCTGTTAAAATCCTAAAAGAACTACAATATCCTTCCGGCGTCTTTTCTGCAAGTAGGCAAAATGTTGAAACAGGCTACAATAAAGCTTGGGTGAGAGACTGTATCTATGAAACATTAGGTCTTGAAGCAACTAAACATGAAAGAGAAGTAGTAAAAACATTTCACGCTCTATTTGACATCTTCTTAAAACACGAATACAAAATTGATCACGCAATAGCAAGTAAACCTCAGCACAGGTATCAGTATATTCACGCACGTTACGACCCATCATCTTTCGAAGAAATTTGGGAAGAGTGGGGTAACAAGCAAAACGACGCAGTGGGGGCATTCTTATTCAAAGTTGGTGAACTTGAAGAAAAAGGAATCAAAGTAATAAAAAATAATGTTCACCGAAGAATCCTAGAAAAGCTAGTTGGATATCTAAACAGTATCGAGTATTGGCAAGATGAAGACAATGGCGTATGGGAAGAAAACGAAGAAGTTCACGCCTCGTCCGTTGGCGCATGCGTTGCTGGTCTTAGAAAAATTAGCAAACTCGTTGACGTACCTCTTGATTTAATTCAAAAAGGACAAGACACATTAAACAATCTTCTACCAAGAGAATCAGTTACAAAAGAAACAGACTTAGCACTGCTTTCCCTGATCTATCCCTTCAAAGTAACCACTAAGGAACAAACAGCACAAATTCTAGCTAACGTAGAAAAACATCTCGTAAAAGAACGTGGCGTATGCAGATACTTAGGCGACTACTATTATAACAATGGAAAAGACGCAGAATGGTGTATGGGATTTCCGTGGCTTGCAATCATCTATGGTCAGTTAAACAAACCGAGAAAATATGCAGAGTACATGAGAAAAACAAATGACATCATGACAACGAATGGTGAAATTCCAGAGCTGTACTATGGTGAATCTAAAACTTTCAATGAGAACACTCCTCTTGGATGGGCTCAATCATTGTACATCGTTGCAGCAACAATGAAAAGCAAATGAAACAAATCATTGAAGTTGGGATGGGTGGTAGTCGTATAGCAAACTCTCCTGATGTTCTTTATGCAAAGTATCTAGAACCTTGTGTTGCAATAGGTGTACTTGATAAGGAAAGAAAGAAAGGATATATGTATCATAATGTAGATGTCTTTCAAGAAGATCTTGATGAATTTCTGATGCTAGCTTTTCAAAACGCATCTCCTACAAATTTACGAGCATATGTAACTGGAAACTCTGCAAGATCTAGCGACTCAAAAGAGTACAGAGAAGAAATACATGGTTTGAGGGACACTGTTCATTCTGTAGCTGATTGTTATTTTCCTGTATCTCAAAGAGAATATCATTGGCTTCCTGATGATAGTTGGGGCACATTGGCGGTAGACACTGAATCTGGAAATATGTCATCTCAATCTCATAAGGCAGGTGATGATCGAAGAGAATTAAAGTTGGAAATATTCTCACTAAATCCTAAAAACCCATATCGTTTTAATACCAAATAAACTTCTTTAACAAATGTCTAAAAAACTATCTTCAAGCATTAAACAACACCTTGTAGATAGCACGGCGATTCTTGCAGAATCAAATCCTCTTTTTGTAGCACTTGAATTAGGGGTTGCAAATCTGTCTGTAGGGGCATCAATAAATGCACGCCTTTTAGCAACTGCAACCTTCTATGGGGGTCTTGGCTACCTCTTTGGGAAAGGAAGGGACATCTCAAAAAACCATTTTAACATCACTGACGAAACAAGTGAAAAAATACAGCACCTTCATGACTCAGCATATGGGGCAGGATTTAGTGCTCTTCTTTCTCCACCCATGTATGCACTCTCTCAAAAATTGGCAGGAGATGAACTCGATCTCACCAAAATTGCACTAGCAACTGGATCAGCAGTGACCCTTGGAATTATAAATGGGAATCCTTCTGCATATGCAATCGATTTATTCAGAGATCTTAGCGGAGTAAAAGACTGCAATAGAAAACTCTATCCTAAATTTCTAAAAAACAGAACGCCCAAAGTAAAAAAAGCAATATTTGTAGCACTCACAGCAGCATCTATTGGAGCAATGGCAATGCAATATGCATGCTCAAATAATAATCAATCTACAAACCCAACTCTAGAACAAATCACTCAAGAATAAACTCTACTTACCTTTAAGCAATTCCAAAAATGTAGCACTGCTCCATGCCTGATGTAGACAACCATCAGCAGTCTGAGAACTAGCACTAGAAACTTCAGAACACGTACCCATAGAACCATTCCAAAGTAAATCTTTCTCTGAAGCAGCTTTTATCTTCCTTACGTGAGAACCATACTTTTTCTTATTTACTCGAAGTAAAGAAAGAGCAGTATAATTATTTACCCAGTACCATGAATCACCTCTGTGATAGCTCTTATTGTTCTCGCCCGTATACACAGGACTAAACAAAGGAGAACCTTTATCGATAGTACTTACGCCGCCCCAATCGAGCCACAACTTACTCAAAGCAAAATCAAACGCCTGTTCCCACTCATCATTAGAGAGCAAAGAAGGATACGCATAGTGTGCTAAAAAGATATTTGGACGCTGGGTTGAATCATTTAATCCATCATATAGTACGCCATTTTGAAACATATACTTTCGAACATTCTTTGCAAGACTTACTTCAAGTTTCTTATACATCTCTTTTCCTGTAAGTAAATAGCACGTCTCAAATAAAGCAAGGCTCAATGCTTGAATTTCAATGCGAACTCCGGAACGAACATCTCCTTCAAAAGAAGTGTCCATCCATGTTTCAAGGGGCTTATTTAAAAAGAAACCATTCTTGTGGTACTTAAAAATCAAACTCGATGCAGCACTTGTCAAAGCAAGACTCACAGTCTTTTTCTCAGAAGCACTAAATTCATCAATCATCTGACGAGCTCGAACAGCCATCCATCCAATAGCATCAGCGCTTCCAAGATCGGATCCTGGAATTCTGTTAGGTAATCTACCGTGATCATTAACTAAATGCAGCCTAGAAAGAAGAACGTCTTTAGCTTTCTTCTTATCAACCAATAAAGCCCCTCCTAAACTAATCATCTCATCCCGCATCCAGTATTGAAAGAACCATGGAAGGCCAGCAAAAACGCCATCAGACAACGTAAGACTTCTAACTGCTTGCGTAGCCATAAATTTTCCAAGTGTTCTTTTAGTAACCTTTGCAGAACTTTTCTTCAGTGTTTTCTTAACCAAAGATGCATTTTCAAGTAGAGCCTTTTCCTCATCAGTGTGAGCAGTAATGATTAATCTCTTACAAGTAACTTCTCCAAGAAGATATACCCAACGTGAACTAGGATCTGAACCACGAGCAGCATCAACAGAATAATTCCTTTCTTCCCATCTATCGTAGTCACGAAGGGATTTTACTCCAGAGACAACAATGTTCATAATATTTTTACCGTTCTTGGAATAGCGAACAATCAACATATCTTTCTTCAATTCAAAAGAATATTCTTGCTTATCATCGCTTAAATCATAAGATCGTCGAATATCAAAAACCAATCGAGCAGAATTTTCTTTACTCAAAGAATAAACAAGTGAATTACCAAACACACCATATTTCTCAACGCAGTTTTTTTTACGTTTCAAGCATGTTCCTTCATGAACAAATTCACTTACCTCTCCATCAATTTCAATGCCCTCAAGAATTTTAAACATGTCTCCGTTAAACATATGCCAGCCTTGATATCGTGAATTGCCTGAGCCTAAAAACAAATAGGAACCATTCTCAGAAACTAAAAAACTCTCGCCGCTACCTTCGCCCGTAACATTACATGCTCCTATTGAATAACTTGTTTTCATTTAAGTGACATCTCGTGTGCTTTCAAATAATTCTCAATAAGTACTGACCAGTCGCATGTCCTTGCAAGATCTTTTGCTCGTTGTTTGTTTTTAGAACGCTCAGTACTGGTTAGTTTGCCAACATCATACATTTGCTGTGCAAGGTCATTAATCGCTTGCTCATCATCATTTCTATCAAGAACAAAAATACCTGGTGGTTTAACTTCCTGCTTTCCTATATATTGTCCAAAACCGGAAAGAGATGATGTGATTGAAGGGATTCCGAATGCAGCAGTCTCCATTGGAGTGTAACCCCATGGTTCATAGTAGGAAGGGAATACTCCAAGATCGCATCCTTGGATTGCTTCATAATAAGATAGATCAAGTAGACCATCAGCGCCTGCTAAGTATATCGGGTAGAATACTACTTTTACCTTATCTGTAGAACCATTATTTAAACTACTGGATCCAAGTGTCTGTAGTACTGCATCATGCATGTCTTGCATGTGGTGAGATGAAAAAGGCGGGTTGCCACTTTCCTTGAACCGCTGTAGTCTAAATGTGAGTGATTGCATAAAGTCCTTACTCAGTAAACTTCCTGCAGCAATTTTCTTACCCATCAAAAGTGATTGTAATAATTTTTCTTTCACATCACTTATCTGATCGCTAACGCCATCATCAATATCGTGAAAGTGTTCTCTTTTTTGAAGAAGCAGAGGATCAATGCCGCTCACTCCTCCGGGAACAAAAACAAATGCAAAAACAGTTTTCCCATCTTCCTTTTTCAATCGAGTATTAAGTTTCTCAAGAGACTTAAGGTAAATATCCATCCCCTTGTCTCTAAATTCATAACGTCCTGCTGTGAAAAATAAAAGTGAATCCTTTATCTCCACAGGATAATGTGGTAGAAAATAATATGATAAAAAATCATGAATCTTTCTGGCAAATTTATTGTGTGCAACCGCTTCCTGTTCAATTGAAGGAAATAACGTCATATCAATTCCATTGTACAGCAGAACATCAGCTTTCTTTCCTAAAAAAGCTTCAGCTTCAATCGAAGTAACATCACTAACTGTTGTAAATACGTCTGCAGCATGAGCGCAAGCCCCTTCAATGCCGTGTTTTGACTCGATCCCATACTTCTTAGCTTCTGCTTCAGGATCAATATTCCCTACAGCCTTATACAGGTCAACATGGTTTGATGCAAGTGTTCTACCTAAAATGGTTGCATGAGTTGTAAATACAGTTCCTACTTGTACGTTATTTTTTTTACAGTAAAGTATGGCTCCGCCGGCCATCCATTCATGGCAATGCAGCACTATGTTTCTTCCTTGCATAGCTTGTTGAATTAGTGAGGTAACTTTTCCAACAGCATGGCTAAAAACAATTGGTTCTGTATAGTCGTGACCACTGCGAAGAGAATCTATTTTATGTTCTTCCCAAAGTCCTTTCTTAATATCGTCGCCCTTGTAAAAATAATTTTGAAAATCAACTAGTATGGTAAGAGGTTCACCATTAACTAGCCACTTTCCAAAATGAAGAACAATTCCTTCTTGTTCAAGAGTATTACAAATAGATTCAAACTGTTCGGGAACAGGTCCTTCCAAAAATGAATTATTATTTTGAAAATAGGGACCTATCGCTATATAATCTGAATATTGCTCAAGTGTCAGTGGAAGTTTTGAAGTAAGTACGGTGTGAATACCGCCAACCTTATTGCATACTTCCCAGCTGACCTCTACGAGGACATCAGGTTTCAACGTTTGGATTTCTTAGCCTCACTAATTACTGCATCAACTAGACGTTGAAGTACTTTAATTCGTGTTTCTATTCTATTTTGAACTCTTCTCAAATCATTTGCAAAATTAGGATCTGCAAAAATATCTTGCACCCATGTTGCAAAGTCATTGTGCATTGAACCAACGTGGTGTCTAAAGACATCTTCGCTCATATGTTCTAGTGCATCTGCGAGTTCTTGAACGTTCTTAAGTTTGGTTCCATCTCGAACAACAAAGTGATGTTCTACAGGAGCTTCACCTAAAACTTGGTCAGTAACGCTGATGACTACCTTGCCTTTTCTAGCAGGTTTCGTTGCTATTTTTTTAACAACCTTTTTTTTCATGACAGGTTTTTTAACAACCTTCTTTACTGTCTTTTTCACTACTTTTTTTGCAGCTGTCTTACTCTTGGCTGCAGGTTTTCCTCTTTTTTTCGTTGCCATTTGTTTACCTCTTTTTTAAAATTACAATGTTTTTACTTTACTTGAAATCAAATTACCTTCGCTAGTAGCGACATTTTTCACTCTCAAGCGAAGGTCTTTCAAAATATTCATGAAATTGATATAGCTCTCATATGGTGTGTCATATGGATTGAAATATTTATGGACGTCACCATCTGCAAACCATTTTGTACACATATAGTAAAAATGATCTGATGTCGTAAGACCTCTCCAATCTTCAATTAACTGTGCATCGCCTGATTGTTTAATCTCTTGTTCAATTTTATACAAATCAGCAAGTGCACTATCTTGCATACTGTTGCCCATCCATGCAGACAAATCCCTTTCCATATCAGCCCAGCTCATAAAGTGGTGACAGTCTACCTTATCATTAGGTTCATGCGTGTCAACAAGCTCGCTAGGCGTTGCAAAACTATTATCTGGATGCGCAAGTACCTGCTCGGGAAGAGCTCTCAAAAATTCAAAAATGCCGGTGTCTTCCCACTGGTGCTCACCAATGGTTTCATAGTCCATAAACAAGTTAACGCATTCGCCAGACCCATTCACTTCACTAATCCACTTCGTAAACTTTTCTGAAGTAAGTGGCCATTCAGCCCAACCTTTGTCAGAAAATCTAAAAGCAATGTCATCGCTGAGTTTATAATTTTTGAGCAGCAGCTTGATGTGGTTAGTGCCAATTGGTTCATAAACAAAATTAGCATTTCTCCATCCAAGAATACGTTCAAATCCCTCAGCTATAATACCTTTATATCCTAGTCCTTCAATAAAGGAAGCAAGTTCGTTATTGTAGATGAGTTCAGTATTTCGAAACACTAGTGGGGTAACACCAAATAATTCTTTTACTTTTCTCTTATGCATGCGCACTTGCTCTACGAATTCTTCCTTGCTAAAAAGGAATGAAAGACTGTGATAATACGTCTCGCTCAGAATTTCAACTCTGCCAGTATCGACGAGTTTCTTAAATGATTCAATTACTTCTGGAGTATATTTTTCAAACTGTTCAAGTGCAGTTCCTGAAATGCTATATGCAATCTTAAACTCTGGATGCTTTTCAAGTAAGTCGAGCATTAATTTGTTTCCAGGAAGATAGCATTTTCTTGCAACTTTTAATGCAATCTCTTTATTCTTATCGTCATCAAAATATCCATGATCTTTTCCTATGTCGAACAGAGAATAATGTTTCATTCTATGTGGTTGATGAACTTGAAAGTAAAAACAAACTTTTACCATTGTAGTGCCTCCTTGTAGTGATCCATACACTTTTGTGCTGGTTCTTCTAATGTGAATTTTTTACTTTCTCTATGTGCGTTTTTCTGAATTTCTTCAGAAAGTGCAGGATATTCTAAGTGTGCAACAATCTTATTAGTCATATCTTCAATATTCCAAAAATCTACTTTGTATGCATGTGTAACAACTTCAGAAACGCCGCTTTGTTTAGACATGAGGACAGGTGTTCCATTTCTCATAGATTCAAGAGCAACTAGACCAAATGGTTCAGAAACAGAAGGCATGACATAAAGATCAGCCATTTGAAATGCATGGTGCACTTCTTTCCCTCGTAAAAATCCAGTGAAAACAAACTTGTCTGCCATATCAGACGTATTAACCTCATCGATGACTTTTGGAAGCATGTCGCCAGATCCTGCAAAAACAAATTTTACATTAGGCACATGCTTAGTGACTTCCTGAGCAACCTTTACGAAATAATCAGGTCCTTTCTGTAATGTAACACGACCTAAAAATAATACAGTTTTCTCATCAACAAATGGACTCTCTATCTTATCTTCGTAATGTGGGTTATCTTGATCAATGCCCCAGTGAACAACTTTAATCTTATCAGCATCAATCTCGTAGTGCTTGATAACATTCTCTTTAGTAAAATGAGAATTTGCTATAATCATATCAGCATCCTTAAGGCCTAGAAATTCTCTATGTGATATCTCATGATTTGGATTGCCACCTGTTCTATCGAATTCTGTAGCGTGAATGTGAGCGATGAATGGTTTACCTGTAAGTTTTTTAGCAATACCTGCTGCCTCATAAGTCATCCAATCATGAGCATGAATGACTTCAAAATCAGATCTCTTCACAATGCTACTTGCAGCTTTAGCATAACGAGCAATCTCTGCAAACAGATTTTTCCCGTAATTTTCTTTCATAACGCTATTATCATGCTCGAGAATCTCAATAGTTACAGAGTAACTTGTAGTGCTCATATATCCTCTTAGTGGACTTTCAATGGGTTCAAGCTTGAAATACTGGTTAGCACCCATCATCTCTGCAACATCACTATTCATGTCCTTTGGAAGTTTTGGAACAACGAAAGTTATCTTATTACCAAGACCAGAAAGACCTTTACAAAGATCGTAACATGCAGTTCCAAGCCCACCTGATTTCATTGGTGGAAATTCCCATCCAAACATGAGTACTTTCATAATGTTGGCAGGTACACTTGTGTTACGATAAATCCGACATAAACGGTTATCAGTACCAATCCCTCCCCTGTTGTAATGTGATCCTTTCGCTCAATGAACGTAAGGAATAAGAATGTTGAAAGCAGCATGAAAATACCTGCAGTTGCTAAAATAAATGGATCTGCAATAATCGGTGATAGTATCGCTGCAACACCAAGAACCATGGTTGAGTTAGCAACAACGCTCCCAATCAAATTACCAAGTGATAAATCTCCCTTGTGGTTCAAAAATGCATTAATCGTAAATGAAAGTTCAGGAAGTGAAGTTCCAAGAGCAATTAAAATAAGACCGATCATGATCGGAGCAATACCGCTAGCCATTGCGATGGTGGTTGCAAACTTCACAGTAAAGTATGAACTCACAAAAAGAACAACTAGTGCCCCTAGGAATACAACTGGAGCTCGAACTGTTTGCCAGCGAGTACTATGTTCATCTGATTGTTTTGAGAATGCTTGTCTCTCTTTAAGCAAATGGCGAGCATACACAACAAAAATAACAAGCAAAATAATTCCATCAAGTCTGCTCAGCGTTCCACCGATAAGCAATAAAACCAAAGGAATGATGGAAACCAAGAACATGAATCGTGTATCTTTCTTGATTGAAACCGTTTCAGGAGTATAGCCTTTGGCAATTACAATACCTATACCTGCAACAAGAGTAAGATTGGCAATATTTGAACCAATAACATCTCCTAAAGAAAGTGATGTAGTACCTGAAAGACCGGAGCTAATAGCTACGAACAATTCTGGAAGACTCGTCGATAGTGCCATCAAGATAAACGCTGCAACGAATTCGCTAATATGTAAGATAGAAGCTACTCGAGAGAGCGATCTGACCATAAAGTGCCCGCTAAGAACGAGCACTGCTAATGATAGTATTAACAGTAGTACATACAATAATAACATTTACAGTGTTACCCCCACACCAATGGGTAATTTCTAGAATTTACGTATATAAATGTTGTGTTTAATTTAAACCTATTTCTCCTCTATACATGTAGCAACAGTTAAATACCTGAAAACTACCCAAAGGCTGTGAAGAAAAATGAAAAAGACCCATCAAAAAAACTCAGCAAGTGAGGACAGAAGTTAGTAATGCACATGTTGGGTTATCTGAACATAGATTACATACTGAAGAATCTAGAAGGCACTTTCAAGCAGTTAATGATGATCTTGATGCAGAAGATCAAAAAGAAGGTTTCATTTCACGAATGCTAAAAAAAGTGTTTAGATCCCCAAAAAAGATTAAAGTAAAAAATCATCGTAGAGAAGATCTTAATGCATTTCAACACTTCCTAAAGGAAAAGAATATGCCTGCCCATGTGGCTGATAAGATTTTTTTACATGCATATCATGAGGAAAGCACTCATGCAAATGCCGAAAGAGTGGATGCACAATCGCTTCACTTTAAAGATGCATTAAACCATGGAATAAATGAACTCAAAAAATTAGAAAATCCTTCTCCTGAAGTATTAGCTCCTTTTTTAGCTCCTATTATGGCAAGATATTTTATCGCAATGAATTATCGCTTGATAGTCATTGACTTCCACCGTCCATTTCGAAAAGATTACCGCCATTTCATCGCATTGCACAAGCGTTTGGTTGGATTACTCAGAGGAAACACACATGCTCTCAAAAAAGGGCTACATGATCAATACCATGATTCAAAAAATCAACCAGGTGATATCAAAAACAGTGAAGAACTTAACCATCTCTATGAAGTCTGCTTGAAACATTTCTAAAACAACTTTTAATCTATTGACAATCTTTTTATATCTTCTATGGTGGGTAAAAAAATGAAACAAAAACTAACTATCCTAATTGTACTGTTACTAATTCCATTTGCTCTAGCAGACACTCCTCAATTTGAAGTTGCTGTAGAGGATAACTCACCTACTTCTGATATTTTTTTATCAATAGATATTCTTAATGATCTCGCTGCAGAAGGATATGACATTCCTGTAGGATCAGCAAAACTATTTAGTGAAATAGATGCAACCGATCTTGAAGATCAAGTAACGCTTGTAATCTATCAAGGAGATGCAAGAATTATTTATGATGCCCAAAGTGAAGATCAAACAGACTTTGTATCAGATCTTGAAAATATTCTCGATGACAGAGACGTTGATGTAGACATAATCTCTCAAGAAATAATTGAAGAAGAAAACTTGCTCACCCAATTTGATGTAGAAATTTCAGATTCTGAATGCTTCGATTCTGATGGGGATGACAAAAACACCTATGGATACGTGGATGTAGTTATAGGCGACCAAATAGAAACAATTGAAGATTATTGTATTGGATCACAGGTAGTGATGGAACATACTTGTGAAGATGATGTCGTAGTACCCAACTCATATTCATGTGAAAATGGCTGCACAAATGGAAAATGTAACCTCCTAGCAATTGAACCAGAAGTAACAGTTGCTGATCCAATTATTGAAGAACCTATGATTGCCCAAAAAGTAGTATTGGTTACAGGAAGCCAATGCCAAGAGAATAGTCAATGTCAATCAGGGATATGTAAAGAAAACATATGCAAGTCACCAAGTATTTGGGATTCTATAATAGAATGGTTCAAAAATTTACTAAGTTAGAAAAATAAATAAAAAATAATTAGTAGCTACTAGTAACTCTTAGCTACATATACAACAGCTTTTGCAGGTTTATTACAGCCCGGGCAAAGACCTTGTACTTCTTCTTCAACAAATGCCTTCTCACCTCGAATAAATCCACCTGAAGCTTCTTCGAACTTGGCAGCACACTCAGTTCCTTGCGGACCAGTAGAACAAAAGCACATCTTAACAATCTTATCTTGTCCAATTGCAGCTTTTACCTCTTCTAAGGTATGCGCGCTAACAGTATTTTGTTCAAAGCTAGATTCTGCTTGCGAAATTAAATTAGCTGTGTATTCATTTGCGATCTTAGCAATATCTTGCGGTAAACTATTTTGCAAGTATTCCTTTTTCTCATTAAGATCTCGCCTAGCAATAACAGCAGTTCCCTGCTCTAAATCTCTAGGACCAACTTCAATTCGAATTGGAACACCTTTAAGTTCCCACTGATTAAACTTCCACCCAGGAGAATATCCTTCTCTTCCATCTACATAAACACTATACATGGTTCGAAGTTTTCCAGCTAATTGATTACAGTAATCCATAACTACTTTTTCCTTACCCTCTCTGAAGATAGGAACAATAACAATTTGTACTGGACTTAATTCAAGAGGAAGTCTAAGACCTTTATCATCGCTATGAAGAGCAATTAAAGCTCCATAGATACGACTAATAGAAGGACCGTAACATGTAGTGTGGCAATGCTTTGACTGACCCTCGTTATCTAAATAGGTGACATCAAATGGCTCTGAAAAATTCTTACCCAAATAATGTGTTGAAGGAAGCTGAAGTACTTTTCCACTTCCCATTAAAGCATCTGCAGCAAAGGTATGAACAGCTCCTGGAAATTTATCCCAGTGTGGCCTCTTGAAGAAAATATGTGGGATTGCAAATCGTTTGTAAAGAACTTCATGCGTAATATGCATATCTTGTTCTACTTGCTTCATAGCTTCTTCTTCAGTAGCAAAAGCATTGTGTGATTCAATCCAATGAAATTCCTTACCCCTAAAAAATGGTCTTGTGGCTTTAGATTTCTCAGCTCTAAAAACACTACCACGTTGATAACGTTTGTAAGGTAAATCTCTATAACTTTGAATCCAAAGTTTGTACATTTGATAAAATGCAGTCTCTGATGTAGGACGAAGAGCTAATCTCTCCTCTAATTTTTTATCAGCACCAGTTTCAGTTACCCAAAATACTTCAGGTGCAAAACCTTCAACATGGTCTGCTTCAATAGTGAAATTCTTTTCAGGAATGAGTGTAGGCATTACAACGGGCATGTGGCCAGTCATGTCAAGAGCATCGATCATAATACGAAACATCTTTTCCATGGTTATTTGTGCCCATTCTCTATAGACGACAAATCCTTTAATGCCGTAGCGAATATCGGCAAGTTCAGCACGTTCAACTAATTGCGTATACCACTCAGAAAAATCTTCAGCCTTCTTTGCAGTAATTGCTTGTTTTTTATCGTCACTCATAAGAATAGATAACCCCTGGGACGTATAAAAAGCTTATTATTGTGTAGCATCTAACATCTGCCTAAGGTATGGATTAAAAACCTTCCAATCTCCAACCTGCTCATTCAATTTCATTGTAGATTCAAGCTCGATCTGCCTTTGACCTATGCTGTGAATTCTCCCTTGGCCACTAAGACCAATATGGCGAAAAGCCATCAAATTAGCGCCAGCACATGTAGCATCAAGAACATGCATTTGATTTCGCATACTTCCATCGCAGTACCAAGAAACAAGAGAAGGTAGGTGATCAAGATTCCCTTTAAGGCCTGAATGAATCCATAATTTCAAAATATCGAAATATCCAGTATCATAGGCACGTTCCTCATTATCAATTTTAACAACTCCTTCTGGAGATAAGATAAAGTTACCACCGTGTGCATCCATACTCATAACTCTTTCACAATGAGCTACAGCACACATTTGAATGTACTTTTTTTTCTTAGCAAGATCAGAAAAACCATTGGCAGTCAATACGTCGGTAATGTCGGTAAAATATCTTGTCCCTTTTCTAGAGTGCTCTAAATTATTAAAAAAACCAATACCTTTAATCGCTTCTTCATACTGACCAATATCTTCAACATCCCAAAAACTAGTCCCGTGTATATGTTTGGTAACTAAGCACCCTTCCTCTACAATGCGTTCATGTTCTATATCTTGAAGGTCAAGTAAAGCAACATTATCTTCAATTCTAATCCTATGGTGGCTATGTTCCTGAAGTGATTTATTCATATGTTCTCTTCCTCTGCAACCAGCCATAGAATCTTGATGAAATACATACTCAAATAAAAACTCACTAGAACCAACAGTTACTGTATTACCTTGCATAGTGTCCTGATCAGACTCAGTCAGTGCAGAGATAAATGCATCTCGCATTCTTCTTTGTGGTTCCTCTCTATGGTCATATGCCTCAAGAAGTATGGAAAGCCCTTTTCTAGAAAATGATTCTGGATCCTCTTCAATTTTCTTACAAAATAAAGCATGGTATTCAGCAACCATGCAAGACAATTCAATTGGAAAAGGCGAAAGTTCAATGATTCTATCCAAGTCTGTAAATAAATCAGTATATTTTCCAATCTTAAAATTCCTTCTTGCATTAAATGTAACTGGCACAAGTGGTTCGCTTTTTTCATGGGCAGTATTGACCAATTGCATAAGTGGTAACTGTGCTTCATAGAACATCTTTACAAAAAATCCATCTTCATGAATTGAAGGTTCTCCCAAATGTTCAATTGCCTTACTTACCACTATCAAATCTTTCTCATCTTGCTGAATCTCAAGATCTGAAAAACTATTAATATCCAACGTTCTTGCAAGACGTGGTTGTGAAATAGAAGATAGCTCTTTAGCAATCTCCCTTTTTTTCTCTCCTTTTGAAGTAAGAAGTTGTGCTGTTTTTAATGCAAATTTCGGTAAATTCTTTAAACGATTTGGTTTAACGCATGAAAGGGATGAGAGTAATAGTTCTGCTGAAATAGCTGCAGAACCACCCATAGCTATTGCTCTTGGAAGAAGTTCATACCAAGTACTTGGAGCGGAGTGCATCATTGGAATTAAAGTAGAACCTATCACTCCTGCAGCGCCATATGCTGCTGCGCAAATACCCTTGTGAGACATATGAAAGCTACTCTTACTTGCTTTCTTGCTAAATAAATTCCAACCAAGCTCTAATCCACAACCTGCAAGCATCATGCATCCAACATATACTTCAGTACCATACTGCATTCGGTCAATAAATAGCTCCCTTGATGTAGTAAAATCAAGAGCTGCTCTGTACGAACTAAGCTGCCCATGCCCATAGACCAATCCACCCAAAGTCGCTGCTGATAGGAGATGTTTTTGTTTCTTAAAGAAAGATTCTGCATTACTTTTCCATCGCACAAGGCGGTTAGTTTCATATTCCTCAAGATATTCTTCAAGTCCCACACCATATCAGAATAAGATAAATTTATAAAATTGAATCTTCTAGAGAATACATGGTACTTTGGGAGACAATTCAAGCATTTGTACTAGCACATCCCCTGGGATTTCATATCTCGGTGATTGGAGTGTGCCTTATTCTTTTAGCACAAGCTTCATCTCTAACCGTACTTGGTATTTCTAACTATGCAAAAAAATTAGGACTTTCAGATTATTTGATTGGTCTTTTAGTAGTTGCATTGGCAGCATCAGTACCAGAGTTCTTAGCATCCATGTCTGGAGTTGCACTCGAGAGTCCAGATGTTGTTTTTGGAACAATTTTTGGATCTAATCTAATTGGAATATCTCTAATCTTGGGTATCTTTGCAATCTATGGGAAGAAAATACCAGTCCAAGAAAAAATGTTTAACAAAACAAAATGGGACATCATTGTTCTCACATCACTTCCATTTCTCTTGATGTTTGATGGCATCTTAGGAAAAATAGATGGTGTCATTCTACTAGCCGCATTTGCAGCATATGCAATTGTTCTCTGGAGAAGGGAAGGTGAAGCTGGAAAGATGAAGAAGAATGTAAAATTCAAATCACTCTACAAGGATGCAGCATTATTTATCTCAAACTTAATCATAGTATTGATATGTTCATTTTTCCTAGTAAACTCATCACTTGAAATAGCAGAAATACTAGCTCTTTCGCCCTTCCTAGTGACCATAGTGATCCTTGGTTTAGGATCTCAAGTACCCGATTTATTTCTGGGATTGCAAGCAATGAAAAAAGGTCATGACACAGTTGCAGTAGGGGACTTAATTGGGAGTATGATTACAAAATCTTTACTCTTCCTTGGAATATTTGGTTTTTCATCACTTCGATTCGATAGACTAAATGTATTATTTCTAGGAGTCATGACAATCTCAACACTCATCCTTCTCTTTGGATTTATAAAAAAAGGATCACTTACAAGAAAAGATGGAATATATCTGATTGGAATTTACGCAATCTTTATGATCTTGCAAGTTACACTATTCTAAATGGATCTCAACATTAAAAAAAAGATTATCCAGGAAGGCATCATCTATCTTGAATTTGAAAATCAAATAGAATTAACTTCTACGCTTCTCAGATTTCAGGAACACTATGAATGCCCAAATTTTGCAGGGAAAATATTCACGCTTGAAGAATTCAAGAAATGGTATGCAGATGATAGAGGATCATTCAGCTATTACACTGATTGGAATGGATTTAATTTTCCATCTGATATCTTAACAGCATTCAACAAAAAGATGTTCGATCCACTCTCGGAAGCTGAAAAACAAGTGATGAGTATACTCAAAGAACACACTGGAAAATTCTACGTAATTGGCACGCACAAAAAAGCTTCACATAAAACATTCGATCATGAAATAGCGCATGCACTGTTTTATTTACATGATGACTATAAAAAAGAAGTACTCAATATCATCTCTCAATACAAAACCGATGAGTTAAGAATTGAGCTCAAAGAAATGGGGTATGCAAAGCATGTGATGGATGATGAAGTGCATGCGTATGGTCTAACGGGATCAAAAAAACTTAAGTTTAAAACACCTGCAGAAATGAAGAAACAATTAGAACAATTGTTCAAAAGATTTGCGAACCCTCAGCGAGCCAAGAGTTTTGCAACTCATTAGCCTTTGTCATAGTATATTTAATTTTGTATCCTTTCACTTCAGATAGTCGTTGTAAGTATCCAGCCCATAATTTATTCTGCTCACATTTAAGATCCCTATCTGTCAAACTCTCCGTTAAATCTCCCTTGAAAAAAATCTCAGCAAGATCAGAACCTGTGTAAAATGAACGTACATTACGAAGAATGTCTGGACTCTTTAGCTCAGGTGCAACATTAGTGGTTGGTAGAAGAGCATTCTCTTGAAACCTACCTAGCTCTTTATACAAACGCTTGTGAAAAGAAGCAGTTACTTCTGTCACTATTGGCTGATATCTAAGTCCAGAAACAATCTGTACAGTCTCTGCACAAATTTCTTCTATATTCAGTACAATCGACTGTGGTGATCCCTTTGGGAAATACCAGTGTCCACCTAAAACATCTTCATACGATCTTGTGTGTGAAGCATCCTTGTTATAGAACTCAAGAGTAAACAAATCTCTATCAGGCTTAACATCAAATCCACAATCAGTAAATGCCTTTGTAACACAATCAAGAGCAACATTTGGGTGGATTGGGTAATCTCGTCCCCACACCAAATTAGAGAGCCTTGAAGTAACAAAATCACTGATTGTATCGTCTATATCGAGCATAGGAATAGCTAACAAAACTGCGTATTTAAAGATGACCAGAATAAGAATAATTGATAAGAAATAAGAAAAAAATTAAAACAAAAACACACTATTTTTGAATAGTATAAAAATATAATAAAATAAAAAAATGTTTAAAATCTTGGTAAGATAAACAGTACTAAGACACCTAAAACAAGAACTATTGCTGCCAATGTAGGCATGTAATAGTCACTATTTCTAAAGCTTGCATCTGAACTTACAACGCTGTTCGGAACACTGATAGGATTGCTACCAATCACATCAAATCCATTACTATCTGATCTATCGTTATTACTAACAATATCATCAAGTCCATTGGATCTATCATCACATGCTCGAACAGTTAGTTCAACAGATTCACTCTCTTCTCTGTTATTTCCTCTAAAAAGATCAATCTCGATAGGGTAAACGCCAGGAGCAATACCTTCTGAGTTAACTCTAATCTCTAGTTTTTCACGTGAATCGTCATTATCGCCTTCGTCAAGTTCAAAGTTTTTCTCATAATCAAGACCAAGGTCTGAATTAACAGCAGTAACCTTAACATTTTCTTCATCATCAGAACCAATATTTACAACACGAACATCGATGGTGCTTGTTCTAGAACAACTAACAGTACTAGGACTTAGAGTAGCTCTTTCTAAAATCAGTTTGTGACTTTCTTTTTCAACATCAAGCTGTAAGGTCCAAAGAACGCTGTGGTGAACATTATCTTCATCTTCTCCAGTAATGCTAATTTCAACATCATATGTGTCTTCATCAACAAGAGTTGGAACAGTAAAGGAAAGTTCTACATCTTCATTCTTATCTGCCTTAATATCAAAATCTGCAGAATCAAGATCAATATCGTCACCATCATCAATGTCTCGAATAGTAATTTCTACTTCAACATTTTGAATTTCGATATCTTCATCATCGGTAAATAAGTTTGAAATTTCTAGCTTGAAAGTAACTTCATCGCCAGGTTCAGCTTCTTGACCAATTCTGTCGCCATCCTTTAGATTTTTCTTAGTTTTAGAACCAACTTTAACATCAAGATCAGTAATAGCTAATTTTGAATCTGGAGCAACAACAACGCGAGTTGTTGAAGAGACATCAGTATTACTTACAGTGATATTTCCAATATCTTGAGAAACAGTATCAACGCTATCTGAAAGAGTTACAGAAACACTAACATCTGCGCTAGCACCAGCTGCAATGCTAACAATAGTAGAAGGACTAACACTTGCACTAAAGCCGCTTAAACTATCATCTACATCTAAATTATTTTCAGTATAATCACCATTATTGGTAATGGTAAGAGTTTTTGTTGCAGTAGTTCCACGAATGTTACCATCAAAAGTTAGTGTACTTACAGCACTAATACTATGAACGCCATCTCTAACACTAAGTGTTACAGGAACATCGGTTGTTTGACTACCGTGAGCAATGGTTAACGTACCTGTGTAGGCACCCACGCTTAAAACACCTAAATTTTCAGGTGTAATAACAACATCTTCAAATTCTGCATGAGAAAGTGAAAATCCTTGATTGTTAATATCAATACTTGAACCACTAACTGTAGTAGGTCCAACAAGGTTAGATAAACTAACAGTTATTGTTTGATCAACATTTCCAGTACTGGTTACTGTAATAGTTTGACCAGTTGCAATAGCAGCACCATTGACCCATTCAAGAGCTACAGCAGATGCAGTAGAAATTGTTTCAATTCTAGCATCTAGATTTGCATTAAATGATAGATTGTGTGTTTGGCCATCATCACTATGAGTTGCGTCATTTACAGCAACTCCAATAACACCATTATACACACCATCTGCATCAGCATCATCAGATGTGATTGTTAACGTAATATCTTTACTCTCGCCAGCATCTAAGGTAACATCACTTTCAGAGAAAGCAACATCAAGCTCATCAGTGTTAAGATCGAGATTTTCGTTTAACGTAATAAGGATACTAGAAATATTAGCTACGCCAGTATTTTCTAGAGTAAGTGTTCCAGTGCCATCAGCGCCTTGAATAAAAGAATCGCCAGGGACATAACTTACTGTGACATTATCGATGCTTGCAAAAGCAAACGAACTGCCAAGAATAAGCATCAACATAATTGCAAGTGTTTTGAAATTCATAATTAGCTCCATTTTTGTTTGTTACAACTTGGTGTTTGACTGTCCAAGTTGTGATCTTCAAAAATCCTCTTTGATAATCATCGTATACTCCAAGGCTTTGCTCAGGGATAGATAATTGAGGTATTTTTGTTTGTTATTGGATAGTAGTACCGTTTGTACCTTTATAAAGGTTCGGGGTAGGAATAGAGAATAAGAAGTAAAAAGAAAGAATTAAACCGTTCTAGCGGCTATAAGAGTAGGTTCATGACGGTCATTAGTTTCATCAATATCTCTAGTTGCATCAATTCTAACACGTACTTCAGCATTAAGATCTGTGCTTGAACCAACTTCACCTTCTACAGGACTTTCGACCCACATTTGCGTATCTTCAGGTACAATGTAGGAGATTTGTCCTTCATATCTAAAGCGTGAAACATTATCATATTCATTGTGTCTTAAAACCATTCGATTAAGTTCAGCATCACCATCTCCAATGTTACTCACAAGAAATTCGACCTTGAATGTATCAGTGCCATCACCCGCAGTTCGAGTAACTCTAGCATCAATCACTTCAATATCAACACCTTCTCCTTGAATGTAATTATATTGGGGTTCGGCAGGTGTATCTTCAACCACGCCAGGAACAGGATCTGTTATGATTTTAGCAGGTTCTACCTCGATTTCAATCTCAGTAGGGTCCACTGTCTCTTCTCGTACATCAACATCATCAGCGACTTCCACAGCATCATCCATTGATTCTTGTTCTTCCACGCTGCTAGCACATCCAATAAGGAATAGCATTAAAATTGCGATAATTACAATTGCCTTCATGGGAGAATGGGCATGTAACTGCTATATATATTTTCCTAACATCTAATGCCAAAGCTTAAATACATCTTTTCCAAAAAATAAGACAATGGTAGACGCGTCTCTGATCAAGTACATCCAAGATAATCACTCGAAAGGATACAGTCTGCAAACTTTGCGCTCATTCTTACTTAAAGAGGGATATTCACCCTTGGATATTGAGGCAGCAATAAAGCAAGCGTACAGTCCCAAACATGGGGGCAATCATAAACTACTATTAATAGTAGGTATCGTTGCTGTATTAGTAATTCTTGTAGCAGCTATTTTTCTAGCAATTAATTTTCTTACTGATGACACCGTCATAACATCAACAGTAACTCCCCAATCATCATCCATATCACCAACAGACAGTGGAGCGTTCACTGTCTTTTTTAGAGGTGCCGATAAATCAACCCCGATCGTGGTTCGATATGAAATCTATGGTGCTGGTTCGCTCATCGATACTGTTTCAGAATCTGCTGATGCATTTTCAGGTCAAAAAACATACCGACTAGATCCACTAGAAGAAGGATCATACACTATAACGGTTACCGTAACATACAAAGAAACAGAAAGTTCAAATTCATATACCTTATCGGTTGCAAGTAGCTGCGGCGATGGAAGCTGTGACATAGGCGAACAGTGTGTTGCTGACTGCGCAATTTGTGGTGATGGACTTTGCGAAGAAGGCGAAGTTTGCGCACTTGATTGCGACGAAATAGTAAATGCAATCTGTGGAGATGGGATCTGTGAACTCGGCGAGACATGTTCCATTGATTGCATCGAAGAACCCGTTTCAACATGCGGTGATAATATTTGTCAAGAAACAGAAAATCCAGCATCTTGTTCAGAGGACTGTAGCGTTCCTATTTGTGGAGACAATATTTGTGAATCCCTTGAAAATCAAGCATCTTGCCCAGATGATTGTAAAGTAAGACAAACAGGTATCGCCCAAATGACCAACTATCAAATAACTCAGTTCATAAAAGAAGTCGTCGCTGATGAAGGAGCAAATGCAGCATCAAAGCAGTGCGATAAAATATCTGAACAATCAAGAAAGGATCACTGTTTTGACCAAGTATCAAGAGAATCAGTAGAAGGCGCATATTGTAAATTCATTAAATCTTCGCTCACAAGAGATGAGTGCTATCTCACCTACGCATACAACGCAAACGATTTTAGCGTCTGTGGCACAATAAAAGACGCATATAAACTACAGACCTGCGAAACCCTAGCAGAAGTATTCGCCTAGTGAAAATTCAAATAACTGTTTCTTAATAAATTAAGCATGGAAAACAAATATCTCATTCCACTATTAATTCTCATTACCATTTTCCTAGCAATCTGGGGAATAGTTACCTTGGAAGTATATCCTCCTCATGATGAATGACTTCCAGATATAGTTATGGTTGGCGATAATCTTAACCCTTCTCCATATGTGGAGAACTGTCTTGACTATGTAGGTCAAAGAGCAATACAAAATTTAGGTGATGGTGAGGGAAATATTGGTCCATTCAACAATTATAGTAGTCAAGAAAATGTTGAAGAAAAAATAAGTGACTATATGAATGAAAATTTTGATTCCTGCATTAATTTCCTAAAAAGTGAAGGTCTAAATATTGAGACTGGAAATCCAGTAGTGGCTTCATACCTGTCTCCCCAATTAGGTAAATTGATATTAAACTTGAATATGACAACGGTTATCAGAATAGAAGGGAAAACTGGTACTTACAATCATTTCTCGACCAGACTTCCTGTTAATATTTCCAAAAAGTAATGCTGTAGCTCCTAATTCTTAAAACCACTCTCCCTCTATTAAAAACGAATAATTTAAATACTAGATTCTCAAAAAAAGAGGTGGGGGGAGTTAAAGGTAGATGAAAGGTCAAGTGACCATATTTATCATTGTAGGTATATTTTTGCTATTGATGATTACTGGGGCAATATTCTTTTTGAGTCCAGATGATCTAACAAGAGGCGAATTACTTAGAGATACAGTACCATCAGAATACTCTCCGGTCCAATTATACGTTGAAGGATGTCTTGATCAAGTAGGTGAAAGAGCCGTAAGAATCCTTGGAGAACGAGGAGGTTATCTATTCACTGAAAATGATAATTATCTTTCCTACCAAGCATTTGGATTAGATGCGAAAACAGATGCCCCAACTGATGCAGATGCATTTTTCTTAAATCCTAGTGTTGTTGTTCCGTATTGGTACTACATGAAATCACCAAATGCAGCAAAAGGAAGCTATGAATTTAGTTCAAATGCACCAGATATTCAAAGCAATGAATTTGATGGATCATTAAGAGCCCAAGAAGCATTTGGAGCTAACGCAAATATGGAAGCAATGATTGACAGATATGTTAATACTTATCTTGAAATTTGCTTGCAAAGCTTTGGACCACTAACTGATGGTGGAATGAATATTCAGGCACAACAACCTCAAGTAACAACATTCATTACTGAAAATGATGTAATTCTAAACCTTCACATGCCAACAAACATTACTCTTGAAGGAAGATCTCAAAGAATTGATAACTATGCATCCACACTTCCTGTTCGACTAAAGGACATGCATGAATTAGGAGAACTTATTGTAAGATCTCAAGTAGAATCTCAATTTCTTGAAACTCACATTCTCACTATGATTGTTTACTATTCTGGAGTTGACCGTGAACTTGCTCCAATGAGCCAATTCACTTTTGAATTTGGTGGTCAGGGAACAACCTGGACAACGCAGCAATTAGAACAATCTCTCTCAAATATAATCACTTCGAATACACAACCAATGCAAGTACAAGGATCTAACAATTACAATCCCGTATTTCTTTTCCCAACAGATCCTGGATTTCAAATAAGAAAAGATGTCTATGACAATATGGTTCTTCCAATGGTTGACATTTATCCTCAATCTTCTTTAGAAACGAATCTCGATGTAAGTGACATTAGATTACAATCACTTGATTGGCCAATTTATTTTGATGTAAATGATGATGGCGGAATAGTAAAAGCTGAAGTTGTTGGAATAGATGCAATTAATATTGGATTTCAAAAATATGAAGCACTCTATGATGTGAGCTGGCCTGTTCTAGTAAGTATGAATGATCGCTCAGCTTTCAACGGTGAAGGATTTATATTCAACATAGGTCTTGAAGGAAATATTAGAAATAATAGAGCAGTAACTCCAGATGGAGAAGAATTCGAATTACTCTTTGACAATGCACCTGATGTATGTGAAGCTCTTCACAGAAACAAAACAGTGCATGTAACAGTGCAAGATGACAATTGTGTATTTGGAAATGAGATCACCTGTAATCCAGTTAACGAAGCAGCACTTCTTTTCCAAGTAGGACCAAGAAGTTGTACCTTAGGAATCACAAATGCAACAGGTGAGGCTGATGTTAAAATCCCTTCAGGCGTACTTGGTGCATTCATTTTTGCAAATCACCCAGATTATCTTTCAGAAGGAGTTCAACATTCTCCAGAAGCAATAGAATATACAATCAAGGGAATGCGTGAATACAACAACGTAACCATTGAAGCTAAAAAAGTACGCATGCAGAAAAATAATAACTTCTGGGAACCAGCAGGAGCTCCTCAAGATATCAGTCCAGAAGAAGAAGTAATTTTCACATTCACAAGAATTGACAGAGAAGGTGATGATGGCGATCAACAAACAACAGTAACCATCCCTTCTGAAAATCAAGTAATTGATTTAGTAGATGGTGACTACAATGTAAATGGATATCTTTTCGGTGCTGATGATCCAGCTCTTGCAGGAGAAACTCTAAGGTATCTCTCCTCTCTTGACTTTGATGAATTAAATGCAAATGCTGATGAAAACACAACAGCTGCAATTCAAAATATTCAAAACAATCAACAATTCCACACTGATGCATTTTTAGCATCAACATTAAACGAGCTTCTAGAAGATGATTCAACAACATATTTACAACCTGATTTTTCATCAAGATCAATAATTGGGGGTATCTCCTTTGTTGAAGATGCAGATGGAACAAGGCCACTACATTTTGCAAGATCTGAAATGAAATCAGCATCAACAATTACACTCTATGTATTCGAATTTGAAAACGCAGTTCCAGTTCCAGTGGATGAGATTCCACTGTATACAAGAATTTATGAACAGGAGATGGCACATTTAATAGAATGAAGAT
>ENA-UOXV01001016-UOXV01001016.1-marine-metagenome-genome-assembly--contig:-NODE-1016-length-40049-cov-7.738011_pt1 | contig 40049 bp, 38 predicted proteins | sample MGYA00238165_ERZ766961 | MGnify/ENA primary metagenome ERZ766961 (study PRJEB28924, sample SAMN03173240) | marine metagenome | biome: Marine; feature: Water; material: Subsurface seawater | place: North... | reverse complement strand
GCCATCGAAGCCGTCGCCTCGAACGGCGGTCAGATTGCGCCACCTGTGATGGGCGCAACAGCCTTTATCATCGCGGAATTCCTGGAAGTTCCCTATCAGGACGTCGTCATCGCGGCGGCCGTCCCGGCCCTGCTCTACTTCCTGGTATTGTTCATACAGGTTGATGCCGTCGCCCGGCGGTTCAGCATCCGCGGGCTGCCCAAGGCAGATCTGCCGATCGTGATGGATGTGCTCAAAGTCGGTTGGGTGTTTATCCTGCCGATCGCGATCCTTATGTATTTTCTGTTCTGGCTCGGTTATCCGCCTGGTGTCGGAGCGCTCTATTCGGCCGCGAGTCTGGTGGTCCTCATGGTGATCCGTGACCAACGGCCACCAAGCAAGGAGCACTGGAAAAGCTTCCTGTTCGGCAGTGGCGAGATTCTGGTCCCGCTTATCCTGATTGCCGGTGCCGCAGGTATCATTCTGGGCGTGATGAACGCGACGGGGCTGGCGTTTCAGCTCAGCATCATACTGACGCATCTCGGCGAAACCCACGGCGTCCTGGTAATGCTTCTGCTGACATCGTTGATCTGCGTCATACTCGGAATGGGGATGCCGACCGCAACGGTCTATATCGTGCTGGTGTCGGTTATCGGACCGGCGCTGATAAAGATGGGCCTTGTGCCCATGGGGGCCCATCTGTTCCTGTTCTATTTCGGCCTGATCAGCATGCTCACACCGCCGGTCGCGATCGCGTCCATGGTCGCCGCTGAAATGGCGGGCGCGGATATGTGGAAAACCGGCTTCATCGGCGTACAGCTCGCGGCGACCGCCTACCTGCTGCCCTATCTCTGGGCCTTTAATCCGGCAGTGATACTCGAAGGAACGACCGTTGCGATCATCTATGCGATCACCACCGCCGTATCGGGTGGCTTCCTGCTCGCCCACTCTGTCACCGTTCTCGGGACCGGGAAGATCGTCGGCTGGCTATCGGCCATCGGGATGTATGTCGCCGCGCTGACCGTCGGCTCGTCAACGATCTGGCTCGGCGTTGAAAACCCGATGACCCTCGCTGTTGCCGCCGGTGGTATGGGCGCGGTCTTCCTGATCACAAAAACCGTCAAGGTGCTGGAACCGTCGGCGGCTGATTAGGCCCCGGATTTCGCCGTTAAGATGAACACGAACGAAAACCTTAATGCCGATTTAACAAAGCGCGCCGTCATGCACGCCGCTGATATGGACTGGCAGCCAAGTCCGTCGCCCAGTGTCTGGCGGAAGCGCTTCTACCGGGACGGGCCCGCTGAAGCCGGCATTGTCACGTCGGTCGTGCGCTATGAACCGGGAAGCGAATTCCCGACCCATCATCACCCCGGTGGAGAAGAAATTTTCGTTCTCGACGGAATGTTTTCAGACGAACATGGCGATTACCCCGCGGGGACATACCTGCTGAACCCGGATGGCACATCCCACGCGCCGTTCTCGAAGGATGGCTGCACATTGTTCGTCAAACTTCGTCAATATGCGGGTGACGGTCGTGCGCAGGTCGAAATGAACACCAATGTTCTCGACTGGCAGGCCCGCACCGAAACCGGCATCTGGCAGATTCCGCTCTACCGCCAGGGCGGCTACCGCGACTGGACGATGCTGCTCAAACTCGATCCCGGCGCGGAGAGCCCTCAACACAGCCACCCCAACGGCGAGGAAGTGTTCGTGATTGACGGTGAATTTTCCGACGAATTCGGCACCTACCCCGCGGGCACCTGGACCCGAAACCCGCCCGACTCATCCCATGCCATTCAATCCGAAAACGGTGCTATTCTGTATGTCCGTTTGGGCGGCATGGAATAATAGATATGACCACGATCATCCATCACGACGCGGTCGACCGCGAGACGTTCCCCGGTGGCGCGACCTATCAGACGCTGCTCGGCGACGAGGCAGGCTCAACGCCCGTGCGCTGCGGCATCCAGACATCGCCCCCCGGTTACGCGACGCCGAACCACGCCCATCCATATGTCGAGATCGTCACGGTTCTTGAAGGCACCGGTGAGGCCTGGATCGACGGAGAGGCCGACGACATCAAGATCGGCGCAGGCATGACGATGGTGTTTCCCGCCAACACTGCGCACGGCTTCCGGGTGACCGGGGATTCGCCGTTGGTGACCTATGGCATTCACTCGTCACCTGACCGGATTGTCGAGATCCGGGACTAGGTTTACCGGCACCGCGGCTCAACCGGGGCTCATCCGGGGCCGATAACCCTCATCATTTATTTCACGCAGAAACGGCCGCGACGCGGTCCGTTGCGGTGTCATATCGCGAAACAGCCGCTGCCGCGGCGGTCAGCCCGCATTCTGCGCCGGCATAAAAAGATGCCGCTATTTTCACTTAGTTAAATAGGTTAGTTGACTAACCTATTTAACTAAACTAAATAATATCCCCTGTTCACGGATTTCAAAAAACAGGAGATGGAAATGACCGCCTATAACAACGATGGCCGCTTCAGCGGGAAAATGCGCAGTGGCTCGGAATTTCTGGAAAGCATTCGAAACGACGGAAGAAAAGTTTACTATGACGGCGAGCTCGTCGAGGACGTCACCACGCATCCGGCTTTTGCCGAAGGTGCGCGGACGATCGCCCGGTTCTTCGATGTCGCGGCAGACCCCGCGAATGCTGAATTGATGACATATCCGTCACCGACAACCGGCAATCCGGCCAGCCGCATCTGGCAGATGCCCTATTCCGTCGAAGACCTTGAAGCACGCCGTGGCGCTATTGAACGTCTCTCGGAGGAAACCTTCGGCTATATGGGCCGATCACCCGATCATGTGGCGACTTTCTTCGTCGGATTCGCCGCAGAACCGCAGGTACTCGCCAAAAACGGCCGGCAGGATCTCGCCGACAACGCCATGAATTTCTATGAATTTCTGCGGGATAACGACGCCTATATTACCTACACCATCGTCCCGCCACAGATTGACCGGTCAAAACCCGCACATCAGCAAAACCCTCCAGACAGCTATGCAGGGGTCGTCGAAGAACGGGAAGACGGCATCGTCATTCGCGGCGCACAGATGCTGGGCACCGGCACAGTTTATTCCGACTTCGTTCAGCTATCGACCATCACCCCGATGCGCCCCGGCGACGAGGCCTACGCGATTTCGGTAGCCATCCCGGTCTGGGCGGAAGGCGTTCAGATATACTCGCGACGCTCCTACGCGGACGGTGCGAATTCAATGTTCGATTATCCGATGGCCAGTCGTTTCGATGAAACAGACAGCCTGCTCGTATACGAAGATGTCTTTGTTCCCTGGGAAAACGTCTTCGTCTACAAAGACATCGATGTTGCGCGGGCGCAGTGGTTTGAGGGTCCGGCGCACGTGCTCGGGAACAATCAGGCCCAAACGCGGTTCGTCACGAAACTCCGGTTTATGGTTGGTCTCGCACAGAAAATCGCCGAGATGAACGGGGTTGCAAATCTACCGCCCGTGCAAAGCCTGATTGGCGATCTGGCACTTCACGCGGCCACATATGAAGGGTTGCTGGATGCCCAAATCTCGAAAGCCGAGCCGAACCAGAACGGCGTTTACGTGCCGAACAAGCAGATCACCTATGCAGCCATGGCCCAGCAGTCGCGCATGTACCCGGAATTCCTGGACATCATTCGGGAACTGGCCGGCGGTGGATTCATCCAGTTGCCGTCGAGCGTTCGCGATTTCGAAAACCCCACAATGAACGCGGTTATCCAGAAATACATACAATCACCTGACATGCCCGCGGATGACCGCGTCAAGTTCATGAAACTGGCGTGGGATTGTGTCGGTTCGGAATTTGCATCGCGCCACACCAGCTATGAAAAGTTCTACGCAGGCGCACCGTTTATCGTTAAATCCCACCTGTATCGCGAATATGATTTCGCAAAGTCACAGGCCCTCGTTGAAACTGCGCTCGCCGGTTATGACAAAACCGGCCGCATAGACCTACCGACATCAGGCAGGGCGGTAGGCTAACGGGTCTTCGCGAACGTCCGGGCTTGAATTTCGCGCACCGGTATTCAAGCCCGGAAACAGGTTCAGTCCCCCCCGACATCGGCAGAGGTCTTGCCCTCGCCGACCCGGTGCAGCGGACGCCCTGAATCCGTAATCGCGATAATCACCATGATTTCGTCCGCGCGAGGTGCGTCCGACAGGGATACTTCCATCGCGTCGAAATGCGAAAACGTCCAGACGTCTTCCTTGTGATGCAGCGGGCAATCGATCGTCGTGCCCGGCCCGCCGATTTTCTTCGCCGACGGGATAATGGACGGTGCCGGGCCCACCGCGGCGCGAAGCGGTTTCCCCATGGTCGGGTGCATACAGGCGGCAGCGTGTTCCTTTTCGCCGTTTTCACCGACGATGGCCGCCTTGCCGAAACTTTCCACCTCGTCCGCGCCGATACCGAGCGCCGCCATCGCCTTCTGGCCAAGCAGATCGCCAAGCTCGGCGCCGGCGGCTTCCAGTTCGGGCAGTTCCTGCGAATAACGCCCGGCATACGGGTTGGCGATCACCGCAATCGCCGCGCATTGCCGTGTCGGCGGATCAATCTTCTGGCCGATTTCGGTCCGTGTTTCCTGAACGATGGTGACAATTTTCCGGATGGAAGTGCCTGTCATAATTTTCCCCTGCGTTGGCGTGCCGGAGACGATTATGACATGATTTGGCAGAAACTCACCGCCCCCGGATGATAATCCGCAGACGCAATCGCAGCCGAAAGAAAACAAAGAATGGATCAATCCATCCGCGGATATCTTGGAAACCTTGAACAACAGGGCGAACTCGTCCGTTTCGCCAAAGAAGTCGATCCGTTACAGAACCTGACCGCCATCGGCTGGAAAGCATATGACCAGCTGGGCAAGGCGTCTTTATTCGATAATCTGGCAGGCTTCCCCGGCTGGCGGGCCTGCAACCAGATCATCACCGACAGAAAAAAATGGGCGATCGGGCTCGGCGTCGACGAGGACGACGTCATAAACGCGTTCAATAACCGCGTCCGCAATCCGGTCGAACCGGTGATGGTTGAGCGTGACGGCGCGCCGGTGAAACAGATAATCGAAACCGGGGACGACGTGGACCTGACGAAGGTCCCCGCAGCGTGGACATCCGAAATGGACCCCGGCCCGTTCATCGCGTCGGGGATGGCGATCATCAAGGATCCCGATACCGGCATCCGGAACATGTCGATCCATCGCCAGCAGGTTATGGGCAAAAATCGAACCGGCTATTTGATCTGCCCCCGGCAAGCCCTCCGCATATACGAAAAATATCAGCAACGGGGTGAAGCCATGCCCGTCGCGATGGTCGTTGGCGCCCATCCGGCTCTCTATTTCTCTTCCTCCTATACAGCACCCTACGGTACCGACGAGTTGACGATTGCAGGGGCCCTGATGGGCGAACCCGTCCGGCTGGTGAAGTGCGAGACAATCGACATTGAGGTGCCGGCAGAGGCCGAGATGATCATCGAAGGCGAAATCCCGCCCGATGCCCTGACACCTGAAGGCCCGTTCGGCGAAGGGTCCGGCGGTTACGCCATGGAAGGGTTCACGCAATATCTCGACGTAAAGGCGATCACCCGACGCAAGGACCCCATCTTCTACGCGATGCAATGCGGTGCACCGATGACCGATACACAGGCGCTGGTGGCAACGGCGATTGATATGCTGTTATGGGATCACCTCAAAAATGTCGAAGGCGGGCTCGATCTCCTGGATCTCCGCTGTCTCGGGATTGCCGGTCTGATGGCCGTGGTCATCAAGCTGCGCCCCCGGGTCGAAGGGCAGGCGAAGACCGCCCTGATGGCCGCCCTGTCCGGACCGCAAATGCACCCCAAGCTGGCGATCGCCGTCGATGACGACATCGATGCATCGGACATGCGCCAGGTTTTCTGGTCATTGACCACACGGGTCGATGCCCAGCGCGACGTCATCAAAATCCCCGGCGCGCGCACCTGGTCGCTCGACAACGTTTCCAACATCGTGCCGGGTCAGAGCCCGATGCACCGCATCGGCACAAAGACCCTTATAGATGCGACCAAGCCCGCCGTTACCGACCCCGTTGCACGCGCCAGGTTCACCAAAGCCATGCCGCGCAACTACGATACCGTTGACCTGAACGACTTCCTGCCAAACTGAGGAACTGCCAATGTCTGACAAACCATCCCCCGCGTTCGATCCGCTTACGATTGAAGCAGAAGTGCGCAACCCCTATCCGCCCCCGAACGATACGGCGTTGAATGGAAAATCCCGGCGCGCCCTGGGCGACCCGCACGGTCTGACCAAGTTCGGTGTAAATCTCACCGAAATGGAACCGGGAGCCGTATCGGCATTACGGCACTGGCATTCCGCAGAAGACGAATTCATCTATATCATCGACGGTACGCCGACGCTGGTGACCGATAGTGGAGAGGAAGTATTGCAGCCGGGCATGTGCGCATGCTTCCCGGCGAATTCCGGCGACGCACACCGGCTGGAAAACAAATCGGATGCAATCGTCCGGTTTCTAGAGGTCGGGAACCGGTCGGAAAGCGAAAAAGTTCACTATCCCGATGACGATATGATCATGGAAAAACCCGCTGACGGCACACGATCGTTCCGCCATTTCGACGGCACCTCATATTGATCGACCCTGAAACGGGAGCGCCATGATCCGCAGCGCACTGGAACGGGTCGCCGCCATGGGCACCTGGCTGATGGCAAGCGCCTTCGTCATCGGCTATCTGCTGCCGCCACTGGCTGCTGCCTGCAGGGAATTTATCCTGCCCGCCATCATTGTCATCCTGACGGTGGCCATGCTCCGGCTGGATGTGGCACGGCTGCGCGGCTACATCCGCCGCCCTGGAGCGATGGCGCTGATCGTACTGGTCAACCTGATCGCCGCCCCGGTCCTGATGTGGGTGTTGCTGACGCCGATCGATATTCCCGACGAACTTCGCCAGGGGATGGTGCTGCTCGCCGCCGCCCCGATGGTCAGTTCGGCAATCGCCTTCGCAACGATACTTGAACTCGATTCCGCACTGGCAGTGGCCGTGATGGTCACGACCTACGCTATCGTACCTATTACCCTGCCCGCCTTGTCGCTCTGGTTGCTGGGCCTCGATCTTGGCGTCGGGTTTTTCGATCTTTTCAGCCGCCTGTTTGCGACGATTGCTATCCCTGCCGGCATCGCGTTTGCAATCCGACGTTGGGTTATCAAGCCGGAAATTATGTTAAAGAACGCGAGGGCGCTCGATGGAATCAGCGTTCTCTTCGTCATGGTTTTCGGCTTCGGGATTATCCACGGCCTGCCTGATTTTGTCGCCGCCCGACCGGACTATGTCGTGCTGGTGCTCGCCGCCTCTTTCGCGGCGAATATAGGGCTGCAGATTGTGGGGGCAGCGCTTTTTCTCTGGATGGGCCGTCGCGAAGCACTTACCGTCGGTCTGGTTACCGGCAACACAAACTTGGGACTTTTGATGGTGACCCTGGCTGACCGCGCGCCGCCGGAACTTCTGGTGTGCTTCGTTCTGGGACAGATTCCGATGTATTTTCTGCCCGTGGTCGCCCTGCCGGTATACCGCCGATTGATGCGCGCATGATCCTGTTGAACGCACTCGAAATGGTCGCCCGACGCACGACATGGGTGCTGGCCGCCGGCGTCTTTCTGGGGATCGCCTGGCAGCCGCTCGCCAATTTTTTCGCGCCCTGGCTGGAAATTTTCATTGTCATGAACCTGTCGCTGTCGATGATGCGTATCGAACCGGCCGCCTTAAAGAGCTATCTCCGTCGCCCGGTTCTGATTGCCGCCATCTTTGTGTTTTCAATGGGGATAGCGCCGCTGATCCTGTGGGGCTTTACCATCGCCGCCGGGATAGACGGGCCGGTGGGTGCAGGAATGGTATTCCATGCGCTCGCGACGCCGATTATGTCGGGCTCTGCGCTGTGTATCCTTTTCGGGCTCGACGCGGCCCTCGCCCTGATTGTGACCGTCGCATCCTATGCTCTGGTGCCATTTACGCTGCCCCCTCTGGCGCTGTGGCTCCTGGGGATAGAGCTGGACGTTACGGTGCTCGAACTTATGTGGCGGCTCGGCCGGATTGTCGGCGCAAGTTTTCTGATCGCATTTGTCGCACGCAAGCTGCTGGGGCCTGACTTCCTGAAAGCCCAGGCATCGCGCATGGACGGGATCATGGTATTCGGGATGGTCGGGGTCGCGGTATCGCTGATGTCCGGCCTGCCGGAATTCACCGCAGCAAAACCCGCCTATACGGCGATCGTGACGGCAACGACATTCGCAATAAATATCGGCCTGCAAATCGCCGCCACGCTTCTGTTCTGGCGGATCGGCCGCCGCGCTGCACTGACGGTAGGTCTGATTACAGGGAACACCAACACGGCACTGGTGCTGGCAGCACTGGGCGAGAACGCCCCCTATGACCTGCTGGTCTATTTCGTCGTCGGCCAGTTCCCGATTTATATCCTGCCGCTGGTCGCCGTGCCGATTTACCGCCGGATCGTGAACGCCCCATAAAAAACGGCGGCCCCGCGCAGGACCGCCGTTTTAATTCGATAACGCCGTAATTACTCGGCAGCGACCGCCATCTGGCCCTGTTCTTCCGCAATCTTGCGATCGATCATGGCGCGCGCAGCGATTGAGCCCGCATCCTGGACGGTGTCGATCGTGGGCTTGTCGTCCCAGTTTTCCTGCTGCTTGTTGAAGACTTCCCAATCCTGGTGAAAGGCTGTGAAAATCTGCCTGTAGGAAAGCTCGGTCATTTCTTCCGACACCGGCTGACCCTGAACCTGATAGGCATTGGACCAGAAATAATGCGTCGTGTTCTCGGTTTCCGGGGTCACGAAGTTGAGATTGTGGAAACCGAACCCGCCTTCGGGCACATCACGGTCGATCTCGGTAAACCCGAATTCCTTGCCTTCGGCAGCGCCCGGCGCAGCACCCGTGAACAGGCGCACCGCGCCCGGCATCCGGAATTCGATGATCTGCCAGCGATCGACGATGTCATCCTCGGTCCAGCCGCCCATCTTCTGATAGGTCGGTGCCGGAGGCTGACCGACAGTCCAGCGCGCAACGGTGACAGAATCGTCGTCCTTCAGCGTCCGGACACGGGCGGCCTCGGCAACGGCAGCATTACCGATGGTGGAACGATGCACGAAGCCCAGATGCGACAGATCAAGCAAATTGTCGACGACGAGCTTGTAATCGGCTTTGACGTAAAAATAGGTGCCCTTGTCGCCCCAGTCATCCGCAGTCTTCCAGGGGTAGGGTACAATCAGGTCTTCATCCGCAAGCGCGGGATCGCCCATCCAGATCCACATCCAGTTGTATTTTTCAACAATCGGATATTTCTGAACCTGCGCTCCCGGCGGGATCGTGGTCTGTCCGGGGACATGCACGCATTTGCCGTCCTCGTCGAAACGCAGGCCGTGATAGTAGCATTCCATCTGGTCGCCGACGAGATTCGCCTTCGATAACGGCATCCGCCGATGGCAGCAGCGATCCTCGAACACGATCGGTGTGCCGTCTTCCTTGCGCCAGAAGACCAGGTTTTCATTACAGATTGTGCGCGCCATCGGTGTCCGGGTGACTTCCTCGGGCTGTGCGCAGACATACCAGGTATCTTTCAGAAACATGCGGTTTCTCCTGTATTGGACAGACGCTCGGTCTGCCCTGAATTTCTCGCTGTCAGACAGCATTTTAGGGGGTCTCGGCGCCAAATTGCAAATTCATCTTCAGGTGGCGCTTGCCGCGGTCGCCCCGGCTTCCTATAGAATAGTCATCGAACCTGATCGACACATAGAGGAAACCACCATGGAAAATCGTGCCTTTTATCCTGAAAAGATGCAGCCACCGGCGGGGCCCTATGCCCATGGCGTGGAAATTCCCGAGAATGCGAAGATCACCTATACAGCGGGTCAGATCGGGGTGGATTTTGACGGCAACATCCCGGACGATTTCGACTCCCAGGCACGGAATGCCTGGAATAACTGCCTCGCCATCCTCGAACACAATCGGCTGCGCATCAGTGACGTGGTGAAGATCACGCATTTCCTGACCGATCCGGCGCATATTCCGGCCTATAACGCGATCCGCGAGGAATACCTGGGCGAGAACCGGCCCACGTCGACCCTGCTGGTGGTCGCCGGACTGGCAACTCCCAAACTGCTGGTGGAAGTGGAGATGATCGCCGCGTCGACGCGGAAGGGCTAACCCGCTTCCGCCAAAATCGTGTCGGCCACCTTTTCCGCCATCATTATGGTCGGGATGTTCGTGTTGGCACGCGGCACGCAGGGCATGATCGACGTGTCGCAGACCCGCAGGCCTTCAACGCCGTAAACCCGCGCGGACGGGTCGGTCACCGCACCGGGATCATCTGATGCCCCCATACGGCATGTGCAGGATGCATGCCAGTGACCGGTGACGGTGGTGCGGATCCAGTCGGCGATGGTGTCGTCGTCGTGCAATAGCTCGGACAGTGTCGGCCCTTCGAGAATCACGTTATTGATGAAGCTGCGGCGCACCGGCCCGCCGAGATCCATGAGCTGTGCGGCAATCCATGTCTTGATCCGGTTCGAATTGTTGAATTCCCCGACTTTGCGCACCCGCTCCGAATAGGCGGCGGGGAAGACGTCATGTACCGCACCGGTCACGGCAGGGTTTTCATGCAGCTTTGCCAGCAGGCGCGTCGCCCTGACCAGCCGCACCAGGTCGCGCTCGTCGGAGCACATGTTGAAATCGACATTGGGCTCGATCCCCGGGTCGGCGGAATTCAGCGTCACTTCGCCGGTCGAATACGACTTGTTGATCCACACCATCACGGCGCCGATGCGGTCACCGAGCGCATGCCATACCGATTTATTCGTCGGCACGATAAACATGTCGTTCTCGCCGCAGCCTTCGACACCGGATGAAAACCGCATCGCCGCGATCATCTGGCGGCGCATGCCTTTGGGCAGGCGCGCATCCGGTTTCATGTAGGACGCCATCGACACACCGGGATGTTCCATCAGGTTCTGACCGACCCCCTGACGGTCGGCGACAACGTCTATACCAAGATGGGACAGCTGCGCCGCAGGACCGACGCCGGACCGCATCAGGATCGCCGGAGAATGCGTCGCGCCACCCGAAACGATCACTTCATTCGCCCGGATCGTCCGCTCACCGTCGGGACGTTTGACCCGCAGACCGGCAATCTTCCGGCCATCGAAATTAAGCTGCTGTACCTCCGCCTGATCGAGGATATCGAGATTGGGGCGGGCGCGGACCTCCATCGTGAGATAGGCGACATTCGCCGATACACGCTTGTCGTCGATGTTCGAGATCGTGATGGGAAAGTAGCCATCGGCGAAATCGGCGTTCATATCTTCAAGATAGGCAAAGCCTTCGTCATCGGCTGCCTGCATGATCGCCTTCGTGTAGCCGGGCCAGATATCAGGAAACAGGCGCCGCACTCCGATCGGGCCATCCTTGCCATGATAAGGCCCGTCGAAATCCCGGTCCGATTCGAGCTTCTTGAAGAACGGCAGGACATCATCCCAGCCCCAGCCGGCGGCGCCGCGATCAACCCATTCATTGTAATCCAGCGGGCTTCCCCGGTTCGCCATCATACCGTTGATGGACGATCCACCGCCCATCACACGGGCCTGCTGATACAGTTTGTCAGGGCGGGTATCGGGCAGGTTACCGGGGCGCGGCGGGACCGTGACGCGAAGCTTGTTCCAGATAAAGCGCAGGTCGTTATAGGCCACACCCGCGAACCCGTCCTGCAGCTGTTCCGGCAGATTATCGGGCGCGTAATCAGTACCGGCCTCAACCAGCAAAACGCGGTTTGATGACCGGGCGCTCAGGCGGCCTGCAAGCACGCACCCGGCAGACCCGCCGCCGACGATCACGTAATCATAAACTGTATCGTTCATCTGAGAATTCATTCCCTGCTTGTCATCTCAAAATCGCCCGCGCATAATTCGGGCTTCCATCGGGGGGAGCCGCCAGTAACGGCTGAGAGGTTCGATCATCGAACGACCCCTGGAACCTGCACCGGATAATGCCGGCGAAGGGACGGTGAACTTGATGACTTATCCATGCGTTAGTCCATACGTAAATTACGCCAGAACCGATTGGAGTTGTTTGTTTCCGACGGGATCGCCGTTCGCGAAACCCTATTCTGTGTGTTCAACGCTGCGCCGCAAAGCAAAAAACCGCTATCGCGCAGCCTGGGAGGAAACCAAGATGAAATACACGATTGGCTTATTTGCCCTGGGAACGGCAGCGCTTGCCGCAACATCCCTTATCACGCCGGCCCACGCGACGGTGGGAAGCTGCACCGAACCGGTAACTTTCGGCACCACGATTTCGTCGACCGGACGGTATTCCACGCTTGCCGATAAATGGCGCAACATGACCATCGAGTTCGCCAAGATGATCAACGAGAACGGCGGGGTAAATCTGAAAGGCTGCGGCAAAAAACTGCCCCTGAAGATCATCATCTATGATGACCAGAGTGTGCCCTCGACCGCGGTCAGCCTGTTTGAGCGCATGGCGACGGTCGACAAGGTCGATTTCTTCGTCGGGCCGGACTGGTCGGCGATGGGGTTTCCGGTACCGCCGGTAGCCGAAAAGCATAAAATTCCGATGGTAATGGCCAATGTCGCCGCACCGCCAATCTTCAAGCGCGGACTGAAATACATGTGGGGCACACCGATGCCGACCGTGCCGAACTGGTCGACCCGATATTTCGACATGATGTCCAAACAGACACCGCGGCCAAAGACGATCTACTTCATCACCCAGGACAACCCGGTCACCAAAGCGCTTACGGGATTCTGGAGCAAGAAAGCAGCCTCGCTCGGATACAAGGTTCTGGGCAATGAATTGTTTTCGGTCGAACTGAAGGATTTCACGTCACTGGTGCTCAAGCTGCGTATCCGTAAACCGGATATCATCTATATCTCGTCCTTCGACAGCCCGTCCGTGCCGCTGATCCAGCAAATGCGGCGGCTTAAAACCAAAGCAAAGGACGTGCATCACGCGCTGCTATCGGGAAAGCTCCACAAGCAAGTAGGCAATGACCTGGAAGGCGTTACCGGTGAAATTCCCTGGTACCCCGGCGTAAAGGGGCCATACAGTGATTTTACCGAGGAGCTGGTGAAACGCGCCAACGTCGACATGTTCGAATATCCGTGGACGATGTCCCGGATATCCGCCTATCTGATAATGGTTCAGGCCGTCGAACGCGCCGGGACCGTCGATCGGGAAAAAGTCCGGGCCGCGCTCTTCAAAGGCACGTTTGATTCACCGACTGGCCAAATAGAGTTCAACGAAAACGGTTATGCCCACAAGAACGGCGCCTTCACGCTGCAGGTGCAGAACGGTAAACCAGTGATCGTCTGGCCTCCGGAGATCGCCACCGGAAAATTCGTCTATCCGTCGCCCAGCTGGCAATAGATCATGACTGACGTTGGTCACCCGGCATCCATGGCATAACCACCATGGACGCCTCCATTATCATCCAGATCGCGCTGGGCGGAATACTGCTCGGCGGGCTCTACGCTATGGTCGCCTTCGGGCTGTCACTGATCTATGGCGTCGCACGTATCCTCAACTTCGCCCACGGCACACTGCTGGCCGTGGGTGGTGTCGCGGCAAGCGCCATTTTCACGGCAACGGCCTGGAATCCGTTGCTGATTATGGCGCTGCTGGTGCCGGTTCTTGGTTTATTCGGCTACGTGTTTTACGACAAACTGCTTCAGCCGCTGACCAAACGAAGTCATTTCGAATACACGGTCGGGTCAGTGCTGGTAACGGTGGGGGCACTTCTGATCCTGTCCGACGTTGCAGCCTGGATTGCCGGCCCTGCACCCCGGAATATCCCGCTCCGCTTCGAAGCAATGGAATTCGGCGACGTCATCGTATCGACAACCCAAGCCTGGATTCTCGGCGGAATAATCGTTTTTACGATCGTCCTGCATTTTTACATAAAAAAGAGCTGGTTCGGACGCGCCATGCGGGCGGTGACCCAGGATCATACCGGCGCCACGATCTGCGGCGTCCAGGCAGACCGCGTACACGCACTGACCTTCGCGTTCGGATCCGGCATCGTCGCGATCGCCGCGGTACTCTATACAATGCTGTTTCCAGTCGATCCCTATATGGGTTTTTCGCTCACGGTTAAGGCATTCACCATCATCATACTGGGGGGAATCGGTAACCTGGTCGGCGCACTGATCGCGGGTATCTTCCTCGGCCTTGCCGAGGGCTTCACATCATTCTTCTGGGCGACCCAATGGGCCCCGGCGATTTCAATCGTATTACTGCTGGTGATCCTGGTGATCTTCCCGCAGGGCTTCGGGTGGCGGAAGTCGAAATGAGCAATTATCGTTACTGGCTCGGCGGCGCCTTCGTTCTTGCCGCGCTGGCACTGATCCCCACATCGGGCAGCGCCTACACGACGACGCTTCTGTTCACCATGCTGATCTCCTACACCCTCGCCCAGAGCTGGGACTGGGTCGGCGGCGAGGCAGGCTATATCAATCTCGCGCATTTCGCCTTTTACGGCATCGGCGCGTATGCGTTCTGCCTGTCGCTGCTGAACGGTATTCCGATCGCGCTTTGCTTCGTGATCGCCGTGGTGGTCACCTCGATCGTGGCACTGGTCGTCAGCTTCCCGCTGTTCCGCCTGCGCGGCGATTACTTTGCCTTTGCGACGCTCGCGATATTGCCACTCACAGAACTTCTTGCCTTCAACTTCGATTTTACCGGTGGCGCCGACGGCGTTGTTCTGCCGCCGAAATACGTATTGTTCGAGGCCTATTACCTCGCAATTGGACTCGTGGGACTGACCGCCATCGCAACCGTCTGGCTGATACGGACCCGGTTCGGTTACGCGCTCAAAGCAATCCGCAATGATGAAGAAGCAGCCGAGATCTGCGGCATAAGAATATTCCCGGCCAAGTCCCGGGTGCTGATCATGTCTGCGGGTTTTGCGTCTCTCGCGGGCGCACTTCAGGGCTGGCAGCTCTCTTATATCGACCCGACCACCGTGTTCGGGCTTGATGTCGCACTGATCCCGATTGCCATGGCGCTTCTCGGAGGGTCCGGGCTCTTGTGGGGCGCCGTGGTCGGCGTGATCATCCTGTCACTGTTCAACCAGTTGCTGATCGTCAGCCTGCCGATTTTGCAAACCGCAATTTTCGGTCTGCTGTTACTTCTGATCGGCCGGTACATGCCGGGCGGGCTGCTGCGCAGCGGAATTATCCGCAATAACAGGTGGATCGGCTTCCTGGGACGAGAACATGACCGGTTCGTGAAAGCCACGGCAGGTGTCACGATGACAGACGGGCTCCCTCTGCCGAAACAGTCAGACATGAAAGGGCAACCGGTTCTCGAATGCCGCAATCTCACGATGGCGTTCGGCGGCAATGTCGCCGTCGACAACATCAGCCTGACAATCAATGCAGGCGAGATTGTCGGCCTTGTGGGCACGAACGGGTCCGGGAAGACGACCCTTTTCAACTGCATCTCCAAGGTATTCGAGCAGAAATCCGGAGACATTATTTTCCTCGGCCAGAATCTGGCCGGCGCCCGCCGCGACGACGCATCCAAACTGGGGATCGGACGGACGTTCCAGATACCGCAGCCATTCTCGGACCTGACCGTCGCTGAAAATATAGCGATGCCGCTTATGTATCGCGGCGCAGTATCCGCGTCACTCCCGGATGCACTGGGTCTCGCAACACAGTTCGCCGAATATGTCGGGCTGACGGACCACCTGTCAGCCCGCGCGGATTCGCTGAACCTGCAACAGAAAAAGGCGTTGGAACTGGCCCGCGCCCTCGCCTGTCGACCCAGGCTGTTACTGGTCGACGAAGTGGCATCAGGCCTGACCCCGATGGAAGTACGAAACTTCGTCAATCACATCCGCGAACTGCGCGACAATTACGGGATCACAATCATCTGGGTCGAACACATCTTTTCGGCACTGGCCCAGGTGGTCGACCGTGTGATTGTGATGGAACAGGGCTCGATCATCGCCGATGGGCCGCTGGATGACGTTGTCAGGGACGAGCGCGTGCTACGTACCTATCTCGGCTCCGCTGCTCCGGAGGCCGTGTAATGCTGACGATTGAGAACCTTGCCGTCGATCATGGGAAACTACGGGCGATATGGGACCTCTCGCTGAATGTCGATACGGGCGCACGCGTCGGTCTGCTCGGCGCAAACGGAGCCGGAAAATCAACAACGCTCGGCGCCATCCTAGGTATCTATCCACCGTCGGAGGGCGATATCCGCTATGACGGGCATTCTATCGTGGGAAATTCGCCGCCGCTGAACGTCGAATCCGGGATAGCCCTGGTCCCCGAAGGCAGGCGCCTGTTCGGTGAAATGACGGTCCGCGAAAACCTGGAGATGGGTGCCTATACGAAATCTGCACGCGCCGGTGTGGCAGATAATATCGACCACGCCTTCGCCCTATTCCCGATCCTGAAACAAAAGCACAACGATATGGCCGGCACGTTGTCCGGCGGGCAGCAACAAATGCTGGCGATCTGCCGGGCCCTGATGTCATCGCCCGACCTGCTGCTCCTGGACGAGCCGTTCCTGGGCGTTGCGCCGATCCTGGTAGACGAAGTGATGGAAGCGCTACGCCGGATATCCGATGAGGGCGTCACCATGCTGCTGGTCGAACAGAATATTCACAGGGCGCTCGACTTTGTCGAACATGCCTATGTGATTGAGAATGGGCGGTCCGTGCTCGACGGTGCGAAAGACACGCTCTTGAATGATCCCGGCTTTTCGAACAAGTTCCTTGGCTTGGAATAACATCAGGCCGGAATATCATGGGACCGGAATAACACGGGACCGGACTCGACCCCGCATAAATGAACGGAGAATAAAATGGGAAGACTTGACGGAAAAGTAGCCATCGTAACCGGTGGCGGACGCGGAATCGGCGTTGAATATGCAAAAGTTCTTGCGGCCGAGGGCGCGAAGGTCGCGGTCACCGACATCGTTGACACCGAAACGACCGTCAACATCATCAAGCAGGCAGGTGGCGAGGCCATCGGTATACACTGCGATGTGACGGACCCGGACAACATCAAAGCCATGGTCGCCGAGACGGTGGACACCTATGGACGGCTCGACATCCTGGTCAATAACGCAGCCCTGTTTGCCGACCTGAAACAAGGCTCGTTCCTGGATATCGATGAAACCGAATGGGACCGCGTGATGCAGGTCAATACGCGCGGCGTCTTCAGCTGCAGCAAGGCCGCCGTCCCTGAAATGAAAAAGAACGGTTACGGCAAGATCATCAATATCGCGTCTGGTACCGTGTTCAAGGGCACCCCGATGCTGCTCCACTATGTAAGCTCGAAAGGTGCGCAGATTGCATTTACCCGCGCGCTTGCCCGTGAAGTCGGCGATGACGGCATTACTGTCAACTGTATCGCGCCCGGCCTGACCATGAGCGAAAAAGTGATCAACGATGATCAGTGGACCGCCGTCAAGGATGGTAATACCGCGTCACGTGCAATCAAACGCGAACAACTGCCAGAAGACCTGATTGGCGCTCTTGTGTTCTTCTCATCACAGGATTCCGATTTCATCACAGGCCAAACACTGGTCGTCGATGGCGGCTCTGCGATGCACTGACGCAACACGCATGATTAATCGGGAAAGGGCGGTCCAGCGGAGGGCCGCCCTTTTTCTTTTACGTTGTTGGGATGAAAAAATGAGCTTACCTGTTTACTGCATATGACAAATGAACATGACAGCGATCCTTTCAGCGAATACGAACGGCGTCTTGTCCCCCATCGGGACGCATTCTCTCGCAGGCCCTCGCTAGCTCTGCTCGGCGCCGCGGGGCAAGACCCCTCGCTGCTTCATCTTTTCCTGATTCACTACGTTGCATACGGGATCGAGATGACCCGCCCGGTCGAAGACTGGATCCATCGGGCCGGAGAACAATGCCGCGACACCGGTTTCGGCCAGCTTGGTGATAGCCTGATTGCGCACGCCCGGCATGAAGCAGGACATCATAAACTGATGATCGCCGACCTGGAGGCGCTGACGGGTCAGTGGAATGAACGTCATTCTTCTGCCGTGATTGACCCGATCGCAATATTGCAGAGCAGTACGCCGGCAGGTGTACGGCAGTATCGCGACCTTCATGAAAACATTATCGCCGCCGATACCGCCTTTGCGCAGATCGCGCTCGAATATGAGATCGAATCGCTTTCTTTAACTTACGGTGCGAAACTGGTCACAGCCGCTGATAGTGCTTTAAACGATACCGCGCGCGATGGACTGACGTTCCTCCGGGAACATGTCGCCCTTGATGCCGCCCACACCCTGTTCAACCGGCGTGAGATCAAGAAGCTACTTGTCGACCGTCCCGACTGCCTTGATGCCCTTGTGAACACCGGTGCCAGGGCCCTCGAAACATATGGCCAATTTGTCGATGACTGCATCCGCGCCGCACTGGCGATGGATTTTAGAAGCCCTGGACGGATGATAGAGCACCGCCTGTTCGAACCACCGGGACCAGTCGCCAAGAATGCACCGCCCGAATGGCTGCTCTGGATTCGCTCGTTGCGGTCACAGATTCTATACGATGGCGGCGCCCGACCGTTATTTGGGCCCGGCGGTGCTCGTTATGGAGATCCGGACCCGGCGGATCTGGAAAACTTTCATCTGGCACTGTTCGAGAATGACCTGCCGATCGGGGCGGCCCGGCTATCCCTTCCCGGATACAATAGAAGCCAGTCCCTGGTCGACCCCACGTTCGGACAGGAAAACATAAATCTCTGCCTGGCAAGCGCCGGTTATCGACGTGAGGATTGCGCAGAAGCAAGCCGGTTAGTGCTTCACGCCGACTACCGGCAGGGACGGATTGTGCAAAGACTGTTCGGCGGCCTCTGGGCGCTGGCGGCGGAATCCGGCGCAAAGGCGATCATCGCTGCCGTCGGCACAAAAAATCATCAGGATCGGCTGTTTTCAATGTTCGGCGCCCAAATTCTCAACGAAGCCGGGTCCGTCGATGCGCCGACCTTTAACGACGAGCTACGTCTGGCGCTCTTTCCCGTCGACCCCGATTCACCGCCGGAATATGGCGAAGTGGCATACATGCAGGAATTTATCGTTCGCTCATATAACCGGCCGGAACTCGCGGCGGCGGTCTAGTGGACGATCGTCAGTCCGGGTGACGGTGGGCGGCGGCGCATAAAGGGGAAGAACGCCAATCCGGCAAAGAAGCCACCGGCATGTGCCTCCCAGCTTACATTACCTTCGCTGAGCACGGCATATCCGATATTCACTATCATCATCACCAGAACATATTGGGCAAAATCTTTTGCGGTGGGCTTTGAATAGCCGTCGCGGCCACGAATCATGACGTATGCGCCCGCGCCCAGAAGCCCGAATACCGCACCCGAGGCGCCAACCAGTATCTGGCTTTCGCCCCAGTTCAAAAGTGCATGCGTCAGGGCACCGACCGTGCCGGTCACGACAAAAAACGCGATGAACCGTTTTCCCTGAAGGTGCGGATAAATCTGCGGCGACAGAACAACGACCCATGTCGCATTGGACAACAGGTGCAGCCAGCCGCCGTGGACGAAGACCGACGTCACCGCGCCATAAATCCAGATCAGATTCAGCTCCCCTCCGCGAAACAGGTCAAACCCGAGGAAAAACAACAGGTAGGCGTCGAATTCCGAGGGCAGAATTGCGCGGATGGCCTGGATCACAGCAAGCGCAACCAGAAGCCGGATTACGGTCGGTGAAAGCGAGAATTGAGAATTATCCATCAGTACCCTGCATTTGGGGTAGGAAACGCGTGCTGGCAAGGAAATTAGTCCCACGCAGATAACGATACATTAAAGCACCAGCAACAAAAGAAACGGCAGGGTTACAAAGGAAACCGCGGTAGACACAACAACCATCCCGGCGACCTCAGCCGGTTGCCGATTGAATTTCTCGGCAAAAAGGTAACTTGAGACCGCAACAGGCATAGCGCTCTGAATGATCACAATCGCCCGCGCGGCGCCTGTAAGGTCGAACAGGTCGGCGATGAAAAAACCAACGGCGACCCCCATCGCCAGACGAAACACACCGAGAAAAGCGCTCCGCGCCATCCCGCCGACCCGAAGCTGCAACAGCGAAAACCCAAGGGCGACAAGTTGTGCCGGAATGACCATGCCACCCAGAAGATCAACCGTATTGAATATCCATTCGGGCATCCGCAGCCCCGTCAGCTGCATCGCCAGGGCGATCGCGACGGCATAAAGCACCGGGATCCGGAAAACCCCACGCAACGAAAATTTTCCCTCCGCAATCGCCGAACCGATCGTAAAGGACCCGATTGTACCGATAGCGAAATAGACAATCGCAAGGGCGAGCCCCGGATCGCCGAAGGCGAAATAGGAAACCGGCAAGCCCATGCTGCCGGTCAACGGAAACATCAGTGCGGGCAGATAAGATGCCGTTTCCAGGCGTAAGGCCCGGATGAGCAGATAGGCCAGCAGGGTAAAAGACACATAACAGGCGAGGCTCGCCAGGGCGATCTCTGCCATCGCATCGGGGTCGAGCGTAACCTTCTGAAAGGTCGCGACAATCAGGCAGGGAACACCAATGTTATAGACCAGCGACGTGATCAAGCCGGTATCGAAGGGCGTGCCGACTTTGGCCCACAACACGCCGAACGCGACGCAGATGAAAACCGGAACGACGATACCGCTGAGCTGGCTGATAATTTCCATCTGCCCTACCCGCTACAGAACGATCAGCATCAATAGGGGGAGGCAAGCAAGTGCCATCGTCGTCGAGATAAGGATCATACTGGCCGTATCCGCGGTGTTCCGGTTGAAGCGCTGCGCAAACATGTAGTTGTGAACAGCAACCGGCATAGCCGATTGAATGATCAGCACGCCCCGCGCTGCACCGTCGAGACCGAGGATTGTGGCAATCGCATAACCGACGGAAAATCCGGCCAGCAGCTTGATCACGCAAACGATGATGATACGCCCGGCCCCTTCGGCCTTCATGTTGGAAATCGCTACGCCGAGGGAGATCAACATTAGCGGAATGGCAAGTCCGCCCATCAGCGCCGTCGTATTGGCAAGCCAGACCGGCGGCTCTATTCCCGTGGACATGAAGATCAGCGCCACAGCGACCGCATAGATCAGGGGGTTGTTGTAGAACACGTCAGCCGCGACCCGCCCCGCGTAAATGCTCCACCCGGCGGTAAAGCTGAATACCGACGAGAGAACAAAAATGCATATTCCGAGCGCCAGCCCTTCGGGGCCGAATGCGAACAGGCATAGAGGCAGGCCCATATTGCCGGTATTGGACGACGTGAATACCGGCAGGAAAGTGTGGGCGGGCAGACGCATCAGCGTAATCGTGATCAGCCCGACGCCGAGAAAACATGCAAGCACCAGCGCATAGGCCCCGGCCATCGCGGCGAAGGCTTCGGGGCTGACCTTCAGCTTGGTCAGAGCTGAAAATGCCAGACAGGGCATGCCGATATTCAATGCGAGAGCACCGACCATGCGGGTATCGAAGGCCCTGCCGGTCCGCCCCCAGACAAACCCGATTCCGGCGCATACAAAGACTGGCGCAATGACGGATAGGATTTTCAGGATCAATTCAGGGCCGCCATAAAGCTGTTTGTGAGAGTGTCAGGGGACATCGATAGCAAACGCCCCCCGGCTTAAAGAAAATTTACGCTGCAGCAACCTGTGATTCGCCGGGATCGAGGTGACGGAGTTTCGGTGCCACCTCTTCCATAAACCGGGTCATGGAACGCGCGCGCTTTTCCCGCGTCGCCCAGTTCTTGCCGGTGACAATGAGGAACGTCCCGAAACCACCAACGGCATCGTAAAATTCCTCTATCCGCGCGGCGACGCTTTCGGGATCGCCCAGCAGGTACATCCCTGCATCGGCGAGGACATCGATTGCCCCTTCGTCATTAGGCACTTCGAGATTGAAGACATTCTTGAGCATCGTGAGAAAACCGCGTTCCGCCTGAACACTGATTTCGTGCGTAACCGCCTCGCGCATGTCCGCTACCGCTTCATCATAGGAATCCGCGACATAGACAATCCGTGACGCGGTGATGTTACGCCGGGCCGCCGAAATGCCCACCGCCTCGGCGTACTTCTCATACAGGTCGGCCTTGGGTTTCAGCCTTTCAGCGGATTCGAGGAAAGCCGATAACAGCGTGTAGCCACGTTCTGCAGACATCCGGATGGTGGATTCTGAATCGGTTGCCGTCGCCATGGGCAGCCCGGACCCGGACAGGGGTTTCGGTAGCGCGACGACTCCCTTGCCCTGCCAGTGCTCGCCATCCCAGTCGAATATGTCGTCGCTGCCCCAGCATTTCAGGATGAATTCGAGCGATTCATCAAGCCGGGCATGCCGGTCATCGAAGCTCAAGCCGCGTTCTTCGCAAAACAGGGGTGACGGAAAACCCGATCCGAACCCGAAGATGAAGCGGCCCTTGCCGAGAAGGTGTTCTGTCACCGCCGCCTGCACAGCGACATCCAGCGGATGGTGAAGATGCAGCAGGCGAACCGCGGCGCCCATCCGGATATGTTTGGTCAGTCCGGCGGCCTTGGCCATCAGCAATTCGGGCATCGGAATGGTGTCTACCCGGTTTATATAAGGCGGCTCCCCATGGTGTTCGCTGATATACGCATCACGAAACCCAAGCTGGTCGGCGAGGACGATCTCATAGATATCCTCGTCATATGTTTGCGCCGCAGTGGTATGCGGGCGGAACCCGTTTGAAAATATGCCGAATTCCATGAACCATCCTTTCAGCCGACCAGCCGGCACAGTACTGACTGTTCGCGGCGGTCGCAAACGACCCGTCTTGCCGGATCCGGAGCTTAAACAACTGGTTTCAGCGATCAGTCGGTTTCTTCAACCAGTGCGCCCAAGTCATTCATATCTTCGATCATCCGGCGCCAGCGTTCCTCGCCGAAACGCGCTGTCAGGGCATCCTGTGCTTCATGCCATACCGGTGTCGCCCGCTCGATAGCCGCCTGACCTTCGGCAGTCAGGCGCACCACGCGTTCACGCCGGTCCTCACCCGCAGATATTTCCACAAAGCCCTGTTCAGCAAGGACTTTCAGATTCCGCGTCAGCGTTGTCCGGTCGAGCGCCAAATGTTCGGCAAGCCGGGTCACGGAAGCAGGCCCCATCAACGCGACGGCGCCCAGCATCGTGAACTGTGTCGCCTTGATACCGCTCGGCGCCATGATGCCGTCGTAGAACTCCGTGACCGCGCGGGAGGCCCGGCGAACGTTAAAACACGTGCAGTGCCACGCAACTTTTACCTGGGTCGGCTTCTGGGAAGTTTTTTGATCTGCCATATAAGTGTATATACACTTCTTATCGCGAATCGACAATCCTGTCCGCAGATGCTCGCATTTTAGGTTGATGCGCGCTACATCCATTTCATGACCGATCACGGCTCCGAAAAACCACGGAAACCATTCTGGATATGGCTGCTCCTAGGCTCGCTTGCCGCGGCCGGGCTGCTTTACCTGCTCAGCTGGCAATTCCCTGGGGTCCTGTCCAATGCCGACGCCCAGCCATATCTGGCGCATCACGTCATTCTACTGGTGGTACTCGCCAGTGCACTGATGGCCGGCAGGGATACAGGTGCGGGCACAATGCTGCGCCATGCGGCAGTCTGGGTCGCGATCGGCGCAGTGGCGGTGCTCGGCTACAGCTACCGGACGGACTTTCAGAACATGGGCAATCGTATTGTCGGCGAACTCAGACCAGACATGGGCCTGATGACGGGCGAAGGCAATGTCGCCATCCGGCGAAGCGGTGACGGACATTTCCGGCTGACCGCCACCGTAGACGGAAAGCCCGTCAGGTTCCTGGTGGATACAGGCGCCAGCCTCGTTGCGCTCAGTCCTGCCGACGCCCGCGCTGTCGGCTTCGATACCGACCGGCTTCGATACGGTTTACGCACCCAGACAGCAAACGGCACTGCGTGGTCGGCCGGGGTGTCGCTCGCGGAAATATCCGTGGGCCCGATCCGTGCACGAAACGTCCAGGCGGCCATCAGCCAGAACGGCCTGACGGAATCACTGCTCGGGCTGGCATTTCTGAACAGGCTCTCGGGCTATGAAGTCCGCGGCGATACGATGATTCTGAAACCCTGACTTATCCGAAAGAACACAATGGTAAAACTCGACAAAATCTATACACGCGGCGGTGACGGCGGCGAAACTTCACTTGGCGATGGCAGCCGGGTCGCGAAATATTCGCTACGCGTCCACGCCCAGGGAGACATCGACGAGACCAATGCCATGATCGGGCTGGCACGGCGCTTCGCCGATCCGGAAACGACCGATGCCGTGCTGTCGCGCATACAGAATGATCTGTTCGATCTCGGCGCGGACGTCACACGTCCCGGTGATGACCACACAGACGGCAACCTGCGCATCCAGCCGGGCCAGGTGGACCGCCTGGAGGGCGAAATCGATGAGGCAAACGAAAATCTGGAACCGCTGCGTTCATTCGTGCTCCGTGGTGGAACGGACTTTGCGGCTTCACTGCATTTGGCCTGCACGGTCTGCCGGCGCGCCGAGCGGGTGCTGACGGCCCTCGCTGCAGAGGAACCGATCAACACTCATGGTCTCAAATACCTGAACAGGCTGTCGGACCTTCTTTTCGTGATGGCGCGTGCCGCCAATGACGATGGCAAAACGGACGTACTCTGGAAACCGGGCCAGAACACTTAAAGATCCGCTGTACCCACCGGCACTTAATTGGTGTAAGGCTGAGCGATGGGTATGGCAAAATTCAAAAACATGATGCGGTCGGGAACAATCGCCTTCCTGCTCGCGTTGTTTGCGACACACGCGGCCTACGCGTCTGCGCAAAAAGGCATTCAGGCATTCCAGCACGGTAAATACAAAGAAGCGCTGAAATATCTACAACCCGCCGCCGAGGCCGGGGATGCCGGGGCAATGTATGTACTCGGCCAGATGTACGCATCGGGCCGCGGGATCACGAAAGACGAAAAAGCGGCAACGGATTTGTTTCTGAAGGCCGCCAATCTCGGGAACGCCGATGCGCAGCAGAGCCTGGGCTCAGCCCTGATGCTGGGCGAGGGCATCGAGCAGGACATGGTCGAAGCGTTGAAATGGTTCATCATTTCAGGACGCGGGGGCAACAAGGACGCCATTTCCTATACCGCGAAGGTCGGGCGCTTCCTGTCCCGGGAGATGCAGCGCGAAGCACGCCAGAAAGCGCGTGACTGGCAAAAAGCGAATGCGCCGAAAGACCCTGACGCCAAACAGTGATCAGAGACCCGGCGGTTGCGCCTTTGCCGTCATCCCAACCCTTCCCGCATGGTCCGCCGCCCACAGGTCGATCCAATCTCCGTCCGCTGACGGTGCGCCGCCAAGCGTGAAATGACCGTCGTCATAGATCGGGCGGCCGGACCGGAACGAGAATGCGCCAATTTCAAATGCCGGTGCCTCGGTTGCCACCATATCGAGCATCATCCGCGCAATCAGGGTTCCCTGAACCAGCAAGCCCGGATAGCCTTTTTCCCGAACGTAATCGCGGTCGTAGTGAATACGATGGCTATTGAATGTTACCGCCGAATGACGAAACATCAACACCGGGTCCGGCGTTATTGTCCGTGACCAGACCGGTGCCGCTGGCAGTTTTGCCGGTTCAGGGGGCTTGGCCTGCCCGCCATTCGACAGCGTTCGAGCCGGTCCTGTCGCCGCCCGGTAGATAATGTCGTTCTGTTCCACCACGGCAATCCCGTCAGTGTTGGAAACACGATGCTCGATCAGGCCGACAATGAACGGGCCCGTCCTGCCCTCCTTCCGATCAAAGGACATCACTTCTGATTCTTTCCGAATCTCATCACCGATACGGAGCGGTCGGCGAAAATCGAACCGGGCACCGCCAAACAGCTTATTCGGATAATCAGATGCCGCCGGTAACAGCCCCTCGTCTTTCGCCAGCCCGTCAGTGCCAAGCCGGGAGGGCGGCAGTTTCGCCGTGCAAAACAGGCCGTGCCAAAGCGGCGGCACTGCGTCACCTGACCGGGGCACCAGGCCTTCATGACCGAGAGCCGCCATCAGCCCGGCAATCGGGGCAGCGCTGATCATGTCCTCGGCGACAACTGTCCGCCCAACGGCGTTTTCGAGATTCTGCGGTAAATTTTTCACAGGCAATACCAGGTATCGGATTAAACCATTAGGCTGTGAGTATATCCGACATAAAGGGGGGTAACAAAAATGGTGCTGGTACTCGGGCCGAAAGACGTAAAAGGGCTGATCACGATCAAGGAAGCCGTTGATGCCATGGAACAGGGGTTTCTCGACTGGTCAAAAAATGACTGGCTGGCCGAACTGCGCCAACGCATTCATTCGCCGCAGGGCGTACGCCTGACAGTCCATATTGGCGCACCGGATTCAGCAAATGCAATAGGAACACTCCTCCATACGGAGAAGATCGTCATCAACGAAGACAAACGTCAGACCTATTCGCATCGCGGCGCGCGTGTCCGTGTTATTTACGAAGGCGAAAACGGTGGATTGCTCTCGATCCAGGTCGGCGAGCTGGAAGTCGAAGAACTTCCGGGCGTCAACCAGAACGTCGTCATTCCGACCAGTTGCGCGACCGCCGTCGGCACCAAGTGGCTGGCGAAGAAAAATTCAAAGACCGTCGGTATTCTTGGGTCACGCGGTCAGGCACGCGGCCAGCTTGCGGCCGTAAAAGCGGCAATGCCGGACATCGAAGAGGCCTTCGTGTTCAGCCCGAATGAAGATAACCGCAAGCGGTACGCCGGATCGATGGCGCAGATTCTCGGCATGAAGGTCACGGCCGTCGATACCGCCCGCGAAGCGGTCGAGGGCATGGATATCGTGCTGACTGCAACAAACTCCAACGTGCCGACGTTCGACGGCGACTGGCTGTCACCGGGCGCCCATGTCTGTTCACTGGTATCATCCAATAAGGGCCTGCACGAAGCCGGTTTCATCTCGGAAGCCCGGCGTGAAATCGACAACACCACTTTGCAGCGCGCCGACATAGTGGTCTGTAACTCGATCGAGCAGGACAAGCTGGACCGGACCGCCATTGTCTGGGGCGCGGCGGAGGAAGGCATAATTTCATGGGACAAGGTCTTTGATCTCGCCCAGGTCATGCGCGGCGATGCCGGGCGCACCGACGACAACCAGATCACGTTCTTCAAACAGAACGCATTCTGGGGCGTCGGTGACCAGGTAATCGGGCGGCTTCTCTACGAAAAAGCACGCGCGCAGGGCATCGGGATTGAACTCGACGTCGATCCGTTCGAATCGACGACTGATTCAAGCCTGGAAGGGTGACCGCTACTCGACGAGGACGCCTCGCTCCAGCGCCTCTTTGCGGTCACCAAGCGGGAAGAAGCCCATCGCATTGGTCTGGTGCAGGAAGCCAAGCTTCTCGTAGAAGCCTTCCTTGCCCGGTACGGTAGTCAGATACACCTTCTGAACCGGCAACCGGCGCAGGAGCGCCCGCATCATCTTTTGCCCGATTCCGGCGCCCTGAAACCCGGGGTCAACCGCGACATCCAGAACAGTGGCATAGAAAACGCCGTCCGACGTGGCCCGCGCCGCGCCGACAAGCCGGCCATCCACCCAGGCAAAGCAACACAAGTAGCTGTTGGCGAAGGCGCGCCTGACCTCGGCGGCCGTACGCTCGGCAAGCGGGGCGCGGGCATAAATATCGGCCAGCACATCCCAATCAACGCCGTCGCGGGTGAATGTCACCTTGGCATACGTGCTCTGATAAAATTCGTGATCCTGTCTGTGATCTGTCAACGCGCCCATGATAATTTCCTTTCAGGGTTTTAGGGCTTTCAGAATTCCGGGCATAAAAAAACCGCCTCGCGGGGTCCCGCGGGCGGATCAGCCTGTGAAAAAGAAGAGTTGGACTAAACTATCCGGGTCCCTTCAAGACACACACGACCATCCGCCCGCACGCCTTTGACAAGGCGTGCGACCGTAGCAATTCGCTCAAGGGTAATTGTGTATGTCATGGGGCGCAGCTTATAAGCCCCTGTGATTTCAGGAGCAAGTAGAAAATCTACCTCCCGATGATCCGGCTCGCGCTACTTATACGGATCCGCCGCGTCGCGCAGTCCGTCGCCAAGGAAATTGAAGGCGAGAATCACGATAATCACCGGCACGACCGGCAGCATCAGCCAGGGATACAGCGCGACGACATTGATGTTCTGCGCCTCGGCCAGCAAAACACCCCAACTGGTGATCGGCGGGCGCAGACCGAGCCCTAGGAACGACAGCGCGGTCTCACCCAGGATCATGGCCGGGATCGACAGGGTCGCGGACGCGATCAGATGGCTCATGAAGCTCGGCATCATGTGACGCCAGATAATCCGGCTTGGTTTCGCGCCCATCAAACGCGCTGCGGACACGAAGTCCTCTTCCCGGATCGCCAGCAGTTTTGATCGCACCGCCCGCGCCAGGCCGGTCCAGTCGAGCAGGCCCAGAATGATAGTGATCCCGAAGTAGATGACGATCGGGCTCCAGGTCACCGGCAACGCTGCGGACAACGCCATCCATAGCGGCAATTCGGGGAACGACCGGATAACCTCGATCACACGCTGGATAACGTTATCGATCCAGCCGCCGTAATAGCCTGCAAGTCCGCCAAAAAACATGCCGAGCGCAAAGCTGATAGTGATCCCGATGAGACCGACCGTCAGCGATATGCGCGTACCGATAACGATGCGCGAGAACATATCGCGGCCCAATCGGTCCGTGCCCAGCAGAAACATGGTGCCGTCTTTCGGTGGACACACCAGGTGGAACCGCATGGGGATCAGTCCCCAGAAATTGTAGCTGTCGCCGAGACAGAAGAAACGAATCCGGTCGACACGGGATTCATCGTCGCTGTATTCCCGCTTCAGGTTCTCCATGTTCAGCGTGTATTTGAGACCGTAGGTAAAGGGCGATTTCAGGCTGCCTTCATGGAAAAGATTGATTGATTGCGGTGGCGCATAAATATGGTCCGTGTGCCGGGTATTCAAGTTGTAAGGCGCAATGAATTCGCTGATCAGCACGCTGAAATAAATCAGGCCGAGAATGGCGCCGGACCAGACGGCAAGCTTGTGACGCTTGAAGCGGATCCACATGATGCGCCATTGCGACGCCATATAGATGCGTTCCTGTTCCGGCGTCAGCGCTTCGGCGACATGCGGATCGAACGGCGCATCCGATACCCAGTGTTCAAGCGGCTCATCTCCCCTGGATGGAGGACTCATCGCGTTGCCCCCCCACCGAGACGGATTCGTGGATCAAGCATCGCCAGCAGGATGTCCGAAATAAATACGCCGATCACCGTCAGCAGGGACAGGAACATCAGGAACGCCCCGGCCAGATACATATCCTGGCTCTGCAAGGCGCGCAGGAGCATCGGCCCGGTGGTCGGCAATGACAGTACAACGGACACGATAACCGAGCCGGAAACGACCTGCGGCAACAGGTTGCCGATATCGGCGATAAACGGATTAAGCGACATCCGCAGAGGATACTTGATCAGGAGTTTACGCGGAGACATTCCCTTGGCGCGGCCGGTCGTCACGTATTGGCGTTGCAACTCGTCCAGCAGGTTGGCCCGGAGCCGCCGGATCATGCCGGCCGTGCCGGACGTACCGATAACGACCACGGGCACCCAAAGGTGTTCGAGAACCGATAGAAACTTTCCCCAGGTCCAGGGCTGGCCGATGAACTGGTCATCCATCAGCCCCCCGACCGATGTGCCGAACCATCGATTGGCAAGATACAGCATCACAAGGGCGAGCAGGAAATTCGGCGTCGCAAGCCCAAGAAAACCGAGGAATGACAATCCGTAATCGCCCCAGGAATACTGGTGCGTCGCCGAATAGACACCGATCGGAAATGACACCGCCCAGGTGAACATGATGGTGCTGATCGACACCAGGAAGCTGAGCCACAACCGGTCCCCGACAACCTCGGATACAGGCTGGTTGTGCTCGAACGAAAATCCGAAATCACCCTGAAGCATCCCGAACAGCCAGACGAGGTATTGCTGCCACCACGGTTTGTCGAGCCCGTACTGTTCCCGGAGGAATGCGATTTTTGCCTCGTCGACCGACTCGCCCTGGCTTTGCAGCTCATTGATGTAGCTGGTCAGATAATCGCCCGGCGGCAACTGGATAATCACAAACACGATCAGGCTGATCGCCAGCAGTGTCGGGATCATGATGAAAAGGCGGTGAACGAGAAATCTCAGCATTTATACATTCCGCCTATTTCTGCGCCTGTCGGCGTTCGGCCTTATCAAACCAGAACGTATCCGGCATGTAGACCCCGAAATGCGCCCCCGGATTCCAGTTGAAAACACCTTTGACCGGCACGTTCTTCAGGTCGGAATTGATCACCACGGGCTGCGGCACAGCAGAGACCAGACCGATTGAATACACACGGTCCGCATTTATTTCCAGCATCCGGCGCCAGATATCCCGGCGTTCCTGACGCGATCGGGCATAGGCCCAGGCCCGGTTGAGCTTCAGAAGTTCAAGAGCGTACTCGTCCGTCGGCGGCGTACCGGCGCGACCGCGGGTCTGGAAATGCTGGCCCCATTTAGGCCATTGCAACTGAAGCTGGTCCGTCGGCGAAAATTCGTCGGGAATGGTGTCCGCATTGGGAATGCCGAACTCATGCCCCGACCAGATCGAGACCAGCGTTTCACCTGCGAAAATTCGATTTCGGAAAACTTCACGCTGCGACGGGCGTGTGAAAAGCTTTACCCCGGCTGCCAGCCACGAATCATGGATGAGTTCCAGCACGTCGGTCTGTTCCGTGTCCTCGCCCGCGGTCTCGACGATGATTTCCATCGGTCGGCCATCGGGCAGCAACCGAATGCCGCGCGAGTCCCGTTTTGTCAGCCCCATTGCATCAAGTTTGGCGTTCGCCGCCTTCAAGTCGAACAGCGCCCAGGCATCGAGATATTCCTTTTTGAACAGCGGGCTGCCGGGCAACACAGTATTCTGGCCCTCTGTCGCCAACCCGTAATAGATCACCTGGTTGATCTCGTGCCGGTTTATCGCCAGCGACAGGGCGCGTCTGTATTCCACGTTCTGGAACAGCTTGCGCCAGACCGGATCCTTCGCGTTGAGGTTCGGGAACAGTGCCAGGTGAGAGCCTTTTGCGGTCTGCCACAAATGAATTTTGAAATTCTCGCGCTTTTCAGCCTCTTTGAGGAATGTATAGTCGCTGAACGCCAGCCCGCGCGCCTGCAGATCACTTTCGCCCGCCCCTGTCTTCAACGGGATGACACCGGCTGCAGCCACGCCCATTGCAACCTGGTCGGTGTAAGGCAATTGGCGACCGTTCTGATCAACCCGGTGAAAATAGGGGTTTCTGTCAAACAGGAAACGTTGTGACGGCGGCTTCGTCTGCAAGACCCAGGGCTGCAGGGTCGGCAGGTCCGGATTGTCGTTTTTATACTGATTATCCTGCCGGTTATGCAGGGCCGCCCAATTGCGCCGACCGGACTTCTCAACCAGCGCGGCAAGCTTTTCCGGATCGGCATAGCGCTGATGAAATTTCTTCAGATAATGCGCCGGCCGGTAGATATAGAGTGGCGTCGCCGATGCCAGCGCCGGCAGGAAATGCGGATTCGGAGAGCCCCAGGAATAACGGATCGTATACGGGCCTATAATCTCGACACTTGGCGCCTCGCCCGCGACGATCAGTTTCTTTGCCGGGCCGAGCGGCGACAGCGCACGCTCGTTCGCAATATCTTCCCACCAATAGCGGAAATCCTCGGTGGTGAAGGGGTGACCGTCCGACCAGCGATGTCCCTTCCGTAAATGCAGCGTGAACACCCGGCCGAGTTCAACATCGACGCGTTCAAGAATGTCGGGGCGGATAATAAACTCCGCATCGTAGGTCATGAGACGCGCATAGCCGTAAACGACCATGATACGCGTGTCCTTGGACCGACCGAAAACCACTCGCATCGTGCCGCCATGCAGGCCTGGTTTTGCGACCTTCACGACACGCGGCTCTACAGGCAGTCTCTCGCTGACAGGCGGCAATTCACCCTTCGTTACTTTGGCGGCAATCAACGGGGATTCGATCAACGGCATATCCCTGCCGAAAGCCGACGTCGCCGTCCCGGTCATCACTCCGGCCGCTGCAAATGCCACGGCCAATACAGATACCCTCAGAAACATCATGCGACGAACGCCTTCATATCGGCGGTTGGATCGGCACGGACAAAATGCTCATCACCGAGATCCACCAGTGTCATGTCTCGGCTATCGGCAATCGTGAATGGTTCGGGCCATTCGGACGGGATCGATGCCTTGCCTTCCATCAACGCCGACAGGTCCAGCCGTGAATCAGGGTCGGGCTTGGGAACCGCGGAAAGCAGCGCGCGCGTATAGGGATGGACGGGCGCGCGGAACAAGACATCGCGCGGCGCCGTTTCCACAAGACGCCCGGCACACATAACGGCGATGCGGTCTGCGATATAGTCGACGACGGCGAGGTTATGGGAAACGAAAAGATAGGTCAGCCCCAGGTCTTTCTGGAGGTCCTTCATCAGATTGAGAATTTGCGCCTGTACCGAGACGTCGAGCGCCGATACGGGCTCGTCGCATAACAGTAATTCAGGCTTGAGCGCCAGGGCGCGCGCGATACCGATACGCTGGCGCTGTCCGCCCGAAAATGAATGCGGGTAGCGATTCAGCGAGCGCGGATCGAGACCAACCAGCGCCATCAGCTCCTGCACCATCTCGGCGCGGTATTCCTTGTCGCCAATCTTATGGATCAATAACGGCTCCGAGATGATGTCGAACACGGTCATCCGCGGATTGAGAGACGAGAACGGGTCCTGGAACATGAACTGTATCTTGCGCCGATACGGCAGCAGTTCCTTTTCAGTCAGCTGCGTCAGATCAACGTCCTGGCCGCGGTCGTTGAACACGACCTCTCCGGAATCCGGTGTCAGCGCCCGCATAATCATTTTCGACAGGGTCGTCTTGCCGCAACCCGATTCACCGACCAGGCCCAGACATTCACCCTGGCGCACGAAAAAGCTGACATCATCGACCGCCAGTACTTTCTGCGTATCGCCACCGGCAAACAGACCACCCTTCCGAAGCTCGTAGGATTTGGTCAGACCGGTTACCCGAAGCAACGGCGTATCGAGCTTGACCGGTTCTTCTTCACGTTCCGCCAGCAGGTGACCGGTCCGGTGTTCAATTTCCCGCAGCGGTATAAGACGTTCGCCCGGTTTCATGTTGAACCGCGGCACCGCCCGGAGAAGTGCGCGCAGGTAATCATGCCCGGGGGCGCGGTAAATATCGTCCAGCGTTCCGCGTTCCAATACGCCGCCGTGATACATCACGACGATTTCATCAGCGACATTCGCGACCACGCCAAGATCATGGGTGATCATCAGAACGGCCATCTGCAGATCCGACTGCAGGTCGTTCAGCAATTTCAGAATCTGCGCCTGAATAGTCACATCAAGCGCCGTCGTCGGCTCATCCGCGACCAATAGTGCCGGGCGGCAGACAAGGGCCATCGCAATCATCGCGCGCTGACGCAACCCGCCGGACAGCTCGAACGGATAGGTGCGGAGTGCCCGTTTCGGATCCGGAAATCCGACCAGCCGCAACATTTCCGCCGTCAGCTCCATCCCTTCAGCCTTGGTGACTTCTCGATGCAGAAACAATGCTTCTGAAATCTGGTCTCCCACCGTGTGTACCGGCGAAAGCGAAGTCATCGGTTCCTGGAAGATGATCGATATCCGCCCGCCGCGGATCGAACGCATCTTGTCGCCATCCTGGTCGAGGGTCAGCAGATCGGTGACTGAACCGTCACGCGGATCGTGAAAAATCACCTCGCCGCCGGTGACCTTTGCCGATTTCGGAAGGATGCCCATGACCGTCTGGGACACAACTGACTTGCCGGAGCCGGACTCGCCAACCAGCGCCACAGTCTTGCCTGCCGGCACGCGAAAGCTCACACCGTTGACTGCGCGAACGACACCTTCCGTCACGTGGAATTCGACCTTGAGGTCGTTGACGTTTAAGAGATCCGGCATGGGGATCCGTTGCCTGACGTGAATAACCCGGTTTTAACGCCCAGAACTTCTGCGTTTCCGAGCGTCGTTGATGAAAGGTCGATGCCTTTCGTGTTCGCGGCGTCCACCGCGGCCCCAACAATATCTGTGAACCCGGCAAGAGTCGATTCGATCCGGATACTTGCAGTGGGACTTTTGACGACAAGTTGCATCCAGCCTTTTCTTCCATCGCGCCGGGTTGAAAAATAGCGCACCTGTACATCCGTTACCTCCGTCCATGCGACAGACCGCCTGAACAGCCCCGAAACAGATATGCCGGTGTCATTGCATTCGACGGCACCAAGGTGCCGCAGGATTGTGTTGAAACCATAAACCGCAAACAACAAGGCGCCGGCCGCAAGCGCCCAGGCGACCGTCCCGGTTGTTTCGACGCTGCTAAGCGGCAGGACCATCACCAGAACACCGCCAAAGGACCGGGTATAATCGGATGTCAGCGACTTGAACGTATGACGGTGCGACGTGGATCCGGTCATGACGACACCGGGAACAGGTCGGTGGCCGACCGCCACCTGACCGCAGGGTGCAGCGCGGTGAAGCGCCCGAATTTTTCAATGAATCCCCAACAGGCATCGTCATGCGCCAGATGGTGGGACAGAATACCGGTCGCTTCCGCCGGGTCGGCACTGCCTGTGCGTTTCGCCGCCAGGTGTTCAACCGCGGCGGAGAGTACGGCGTCATCACCGGCATATTCCCGTGTTCCGACCCAGTCGATGATGTCGACATGGGTATTAACGACAGTCAGATCAGAGGAGATACCGTCCGCCGCGCGTGCGTTGAACGTGCTCAGGCCGTGAAACCCCAATCCGGGCAAAAGGTTTATGACCGCAGGGTCTATGCGGTTCCACGGCGGAACCATGACATCGAGCCAATCACCATCGAACAGACCAAGCATCCGCCCACGTCCATCGGACACCTCGCGCGCGATGTCCCAGAGATCCCGGTCGGCCCCGAGTTCGGCCTTCTTTTCACCCTCGGGCCGATGACTGACATGGGCATAGCCGTGTTGCAGGATATCGATACCCGCCTGCCCCTTCAGCGCCGGGATAAGCGCCGGGCGGGCATTGGCCGGAATGACCGCAAGCGCCAATGGCAGGTCCAGGGCGGCCCGCAGGGAAAGCAGGCGGTCCAGCGCCGGCGTGGTGTCGATCGCATCGTCATCCCGCCACCAGAATTCAGCGGCCCGGCCTGCCGCCGACCAGGCATCGAGTTCGATCGACAATCGATCCCATCCGGTCATGCAACATTTCCTTCTCTCTGGCCAAGCCAGACTTCGATCAAAGCAGCACTTTTGTCAGCGCCACCGGTATCCAGCCCCGACGCGTCGGGGGGAGGGGCATCAAGCGCAGCATCGACTGCCGCCGCCAATGCCGCCGGGTTCAGCGTGTCTTCGGGAATCGTGCGAATACCGCTGCGGTTCTCCAGCAGCCGCGCCCTCAGCGTCTGTTCCGTTTCCAGCCCACCGGCATAAGGCACGATGACGCCACGCGTCCCGGCGGTCATCATTTCCATCACCGTGTTGTAGCCCCCCTGGCTGATCGAAAGGGTACAATTCGCCATCAGTGTCGGAAAATCGGACCGGGCGCGTTCAACGACAACACCTTCAGGCGCATCCCCGGCAACTGACGCAAACACGTCATCCGCCAGGGCGTGCCCGGCAAGAATGCGCCATGTCCGGTTGGCAAGACGGGTCAGGGGCCGGGCAGCCATCGCGGCACGGAACAGTTCCTCGCTGACGGCACCGCCGCCTGCAGACACGATTACCTCGTCGGTTCCGGGGCCGCCGGGTACCTTTTGCGGCATGTCGACAACGTAACCGGTATAAGCCACGCGATCAGCGATCCGGTCCGCATGGGCAAAGGTCTCATCGAAGGGAATCAATGTGGGATCGCCGTGGATCATCACCCGGTCGTAATAGGTCTCGACCCGTTCAAGCATTTCGGCGACCCGTTCGGGCTTCGGTGGCTCGACCAGGATATCCCGGACCGAAGAAACGATAAGAGGCGGCACGGGTTGTGCCCTGGCCGCGTCGAGCAGAACCGTCAATTCCCGGCGCAGCTGCCGGCGGCCGAACGGAAACAACTCGGTGATCACCACATCGGGTACGGCCGCACGATAGGCGGCCAGCAACAATTCACAGCGATTTTCGCGGAAAGCATCGTCAATTTCGGAATCAGTATCATCGACCAGGATTTTGAAATACTTGTCCGCCGCGCGGACCGGCGGCAGCTGCACAAGCGTTGCCCCGCCCAGATCCAGTCCCGGAACTTCATGCCCGCCCGATACAACGGTGACCGTCATCCCGGCGCGCCGAAAAGCACGTGCAAGGGTCGCGGTGCGCTGCAGGTGACCGATACCCAGAAGATGCTGGACCCAGAAAAAGACATGTGGCTTGCTCACCCGGCATCTTCCTGTGACAGGCTGATATTCAGTTCTGCGATTTCGAGTGTCCCATCCGCGTGCGCGTTGAACAGGTGCACGCTGGCCCAGTCCATTTTCTGGGGCGGTTTTCCGACCATGCTCCAGTCTGTCGCAAGCGACAGGGCAGCGCGGATTACCCCCTGATGACATACAGCCCCGGTGGGGACACCCGTCTCCACGACGCTGCGCACCCAGACACCAAACCGGTCACGCAGGTCGCGCGGACTCTCGCCATTATGCGGCCGCAGGTCGAGCCCTAGCGCCGCGCGCTTCCCGACCTCGTCTCCATAAATCACCTCCAGCTCGTCACGGGTGTGCCCTTCCCAATCTCCCCAATCCATCTCGATAATGGCCGGTTCGAGCTGTTTGATGTCGAGCGATAACAACGCCGCCGTCTGCTGCGCACGGCTCAGCGGGCTGGAGACCCAGTGAAAGTCCCTGTAGGCATCCGGAACTGCCCAGGTCGAAACCTTTTCCCGTCCTTCATCAGATAACGGTCTGTCCACACGGCCCTGCAGGCGATGTTCCGCATTCCAGTCGGTCGGACCATGGCGAATGAGTGCAATAGGCGTCATGCAGCGTAGACCTTCATTGTGGTTTCAGAAATTTTATTGCGGCGGTAGCGAGCAGCATGGTGCTCGCCCGCCGACCTGCCAGCAGACATAACAGGCGAACCAAACATCGAGGCGGGAAAGGCTATCTGCATACTCAACTCACCATCTCAGGCGGCGTCGCGGCCGGCCGCGTCATCCGCCACACCGAATTTCTCGATGAGCCGGTCGACACCTACGGTGAACGAAAACGTACCACGAACGCGGGCCTCACCGGCGCGCCCCAGGAACAGGCGGCGTTCCGGGTTTCCTGCCAGATCGACAATCGCCGCCGACAACGCCGCCGAGTCCTCTGACGGGATCAACACGCCGGTTTCACCATCGACAATCAATTCCGGAATCGCCGATACATCGGTCGCGACACAGGCCAGTGCCTGACTTTGCGCTTCCATCAATACGTTTGGCAGGCCATCCCGGTCACCATCATCCCCGACCCGGCTTGCCAGGGTAAAAAGGTCAGCGTTGCGATACCGTTCTATAACCTCGCCTTGGGGAAGCGCCCCGAACCACTCAACACGATCAGCAATACCGAGGCGTTCCGCCTGGGCGCGCAATTTATCGCGTAACTCGCCACCGCCGATATGCCAGAGCCGCCAGTTGAGGTCATCGGGCAACCGACCGAGGGCGTCCAGCAGGATATCGTGGCCCTTTTTCTCGACGGCACGCCCGACACACAAAATAAGCAGGGGATCATCCGGGTCCCGTCCATCGCGCATTGGCCGTCTTTCCGGGGCCGCCGGAAAGCGGGAGCTGTCGAGGCCGTGATAGACGAGCTCGACCCGCGTGCCGCTTGAATCAAGACCTGCCAGATGATTTCGCGCATAAGCGGAGCATGTCACCAGCCAGTCGCAGGAATCGAGCTTTTCACGGATTTCCCAGTCGGGGGACGTCCAGATGTCCTTCGCATGGGCCGAAACAGTCCAGCGTTTTCCGGTCATCTCGGCGGCATAGCGTGCAACCGAGGCCGGTGTGTGGAGGAAATGAACGTGAATATGATCAATATCATCCGGTAGTTCATGCGCCAGTACCAGCGCCTGCCCGAACCGGCGAATACGGTTGGGTGTCCTGTCGCGCCACAGGTCACGCAGCCAGGTCCGGCGAACTGCCCGGTATCCCGCCAGTTTCCGCGCCGCCCGCCAGGCGGCGAAAACCCGTCGCGGTTCCTGATAAAGATATTCCGGTAAATAGCGCACAGGCGCTTCTATCTCGGCATGAACGGGATGAGTGTGTTTTTCGGTCGGGTGTCTCAGGGAAACGATCTCGATATCCATCCCGCGCAATTCGAGTCCACGGATTTCCTGGGCGATAAAGGTTTCCGATAGCCGCGGATATCCCTTCACGACGATAGCAGTCCTGCCCGTCATAAAATATCGTATCCGCTCATCCGCTCTCGGCGACGGCGGCAATCGATTTGCCACGCCTGTCGCTGAGCCGGCGCGCCAGCCGGTTTACATTGGGCAACCCGTCCAGCAGGCCCGGCACCACGACGTCCGACGGACGGTTTTGCTGCGGCAGATGGCGGAGCGCCGTTGCCATATCCTGTGCGCGGCGGACACCGTCATCGACGAGCATACGCAGCAAACCCAATTCCTGGGCCCTGTCGGCACGGATATACTGTTCCATTCGCGGCACGGTGCGCGGCACAACCAGCGCCGGCTTGTCGAAGGACAGAATTTCGCAGAACGTATTATAGCCGCCCATTGCGACAATCCCCGCGGCGCCCTGAATTAGCGGTTCGATATTCGCTTCGAACGTTATCGCTTCGACCAGTTTCAGAGCCGCCGCCCGCCGGGCAAATTCGGCCTGCTTTTCCTGCTGCATGAACGGACCGAAAACAAGCAATGCCGGGTAAGGCGCAGTCGCATCCGTCTCATAGGCCCGCAGGACCCAGTCGACCAGCGCTTCGCCATCACCGCCACCGCCGGGCGTTACCAGCAGATAGGGCCGATCAAACGGAATAGCATGGTCGGCCGTCGGAGCGCCGCGCGCGTCCTCACGCTCAAGATAGCCGGTAAACACCATTTTGCGGCGGACCTGCGGCGTCAGGTCGATTTCGGCAAGCGGGTCGCATATCTGCGGCAGGCCATAGACCCATATTTCGTCATACAGGTTTTCCAGTGCCGGCATGACGTTCTTACGTTTCCATTCGGGGGCCAGAAGGGAGGGTTCGTCCATGACATCGCGGAGGCCAAGCACCAGCGGGGTGCCCCGCTCTTTCAGCATTTCGAGCGTTTCAGCCACTTCGCCGCGCAGGCCGAGAGGTTCCTTGTCGACAATGAAGATATCGGGATCGAAAATTTCAGCAGTATGTTTGATGATCGAGGCCCGCAACGCGACGGTCTCTTCTATATCGAGATCGAGACTGTAAGACGTGTAGTCGCCGTTCCGCAGCTTGATAACGCCAGGCACACGGACGAAATCGACGCGGCGGCGAAAATCGAAATTACCGATAATGGGCGACCCGGACAGAATAATGACGGACATATCCGGATTTTGATCAACCAGCGCATGCGCGATAGCCCGGCAACGACGCAGGTGGCCCAGACCAAAACTGTCGTGGCTGTATATGAGTGCGCGCTGATGGCCCCTCTCAGATATCATCCTGTATCCACCTCGTACTATTTGCGCGAATATCGCACAGCTAGCCCTTACGCCCAACCTGAGATTACCGCGTTCCGGTTTTGGTAATTCTAGGTGTACAGGCCCCGCGTCGCTGTGACAGCCGTCACTGTGCAGACAGCGACAGCTACGTGTCCTCTCACAACGTCGTTGCCATTTTGCGGTCGTCTGTCGTAAAAATAGCGGGAGTTCTGTAAAAGCTGAAGACTTTCTCTTCTTGTCGCCA
>ENA-UOXV01001012-UOXV01001012.1-marine-metagenome-genome-assembly--contig:-NODE-1012-length-40088-cov-7.046562_pt1 | contig 40088 bp, 36 predicted proteins | sample MGYA00238165_ERZ766961 | MGnify/ENA primary metagenome ERZ766961 (study PRJEB28924, sample SAMN03173240) | marine metagenome | biome: Marine; feature: Water; material: Subsurface seawater | place: North... | reverse complement strand
CGGGCCAAGACATTGTGACGGCAGGAGTGGGTGGGGCGCTGTTTTCGGGATTGATTACGGCAAGTGCGATGACGGGGAAGGATTATATGAAGAAGATTTAGTAGAAGGTGAAGGGCTAAGCCAGCGTCAAAATTATCATATGGATCCCTCCCAGCGCATTTATTTTTTTGGAAAACATAGACTTTAGCAAATTTTATTTGTGTTTTTAAAATTTTTCTTGTCAATGCCAGTATTATGTAGACCATCAAAAATTTATTTGTTCATGCTGTTTAGAAAGACTAATTCAGTTCCTTTTTGATAAGGAATATGAGTGAGGGGTTAAACAGGTTAGAAATGTCTGCAGACATTAATTGCTGACAAGGGGATAGGCATCATATCAGTTGAGATACATAGGTTCCGCATATTGTGATCATAAAATTATCAATTAGGCGATCAAACGCTTGGTTTTATCTTACTGGTATTATTCACATTTTTGGTAAATGGATGTCCCTTGTGTGTGCAAAGGTATAGACTAGAGGCTATTAAAATAGCGTAGTAGTTACAAAAATGATTCAGTTGATCTTTTTCAATGATATTAGACAGTAAGATGGATCATAGGTGATTAATTGGTAATAAGGTTTCTTATTTTGAAAGCTCTTGAACCTTAACAAGTAATTTTTTAATTTTAGGTTAAAAGAAATAAAATTAAAGAAGGACAATTGAACGGTGATATTTTTTTGTTTTCAAAATTTCTAGTACTTTTGTTACTTAATAAAACGCTACTTGTTAGAAACTTTAATTACATCCAAAACCCGTTTGCGGTTACTAATCAGATTTTTTGTTGCGGCTGCTAATAAAGGTTATTTGAATGGCTTGGCTCAAGAATTTGGAGAATCTACCAATGCCATCCGAAAAGAGCTCAATCACCTAGCCGAGGCGGGTTATCTGAGTAAAAGTAAAGAAAACAATAAAATTCAATATTTAGCCAATACGTCTCATCCCCTCTTCTCAAGCCTACAAAAAATTGTTTGGCAGCATCTAGGACTTGAATTGATAGCCGAAAAGGTAATCGAACGAATGGGTAGGGTGGATGTCATTTCTTTGGTTGGAGATTACGCAAAAGGGATTGATAGTGGGACTATTGAAATAAGGGTCACCGGAAATCAACTGAATGAGGATTATTTTCTTAGACTCAGTAAGAAAATTAGTAAGCAATTGGAGCGAAATGTCAAAATTGAAGGCCATGGGGAGGAGGACAATCAAGGGATTATTTTATATTTAAATGAAACAAACGCATTGGTTAGATGAATTGGTTTGTGCTTTATACCAACTCCCGCGCTGAACTGAAAGTCGCCCAACGTCTTGAGCAATTAGGTGTAGAGGCGTATTGCCCTGTCAGAATGGAGGTGCGTGAGCGTAGCGACCGTAAAAAAAGGATAGCGGTGCCATTATTACCGTCTATGGTATTGGTAAAAATTGAGGAGAAAAACAGAAATAGGGTTTTTGAAGTCCAAGGAGTGGTTCGCTACTTATATTGGCTATCGAAGCCGGCTTTTGTGACAGAAGACGAGGTTTCGACTTTGAGGCAAATAACTTTAGGTCGTGATTTTATTAAACACACGGTTGAAAAACTAGTATTGGGGACAGAAATTAACCTCCCCACATTTTCCCAAAAAGGAGTTATTGTTAAAGTTTCGGAGAAATATCAATGGATAACTTTGAAGGGCTTAAATTGCACGATTAAATTAACCACTGCTTAGGCAAGGTTAATTTTATTTTATTTAATCCAGCCTCTCCTAATATGGAACGGAGGAGGGCGAAGCCGTGCAAAAAGTTACATGGTTGTATCTAGAAAATTCATTTTTTCTCATTGACAAGACATAAAACAAGCGATAAAATAATTTGTATTAATTTTGAGCCCATTTTATTGAATATAATAATTTTTTAACCGAGCACTAATACATGAAAAAAGAGCACGAACACAGCATAAAAATTGCCATAATTGGTCTAGGTTATGTTGGCTTACCACTTGCAATTGAATTTGGGAAAAAGTATCAAGTTTTGGGTTTTGATATAAATGAAAAGCGGATATTAGAATTGAGAAATGGTATTGATCAGACTAAGGAAGCAGATATAGATAGTCTGAAAGCTGTCATTTCCTCCAGTTCAAAAAACGGTCTCTCATTTTCCTCAGACCCAGAAGATTTGTTATCATATACTATTTATATAGTGACAGTTCCAACTCCGCTCACCAAATTCAATACGCCAGATCTTTCTCCTCTTTTGAAAGCATCTAAAATGATCGGTAAATACTTGAGGGGAAATGATATTGTCATCTATGAGTCTACTGTTTATCCTGGATGTACAGAGGAGGACTGTGTGCCGATACTTGAACAATATTCTGGCCTTATTTTTAACGAAGACTTTTATTGTGGGTATTCACCGGAAAGAATTAATCCAGGAGATAAGGTGAATACTTTAACTAAAATTAAAAAGGTAACCTCAGGATCAACACCAGAAATTGCAGATAAGGTAGATCAATTATATTCTTCTATCATAACTGCGGGGACTCATAAAGCGACAAGTATCAAGGTGGCTGAAGCATCCAAAGCAATAGAGAATGCGCAACGAGATGTAAATATTTCTTTTATTAATGAATTGGCCTTGATTTTTGATAGAATTGGGATAGACACGAGTGATGTAATTGAGGCTGCCGCAACAAAGTGGAATTTTTTGAAATACAAGCCAGGGCTGGTAGGAGGACATTGTATCGGGGTTGATCCTTATTATTTGGCACACAAGGCAGAGTCATTAGGATATCACCCTCAAGTAATTCTTTCTGGGCGAAGAGTCAATGATAATATGGGTAAATTTATTGCCAATAAGGTCATAAAATTGATGATTAAAAACGGCCAGAAAGTGGCAGGCTCAAGAGCACTAATTTTGGGAATTACCTTCAAAGAAAATTGTCCTGACATTCGTAATTCAAGGGTGATAGACATTTACACAGAATTAAAAGACTTTTCTTTAGAGGTGGATATTTTTGATCCGCACGCTGATGATCAGGAAGTTTATAGAGAGTATGGTATAGAGCTACAAGAGGAAATTTCGGGAACATACGATAGCATCATTCTCGCAGTTAGTCATGAAGAGTTTCGCGAATTTAATTTTAAGGATCTAAGAAAATCAGAGAGTTCTGTAATTTTTGATATAAAATCCTTTTTAGATCGAAGTTTAATAGATGGGCGTTTATAAAACTTTAGTTTTTAAAAACTCACAAAAACGTGAATGTTTTCTAGTTCGCAAGGATTAAATTAATTGAATAAGAAGATTGGATTATTATTAAGTTTATGGAAATTCAAATGGTCGACCTCAATGGTCAGTATTTAAAAATTAAAAAAGAGGTAGATAAAGCGATTCAAAATGTAATCGATACTTCTTCATTTATTAATGGAAGTCAGGTAAATAACTTTTCAATTAATCTCGGAAAATATCTCAAATCGGAATTTGTAGTAACTTGTGGTAACGGGACAGATGCCCTTCAAATTGCATTAATGTCTCTGGGATTACAACAGGATGACGAGGTAATTGTTCCTTCATTCGGTTATGTAGCCGCAGTAGAAGTAATCGTACTTCTTAGGTTAAAACCCGTGATGGTTGAAGTCGATCCTGATACATTTATGGTTACCGCAAAGACTTTTAAAAAGGCAATTACGGGGAAAACTAAGGTAATTATACCTATTCATTTATTTGGGCAATGTGCAGATATGGAGGAGATCATGAAAATAGCCCAAGATCATGAGATTTTTGTTGTTGAGGATACAGCTCAGGCAATTGGTGCTGATTATACTTTTTCTGATGGAACAGTTAAAAAAGCTGGGACTATTGGCAACATTGGATGTACTTCTTTTTTCCCATCAAAGAACTTAGGTTGTTTTGGTGATGGCGGAGCTATTTATACCGACGATGAGGTATTAGCAATGAGATGTAAAATGATTGCTAATCATGGACAAAGCACAAAGTATTATCATACAGCAGTGGGATTAAATTCCAGGCTTGATTCAATTCAGGCCGGTATATTGGGAGTTAAATTAGAATATATCGATATTTATAAAGTCGCTAGACAATACGTTGCTTCGGCTTATGATAATGCTTTTGGGAATCTTGATTGGATTACGATTCCCAAACGAGAAATAAAGTCAACACATGTATTTCATCAATACACATTGAAATTAAACAAAAAGGTAAGCAGAGATCATTTCAGAGAGTATTTGAACATGCGTGGGATTCCTTCCATGATTTATTATCCAATGCCGATGCATTTGCAAGATGCTTACAGTAATCAAGGATATCAGGTAGGTGACTTTCCTATTTCCGAAGAGTTAGCCAAAAGAGTTATCTCACTACCTATACACACTGAAATGGATAAAAACCAATTGGATTTTATTACCTCTACTGTTAAATCTTATGAATAATGGAAAATAAAGAAAATTATTTTGCCCATTCTTCATCAATTGTGGATAAAGGTTGTAGTATTGGGAAAAGAACTAAAATATGGCATTTTTCGCATATAATGAGCGGATGCACGATAGGGAAGGCCTGTAATATTGGTCAAAATGTAGTCGTTTCACCAGGGGTTATTTTAGGAAATAATGTTAAGGTTCAAAACAACGTGTCTATTTATGAAGGTGTTGTTTGTGATGACGATGTTTTCCTTGGACCTTCGATGGTTTTTACTAATGTAATCAATCCTAGGAGTGCTGTAAATAGGAGAGGTCAATATGCCAAAACTTATGTAGGAAAGGGGGCAACGATCGGAGCTAACGCAACCATTGTTTGTGGGAATGATATAGGAAAATTTTCACTAATAGGGGCGGGTACGGTAGTTACTAAATTGGTTAAACCATATTCCTTAATCGTGGGAAATCCTGGAAGACAAATCGGATGGATAAGTGAATTTGGACATAGATTAATTTTTGATGATGAGCAATTGGCTACCTGTTCAGAGTCTAAGCAGTTGTATAAAATGATAGGCGATAAAATTGAAAGAGTGAAATGAAAAAATTCGGATTAATTGGAGCAGCAGGATTTATTGCTTCTCGGCACCTAAAAGCAATAAAGGAAACAGGTAATGATCTAATATGCGCATTAGATCCTTTTGATAGTGTTGGATTAATGGATTCATTTTTCCCAAGAGCAGATTTTTTCACAGAATATGAGCGGTATGATCGACATGTAGAAAAACTTGATGTGGAGAGAGGGATTCGCTTGGATTATACAAGTATCTGCACGCCCAATTATCTCCATGACGCTCACATCAGAAACGCCCTCAGAATAGGCTCAGATGCGATTTGTGAAAAACCGCTAGTGTTAAATCCTTGGAATATTGACGCATTGTCACACATTGAAGAAAAAACGGGACAAAGGATTTGGAACATTTTACAATTACGTGTTCACTCGAGTATTATCGAATTAAAAAATAAAATCGACAGTGCAAAAGAGGATAAGATTTACGACATTGATTTGACATATTTAACTTCTCGTGGTAATTGGTATTATAGTTCATGGAAGGGTGATAATGAGAAGTCGGGAGGAATTGCAACCAATATTGGAGTTCATTTCTTTGATATGTTGACCTGGATTTTTGGTGAAGCAGAATCAAATATCGTTAATGTGCATACGCACGATAGGGCCAGTGGATTGTTACGTCTTAAAAAAGCAAATGTCAGATGGTTTTTGTCCATTAATGATGAGTTATTACCAGAAGAGGCAGTGACAAAGGGTCTTCGAACGTTTCGCTCAATTGTCGTTGAAGGAGAGGAACTTGAGTTCAGCGAAGGGTTTACCGATTTGCATACGACATCGTATCGTGAAATTTTAAGGGGAAATGGGTATGGGATTGAAGCTACAAGGCAAGCAATTGAATTGGTATACAACATAAGACATGCTAAGCCGATTGGCTTGGTTGGAGAATATCATCCATTGGCAAAAAGAGCGTCGGCAAAACACCCCTTTTTCAGGAATTAATGAAATTTGGATAAAACATTTTCAAAACTTAGAAATAAAAAAGTATTATCAGCTTGAACTAGCAGAGAGATATTAAAAGAATTTATTTTATAAACATTAAGAACCATGCTCAGAAAAATAATTTCATTAATTCTAATCACTATTTGCATATCGGTTAATGGTCAAAATCTAAAAAATGGAATTGTCTCAGAAGGCCAATTAAATGAATTTTGGTCAAGAGCCAAAGGATTGGGCTATGACCTGCCAAAGGTCTTAGAGATGCTTCAGGAAGGAGGATTTACTTATTCTGAAGCACTTTCACTTGTTGAAAGAATTAAGAACAAGGAGAATAGCACAAGTGGTGATCCTTTGTCAATCATTGAAAATGATAGTGACAATTCTATGACAGCCTATGAAAAAAGTATCTTTGGCCTGAAGTTATTTAATAATACCAAATTTGATTTCAGCGATCATAACGCCCTTCCTACGCCGAAAAATTACCAATTAGGGGTTGGGGATAAATTGCGGGTTGTTCTCTATGGTGAAACAGATTATACCTATGAGTTAACTATTGACAAAGAGGGAAGGGTAGCGATCCCTTATTTAGGACCAATTACTCTTTCAGGTCTTAATATCGATGCAGCAAAATCTTTGCTAAAACAGAAATTATCGCAACTTCATTCAGGACTGAAAAGTGATCCGCAGACTAGTTTTATTGATATGACCTTGACGGATGCCAAGTCGGTAGTTGTTAATATTCTGGGAGAGGTTAAGAAAGCAGGCGTTTATGCGATTCCCTCCACAGCCTCGGTTTTTAATGCACTGTTCATGGCGGGTGGGCCGACAATAACCGGAACATTGAGAAAAATAAAAATCTATAGAGCAAGCAAATTATTAAAAGAGGTAGACCTATATGATTTTATATTGAAGGGCAATGATAATAGTTTTATCTCCCTAACGGATCAAGATGTCATAATTGTTGAAACTTATCGAAGGCGGATTGAGATACGTGGAGAAGTTAAAAGACCAGGCCTATATGAAATAAATGAAACCGACAACATTCTTGATTTAATCAATTTTGCTGGGGGGCTCAGACCGACGGCTGAAAAAAATAAATTAGTTGTACAACGAGAAGATGGAAACGAGCAATTCACTAAGCCGATTTCTATAGAATTTGATATTAATGAAATATTTGATGGGGATATTTTAATTGTCCCAAAAGCAGACAATTTTTCTATGAATCAAAGTATTGAAATTTCTGGGGCGGTCAATAAGCCGGGGTTTTATGAATGGGTTCCAAACTTGAATTTGGCACAATTAATTGATAGAGCCGGAGGTATGCGCGCCGATGCTGCTTCTAGTGCATCTCTATTTACGATAGCAAATGGCCTAACGCCAACATTATATACTGTTTTTGAAAATTTCGAGGATATCTTGATAAATAAAATGGCGCTCGTTCACATTCCTAGCTATCTGGATATGGAAAGTCAATTAACGATTGAAATAGAAGGATCTGTGAACAAGCCTGGAGTTTTCCCATTTTATAAAGGGATGAAATTGCTTGATATTATGGTTTTAGCTGATGGATTGCAGGACAGGACCATTAATGGGAGAATAGAGATAGGCAGATATAACTATGATTTAAACAAAGTAGAGTTCTCTAGTTTTGCAATACCAAAGAGCATAAATGAATTTGCTGATGTTGTTTTAAGTCCTAGAGATCATATCATTGTAAGGCCCAACTTCAATTTACAAGTAAGTAGGATTACCGTACGAGGAGATGTTGGATACCCGGGAGAGTATCAGATTGATCCCTTAAGTTCAAGACTTAGTGAGGTAACTGATCGCTTTGGTGGCTTCACACCCACCTCCAATCTCGACGGCGTCATCTTAATGCGCCGAGTTCAAGATCAAAATCAAAAAAATGAGGAACAGATCGGCTACGATAAACTTAAATCATTGTCTGAGTTTATTAAAGATCCTGCTTATGCAAAGTCATTACCAAATGTGATAATAGAAAAGATAAATAAAGACTTCTTCGCATTAGAAAATTCACGCTTATACGAAGAATCAATTGATCAGGATGAAAAAAGGGCAAATGAACAAATCAATTTGGTGCCTGCAGATTCGCTAGATTACAAACTATTTAAAAAAGTTAGGGTGGGGGATAAAACATACAGCTATATAGAAATGAGAATCTCTATGCGAGAAATTATTAAGAATTCATCATCTTATTATAATATTGCTCTCGTAGATGGAGATATATTGTATGTCCCTTCAGTTTATTCAATGGTAGAGATAGATGGTGCAGTTTTTAACCCGACACAAGTGTTGTTTAAAGCCGGTCGAAAATTTAAAGAGTATATCGCTCAATCGGGTGGCGCCCTAAATAGATCAAACTTGAAAAAATCTTATGTTCAATATTCAAATGGTAATGTGAAAAAAACGAAATCGTTTTTATATATGAACTTTTATCCAAAAGAGATTAAGCCAGATTCACGAATTTTTGTTCCGAGCATTGAGAAGACGAGTATTGCAGGAGACTTGCAGCGTGTGGTTGCATTTCTAACAACTACACTAACCACCTATGTGGTGATAACTTCGCTAGTGACTAATTGAGTGGCAGATCTTTTAATATTAGCTAATTGTAAATGGATATGGGTCTATTATTTAAAATCCTTAAGGTGAGGGCATTAGAAATGCCTTTTTTATTGATTTTGCAGCGTGATCTAGGAAACAGACTCAATGGTTGCTAGACCGATATATTGTGTCGTCGAGAAGAAACCTTAGTTATCTTTGTTTGTTTAAACATATTTAAATGTTAAAAAAGCTCTTTACTTTAAATACAGAATCTGAAAATTATCTTTTTTTGAGGCGTATTTTTGAAACAGAAAGCATTTCTGTTTTTGAAATCATCAAGTATTTCATTGGATTTTCAAAGATAATTTTGTTTTCGTCAATGATTTGTGGTGTTTTAGCCATATTAACGAGTATCAGCTCCTCAGAGGAATATGTGGCGACTTCAAAAATTATTGAGGATATTGGAGTGCCACCAAAGGCAGATTTAAGTGCCTTATCCGATTTATTAGATATCCCAGCGGCTGCTAATTCTTTAGAGATGGGTATGGAGTCTTTTGAGGGTATTACAGGGAGTAATTCATTTATGCTGGGTTTACTCAGTCATAAGGTTTATTCGGAACGTTTTGCTGACTACGTTTCAATGGAGGATTACCTGCTTAAAACGGCATCTACCAGTAAATTGGTGATGTTTAAGGACAAAATTTTGTCAATTCCTACGCAAATTTTGGTTTGGCTGACGCCCGAACCCAATACTGATGATAATATTACCTCAGTGCAAGTAGATACGATACCTCAATTATCGGCCTATGACCGATCCATGATAGCCACGCTGCAATCAAAAATAGAGATCAAGGGTAATAACCCGCTACTTATCCAAACCACATTTCCTGATGCTGCATTTACGGCAAGATTCAATAAAATATTATTAAAGCAGTTAGAGAAAGAGGTGAATCGGCTAAAGAACGGAAAAAACATTAGAGACTTAGAGTTGCTCGAGGAGAAACTGCATAATGCTCAAACGAAATATCTTGAGAGTCAAGAGAAGTTGGCCAATTTCAAGGATAAGAATAGGGGGTTGATCAGCGCCCAAGCGTCGATTGAGTATGAGCAGCTCACAGCTGAGTATAATTTATATTTTGGTATTTATTCGACGTATGCAATCGAGGTAGCTAATAGGCAGATCGAGCTGGCTGTAAATAAGCCCTTTTATAATTTGTATGAACCAGCGTATTTACCTGAATTCCCTGAGGGAGGGATATTTAGTTTGATGAGCATTGTTAAAGCCCTAATCATAGGTGCAGTTCTGGGTGTTGTTTATTCCTTGGGATATACGTTTTTGGTGATTTTTAATATGTTTAAACAGAAGTTGGTTGAAATAGAAATTTAGTGTGACGTTGAGTTGATTCGAATTAATGGGTCATTTAAAATAAGTGGAATTAAGTAACAGTAGTGTAGGTATTTTCATATAGCTATATATAGTTCCTTATCAGTAAAACCAGTCATTTTCTGAGGCAAGAGTTAATGAGAAAACTTGACTTGAAGGCCATTGATGCTTTTTAGTCAATGAAATCGTTTTCATAAATACTTGATCTTATTAGATTGGAAGAAATAGAAATAAAGAAATAGGATAAAATAAAAATTGATATAAAAAATGGAATTAAAAAGTTCAAAAATTTTAGTTATCGGTGGGGCAGGCGTTATTGGTAGTTTTGTTGTCACAGAGCTTCTCAAAGAAGAGATAGCGGAATTCGTTGTCTATGATAATTTTGGATTTTCCTACAAAATAGGAACTCAAAGAAGTCTTACAGAAACTTATTGAATGGCGAGTTTGGACAGGCATAGATTAAAAAAAGTAAACTTTTGATATGAGCGAACAAGTGTGGGATGTCGTTATTAATGGGAATGACAAGGGAGGTCGTGCGAACTTCAAAAAAGTCTGGCAATATAGAGATCGAGGCTTAATGAAATGCCTTTGTAAACTTTCCTCCTGAGAATTAAGAATAGGGTTAACAACAAAGTATAATTAGTTTGAACAACATGGACTCAAGTGAAGAAGTTAAATGGGATATAGTCATTGGATCGAAAAAGAGATGGTTCGAAATTGATTTTGTTGAAATTTGGAAGTATCGGGATTTATTATGGCTGTTAGTAAGGCGTGATTTCGTCTCCTTCTATAAACAGACAGTGTTAGGCCCTATATGGTTTTTGGCACAGCCTACCTTTACAATGATTGTTTACGTTTTTATCTTTGGAAATCTTGCAAATATTTCAACAGAGGAGATACCAAGACCTTTGTTTTATATGTCTGGTATTACGGCATGGGCTTTTTTTTCAGATAATCTGAGAAGGACATCAACGGTTTTATTTGATACTAAGGAAATATTTGGTAAAGTTTTTTTTCCGAGAATTATAGTTCCATTAAGTATTGTAATATCATCTTTGATTAAATTTGTCTTTCAGTTTTTGTTTTTAATTGGTTTAATGATATTTTTTTATTTTACTGGAGCCAATTTTGAAGTGACTAATTATGTTTTCCTATTTCCAGTTTTGATAATCATTCTGGGGCTTCAGGGATTGGGCTTTGGGTTGCTAGTTTCATCCTTAACAATTAAATATCGTGATTTAGCACTATTCATAAGCTTTAGTCTTCAGTTGCTGACTTATGCCACAACCGTTGTTTATCCACTTAGTAGTCTTTCTGGAACGACTAAGCTTCTTGTTAGTTTAAATCCTATTACATATGTGCTCGAAGGGATTCGGCTAGGCTTATTTGGCTCGGGTACTTTTGATATGATGGGATTATTATATGTTGTGGTCTTTACACTGATTGTATTGTCATTAGGGGTGATTGTGTTTGGTAAAGCGGAAAAGGATTTCATTGATAGTATATAATGTCTAAAGCTATAGAAGTACATAATTTATCCAAAGCCTATAGACTTGGCCAAGTAAATACGGGTACATTGTCTCAAGACTTAAACCGTTGGTGGGCTTTGACGAGGGGTAAAGAAGATCCCTTTTTGAAAATTGGAGAGGTTAACGATCGAGTTAATACTGGTTCTAGTAATATAGTATGGAGCTTAAAGGATATTAATTTTGAGATTGAACAAGGTGGAACGACAGGCTTTATAGGTAAAAATGGGGCAGGTAAGAGTACTCTTTTAAAAGTTTTAAGTAGAATAACTTCGCCTTCATCAGGTCATATAAAGATAAATGGACGTGTTGCAAGTTTGCTAGAAGTAGGAACTGGCTTTCATCCAGAATTAACGGGTAGAGAGAATGTGTTTTTAAATGGTGCAATTTTAGGGATGAGAAAGTCAGAAATTTCACGAAAATTTGATGAAATAGTAGACTTTTCAGGAGTTGAGAGATATATAGATACACCTGTAAAAAGATATTCGAGTGGAATGTATGTTAGATTGGCCTTTGCCGTAGCCGCGCATTTAGAATCAGAAATTCTTATTGTGGATGAAGTATTAGCTGTAGGTGATGCGGAATTTCAAAAGAAATGTTTAGGCAAAATGGATGATATCAGTAAGGGAGAAGGAAGAACCATTCTTTTCGTTAGTCATAATATGACTGCCGTAAATACACTTTGTGAGAATGCAATTTTTCTGGACAAAGGGCATATTTCCAAAACAGGTAAATCAATGGATGTTATTAATCATTATCTAGAGTCAACGTCTGAAATAAAAACCAATCGATACTGGAATGAAAATGATGCGCCTGGGAATGAAAATATGCGACTCATATCCGCAGAGCTATTGGGTATTGACCTTAAGACTGCTAAATCTTTGGAGTTTAATCAAGGTGGGTATATTCGAATGAGGTATGAGGTGAAAAACTCTTCTTTGAGTCCAGTTCCTAATATCCATATTCTTGATGTTAGCGGAAATTATGTAATGGTTTCTGGCGAAAAAGACAATTTTAAACTTGGTGCAGGGCTTTATGAATCACTCATGCATATCCCGGGTAAATTTTTGAATAACGGTCAATATAATATTGCTATTGCAATTACCACGTTTAATCCAGTTGTGGTTCATCTTTATGTGAAGGATGGCCTTACCTTCAATGTCACGGAGAATAACTTGAATAGAGGTCATGATTGGCAGGGAGACATTCCTGGCGTTGTTCGACCGGATCTCGATTGGAAAACAATTAAAATAAAGCAATGAAAACGGTGATATTTGCTGGTGGTTTAGGTACCAGATTGATGGAGGAAACAGGTGATCGTCCCAAGCCTATGGTAGAAATTGGTGGCAAGCCAATACTGTGGCATTTAATGAAACTCTATGAACACTGGGGTTATAATGACTTTATCGTTTGTTTGGGGTATAAAGGGAATCAGATCAAGGAGTATTTTTTAAACTATTATATCAATAATTCTGATATTTCGGTTGAGCTTAAAAATAACAGGGTACAAGTTCACTATAGTGATACTGAATCGTTCAATGTAACCCTTGTGGATACTGGGTTAAATACTAAAACTGCAGGGAGGTTGAAGCGAATAAAAAAATACCTTAATGATGAATCCTTCTTTCTTACCTATGGGGATGGGTTGTCGGATGTTAATATTCCTGAACTTGTTTCTTTCCACAAAAGCCATGGAAGGACAGTTACTATGACAGCAATTCAACCTGAGGCTCGATTTGGAGGCTTGGCTATTGAAGATAATCTAATTAAAGTTTTCAAGGAGAAGCCCAAGGGGGATGGTCAATGGATCAATGGGGGATTCTTTGTAGTAAACTCAGATGTATTCGATTACTTAGAAGGTGATATGGATGATGTAATGTGGGAAGATGAACCACTTGAGGAACTCTCGAAAAAGCAGCAGTTAATGGCCTTTAAACATCATGGATTTTGGAAGTGTATGGATGCATTGAGGGACAAATTGGAATTAGAGAAGCTTTGGAATTCACAAACTCCACCATGGAAACTCTGGAGTTAAACTCACTTAACCATTTTTATAAAGGGAAACGAGTTCTCGTTACCGGAATCACTGGATTTAAAGGTTCATGGCTTGCTGAAATTCTAGATTTTCTTGGAGCCGATGTCTATGGTTACGCCTTAGCGCCTAAACACGATACTGATCATTTCAACTACTTATCGTTTCAAGATAGTACCAAGTATGGAGACATTAGAGATGAGCAAGTTCTTAGAGACTGGGTGTTTGAAGTGAAACCAGAAATTGTCTTCCATTTGGCGGCTCAACCCTTGGTGAGAGAGTCTTATAGAAACCCAGTCTATACTTACCATACAAATGTTCTTGGAACACTTAATCTGTATGAAGTATGTCGAAGTGTGGGGTCAGTGACTTGCTTAATAAGTATAACCACAGATAAGGTTTATCAGAATAATGAGTGGAACTGGCCTTATCGAGAAAATGATACACTTGGAGGATATGACCCTTACAGTAGTTCCAAAGCATGTGTAGAAATAATGACGTCATCCTATAAGAATTCGTTCAATGACAATCTTTTTAAACTAGCAACAGTAAGAGCAGGCAATGTCATTGGTGGTGGTGATTGGTCAGAAGACAGGATTGTTCCGGATATTATCAGGTCAGTCACTAAACGAGAGTCTGTGATTATTAGAAGACCATCGGCAGTAAGACCTTTTCAGCACGTATTAGAACCTTTAAGAGGATATCTATTATTGGCTAAAAGCATTCTGGAGGATGACTTATCTATTGATTCGTTAAATTTTGGGCCGAGCCAAGAATCAACAACACAAGTAATAGACCTTGTTAATGCTATTAATTCAAAATGGCCAGAGTTTGAGTTTTTAGTAGATGAAGATAGCTCCATCGTACACGAAGCAGGGTTACTAAAGCTTGATATCTCTCAAGCGCAGAATAAACTTGGCTGGGCACCCTTATTGAATTTTGATCAAACCATAAGCCTTACAGTCGATTGGTACAAGACATTTGTCAATAAAGGAGAAGTTATTACCCGGTCTCAAATTCAGGATTTTTTCGGGCCTTTAAATAAGAGTAATTAATTATTTAAATGGATATTAAAAGCACCGACATAGAAGGCCTGTATGTGGTAACCTACAAGGTGAATAGGGATGCACGAGGTATTTTCAGTAGGTTGTTTTGTGAAAATGAATTTGAAACCCTTCTTAAAGAGAAGAGTTTTGTGCAGACTAATTACTCTCTTACAAAAGAGGTAGGCACGGTGAGAGGGATGCATTTTCAATACCCCCCTTTTGCAGAAACTAAATTGGTTACCTGCTTATCGGGTGCTGTTTGTGATGTAGTTGTTGATCTGAGGAAAGATTCGCCTACTTTTTTAGAATGGAGGGCTTTCGAGCTTTCCCCTGAATTAGGCATAGCTCTATTTATACCAGAGGGTTTTGCTCATGGCTTTCAAGTCATCAAAAAAGAGGCTATTCTTCTTTATCAACATACTGAATTTTATGAACCAGGCCATGAGGGGGGGATTAGTTGCTTTGATTCAACCTTAAACATTGAATGGCCGCTCCTACCAATAAATCTATCTGATCGTGACCAAAATCATCCTGAGATTAGCGGTGATTTTGGAATTAAATTTTAGAAATGAACTGTAGACATTGTAATAAACATCTTGAACACGTATTTGTTGATTTAGGCTATGCCCCTCATTCAAATGCATATCGAAGTGAGTTGAAGTCTGTTGAGAAGACTTTTCCTTTAAAAGTTCTAGTCTGCGATAATTGCTGGTTGGTACAAACGGAGGACGCTTCTTCTTCAGAGGATCACTTTCATGCTGACTATGCTTACTTTTCTTCAATATCTTCAACTTGGTTAAACCATTCAAAAAAATATTCAGAAGATATCGTAAAGAGGCTGAGTTTAGATGACAAAAGCTTTGTAGTAGAGATTGCATCAAATGACGGGTACTTGTTGAAAAACTTTGTAGAAATGAACATTCCCTGTTTAGGAGTTGAACCTACAGAAAGTACTGCTGAATATGCGATTAGCATTGGTGTTCCAACCTTAAAAGAGTTTTTTGGTGAAGAATCAGCTAAATCCATGGTTATATCGCATGGTAAGGCAGATCTGATAGCCGGTAACAATGTTTATGCTCATGTTCCTGATATCAATGATTTCACTAAGGGAATTCAAACTTTATTGAAGCCAGAGGGTACTGTAACCTTAGAGTTTCCTCATCTACTGCAGCTAGTTAAAAACCACCAGTTCGATACCATTTATCATGAACATTACTCATATCTTAGTTTGACTGCAGTCCGGTCAATTTTTAGATTGGCGGGGCTTGACATCTATGACGTTGAAGAAATAACCACACACGGAGGTAGCTTAAGGGTATATGGAGCTCACAAAGAATTTGCTGAACAGAGTATAACTGATAGGGTGACGAGAGTTTTGAGCGATGAAGTGAATGCTGGGTTGAACGACCTGAAAGTATATACTGGTTTTCAGGATATGGTTGAAAATATTAAAATTAAGCTTATTGAGTTTTTAACCCAATGTAAAAGGTCTGGAAAGAAAGTTGGATGCTATGGTGCCGCTGCAAAGGGCAATACATTGCTGAATTTTACTGGCATTAAGAAAGACTTAATAGATAAAGTATATGATGCAGCACCGAGTAAGGTTGGGAAATTCCTTCCCGGTAGCCATATAGAAGTTGCAGCACCTCAACAAATAGAGAAGGACAAGCCAGACTACTTGATCATTCTTCCTTGGAACATTAAGGAAGAAGTGATTAAACAAAATGATTTTATCTATGATTGGGGTGGTAAATTTGTAGTGTTTATTCCTACTTATGAAGTTTTAGAAAAATGAAAATTCCAATTAATAAGCCCTCTATAACAGATTTAGAGAAGGAATATGTTAATGACGCAATAGCTGAGGGTTGGGGCCCTAAATGCTATGAATATTTGTTTGCTTTTGAAGCAGAATTCAGCAAACACCTAGGTTCAAGGTTTTCACATTGTACTTCGTCATGTACAGGGGCCATTCACCTTGCCCTTTTGGCACTTGGGTTAAAGGCTGGTGATGAGGTCATTGTCCCTGATATCACTTGGATTGCCTCAATAGAGCCAATATTATATATAGGAGCTAAACCTGTTTTTGTTGATATAAGCGAAGACAATTGGTGTATTAATCCAGAATCAGTAAAGCAGGCAATTACAAAAAAAACTAAAGGAATCATAGCTGTTCATCTCTATGGTAACATGCCCGATATGAATTCACTAGTTACTTTGGCAAGGGATAATGGACTTTTTCTTTTGGAAGATGCAGCCGAGGCTATAGGATCACAGTTTGACGGCAAGAAGGCAGGCTCAATTGGTGATATTGGTGTGTTTTCATTTCATGGAACTAAGACTATATCATCGGGAGAAGGCGGCATGATATGTACTGATTCTGAAGAACTCAATGACAGAGTTAGAGTTTTGAATGATCACGGGCGAAACTCTAAAGACCCAGACCATAAAATGTTTTGGATGCGTAACTACGGCTATAAATATAAAATGTCTAATTTGCAAGCTGCCATGGGTTATGCTCAAATAAGAAGAGTTGAAAGCCTAATTGAAAGGAAGAGAGAGATATTTAATCAATATAAATTAGTCCTAAAGCCTATTGAGTCTCTTATAAAAATGAATCCTGAAACCAGCTTGACTAAAAATGGGTATTGGCTACCGACCGTAGTGGTTGACAAATTAATTTCTTTCGATAGACAGGCTTATTTTAACTTTATGAGTGACAATGATATTGATTCTCGTCCATTTTTCTACCCGTTGTCAACCTTACCAATGTTCTCAACTAAAAAGTCGAATGTTGTTGCTTATTCCATATATAATAGAGCGGTTAACTTACCAAGCTTTCATGATATGACAAATGAACAAGTTCAATACGTTGGTGAAAAATTCATAGATTTTTTTAATAAAAATGATTTATAATTTTAAAGTAGTGATTTTTGCTGATGGTGATGTAGGGGAAAGTACCGTACGCTATGTCCATTCTGAATTCCCAGAAGATTTAGCAGCGATAGTAGTCAGTGGAGTTGAGAGTAAAATTTTTTATCAAAATGAATTTGGGTTTGGAGAGGATAAAGTATTGATTCACAATCAAAAAGAACCAGATAAAATCTACACTAAACTTTCAATTTTCAATCATCAATTGAATATATTAGCATGGTGGCCTTATATTATTAGAGAGCCAATTATCAGCTCCTCCAAATTTGGAACTATCAATTTCCACCCTAGTCTTCTTCCGTACAACCGTGGTAAAAATTATAATTTTTGGAATTTAGTTGAAGATGTTCCTTTCGGGGTTTCAATACACTTTGTAGAGGAGAGAATTGACACAGGTGATATTCTTTTCCAAAAAGAGATAGAAAAGAACTGGGAAGACACAGGTGGAACTCTATATTTTAAGGCGAAAAAGGAAGTGGTTTCTTTGTTTGTTGAAAATTATTTAGTCATCAGAAAAGGTGAATTATTGCGAAGAAGGCAGGATTTAGGTAAGGGGAGTTTCCATTATGCAAGGGAGCTAGAATCGGCTTCTGAAATATCGCTTGACAGATTCTATTCGGGTCGCGAATTACTTAATTTATTGAGAGCCCGAACATTTCCGCCACACCCAGGGTGTCATTTTTCTGATGGGGAAGAGAAATATGAAGTTAATATTAAAATAAAAAAAATAAAATGAATAATAAGGATTTTGAACAACGAAATGAAACTGTGATTTCAGAAATGGGTAAAGATGTTGAACTTGAGGAGGTTACTAGAGATTGGTTCAACAAGGCTTCTAAACGAGAGTATTCATATCACTTTACTTGGATGGGTATTCCTATTATTCAGTTTCCTCAGGATATTGTAGCCTTACAGGAAATCATTTTTAGGATAAAACCAGACTTAATAATTGAAACCGGAATAGCAAGAGGAGGGTCCATCATATTTAGCGCCTCTATGCTGGAGTTGATTGGGGGAGATGGTGATGTTCTAGGTATCGATATAGATATTCGTGAACATAACCGTAAAGAGATTGAGAATCACCCAATGATGAAGAGGATTACCATGATAGAGGGCTCTTCTACGGACGAATCTGTAATAAATCAGGTTAGAAAATTTGCTAAGAACAAAAAAAGAGTTTTAGTAATTCTAGACTCTAATCACACCCATGATCATGTAATAAAAGAATTAAGAGCATATGCTCCTTTAACAAGTCGAGGCAGCTATTGTATCGTTTTTGATACTGTGGTGGAAGATATGCCTATAGATTGGAATTGGGGAGAACGATCTTGGGGTGTCGGAGATAATCCAAAAACGGCTGTTTTTCAATATCTTAATGAGATTACGGAGAAAGATATTAAAGGTTCTGATGGAGCTTCTTTAGAGCTAGAAATTGACAAATCCATTGATAATAAATTATTGATATCTGTAGCTCCAGATGGCTATCTCAAAAGGGCTTAATTTAAGAATGAAATTCTCTATTATCATCCCAACCAGGCATAGGCCTGAATTTGTAAGGAAATCGCTGGAAATTTTAAAACTTCAGACATATCAAGACTTCGAAGTAATTGTATCGGATAATTATATAAACGAATCGCTCTCAGCTAAGAGGGCGTTTGATGAAGTTAATTTAACTCAATCAATTTATGTAAGGCCTTCCTCACCCGTTGGAATGGTCGAAAATTGGAATTATCCTCTTCAATTTGCAACCGGAGATTATGTTTGTTATTTGACAGATAAAATGTTCATTTTGCCACATACCCTGGAGCAGACGAATGAACTTCTAGAGAGTAAACCTTACGAGATTGTAAGTTGGCTGGACGATAGTTATGTACCAAAATCTTATACCGACTATTTCGGACCAGGTACTTATATTAAAGCGGAGTCAAATAGATCGGAAGGACCATTTGACCCGCTGGTTGAGCTTTCTGTAAAAGGGAATTCACTAATTAGCCGTAGAGAACAGTCTAAGGATAGTTATGCTATAGGGAAGCTTCTTTTTGGATGTTATAGTATGGACTTGGTGAACAGGATAAAACATAAGTATCAAAAGCCCTTTTATAATATCTCTCCTGATTACACTTCTATGATTCTGGGACTGAGCGAAGCTAAGGATGGATACTATTTGGAAAAGGCAGGTATAGTATTTATGAGTACGGATTTATCTAATGGTGGCCTTGCCGCGATCAATGATAATATTGCGCTGTCTTTCTTAAAGGATTTGGAGGACTTTGATGTAATAATGAAAAATCTTCCTGTTCCAGACTTGTATTCATCACAGCATAATGTGGTAGCACACGACTATATTTCTCTAAAAAAGCTATACAGCCTACCCTTTGAGGTTAATCTCGGGTACTGGCTTACCTATATTGAAGAGGATTTTAATGTTGAGGGTCGTATATGGTCATCAACGGAAGTGGAGATTTCTCAAAAGAAACTATTTGATGACTTTCTCAAGACTTTACCGAAAGATACTATTGATGTTTATGAGAAACACAAGCAATCAAGGTATATTAAAAAACTCAATAAGCAAAGAGAGGTAGATCTGATAAGAATAGCAGAAGAGCAAAGACGGTTGGAAAAGGAAAAACAAGATCGAACATTAAAGGGAAGAGTTAAGAACTTAATAAGTAGTCTAACGCCCAAGCCGATTCACGATATTTATTTAAAACTTAGGTATCCTGAGATGCAAACTTTTAAGGAAAATCAGTTAAAAATGGTTTCCGAGAATATCATAGATGCCATATTAGATAAAGGTAGGTATAGAATTAAATAATATGTTAGCATGTGTGGAATAGCAGGTATTTATAACTTAGATCATTCGGGTTATGGAGGAATGAAGAGACACCTTAAAGTGATGGAGTCTCTTCAAGAGCATAGAGGCCCTGATGGGAGAGACATCTGGATAAACGAAAAGGAATTTGTCGGTTTCGCCCATCAAAGGTTAAGTATTATCGACTTATCTGAATCCGGGGATCAACCCATGAAAGATGAAGCGGGTAATTGGATAGTCTTTAATGGAGAGATTTATAATTATATAGAATTAAGAGAGGAAATGGGAGCCTCTCAATTTAAGACAAACTCTGATACTGAGGTTATACTTCAGGCCTACCAAAAATGGGGCAAAGATTGTGTAAATCATTTCAGGGGCATGTTTGCTTTTGCAATATGGGATGAGAAGGAACAGTACCTTTTCTGTGCTCGTGATCATTTTGGAATAAAGCCCTTTTATTATACTCAAGTTGGTGATAAATTTTATTTCGCCTCCGAGATTAAAACATTATTACCCTTCTTACCCTCCATATCAACCGATATTGAAGGAATTAAGGATTACCTCACTTTTCAACTTGTTCTCGGAAATAAAACTCTTTTTGAAGGAGTCAAACAATTGCTTCCAGCCCATTGGATATCAATAAAAGATGGGAGCATAAAGGAAAATAAATATTGGGAGGTTTACTATGAACCCGACTTCAATCACTCATCTAAGTACTTTGAAGATAAATTGGCTGAGCTCTTTCATGATTCAATTAATGTACATTTAAGAAGTGATGTGCCCGTAGGGGCTTATGTTAGTGGAGGTGTCGATTCTACATCAATTGCCTCTATCGCCTCTGACATCAAGGGGGGTGAGAACTTTATGGGCTTCATAGGTAAGTTCTCGAGTCATGGACAGGCCTTTGATGAAAGTCGCTTTGCACAGACGGCTGCTGACGAAAAAGGATTTGAATTGAAGTCGATAGACATAACATCTCAAGACTTTATTGATAACATTGAAAAGGTAATCTATCATTTAGATTACCCCGTTGCGGGCCCAGGCTCGTTCCCTCAGTTTATGGTATCTCAACTGGCCGCCAAGGACAGAAAAGTAGTACTTGGAGGCCAAGGCGGAGACGAAATATTTGGTGGTTACACTAGATATTTGATTGCGTATTTTGAGCAATGTATCAAAGGAGCAATTAACGGCAATATGTCAGGAAGTAACTTTGTTGTTACCTATGAGTCCATTATTCCTAACCTTGTAGCGCTTAAAAATTATGAGCCAATGCTAAAAAATTTTTGGAGTGAGGGCTTATTTGATCCAATGGATGATCGTTACTATCGCTTAGTAAATAGGGCGCCAAATCTTGATAAGGAGATTAGATGGGAACTGTTGGAGCCGTACTCTGCAAAACAGTCATTTAAAAAGATTTTTAATGGGGATAACGTGAAGAAAGAGTCTTACTTTGACTTGATGACACATTTTGATTTTAAAACATTATTGCCGGCACTCTTACAAGTGGAAGACCGTATGAGTATGGCCAATGGTCTTGAGTCTCGAGTCCCACTTTTGGATCACAAGATTGTAGAGTTAGCGGCTACCATACCAGCCGATATAAAGTTCAAGAACGGTGATTTGAAACATATATTCAAGAACGTTACCAGGCCTCACCTTCCTAAAGCTATTTTAGAAAGAAAGGATAAAATGGGTTTCCCAACTCCATTGAATGATTGGATTAATGGTGATGCTAAACCCTTTGTGATGGACATCTTGGGCTCTTCAAAAGCCATGAATCGTGAAATAATTGATAATCGTGTAGTCAGAGATTCGCTAGAACTTGAAGGCAAGTATAGCAGAAAAGTATGGGGTCTTTTGAGTCTAGAAATTTGGCAAAAACAGTTTCACGATAATGCTCATGCAATAAAAAAATTGAGTTCTTTATAAAGGAATGAGAGTATTAGTCATTTATCAGGTTAGTTCGTTTAACGCTAGGAATACAGTAAACGATCATACGAATTCCTTTCGAAATTACTCCTCTCATCAATTTCATTACTGTAACGTTTTCGAAAAATTACCAGAAGTAATTTTCAAGCATGAGTACGATGCCATTATCTTTCATTATACCTTTTTAGGCTCGGAAAGGTTTTTTGAAAAGGATGATCTTTGGCTTAGGAAAATTAATGGTGCAGAGAAATTACGAGGCTTTAAAATTGCGATACCTCAAGATGAGTACGATTTTACTAAGAGGCTTTGCGATTTTTTTGAACGAGCCGGTATCGATAGAGTCTATACTAGCATACCTTTCGAAGAAGACATAGACAAGGTTTATCGCAATCATTTAGCCTCAGATATTGATTTTAAAAAAACCTTTACTGGCTTTGTAGACGGGAAAACCGCTGAGAGAGTGAAAAAGCTTGTTTTAGACTTGAAGGATAGAAAAATTGATATTGGGTATAGAGCACGTAAGCTTCCTGCTTATTTCGGTAAACACGGTCAGCTGAAGTATGAATTGGTCGAAATTTTTAAGAGGAATTTGAGAGAAACCAATCTTTCATATGATATTGAAAACACTAACGATGGTAATGTATATGAACAGAACCTAATTATAGGAAATTCTTGGTTGGATTTTATTGCAGAATGCAAGGCTTTTATAGGGTGTGAGGGCGGTTCAAGTTTATTAGATTTTGATGGTTCAATTCAACGGTCAGTTAAACGTTTCACAGAAAATCAGCCAGATGCTGAGTTTGAAGATATTGAACAAGCATGCTTTCCAAATATGGATTATAACGTTCAATGCATGATGATCTCACCTAGACATTTCGAATGTGCCATGACTAAGACTCTACAGGTTTTGGTTGAGGGATATTACCATGGCGTTTTTCAGCCGAATGTTCATTATATTGAATTGAAAAAAGACTTTTCTAACATAAAAGAAGTAATATCTAAACTAGATGATACTGAGCTGTGCCAAAGAATTGTTGATCGGGCACATGCGGATATCATTGAAAGTGGTAGATATTCATATCAAAATTTCGTGCATTCGTTATTTGAATCCATCCCTTCAAATGCAAAATCAAGTTTCAATTTTGATTTACATTTTTATTATACAAAAAAAATTCTTGTTTGGTATAATTGGTGGGGAATCAATAAGGATCCAATGTTATCTCAAATCAACCTTTTTAAATTCCAGATTTACAGACGTGTAATTATACCTAATCCATTTTTGCATAGAATGTTAAGGCGACTAAAAACCACCGTTATTAAGTTAAAAATGTTTTTCTAACATGATTTAAAATCATACTATTTAAAACTATTTCATGAAATTTATCCTTTTTGGTGATTCAATTTGTTATGGCCAGTTTGTCTCTCCTCATCTCATATGGGCAACTAAGCTCAGCGAGTTTTTGCAAAACCGTACTAACGAATTTTGGCTGAACAACCCTTCTATTAGTGGAAATACGACACGAATGGCGCTTGAACGTATGCCATTTGACGTACAGTCACATGGCATTGATATTTTGTATACTCAGTTTGGGTTGAATGATTGTAACTATTGGAAATCAGACTGTGGAGTTCCGCGGGTGTCAGAGATTGCATTCAAACATAATATGCTTGAGATCATTAGGAGAGCTCGAAAATTTGGGGCTAAAAAAGTGTTTATTGGCACAAACCATCCAACGCCCAAAACATCAAAATATGAAGGGCTTAATATTTCATTTCAAGAGAGTAATGAAAGATATAATGAAATAATTAGGGAAGTAGCTCAAGAGTCAAAAGCAATATTGGTCGATCATGAGAATATATGGAAGTCTAAATCGCTAAATTTAGATGAATACCTATTACCTGATCAAATCCATATGAGCCAATTGGGTCATCAGATATACTTTGAGGAAATAAGTGATTCGTTAATTAAAAATATTTCTCTATAAACATTGTGCTATTGGCATAGGGGGACTAAAAAGTGTCTTAAGACTTTTGAAAACAGGTCACTAGAGAAGACTTTTTGAATTTAATCAAGTTAAGCAAAGAAATCTTATCGAATTCTAAATAGTCCAACAGCATTTAAAAACTACTTAATTCATGAAATTTATCATTTTTGGTGAATCAGTTTGTTATGGTCAATTTGTCTCTCCTCATCTAATTTGGGCAAGCAAGCTTAGCGAGTTTTTGCAAAACCGCACGGATAGATTTTGGCTAAATAACTCCTCTAGGAATGGGGATACTACACGAATGGCGCTTGAGCGAATGCCATTTGACGTGCAATCACATGGCATTGACATTTTCTATACTCAGTTTGGGTTTAATGATTGCAACTATTGGAAAACAGACTGTGGAGTTCCTCGAGTATCAGAGATTGCATTTAAATATAACTTGATAGAAATCATTAGAAGAGCTAGAAAATTCGGAGCTAAAAAAGTATTAATCGGGACAAATCATCCTACTCCAAAAACTTCAAAATTTGAGGGATTGAATATTTCATTTCAGGAGAGTAATCAGAGGTATAATGAAATTATTCGCGAAGTAGCTCAAGAGACAAAAGCTATATTGGTTGACCATGAGAATATTTGGAAGTCTAGATCTGCGGACTTAAATAAATATTTATTACCCGATCAAATTCACGTGAGCGAGAAAGGTCATCAGTTATATTTTAAATCAGTAGTGGATTCATTAATTAATAATAAGGTACTATGAAAATTGCGTTATTGGCACAAGGGGTAATTGCTAAAAAATGTCTTAAGATTTTTAAAGATTGCCCACTTGAGGAGATCTCTATTTCGGTAGTTGTTACGACAGATTCTTTTTATCAAAATGAAATTTTAGATAATTTCGGCAACGTAAAGTTTATAGATAATTCTGTTCGAAATGAAGATATGATTTTATCAGCTATAAGTGACTATGACATAGATGTCATTATTTCTATCCAGCATCCTTGGATTTTGAGTAGTAAAATTATCGATGCTGTTGATAAAAGAGCATTTAATCTACATAACGCCAAGTTACCAGATTATAAAGGCCATAATTCTATTAGCCATGCCATTTTAAATGCAGATGAATTTTATACAACCACTATTCACAGGCTCTCCCAAAGAGTCGATATGGGAGATATTATTTTTGAAGATTCAATTCCCATAAAACCTAATGATACTGCTTATTCCTTGTATAAAAGGACTCTGTTACCTGCCAGAAAAAATTTTCAAAAACTAATAGAACATTTAAGTTTAGGTTTTGATTTACCATCAAAAAAAATTGAAACTCAAGGTAGATTCTACAGTAAAAATGGACTGGATACTCTCAAAGAGATTTCAACGAAAGAAAGTTGGGATGACATCCAAAGAAAAGTTAGGGCATTTTATTTTCCACCACATGAACCTGCCTTTATTAGATTAGGTAATAATAAAGTTTATCCACATGTGGACTTAAAGAGTTTTTATTAAAGTATTATCTACCTTTCTAAGGATGGAGTCAGGGTGGCTAGGCTTATTGGAGAGGTAATGCTTCATAATTAACTTTGTTAAGTGGTTAACTTAAATATAGGATTCGGTATTAGAATAATTCAATCATACTTTTACCATCTAAGTCTACTTAATGTGATTTTAGGTGTAATTAAAAAAAAATGATTCAAGAGGGTTCTGTTAAGAGTTACATGGTTCAATTTCTATTATCATTGAACTACTAATGTTTAGAAGATTTACGTGAAACCCATTTTGTTTTAAAACTAACCTTTTGTAAAACTGAACTAGTAACTGGACAGGATATATTTTTATTATGTGTGGAATAAGTGGAATTTTAACGTTACAGCCGTCTAGCGGTCATAAAGAGGGCGTTGAGAAAATGGTGAAAGCACTTCATCATAGAGGGCCGGATGATCAAGGTTTATACTCAAATGAGAACGGTACTGTTCATTTAGGTCACAATAGACTTTCTATTATTGATTTGGATTCTCGTTCTAAACAACCTTTTCTTTCTTCTGACGCGCGATTTGTTCTTACTTTTAATGGTGAGATTTACAATTATCTGGAGCTTAGAAGTGAGTGCCAGAACCTTGGGAGTAAGTTTAGAACAAGTAGTGATACTGAAGTTATCATCGAGTCTTATCGTCATTGGGGAGAAAAATGCCTCGCCAAGTTTAAAGGAATGTGGGCTTTCGCTTTGTACGACAAAGAAAAGAATATCGTACTTCTGTCTAGGGATTTTTTTGGAATCAAACCCCTTCATTTCTCATTAATTGACGGTGAAACTTTATATTTTGCCTCAGAAATTAAAGCCCTCAGAACAGGCTTGCCTGTTCCACCTTCTATCGATGAGGTTACGGTTGATCTTTTTCTAAATTATGGATATTTAGACAGAGGGAACTGGACTTTTTATAAGGAGATTAAAAGATTTCCTCACTGCAAGTACTTGCTAATCGATCTCAATAAGGACCATATAAATCTAGATTTTCAGGATTACTGGACACCATTTGATATAGATTTTAGTGCTAGTTTTAAGACTTATGGCGAGGCTGTGTCCACATTTAAGTCCTTACACCATGAGAGTATTAAGCTACATTGTAGATCTGATGTTGAGGTTGGCTCCTGTCTGAGTGGTGGATTAGATTCTAGCTCAATAGTTAGCCAGGCTGTAAAATATACCAATGGTTTCAAAACGTTTACGACTCAGTATGAGGAGTACCCTGACATTGATGAATCACAATTGGCAAAAGAAATCTCGAATAGCTTTGGCGCAAAACAATTCTTTACAAAGCCAAGTGTTGCTGACTTTAAAGATCATTTAGATAGTATGATCAGATCTCAAGATGAGCCTTTTGGGAGTACAAGTATTTTTTCGCAGTATATGGTTTTTAATGAAATTAGTAAAAATAATGTAAAAGTAGTTCTAGATGGGCAGGGAGCGGACGAATTAATGGGCGGTTATCTGTATATTACTAGATATGCGCTCGAAGAATATCTCTCTAAGAGTAAGTATCTCACATGGTTCAAGGAAATGATATCTTTTTCGAAGAATCACGGAACTGACTATTGGAAGACAATCAAAAATATTTCTAAGCCATTTATACACGAAGATCCAAAAGAATACTTTCTTCAAACAATTCGTTATAAAGACGCCAATAGTTTAGAAGAAAGGTTAAGCTTTTCCCCTACTAGTTTTAATGATCTTCAGCAATATTCTATATTTCTATCTTTTGAAGGTAATCTGCAGCAGCTACTCAGGTATGAAGATAGAAATTCAATGAATTTCTCAATCGAGTCAAGGGTGCCATTTTTGGAACCTGCTTTAGTTTCGTTTCTTTTGCAACTACCTACAGAATACAAATTTAGAAATGGATTTACTAAATCTATCCTGCGTAGCGCTTATGAAAATGTAATTCCAGATAAAATCAATTGGCAAAAGAAAAAAATGGGATTCCCAGCACCAGAAAAGGCTATTTTAAAAGATGCTTATGGTATTGAAGTGGACATAGCAGGTTCTTATGAGTGGAGAAAATTTATTCTTGAAAAGTGGAGGAGATAATGGGTGAAAATTTAAATTTCGATTCAGTTATCGTTATTTCTCAGTCTTTCTGGTATCATGAGATGAGAAGTAATAGGTATCATTACACCACCCGGTTTAGCAAAATTGCTCCGGTTTTTTTTATTCAAAATTTTGACCAAAAAGCAACAAAAGTATTTGACCAATTTGATCAAAATATCACCATTGTTAATCCACTGTCCTTTAGTGATATGGAGTTATTTGATGTTTTGTTATCTGAGTTAAGAAAACAAGGGCTAAAAAAACCTTTATTTTGGATTTATACCCCCAAATTTATTAGTGCTCTTAAGTCACTGACTATTGAGTACCTCATGATTTATCACGCCACCGAGGCGTATTTTGGAAGTGACTTACTTAACGAGAATCTTGCTAAATACTACAAAGAGTATTTAGAAAATACAAGAATAGTCATCAACATGAGTGACTATGTTATTGCGGTTTCGCATGGAGTTGGTAGAGGTATTTCTGAAGACCCCAATGTCTTAACTGAAGTAAAAGTGGTTACTAATGGTTGTGATTTTAAATTTTGGTCTTCGTCCGTAAATAATGGAGACAGAAAGGATATCGTTCTCTATCAAGGAGGAATTCATCGTAAACTTGATTTTGAGTTAATCCGGTTTGTTGTCAAAGATAATGATCACCTGGAATTTTGGTTTTGTGGTGAAGAAACCATCGAATTTAAGGAGGATAAGGCAATATGGAATGATATTTTACAACAAAATAATTTTAAGTATTTAGGAAAACTTTCAGTTGAGGAGGTTCTGGATATTTCGACTAAAGCAAAAGTTGGTATTATACCCTTTAAACTGGAGGATTGGCTTGTAGAAAAATCTTTCCCCTTAAAAGCATTTGAGTATTTGTCAGCGGGTTTAGAAGTCGTTTCAACGCCAATTAGAGCACTGTCCCAGTATGAAAGTGAGTTTAGCTTTACAGATGACCCAACTGTTTTTTCTGAAAAAATTAGGCAATCCATAAAACTATCTTCTCCAATATCAGAGGATAGGTTGCAACTCTGCCAACTTCAAGACTACGACCAGAAATTTAAGCAAAGTATAAAAATAATTAGTACCATAAATTCTAGGGGTAGGGCGGCAGCTTATAAATTTAAGAAAAATGTCTTAGTCCTCTATGACAAACATTCATGTCATGTAAGCACTATTGCTGAACATATAAATGCTTTTGGTAATTATTCGAAAAACAATGTTACCTATTATAACTCTACTAATGGGGAGAGGATTAATGAAAGATTCCTTGCAAGCTTTGAGGTTTTAATTCTTCATTATTCTATTAGACTGTCTAGCCCAGGCCATCTTTCTGATCCAATTTATGAAGAGTTGAAGAAGTTTGTTGGATTAAAAATTTTATTTATACAAGACGAATATGATAACCTAAAGTCTACATATAAATACATGTCGGATATTCATTTTGACATTGTTTTTACCTGTGTGCCTAATGAGTATTTAGAGTATGTTTACCCAAGAGAAAGGTTTTCAAATGTCTTGTTTGAACAAAATCTTACTGGCTATATTTCTTATCAAAATGTATTTAAAAATACTGTCCCATTCCAAGATAGAACTGTGGACGTATTCTACAGGGGAAGAGAGCTTCCATATATTTATGGATCTCTCGGTAGGGAGAAATTTGAAATAGGAAGCACATTTAAAAGTAAATGTGAGGAATTGGATACCTTATTGAACCTTGATCTTGAGGCTACGAATGACAAAAGGATTTACGGTGATGGATGGTATCGTGCTATTGCAAATAGTAAAACGATGCTCGGTACAGAGTCTGGTTCCAACGTTTTTGATTTTGATGGTGACTTAAATGGTATTATCGAAGCAGAGGTAGCTAATGGTAGAAGCTACAATGAAATTTATCGTCATCATTTGGCTGAGAGAGAAAGCAAAGTTAGGATGAATCAAATTTCTCCTAAAGTATTTGAATGTATAAGCCTCAAAACAGTTTTAATATTATTTGAAGGAGAGTATTCAGGGGTCTTAGAAGCAGACGAGCATTACATCGAGTTGAAAAAGGATTTCAGTAACATTCAAAGTGTTTTGGATACTATTTCTAATAATGAAAAACTAGAGCAAATAGCAAATAATGCTTTATCACATATTTCATCTAATTTCTCGTTAACATACGAGAGCTTGATTGCTCGATTGGATCAATTAATTGATGAAAATACTCCTTTAATTAAAAATTCTAAATTCTATGTTCCTCAGCTCCTAATAACTTCAATTTGGAATAAATCAGGGATACCGATTAAAAGGGTCAACTTCATTAAATCAGGATTTGAAATGCCTTCTAATACAATTCCAAAAGCGGATTTATTAAATTGGCAAAAAAGATCGACTACTTATCTCAACTTAGTGCTATATCCTCTAGAGACGTTAAAGTTCAAATTTCTTGCTGGCTCTCCTTTAGCTCTAATAAAAATTTTAAAAAAGATAAATTTATATAAATCAAAACTAACGAAAAGTTTCAAAAAGCTGAAAATCTATAGATTTTTCACTCATTTATTCTCCTTTTGTAGGAGAGTAGTGAATAAGTTTATTGGCAAGAAATGAAAATACTTGTGACAGGTGCTTATGGACAAATTGGGTCTCATGTGGTAGATTTACTATTGAATATGGATGACATCCATATTATAGCGGTAGATAATTTAGCTACTGGTCGAAGGTCAAATCTTCCGAAAGATAGGGGAGATTTGTCAAGCTTTCAGTTCTCAATACACCAAAGAGATACAGTCATAGATCTCGTTGAAAAGGAATTACCAGATGTAATAATCCACACAGCCGCATCCTATAAAAATCCTAATGATTGGTTTGAGGACTGTAATACGAATGCTTTAGGTACTGTCAACCTTATTCAAGCAGCAAAAAAGTTTGGGGTTAAGAGGTTTGTTTACTTACAGACAGGTCTTTGTTATGCTCCGAGTAGTATGGCTCATAAGCTTTCAGAACCAATCGACCCAGCCAATAGCAGTTATGCAATTACTAAAACGGTTGGAGAAGAGTTTTTGCAAATTTCAGGGCTTGACTTTGTTTCATTTCGACTATCTAATATCATAGGATCTCGTAACCTTAATGGTCCACTGCCAATATTTTATCAAAGATTAAAAGAAGATAAAAAATGCTTTATCACTGAAGCAACAAGGGATTTTGTTAATGTTCAGGATCTAGCTCGTGTAATTTTTAAAGCCTGCTTGGGAACTGGTTATGGTATTTATAACTTTGGGTCGGGTAAAAGATATCAAGTTCGCGAATTATACGATGCCGTGGTTCAAGAAATGGGAATAACCTCCTATCCAGAACCTGAAATACGAACTTTAGGAGCCGATCACGTTGACTGTTTATTGTTAGATGCCTCAAGGACGTTGAGAGATTTTGGCCCTTTAGATTTTAAAAGCCTGAAAGTTACTGTCAGAGAGGCTATCAATTATTACGAAGAATATGGAACTAGCGGTGAGATAAGTCACCTAAAATTAGAATAGAATATTAACAATTAAGATAAACCAATTAAGCATGAAAGTATTTGTATCTGGTGGCTGTGGACAAGTAGGTTCACATGTAGTAGAAGAATTTCTCAATCGTGGTGACCAAGTAATGGCCATTGACAACCTAGCAACTGGTAGGAGAGAGCATTTAGTAGACCACCCTAACTTGACGGTTGTAATTGATACAATCGCTGATAAAGAGTTGATTGATAGGCTCTTTGCTGAATTTAAACCTGATGCGGTGGTTCATACAGCGGCTTCTTATAAAGACCCTGAGGATTGGTACAATGATACCCTAACAAACTGTGTGGGTGGATCGAACTTGGTAAAAGCAGCGGTTGAAAACAAAGTCAGCCGTTTTATATATTTTCAGACAGCTTTATGCTATGGTGTAAAGCCTTTGGAACAACCTATCACCTTGAGTCATCCTAAATTCCCAGCCAACAGTAGTTATGCGATTACAAAAACTGCCAATGAAGACTTTATCGAGATATCTGGGCTGGATTTTGTGACATTTAGATTAGCGAATGTTATCGGGCCACGTAATGTAAGTGGGCCATTGCCAATATTCTTCCAGCGTTTGAAAGACGGAAAGAAGTGTTTTGTAACCAAAGCGAGAAGGGATTTTGTTTTCGTAAAAGACCTTGCTAAAAATGTAATTAAGGCATGTGATGGTACGGGTAAGGGAGCTTATCATTTTTCTTCTGGAACAGATGTTGCCATCATCGAATTATACGATGCTGTAGTTAAGGCGATGAATATTAAAGAATATCCTGCTCCTGATGTACATGATTTAGGTCCAGACGATGCTCCTTCGATTTTATTGGACCCATCTCGCACATTCCAAGATTTTGGGGATATTAAATTTACACCGCTTGAAGAAACCGTTAGAGCGGCAATAGAATACTTCCAAGAGCATGGTACGCTTGGTGAATACACCCATTTAAAACATACTGAATCTAAATAATTCATGAAAATACTTATTACTGGCGGGGCTGGAACTTTGGGTTCCAGCCTTATAGAGAAATTCATTCCTGAGGGTCATGAAGTCCTGGTGATTGATAACTTCGCAACTGGAAAACGTGAAGTAGTTCCAGACGTGGATGGATTGACTTTGATCGAAGGTGATATTGCAGATAACGAATTGGTTCAAGCTCAATTCGCATCCTTTAAACCTGAAATTGTTATTCATAGCGCAGCTGCTTATAAAGATCCTTCAGATTGGACTGAAGACACTCAAACTAATGTCATAGGTTCTATTAATGTTGCCAAAGCAGCCTTAGAATGTGGTGTCAAGAAAGTGATTAATTTTCAGACTGCGCTTTGCTATGGCAGACCTAAGTCTGTGCCTATTAAAGAGAGTTTTGCCCCAGCACCATTTACAAGTTATGGTATATCAAAAACTGCTGGTGAAAACTATATGCTAAACTCAGGCTTAAATGTAATTTCTTTTAGGCTAGCAAACATTTGTGGGCCAAGACTATCAATTGGGCCAATTCCAACCTTTTATCAAAGATTGAAAGATGGAAAATCATGTTTTTGTAGTGATACTGTTAGAGATTTTCTAGATATCTCTGACTTTTTGAATCTTATTGAAACAACTATCAGCACTGAAATACCAACGGGTGTTTATAATATATCTACTGGTGTTGGCTCATCTATTAAAGAGGTATTTGAAGAGGTAGTAAGTTATTTAGGTTTACCCCCTCAAGATGTTCCGGTGGTTCCTGCAGGGGATGATGATGTTCAAGCCGTAGTACTTGACCCTAGCCTTGCAAAGGAAACTTTTAATTGGGAGGCCAAGGTTGATTTTAAAAATACAATTAGAAAGCAATTGGAATGGTATGACAAACATGGTATTACTGCTATCTATAGTCACCTTTCTGAGCCAAAAAATGTTTAAACATGACGGATTTAAAAAATAAAAAAGTACTTATCATTGGTGGAGCGGGCTTTGTAGGAAGTAATTTAACTAAGATGATTCTTAATCATCACAACCCTAAAAAAGTTATTGTTGTAGATAATCTTCTGTCTTCTGAACGATTCAACTTACCAGATGAGTCTGACTCTTTTCAATTCATACATGATTCAATAACTAATGATGCTGTATTGAGTACATTGTCAGATGATATTGATTATGTCTTTCACTTAAGTACATTTCACGGAAATCAGAGTTCTATTGAGGATCCAATTAGGGATCATGAAAATAATACGTTGACTACACTTAAGTTGATGAATCACATGAAGGGATTCAAAAACCTTAAAAAAATGGTTTATTCAGCAGCTGGTTGCTCAGCCGCCAAAAAGACTTACGATGGGGCTGAAGCTACCACAGAAGAAGCTCCGTTATCAGTGGTTCAAGACAGTCCATATTCTATTTCTAAGGTAATTGGAGAGTATTACGCAGTGTATTTTCATAAGCAACACGATTTACCGACTGTAAGAGCTCGATTCCAAAATGTGTATGGCCCAGGAGAAGTATTGGGAGCAGGGGAATGGAGAGGAACGATTCATACAGTTTGGAGAAATGTGACACCAAACTTCATTTATAAATCACTTAAAGGAGAAAAATTACCATTGTTCAATGGAGGAGATGCCTCAAGAGACTTTATTTATGTTGATGATATTTGCCGAGGTCTAATTGCTTGTGCATTAAATGGTACTCCTGGAGATGTTTACAACATTGCATCAGGAAAGGAACTAACAATCAAAGATTGGGCGGAGTTGATCTGTGAATACACCGGCAACAAGGGAGGTTTTGAGTTACTCCCTAAAAGAGATTGGGACACCTCTGGGAAACGTTTTGGCTCAACGGAAAAATCTGAAAAGGAACTAGGGTTTAGGGCCGAAATGGATTACAAAGAAGGCTTGAGGAAAACTGTGGACTGGACAAAGGAGAATATTCAATTAATTGAAAAGTGTATTGCTAAGCACAATGATAAGCTAGCCAAGGCTTAGCCATATTTTACAATGGATATATTGATTTTACATCAAATGGGTAACCCAAAGAGATGGATAAAAGCGGTAGCGGATTTGGAGTTGGCGTTGGTAAATAACGATTCGGCAAACAATTATATCGTTCATAATTCTATTCTAAGGTTTCCTGAATTTCTTAAGGACTACCCATTTGATGGAATCATTCTTAATTCAACTTTTCTTGATGCACGACATCAAAGATCGAGGCTTGAAAGGATTCTTAACGAATATGCATTTATTAAAAACTCAAGTGCGGTAAAAATTGCTTTGGCCCAAGATGACTATGGTTGCAATATTGAGCTAGATAATTGGATGGTAGACTGGGATGTTGATTATTTCTACTCTGTTGTACACCAATATTCTAAAGACCTTTTTCCAAGGTATTTTAAGGCAAAAGGGCCGATTCTAAAAGGGTACACGGGCTACTTAACTACTGACCAAGTAAATAGAGCTGTCAACGTAAAGAAACACGAAAGTAGGAAAATTGATGTTGGGTATAGGGCTACGAATGTAGTCACTAACCTTAATAAACTCGTGATTCTGAAAGCTCAGATAGGGAGAAGGTTTGAGGAAAAATTTCAACCTTACTCCTTGAATTTGGACATTTCTACTCGACATGAAGATCGAATCTATGGAGATCGCTGGTTTTCTTTTGTTGAAGATTGCCGCTTTATGATTGGTACCAATAGTGGTAGTAGTTTAATAATTCCAAATTTAAGTCTAAAGGAGAGTGTTCAAGCGTATATTTCAGCAACCCCGGATTGGAATTATTCAGATATAAAATCATTGTTTTTCCCTCAGCAAAATGAGTCTACCAGTTACACCGCTATTTCGCCCCGGAATATAGAAGCGGCTGTGCTAGGAACATGCCAAATTAATACAACTTTAGGGGATTACAGTGGGCTCTTAACACCATGGGAACAATTTATACCATTGTCCGAGGACTGTAGTAACCATGAAGAGGTTTTTAAGGCTATGAAAGATGCTAAATTGGTTGAACGAATTTTAGCAAGTGCTAAAGAGTCTATTTTATCGTTTGATGACTTAAGGTTAGTGAATTTTGTCAATGATCTATTGTCCAAAATTGAAAGCACTTATAACCCTATTAATGAAAAGGGACTACTTAGATTCTCGGAGCTAAGCTCTAAATATCAAAATTATATTAAGCCTTTAGAAATGATTCAGTGGACTAAAGACTCCATCAAAGATAAGATTAAAGGTCTTATTAATTATAAAACTAAGGGAACTCGAGTTAATTGATAATATCATGTGTGGTCTTAGTGCAATAATTAATAAGGAACCCTTCCCAATTACATCAGAACTGGTTTCTGCTATGAGCGATAAAATTATTCACAGAGGGCCTGATGACTTTGGTATATTAACAGCTAATCAAATAGGTTTTGGTTTCAGAAGACTGTCCATATTAGATCTCTCGAAACATGGCCATCAACCAATGGTTGACGGCATGAATAATGTGGTTGTTTTTAATGGTGAGATTTTCAATTATATAGAGCTAAGAAATCAACTCAGGGCTGAGGGAGAAAAGTTTAAAACGGAGACAGATACAGAGGTTATACTTGCCGCATATAGAAAGTGGGGTATAGATTGCTTTTCCAAATTTAATGGAATGTGGGGAATCGTTTTGTACGATCCTTCGGAGAACAGAATAATTGCGAGCAGAGACAGGTTTGGTATTAAACCTCTTTACTATTGGGACTCAAAAGACAAAATGGTGTTTTGTTCGGAGATCAAACAGTTGGCTGCTCTTCCGTCTTTTAAACCCAAATTGAATGATGATGTAGCCAGTCGTTTTTTAGTAAAACGGCAGCTGAATACCTCAAGTGACACTTTTTTTGACCAAGTGAATGAGTTACCCTCAGGTCATAATATGATTTATGACCTGAATGACCATAACTATAGGTTAAACTGTTACTATAAAGTTGAAGATATTTCAATCAACTCTGAAATAAGCTTTGGAGAAGCTAAAGAGGAGTTTTATAGGTTGTTTGAAAAGTCGGTGAGCATTAGACTCAGATCAGATGTTCCCATTGGCTCATGCCTTTCAGGAGGCCTAGATAGTTCTTCGATAGTAGGAATGGCAGGCGCCCTTGGTGCGAATAATCTCTCGGCCACCACGATTTCATCTTGCTGGGGAGACAAGCGTTATGATGAGCAAGAATATATTGATGAGGTAATTAAATCTACCAAATTTGAGTCGTTAAAAATATTCCCTGATATCAATGAGCTTTTAAGTTCAAACTTGCTTTCAGAAATAGTTTATCATCAAGATCAACCTATTAAGAGCGCATCTCACTTTTCTGAATATGCTGTTTTTAGAGCTGCTAAAGAGGCAGGTTTAACTGTGATGCTTGACGGGCAAGGCTCAGATGAGTTTTTAGCTGGGTATATTCCTTTCCGTTTTTACAATGCTGACTTATTAAAACAAGGAAGGCTGTTAAAGCTCATAAAAGAGCTACAATACCAAAAGAAAAACCATTATGGCCTTTTCTCTCTGATTTCTCATAATTTGACTCATTTGTTGAGATCAACGGGGGTTGATTTATCGTTTCTGAAGCAGAATACAAACAAATTTTTTAGTAGAGAGCTTATAGAAACTGTTACACCGAGGCCTCAAGACAAAAAAGCTTTTTCTAGTTATCGAGAGAACTCCTTAAATGAAATAAAGTATACGAGCATACCTTATCAACTACACTGGGAAGATCGAAATTCAATGATGCACTCTATTGAATCACGGTTACCTTTTTTGGACTTTGAATTAGCTGACTTCATGCTTTCATTGCCAGACGAGATGAAAATGAGTAAGGGAACAACAAAGAGGATTCTTAGAGAATCTCTAAAACCCTTATTGCCCGAAATGATTGTTCAAAGGCACTCAAAAAAAGGATTTGAAGCGCCTGAAGAACCTTTTATGCGTAAGAACAACAAAGAGGTAAGAGGGATTCTTGATAGAGCAATTGAAAGTAATCGAGCCTTTTTTAGGCCAGATGATTTACTCCAGTTTTATGATGACATGATTAATGGAAGACGTGAATATGATAATCTGTTTTTTCGACTCATGAGTTATCAGTTGTGGGCTGAAAGGTTCGAAGTAATAAATTAATAGATCTATGAAAAAAATAGCTTGCATTGTTGGCGCAAGACCACAATTCATCAAACATTTTCCTTTGGAAATCGAATTGGCTAAATCATTCGAAGTTGTTACCATACATACAGGTCAGCATTTTGATGAGAACATGAGTAACATCTTTTTTGATGAACTAGGGATCAAAAAGCCGAATTTTCATTTCCAATTGTCAAAATCAAGCCATGCAGGACAAACGGCTGAAATGCTTGAATCCATTGAAAAAATTTTGATCGAGGAGCAAATAGATTTGATGCTAGTTTATGGAGATACGAATTCGACTATAGCGGGTGCACTTGCGGCTTCAAAATTGAATGTTCCTATTATCCATGTTGAAGCGGGATTGAGGAGCTATAACAGAAATATGCCCGAAGAAGTGAACCGAGTGCTCACAGATCATATTTCTTCCCATATGTTTTGCTCCTCAGAAGTTGGAGTAATCAATTTGAAAAAAGAGGGAATAGATCAAGGTGTATTTGTTTGTGGAGACTTAATGAAGGATGCTCTTTTTATGTTAAAAGATAGACTAACCAACCCTAAGGGTTATCCGTTCATATTGGCCACACTTCATAGACCTTATAATACGGACGACTCTGGTCGTCTGAAAAAAATTCTGTTGACACTGAATGACCTAGAAAGGAAGGTCGTCTTTCCAATTCACCCTAGAACGAAGAAGGTGCTTGAAAATGAAAATTTTGACTTTTCTGTAATGCCTAACATTGAGTTTATAAACCCTGTTGGTTATATAGAAATGCTCTCTCTTTTAAAATTTTGTGACTTGATGATTACTGACTCAGGCGGTGTTCAGAAAGAAGCATACTGGATGGGCAAGCAATGCATTACTGTCAGGTCTGAAACGGAGTGGATCGAGACTATAGAAGGAGGATGGAATACTTTAATTTTTAATGACTTAGAGAGAATGATCGGATTGCCATCACCAGATAACTCCAAATACGATCCGGCACTTTACGGAACGGCAAATTCTGCAAGTCTAATTGTTGAGAAGATAAAAATGAGTTATTTATAGTGATGATAGTTATCGTTGATTATAAAACAGGAAACCTAGGATCAATTCAGAATATGCTGAAGAAAATAGGTGAGAAATCAATAATTTCTTCAGATCCTGAGAAACTCTACGAGGCAGATAAAATAATTTTACCTGGTGTAGGTTCATTCAACAAGGGAGTAAGAAGTTTAAAGGAGCTAGGCCTTTGGGAGCCTCTGAACAAGAGGGTACTTGTAGATAAGGTTCCTATTCTTGGTATTTGTTTGGGGGCTCAATTAATGACTAGAGGTAGTGAGGAGGGGCAAGAACTTGGCTTTGGCTGGGTGGATGCCTACACCTATAGGTTTAAAATAGATAGAGCTTCCAAATTTAAAGTTCCACACATGGGTTGGAATAAGGTGGGGATACTAAAGGATAGTAAGCTAATGGCTAACATGTTCGAGGATGCTCGATTCTATTTTGTACACTCGTATCATATGACATTTAGTGATTTAGAACAACGGCTGCTCTCTTCTGCTTATACCTATGATTTTGATGCCGCCTTTGAATATAATAACATCTTAGGCCTTCAATTTCACCCAGAAAAAAGCCATAAATACGGCATGATATTACTTAAAAACTTTGTAGATAACTACTAAAATGGAAATTAGAGTAATACCAGTTCTCTTAATAAAAAATGACATTCTATATAAGGGGGTTAATTTTAAGAACCATAGCTATGTAGGGGATCCGATTAATGCGGTAAAGATTTTTAATGAAAAAGAGGTAGATGAATTAATCTTCTTAGACATTGGATGTACAAACGCTAAACAAGAGCCAAACTATGAGTTTTTAAATCATGTTGCTTCAGAGTGTTTCATGCCACTTTGCTACGGTGGAGGAATTACGAACATCAACCAAATAGAAAAAATTCTTTATAACGGAGTAGAAAAAGTCTGTATTAATACTGCTACTGTTGAAAACCCATCATTTATAGAAGAGGCTTGCAAGGAATTTGGCTCTTCTACGATTGTGGCGTCTATAGACTCGAAAAAGCATTTTATAGGAGGCTACAAAATATATACTCATTCAGGAACCAAGAAAACTAAGCTTGACCCGTTGAATCATGCAAAGCATTTAGAGAGCTTGGGTGTAGGAGAAATATTGGTTAATTCAATTGACAAAGAAGGGAGTATGTCTGGATTTGATATTGAATTAACAAAAATGATAGCATCACAGGTGAGTGTGCCAGTTGTTGCTTCTGGAGGTGCGGGCTCTTTAGATCATTTTAAGGATGCCATTCACAATGGTCATGCCTCGGCCGTTTCTGCAGGCAGTTGTTTTGTTTTTCAAGGAAAACATAAGGCGGTTCTCATCACTTATCCAGATAAAAATGCGCTTGAGAGCCTTTTTCGAGAGGAAATTTAGTCTGTTACATTCTGAATAACTAGCTTTAAACTTTTCTATATATATAAATCTATCGCGGGTGTTAAGAGAATATCAACTTTGTAAGAGGTGTGTAATGGACACGACGGATGAGGAAATCACTTTTGATGAGAATGGGTATTGTAATCATTGTAATAAGTACTTTGAACTTGCTCCTAAAACATTAAGGCATGGCCAGGAGGGGAGTAAAGAGCTTACTAACCTTATTGAGAGTATAAAGGGCAAAGGTAAG
>ENA-UOXV01001008-UOXV01001008.1-marine-metagenome-genome-assembly--contig:-NODE-1008-length-40140-cov-6.305975_pt1 | contig 40140 bp, 38 predicted proteins | sample MGYA00238165_ERZ766961 | MGnify/ENA primary metagenome ERZ766961 (study PRJEB28924, sample SAMN03173240) | marine metagenome | biome: Marine; feature: Water; material: Subsurface seawater | place: North... | reverse complement strand
CTGTCGCAGTCCCGCGGCGAGCAGCGTGCGTCAAAATGACTTTCAATCGAAAGTCAGCGCCACGCCCACAGCAGACATGCCCTCCGGCGGCGGCAGTGGCGGCGGGAGGGGGGCGGGGGGCAGGGCGGGTCGAACCGGGACCGGAACGCCGCCAGGGTCATGCCTGCGGTCTCGCGCCGGAGTCTCGCGTGCTGCTCCAGCACGGACGGCGCGGCGCGGCCCGCGGGGTCCGGCGCGGCCTCGGGCGGCGGCTCGGCGACGCCGCGCGCGAGCCACGAGAAGAGGTGAAGCAGCCACCGCGCCTCCTCGCCCGCGAGCACGCCGCGCCACGCTGGCGCGCGCGCCCGCTGCCGCGACGCCGGCGTCGCCCCGCGGCTGCGGCTGTTGCCGGAGCCGCTGGCTGCGGCGCCGCCGGTCTGGCCGGGCAGCCCCGCGGCGGCGGCTGCGTCGCGCGCGGTGGCGGCGGCGGCGGCGGCGGCGACGGCGGCGGCGTCGCGGTGCGGCCACGGCCACACGGCGCTCGCCGGGGCCGACAGCACGTCGTGCACGAGCGACAGCACGTCCAGCGCCCGCGCGGCGCGGCGCCGCGCCTCGCGGTCGAGCAGCGCCGGGCGCGGCGGGAGCGGCACGCGCAAGTATGCCGGGACCTGAGCTGCCACCGCCCCGACCTTTTCGCTCAGCAGCAACTGTACATTCCGCACCGGATGCTCCTCGCGCGCGCGCCCCGGCCTCCTCCCGCGCTTCGGCCCCGCTTCGCCCCTGCGGCCCGCTGCGTCCCACGCCGCGGGCTGCGCCTGGTCGCCCGCGCCGCCCGGTCCGCGCTCCCGCTCCGCCTCGCTCCCTCTCCGCCCGCCTCCATGCGGCGCTGCCGGCGCCACCGGCGGCGGCCCGTCCGCCCGCCCGCCCTCAGCCCCGCCGCTCGGGAGCAAGCGCCCCCCTGGCGAGGCCCCCCCGCCCCACCCGTCCAGCGCCGCGGAGTCGGGCGCCGGCGTGAAGGGCCGCATGGCGTTGGCCGGCGCGCACACCTCCTGCGCGATCGCTGCGAGCTGCGCGTCGACCGGCGCGTCCTCGGGCAGCGCGTGCCCGAGCGCCACCACCGCCAGGCCCGCTTCCTCGGCTGCGCCGCGCGCCAGCGCGTCTCGCACCTGGACTAGCTGCAGCCCAGCCGCGCGCGAATGCATGCCGCACGAGGCGTACGCGCTCGCAAGCTGGCGCAGCGCTGCAGCCTGCACGTGTCGGGCCCCTGGACGTGAGACCCAAGAGCAATAGGCCCGCTGCTGCCGGAGCAGGGCGGCACGAACCTCCTGCTCGGCGTCATCTGCCAGCATCGCAGCCGCAACGTCGTCCCAGAGCCTGTCGAGCACGACACGTTGGTTGATGAGGTCGCTTCCAGCGACCACGTGGGCCGCAATGTTCCAGAGCAATTCACCGTCCTCGAGATCTGCTGCCCTCCAACAAGTCTCCGCTCGCGGCACGGGCTGCTTCCGCACCCAGCACATCACCTGCGTGTTCGCCCACGGCCCAAGGCCGTGGAACGCACGGCACTCGCGAATAAGCACACTTCTGCCATTCCCTCATGCTTGCGGTTCCGGATTTTCCAGAACCGTTCACATCTACGTGGTTTGGACTAGTGCAAACTACCCCTCAAGCTTTGGGTCCTTTGCGGCAGCAGACATGGGATTCAAGGGGGCTCTGGGCCATCTATGGGCCCCGACCAGTTCGTCGATTTCGCCCGATGATGCCCCAATCGATAAAGAGAGAGGCACTTCCCACCGATGAGGGTTGGCCCTTGCCATCCCTTGAGCCGATCTACTGGTACTCAATGGGATAGATGAGGGCGATGCTCACTCATCGTCCTCTCGGGAGGAGTGCTCTCCCCATCCGCCCCGTTTGCAGCTGGTCGGGCCCGAATCCCCGAGGCGGGCTTGTCCGGGTACCTGGTCGCGATTGTGGAGGAGAAGAGAAACCCTCTTCAGGGGGGGGTTGGGTGCTTCGACAAGCAAGATGTGGGGCTCAATTCTCGCCTCAGCGGTTCTCATCTGCTTGTCGGCACTCTTTTCGGGGCTGACGCTGGGGTTGATGGGTCTCGACCAGGTTCCCTCCTCGCCAATCCATAGTAAGAGGTTGTCAGTAGGTTGGGGGGCGCAGAAACCTATCGAGGCGCGCTGCCTGAATGCCCGCGCAAAGAAAAAGTGGCGTTTGCGCCTAGATCATGCAATGAGCCCTATACTGTCCGCCTCTAGTGGAGTGGGAAATCCCGTTTGGCATTTTTGCCGCAGATGTGCGCTTGGGCTCTGCAGGATCTCGGGGTTTGCTGCTACTTGCGTGGCCAGCGCGGACTGCAGGGATGTTTGTCTTGCGGACCTCTCAGCATCATTAAGAGCCGAACACGCGAGGCTTAGATGCTTGGTTCTGCGTTCGTGTTCACAGCTTACAAGTTTCTGGCGTATGTTATGGCAGATGGGGCTCCAGGTTGTCATAGCCAGTGGCAGCCGGCCTGAGGCTTCGTCCCAAGAGCGGCGCGAGGCAGGCTACGCGCGGAAAATATACCCCTTCAGGAAACGCGGGAACTTGCTGTTGTGCACTCTTCTTTTCGGCAACGTCGCGGTGAATTGCTTGCTTTCAATCATTCTTGCGGACCTCACGTCAGGACTCGCTGGCTTCCTCATCTCCACCCTTTCCATCGTGATCTTTGGCGAAATCCTCCCGCAAGCAATCTGCTCCCGCCATGCGCTTGCGATTGGCTCCGCCTGCACCCCGATCGTCTGGGCGTTTGTCAACGCGACGTTCTTCGCGTCGTACCCAGTTTCGATCCTGCTCGACAAGATGCTCGGCCAGGAGATTGGGACGGTCTACACACGCAACCAGCTCAAGGTCCCCACACCCGGTCCTTCGATCGCGAGTGTTGCGAACCATGGAACGGGAAAATGAGTCTTTTGCAAAGTCCCGAGCTCATGCAACTGATGCCCAGCCGAATTTCGTTGCAGACGCTGCTTGAGGAATATGCAAAACAGAAGAATTCCGAGTTTGGGCAGAAGGAGACGGATATTATGACTGGGGCTCTGAACTTTGAGCACAAGACAGTGGGTACATGCATGACTCCAATCGAGGAAGTCTTCATGATTGACATGGACGATGCGCTGGATTTCGAAAAGCTCATGGAGATTTTTCAGAGTGGCCACTCCCGAGTGCCCGTGTACCAGAAAGATGCAGAAGGGCACAAGGTGCCACCGCCTTCCCTTGAATCACGCTGCATGCGTCAGTACTTTTTCTTATACTGAGTACGGCAGGCCGTTGTTGCACTCCTATTCGTCAAGGAGCTGATCCTTCTCGACCCAGAGGTCACCGGCCCGAAGCCCGGAAGCTAGTTGCCCCTCCACGATGCAGCCTCCGCACTTGAGCTGGCTACAAGTGCGGCAGCGGGTTGCAATGTGCAGTTGAAAGATTATCACTGGCCGGAAATCTTGCTCCTATTCTGATGCAAGCTTTGTCGCTCTCAGGACGCGATGCCGGTCAGCACTATCGTGCACCACTGGTTTGGCGCTGACATTCCGATCGTGTTCGATGATTGCCGAACCAAGGTGCTGATGAACCTCTTCAAGACGGGACGCAGTCACATGGCGCTCGTAAAAACGGTGGTGAGTGAGGATGATGCGGATCCGTACTACAAGACGGTATTGCCCGGGATCAGGGAGTGGCATTGTTGCTCTCCGCAGTCCAGGACGGGATGCTTCGCCCCACGCTCAGCACCGCGGCGCTCATTGCAGTTTTCAAACAGGTTGGCATCATCACGATCGAAGACCTCATTGAAGAAATCCTCCAGGCACGGGCCCCGCCTCGGCCGGCGCGCAGCTACGGCTCCAGAGTTGGCATTCAGCGCGTTGCACAGTGCAACCACATCCTCCATTCTTGCACACACGTACTTACGGCAGGGTGTGCTGCTTATTTGGGCGCAGGAAGAGATCCTGGACGAGAAGGACGTGATTGCGGCGGCGGGGGAGCTGACACGCAAGGAGGAAAAGGCCGATGTGGCCCGCCAGGTCGCAGGCGGAGGGGCGCTGCCGTTCCAGCACCCTCTCCTGCAGTATCTTCAGGCCAAGGAGCGGCAGGAGGCCACGCTGCCCGCCGCGGAGCTCGAAGCCATCGCGTCCTTCCTCCGCGTGCGTGCCCGCTCCGTTCCATTCGCTCGCAAGGCACGCGAGGCGCTATCGCTCGCCCGGGTCCCTGACCCGCACCCTTGCTCAGGACAAATTCGAACACCTCTTCGGCACGCGGACGATGTCGCGGCAGAATCTCATGGGGCTGATCTCCGTCGCGACGGTGCTCAAGATATCCCCCGGCGACGCTGAAGTGCAGCTGTACGCCTCGGGCCAGCGATCCAGCAAGTTTGCAATGGTGCTCGACGGCAGCGTCCGCGTCCTCGCAGGGCAAGAGGGATTCGCGTGCAGCAAGGGGCCGTGGGACGTGTTCTGCCGCAACGTCCTCGAAACACGCGCCCCGGTACATCGCCGGCGCCCCGCTGCCACCGGCAATACGCGGTGCTGCGAGGGCGCTGTGTGCTGCCCAGGAAGCTCGCACGTGCCTGCAGACGCTGAGCGAGGGGGCGCGGGTACCCGTCATGGGGTTTCAGGTGGTGCTCGACTTCAGCGCGACGATCGTGCCAGAGAAGCCTGGACGAGTGCTGACGTTTGATCTGTCGCTGTACCAGCGCTTTTTGGGGAATGGGGAGATCTCACCTGCAATATCGAAAAAGTGACGGCCCCTGCTGCGCTGTTCCCTGAGAGTGTGTTAAGATTTGGATGATCCGGATTAGTTGCTTCTCGCTGACGAATCGTTTCCATCCGGTTGATCAGCGCACAAAAGAAACGTGGCGTCAGCTGCAATAATCTTGCGGCCTGGGCTGCGACGCACGCCACGCCGACCGGGGAAAATGTGCGTGGCGTGCGCCCCCTGCATCATCCTCCAATTGCAGCCCCTGCTCGCCGGATGCAGCCTACTGCCATCCCACAGTGCACAGAAGCTTGTTCCTCATGTTGTTCCTCATGGCGAGTGTGCAAACAGGATCACATAGGCCCACGGCTTCGCTCGGGGAAAACAACGACCTCGTTCACCTCCTGGATGGCCAACCAACAGGTTTGAGTCCCGGAAGACCAGGAAAGCCCCTCAACCGCAGGAGCATCGCAAATTCGATTTCAGAGGCCCCGGAAGACTCACGCCCAGCCTCGTCCCAGGCTAAGCCTTCTCCTGTGCCGTCGCCCATAGTCGGGGCGTTGGAGGTCACATCAGAGACGCAACGACCACCTGGCTTGTCGGTTGCAGGCCCCAGGCCTGGACCAGCGGAGCCGAGCGACCCAGTGACTTCGTCTGGTGCTGTGACGCCAACCGAGGTGGGCATCCTCGGACCAACACTGTGTCTTGGACCGCACCGGCTTCCCTCCGAATAGTTTGCTTGGCATCCGAGCAACTTTGCCTGGTCTGCACTGACAAACCACGTGCCCAGTGCCAGCTTGAGCATGACAGCAGGCAACCTTTCACCTCTGAGACATTTACTCCGCTTGGCGAGGTGCGCACACATTCTGAACCTGGGTAGATATTTTGCTGAGCAATGTATAGCAACCGAATCGGCAGTCGGACGCACGGAGCCAAAGGTAGGGGTCTGAACAGGAACCTTTGCTGCGTGTTTACTTTACACTCATAGTCGAAGTAAATACTATGTGCTCCTACACAACGCCAACTACCTTGGCCTACTCACATCTGGAAGCATTTCATTCCTTCTTACTGCGCTTTCCCGCGGCTCCTTTGTTCTTGTCGTTCTTCCGAGCAAGATACTGCACATGCGCAAGACGTCAAAATACGTTGAGGCAAGGGGAGAAATGCAGCCTCACAAGCAGTAACACGCAGAAGCTCGCCACCCGCACACCGTGGGTGGACCGGCCGCGAACCGTGTTCGCGTAGAAGACCAGGAAGAGCACGAGGTACGAGAAGATGATGCCGACGCCCACCACCGCGCCCTCAAGCGTGCCGTTGCAGCTCGCGCGGCCGGAGAGCAGCGCGCCGAGGCCGAGGCCGGACACGACGGGCTCATGGCTTGACGCATACACGCACGCGGCGATGTCCACGACGAACTGCACGATCTGGAGCTGCGTGAGGTAGCGCTTCCACCAGGGCTGGATCTTGATAGAGGCCAGCGCGTAGTACTGCGCGCGGGAGGGGGCGCGTGCAGAGCAGTCAGGTTTGAAAGCCTGCAGGAGCAGCTCCACGGGGTCCGCAGCTTGGCTGTTGAGCAGGGGCAGTGTGGGGCACTGGAGGCGACTCACGTAGTACATGAAGATGTGCACGAAGAGGTTGATGGTGATGGGTACCCACTGCACCGTCGAGTGCTGGTCCATCTGGACCCAGCACAGGAAGAGTGTGGCAGCATGATGGTACTCGTGGAGGAAAATCACCTGCCAACGACGCAGATCGTCGGCGCAAAGCGCAGCCCCAGCTGGACGCTGACGGGGCAGGGCAACTCAAGGCTCAAAGAAGAACCTCCTTCTTGCGCAGCACGAGGATGACCGTGTCCAGCAGTTCGTACCACTTGACCAGGTAGTTGAGGTAGTAGAGCGTCTGCAAGACGGGGGCCAAGCACGCTGCTCAGCGCCCAGCTCAACCTGCTGTGGGTGCAGACCCTCCGTGCGGCTGGGGTTTGCCTGGAGCCTCCCATCCTCATGGAACTCTATGGAGCAGACCATCTCCCAGGGCGTGTACTCGCGGGCTTTTCCAGAGAGTACGACTGCGAAGCCCGCGAAGAGGGCTGCTGAAATAATCGTCAGGAAGGTCGAGTGGGCCGTCACGAGAGACCGCAATTCCAGCGCTTTGCGGTTGGCCATGACTGCCTTGAGGATACGGATCAGCAGAAAATAGGTTATGCAAACCGCCACCTGCGCGAGCACGCCACTCGATTAGGGCCAGGCGACGGGTGGCACGGCATCCTGGCACAACGGGCTGCGATGGCACCATTTCTTCGAAGCTGCCCAGAAAGGTACGCTCCCGCGCAAAGGTGAAGTTCCGCACGGGCGCCGGTGCGCGAAAGTTCATCAGGTCATCCATCATCAGCTGACCTGCGGCCAGCGAGTCGTTCGATGCCATTCGTGCCTGCCATGCGAGCATCGTTTGGATCAGCGACGCAGAGCGTTACTTCTTCGATCAGAACGAAAATGTTCTTACCAACATACTCGATGTCGTTCTCTGCCTGGGGATTGCGGAACCTGCAACAACTCGTTGGCGAGGCCAGACGGCTTCAGGGTCTATCTCTCGAAGAAGGTTCTCTTGTCCGAGCCAAACGAGACGCAATGACCGGCGTGGCACTGATGATCCCGCCGGAAAGAGGTAAAACCCGAAATTCCAGGGAACTATACGGCCGGGACGCAGGGTTCGCGCGGGCCGAGGCGCACGTCGCACGCTGACTCCCCGCTCAATCCACCAGATGTCTGTATACACAAGATTCTAAAAGTCAACTTTATACCACTTTTACAGAATGTAAAACAAATATTGTTTTCAGTCAACTTTCGGAGCGACCTTTCATTCTGACAGCAGTGGCTTTGGCGCTGGGGCACAGGGAGGCTGTCCTCAAACATTGGGCAATGTCCTACGGTGCAGTTGATGACGTAGAAGCGTGTGCCGTGCAGGCGCCGCGGGAGAAGGTCACAGGGAGGAAGCACATCCGGAGTGTCCTTTCGCTCAGCCTGCTGCTCGTGTGCGCGGCAGCCTGCCTCGTGGTTCAGCAACAACGGGGACTGCCCGCGCTACTTGAAGAAGACGAGGCGGCGGACAGTGGCGAGGACGGAGAGAAGGGGGGTGAGGAACAGCAGCCGCAGGTAGCTGAGAAACCGTGGGGGGTCGACTTCGACATCAAGTACAAGAGAAACTTGCACCAGTGGCAGATCACGAACCTCGTGCTGCACCCGCCGCCGCCGCCGCCGCCGCCCGCGAAATCGCCGCCGATGGTCATGACGAAGGCGACGTTCCCCTTCTTCGAGCTGGGTGCCTTGAACAAGGCGGACGCAAAGGTCAAGGAAAAACTGGACGACCCAGACACAGACCCCGCAGTGAAGGAAGCTCTCGAGGCGGGCATGGAGAACAGCTCCGGGGCACTGGAGTCGGCAGTGGGATGTGCTGAGGGCTCGCAGCCGGGATCTTCAGTTAAGACTGCGTGCCCGGGTATGGGCTCAGGGAAGCCTCAGGAGGTCAAGCGGCAGTGGAGCATGGGGTTCCCTCCGCAGGTCGGCGCAGCTGCTCAGGCTGGCGCAGCCTTCAAGCGCCGTGGGCTTACGGGGGGGGATGTTGATCGTGGCCAGACGGATTAGCGGTGAACGCAGTATGGCGTGTCTTCGTTTCGACGCCAGGATCGTTGGTTCGCATGGTCGGGCGCTGACGGTTTCATTTTGTTGAAATCCGTGCTGCACGGCCGTCGTGCAGTTGCCCAGATTTCACTTCTGGCTTTCGAAGCACGGCAGCATGGGGCTGGAATAGAGCTAAGGAATGGCATACATGATGCGATGTGATGTGTCGCACGGGCGGGCGTGTTCCAAATCCTGCTTGCAAGGATCAAAGCATTGATCCTGCGAGTGCCAAAGCGCCGGGCCTCTGACTCGTGACAAAAGGGTGCAAAGCGGCTTTTAGATCCCCTCTCAGGTGTCCAGAGTGTTGACAAAATGCAGTAGTAGACCAAGAGACTGTCCTTGACTCGATGCTGTAGAACTTGCTGTCATTCATGGGGCGGTGGAGGGGTTGTGGAGGCGTAGATCAACGCGGAAGCGTAGGGGGCTCTAACGTGAGACGACCAGTAGGTCGGGTCTGTGACACGTGCTGTACTGACACGTAAGAGAAGACGAGAAACTAGGATGTGGAGATGATCCACTTACAGGTGAGAGTGACTTATGTGTGCCAGCCGGTCACATCGTCTGAACCGTGGGTCTCATGCGTGAACACTAGTTACATACTTGCCCGCCTCTGCCGAGAACAAATGGCGTTTCTATGATGCCCGTGGGATTCCTGGGGAAGACGAATCCTCACTGCTAGTGAGATGTCCGTTTGCGACTGACGCCGCGGCTGGTACGTGTGAGCAGAATCAGAACTACAAAGACAGCGCCGAAACGTATTCGACTCGCGGTCGCGCTGAAGGTTGTTAGCGAAGTTGATGGCTCGGCGTAAGGTGAGAATGGCGGCCTTCACTGGGACCGCGCTGCCGCTCTGCACCCCGTTCGTGCCGCAACGGTGCGACATAGCCCCCGAAATCCAGAGCGCATCGCGCGGTGTTTGACGGAGGCCCTGGTCTGATGAGAACGGTAATGGGTCCGATGACACTCTGGTTATCGTATCGTTCGCTGTTTCTGTTCTCGTACGGTGCCGGCTGTTCAGGATCCTGAATCCTTGGAAGAATGTCGCGATTTTGGCCAGCGGCGCTGAGCATTGCCTCTTCAATCGTTGTGCTGTCCGCGCCAGTGGCAGTTGACTGGGTGCGGAGCTCGCATGCAAGAGCCTTGGCGATCGAGTGCACGGCTGGCCCATCTCGTTTTTCTGACGCCCCTCAGATCTGATCGACTGCTATTGGCAGTCAGATTCCTCGGTAGGAGGACGGGAAAGGGGGACGAGAATCGGGGACGAGAATCAGCTTATTCTCGTCCCCCTTTCCCATCCTCCTATCGTTGATTTTTCGTATATCCATAGCACCCTCTGATGACGGTCACGCTCTCAGTATCCGTGTCTATGTCACAATTGCTTATCAGGTCGATCCGTGATCTGTTGCAGGCGTGACTGCTCGCCGACGTTCTCGAGCCCGGCATGCGGCGAAGTGGCAACGAATCGGGCCGCAAACCCCTGTACAGCGCCGAAGACGCGTACTGCGAGCTTACCCCGGCGATCGAGCGAATCGTCACGGGTTTTGCGGAAGGAACATGCAACGATGTTTTGCTCCAGCCGAGAATCCCCCGCAATCACGACACGCTTCATACCTACGTCAGGTTGTTCATGGAATCCAGCGCATCCAGCTCATGGACGGGGTCCATGACGAGCAGCGATGATACCTTCGGCTTTGACATCCTCGGCAGACACGATCCAGAGCCCGAGCATGAAAAAGTCGCCGCCTTTCGCCATGCGTCCAACGACCACAACTACATGGACACCCCTGCACAACTCATCGTCGCGGAAGACTTTCAGAAGCGCAATCATCTCGATGGCCATGCTGCACACATAACACGGCGGGATGCATGGTTGATTGAGTCCAGCAGTGCCTCTGGAGGCGACAAACTGTCACCACAACTCAAGGCGCAGAGGCGCAGCGCTTTGGTGGGCGCTGCTGCTTGGTGCAGCGCGTGCGATGTGCGCAGGCAACCCGTGCTGGATGGGATACGGCAATACTCACGTAGCCTTTCGTGCCTCGGCATTCAAGGCCGCAACTTTCTCGAAGTGCTTGCGTGAGCGTCTCGTGGGCCCCTCTTACTTTACGTACAGCCTTTACCTTCACTCGCGCGCGCGCGGGCTCTGCGCCCTTGCTCTGTACCGGCGTGTGCCCCATGCCCGCGCGCCTGCGCTGCGTTCACAGCCGGCTGCCCTTGTCCGTGCTTGGCCCGGAGCCTGCATCTCCTTTCGGACCCGGCGGCGCAGCGAGAGCCGCGGCCGCGGCAGGATTCGCCGCGGCACGTGACAGCACCTGGTGGTGCGTCCCTGCTGCTCAGATTCATCTCTCCCGCGCGCGTCTGCAGTCCGCTTGGCAGGCGGCATGGCGGCGGGGTGCAGCAACCTGCGCAAGAGTGTTGCGCGCAGCCTCGAACGCCTCCGCCCCGAAAACGATCTTGGCCTACGACACCCTCCGCCCTATGCTCAACCTCGCGGCGCTCCGGACGCGCTGGCGCGGCATGGCCCGGCGCGGACCTGATCGACGACGGCGCAAACCTCCTCGGCGCTTGCTCCGACATTGAGCGCCCCGCGCACGTGCGAGGCGAGCTGCGGTGCGGCGTCGGGCTGCCCTGCGAGCACGGCCACCTGCCGAGAGAGCCGGGCGGCTTCAGCACCCCGAGGACGTTGGCTCTGATCGCGGGCTCGCCCCGCTGACTGGTGTGAGCACCAAGAAGCGGGGGTGAACCGTGCAGAGCTCGCGCATACGAAGCGAGAGCGCGCCGCCACGCGCAATGACGCGCCCGTACGCATGCTCCTCCATGAACCGATCCAAAAGTGGGTGCAGAGACGCCATCCGCGCCCGGAGCCGGTCGTACTTTCCAGCATAGACCTCCCGCAGAGCTGCGCGCCCTGCCGCCCCTGCGTCCGAGCCCACATCCTCGAGCGCCCACGCGGCGCCTGCAGAGGCGCTGACGCCGACCTCGTGCACTGCCGCGAGCGCGTTGATAGTGCGCGGGAATCCGACCAGGATGTGGTTCTGCAGGAGCGCCTCCATCCCCGCGGCATGCTGCGCCGCGGGGAGATGCGCCCAGTCGAGCTTGACGTCCGCCGCGCGCCCCGCCGCGGCATCTGCGGCGAGGAATGCCAGCACGCGCTCCTCCGCCTTGAGCGAGTCGGGCCCGGCAGGGACGTGCGAGAGGCTGGGGTGGTCGAGCGCGATCCGCGCGTCGGTGTCTTGAGCACACATCATGGCGTCGCGCGCGGCCGGCACTCCGTGGGCGCCACCGGGCGAGTCTGTCGACAATCCTGCACGTGGAGGCGCTGTGAGATCCCAGAGGGCAGGGTGAGGCGAGGCTTAAAATAGTGCGCGATAGCGAGAGCCATTGCTGCAAGCTCGAAAGGGGCGCGGAGGGGCTCTGCACCGCAAGCTGCGATCCCCAGCAACGCGGCCCCGCGGAGGCCAGGGGCCGACCAACTTGGGGCCATGTCACTTCGCCCGAGCCCGGGGTCCCAGAAGCAGCGGGCACACCGTCTGGCTAGTGTTTGTCCTCACCCTGCCCGACGTGCGTCCCCTTGCCCTGGAGCAACCAGGCGAAGTTTCTCGCTGCCTGCGAGAGCTCGCAGGCGCGTGGTGTGAGCCCAATGGGCGGGGGGCTGCCAGCGGCGCGCATAGCGGCCTAGGGAACAAGTGGCGCTGGTGATAAAATGCGTGAAAATGCGGGTATGCGCGCAAGAAAGAGCGTGCGAGATAGGCGGAACGCGCCAACTCGCGAGCCACGTGATGCCGCAGCGAACAAGGCTTGAGGGTGCATCGCTTGCACCCCCGCTATATCAGAATCTGCACGGCGCAAAGAGCCGAGCAACATTGAGCTGATGCATCGGACATTCGTGGGCTTTCCGCGATCGGGATCGCGCACCTTGCGCTGCAAAGAGATGTGACCACAAGTCGATCGGGTCGACTGTGGTGCTAACAGGTACAATTTTGTTCCTGGCGAAATTCCTCCCAAACGGGTTTTGATATTGTTGACTTTTGAAAAACTTTTGACGACTTTTGACGACTCAGATTCCGGCATCGAAGGGCCAGGATGCCGCGCCAGGATGGCCGGCGGTTCCGCGGGGGGGCGCTAGAGCGCCCCGGGGAACAGGCGGTCTCGATGGTGATACGTGGGCGGTCATCGCCGCGGGGAACATGCCTTCTGGCATCGAGCTGGTCGGCAATGATAATCCTGCTCATGACATATCTGGCGCTCAGGCCAGAGGGGAGCGGCGGGCACAACCGGGAACGACTTGTGCTGTTCGAGAAGACTTCGCTTCTCAAAGGTGGCGTGAGGACGCGCCTGGCGACTCAGGCGCAAGCCAAGGCGGACGCTGCAAAGGTCGCGATGACGGGGGCAAAGGACGCGCTGAAGAGTGCGAAGGCACAGGGGCCAGCAGCGTTGCGCCAGCGAAAGCAGCGTGTCATGATGGCTGCTGCGTGCGAGTGCCCGTATACAGACAACCCGATCAGTATTCCACAGATCAACGAGGTAAACGTCTTTCCTGGGCCTTCGGATTACGGTCCCGACGCGCCGCAGTCACGCCCCGACGAGCCGATTGAGGCGTGCTGCCCAGGAGGGGATGCGTGGGGCGCACCAGTGCTGTCGCTTCCGGACATGCGCAAGGTGTATGAGATTGGCGAACCGAATTACAAGGAGTGGAAGGAGTACGTGGAACCGACCAACTCGCTTCCGGGGATCGTTGACTGGGACCCTGACAGCCCGAACGCGAACATGCCGATCGAAGAGCGCACGACAAAACCGCTCTTCGACGGAAACGGCGGCCTTCTTGGCCTGGAAGACACTGACGGTGCTGCCCATTACAGCATCCTTTTCAATTTGCAACCTTGTTGTATGCACGCTGCGCTCTGTGTGGCGAAAGGCGCACTTCTCGGTGAGCACGTCCCTGTAGGGATCATGCTCCTGCTGGCTGTGCACGCGTGGCGCCTGACATCTTGCGCTGTGTGCTTGCAGGCTGGGAGCGTACACCCGGCTCTGCAGCGCCATTGGACAAGGACGCGTACTCTGACGGGCAGAACGGGCGGGACTACAACGTATTTGCGAACGGTTACGAGTTCCCTGACTATTGAAAATTGCGAAGTGCTCGGCTAGCTTCGAAGGATGGGGGCAGTTGGAGCAGGATGACAGTGTGCACCAGTACACAAAAGTGTGTTGTGAGGGTGCTATCTTCGAGACGCGTGCATATCTGCTCCGTAATCAAGTGTCCGAGCCATCTGTCCACTCAAGTGTCTCAAAGCCATTCCACATGATATCCTACTGTCCAAAAAGGTATCGATACCTGACTGTCTTGCACAGGTGAGCAAAAAATCGGACAACAGGAAGGTAGACCGCGTGAAAGTAAGGTCTTGAAGCGAGGTGCTGAGAAATCCCATCGGAAGCCAAACGGCAACGCCTTCAGAAATGAGACGCGACGGGAAGCCGGTGATTTCCAGCGTGCCTGCACAGAGTTGCCCAATTGAGGAGAGGCGCCAGTACTCAATTGGAGTGAGTGCTGCTAGGATCCGCCCCGCCCCACAGTCGATCCAGTCTGTAAAGCGCAATGGACGAACACACATTTTATTAGTCAACAGATTTGTCAACCCAGTGTGAAAGGGCGTGGGGAGGGGAGAGGACCGGGGGCGCGGCGCCATCACTATGCGGGGCCCCAGAACGGGGTTCAGCGCTAGTGCAATGCGTGTTTGTGTCGCACAATCAAGTTGGGCAATCGGCTTCGTGCTGATGCTGGCCATTGTGACCCCCGTCGCAGCTCTGGAAGGTGAGCGATCCCCACCTAGGCTGATGCTAGCTGGTGCATACGCAGCAGGGCCAGGCGCGCGCGCTGTGCGGCATGGATGTGTTTTCCCTCTTCTCAAATTTCTTGGAAGGAAGAGTCACTGGAATGCACTTCGCAGGGGTCACGACGATTGGGGGTACCTACAAGTACGGTCATATCAGGTGGACCAGCGAAGCCAACAGAATTACGTTCACTCTAGAAGTCGCCTTCAAGCGCAACACCACAGACAATTCTTATTGGAGGGGTTCAGCTCCTGACCTTCTTCCTCAGGTTGGCATGCCGTCTCTCTCTGTCCCGCAGCCCTACGGGAATCGTAGGGGCGGCCGCCCTGCTCTTCAGTGCTAGCGCCGGACGCAAGCTAGGCATCGAAGCTGCAGGAAGCGGCCAACGCTAATGATTCGTCGATGGCAGGTTGGAGATGTTGTTACACTCTTTGGGAGGCAAGCGCCACAATTCTATTTTGGGGACGGCTCTGTGCAATCGGTGATCAAAGCGGCAGTGACAGCCATTTCGATCCCCGAGGACTGGGTGATGGGTGAGGCGGTGCTGGAGCATCGATACGCGACGCCCAACAACGGGGGGGCGCCTTGGTATGTACAGTTGGTGGGTTGCTGCCGCGATGCAGCGCTCTCCAACAACAAAGATGCGGAATATGTCATCGCGTCGGCAATCGACCTGAACGTTGCGGACCGTTCGCCACGCGCCAACGTGCTTCCAGTCGCGTCCGTCGCACTGCAGCCGTTTGGGTATCCTGCCGAATTGCCATCGGTCTATGTTCCCGCGCAGGTGGATTCTGCTGAGCCTGTGGTCTTCAACTACTCGATGGCAGTGCCGTTCGAGGTGGGCAACGCCGCTGCATTTTCGGGCGCGCAGCGCTCCTTCCTCGCTGTGTCGATGAAGGGGACATGGCAAGACTCAATGGGCAGACGGCATTCGGGTTTCTCGAACCCAAGCACACTGGCTCAATGCGACACAACGGTGGACGGGCCAACGAACAATCGCGTTGCGCCGGCGTGCCTTTTCCGCGCCCTGCGCTCGGATGGCGCGATCCCTGCGCTCACGATCGAGGGCTGGGTGCGTGTCGACACGGACGCGGGAGGGTACGTTTTGTCCATGGGTCTCGATTCGGGTCGACCTGACTCATTCGGAGGGATCCCAGACGGTGAATGTCGGGCGGGAATGACTCCGGGCGCGGTGAACTCGGCTGAGTTCAAGGCACGGTGCCAAACCTCTGCGATTTTCATCCACGTGTCCAAAACGGCCATCACAGTCGGACACGAGCGTGACCCGCGTGACTTGGACTTGGGCGGGCGTTATCAGGAAGTATTCCGGGTCTGCTCCTCAGTAGTTCTCGCGACAGATCCCGTCTGCACAGAGGGCCTTACGGGCAAGTGGGTACACGTCGCGGTGACGAGGTTTCACCACAAAAATGGTGGCTCTCTGGCCGACCAGAACAACCTGATGGTGTCTTACCGCGCGGTACTCAACGGCGAGGCACTCGAGGTTGGGAAATTTCCTGGAGGCGGTCCGCAGCAGCGCAATCCTGTACCGGTTGCGGTCCCTGCATCGTTGGAGTTTGAGGTGGGGCAGTCGAACTTGATGGTGGGCCCTATGGCCACCGACGTCTCGAGCTTCGACTCCAACTACTTTGCGGCTGGCACCGCGCTCATCTTCGGCGGCTTCAAGGGTACTTCGGAGCCAGAGTCGTACTTCACTGGAAGGCTCGATGAGTGGCGGTTCTGGAATGGCGCACGCTCCCTTTCGCAGATTCGTTCATCAATGCGCCGAATCCTGTTGCCCTCAAAAGAGCCGTTCTACGGGGACCCTGCGGACCCAACGACGCGTGTTCACGAGAACAACTTCCTGCGTGAGACAGTGCTGATGGCAAGCTGGTCTTTTGATCAGGTCTGCCCGCTCTACGGCTCGACAGGCTGTCCGTTGGTGCAAGCGGACCCCGTCTACCCCCGCGAACACGACCCGCGCGTTGCAGCGAATGTGCGGGGAATGTACGCTGCGTTCTCTTCTTCGGTCATAACGGCGGAGACGGACAATACGGGTACTGTTTTCTACTCGAATGGAGGAATGTCGATCGACCAGAGTGGTAAGCTGACCATCGCCACTGACACAGCAGGCAAGTATCAAGCAATGGTCCTCCTCAGCTACATGGATGGACAAATCGCCGTTCCTGTCGACTTCATGATCGAGGTCATTCCGGCTTCTTGCACCGACAAAGTGAGTTGCTCTATGCTGTCATGCGGGGAGGCTGAGTGCCCCTACGATGGCAACAAGTGGGTGCCTTCTCTCTCTTTTCAAGGTCACGTGAAGACGCTCTCGAGCGGAGTCGGACTTTTCCAGGGGATCGAAGGAGAGCGGGCACCACAAGACCTTGCCAACTTCCTATTTCCGCATCACATCAAGACTTACGCGGGTTTTGAGTTCGGGGTGACGATTCAGGGTGATGACAAGCAGACCGGAATGGCGGGATGGCGCGACACGAACGTGGGGTTCACGATCGGGCCGGCGCCGGCAGGGATGAGCTTTTCGACGGTGCGCGGCGACACGACGAGTCAGATGGATCTTCGCTGGCGGCCATGCCTCGAGGACCTGGGGGTGACTGTCGTGTGCTTCGACGCGGTCGATAGGCACGTCGACCGCGACACGGGGCTCGAGTCGCGGTCTGCGGCGTCGCCGGAGATGTGCCTGCAGGTGGTGGTCCAGGACGACCCGGCGCCGGAGTTCATCACGGGGGGGTTGGACGCAACGCCAGATACGTCGCGTGCACTGATGATGGGGCGGCGACACAGCTTCCCGCTGGTGGTGGCTGAGCACAACTGCGTCGACAGCGTCAACATCGAAGTCGCGGAGGACACGCCGCTGCCTGCGGGCGCGAAGCTTGGGGCCCTTGTGGCGCAAGAGACGGGGCCGGGCTGTGTGAACGCGGAGCGCGAATTTATTTGGACTCCGACGTACAACCAGGGTGGTTGGAATGGCACGATCTGCTTCGTCGCATCGGACACGGGGTCCGTTTGCGAAAGTGTGTCAGCGCACTCTGTGCGGCACTGTGTGCACATGGAGGTTGCGCGTTGCGTTTTCGCACTGCAGCAGGACCACGAGCTGCAAACGCTCGCAGGGAGTTTCGGCACAGATTGGCTTCGGCTGTGGAGCCTCAATCCGAGCCTGATGCATCCGGATTACATGCTCTACGGCGCGGGGAACCGCACGCTGAATGTCGGGCACATGTATCGCGCAAATCCTCGCGAACTCCCCGCTGCAGTGGCGAAACGCATGGGGATGCCAATTGAACAGCTACGGTTCATGAACTTCGGGCTGGACCTCGACACGCCGCTGGCGGCAGGACAGCCGCTGTGCGTCATCCCGAATTCATGTGCTGGGGAGAGCGACTCGGTGTTTGACTTCAAGTTTGAAAGCCCCACGTTCTTCCAGCAGAAGATAGCTGCACAAAAACCTGCAGCATGATGTAAGGCGAAAACGAGGTTGCCAGTGGAGTGTAAAGTATGGGCGGCGCGTGCCGCGTGTGCGAAAGTGGCGGGTAGAAGAGTTACGGATAGTGCAACAAAGAATCCGGGTCACAGCGGTGTGCATGCTGCGCGCTCAGCTGTGTTGCTGGGTCAAGACGTGTTTGCTAGCCAACAAGACTGAGTCTCCTAGTCTGGATACAAGCCCTCTCAGCGACCTGCCTAGGTCTCCGTGTACTCAAACGGCTCCGGCGGAGGCGGCTCATCCTCCTCCTTCACTTCAGCTTGCACCGTCGCGGGAACCGTAACCTCCACCAATTCGACCGCTTCATTGGGCTTGAGGTCGCGCAGCAGCACCATCCCCCACAGCTTTTTCGACACAGGTTCGTATCGCGATCCCGCGGGCATCGCCACGTACTTCTTCTGCGCCGGAAGCACACGCGCAGGGTTGGCCAACATTGTCGTCGATGGCTCCTTCTCCTTCTTGCCATCTTTATCCCCTTCTTTTATCACGCCCTCAACCCCTTCGTCTGCTGCCTTCTTTTCCGCTTTTTCCCCGTCCTCCATTGCATCCTTCTTGTCGCCCTTGGAGTCGCCCTTGGAGTCGCCCTCCTCCTTGACAACGTCCATCTTCTCGCCCTCTTCCTTCTTGCTCTCCTTCTTGCGCGCCTTTGTTTTCGCCGTTGTAGACAATATAGCAGTCGCAACCTTTTTCGGCGCTGCCGCGGTCTTGACCTCCGTCATCGGTGGGTAGTCGAACATCGATGGCTTGGTGTTCGACACAAACTCCAATGCCGGCATCTTCAGGTCCTTGTTTAGTCCAATGAGGCAAGTGGGGGTGAAAGTCACTGATAGGAAATGCGCGAGCGGAAACCAGTACCAGTACTGGCAGAAAACAACCATGCCCGTGATCGCAGACATCCGTTTGTGTCCGTTCTTCGTAGTGAGCGAAATCGTTACGTTCCGCCCGCCCGCATCAAGGATTGACGACGCGATGATGGCACCGAATTTAGCCATCACGTCTTCATGCTTGTCCTTGATCACCCCCTCAAAAATTCCGCGGACATCCTTGACCTTCGGCGTGCGAACCTCAGTCTCCTGGATGAGCACCATGGACAGCGCAAGCATTGCACCCTGTCGCACGAAGTCCGTCGCATCCTTCGTCATCGGCTCCAGCAGGTCGATCGCCTCCTGCAGCCCCGTGCCCGCGCATGCGATACCGACCGCGAGAGTCGACCCGTACCGCACGTGCGGGTTGTACGACTCGGCGAGCAATGAAACAACGCGAGGACACTGCTCCGGCGTCGTGGTGAGAACGAAACCGAGGCACGTGACTGCCGCGCGCCGCACGTCATCCGACACGTCAGATACGGCCGAGTGCAGCAAGCGGCGGATCGCCGAGTTATTGCCGGTTCCCGAGTACGCCGTCGCGATGGTGTACATGCCACCGTAGCGCAGAATCGGGTCCTTGTCCCGGCAGAGCTGCTCGATGAGGGTGTCAGCCGACTCTTCCTTGCCGTACATGATGAGCGCCATCCCGATCGCCAGTCCGCGGATAATTTTTTCGTGCTGCGTCTCGTGCGCATATGCTAGCATCTCCTCGATCGCACGGTCGGAACTTGTACCGAGCATCACGAGTCCCATCGCAAGCCCTGCCGCCTCGCCAGCCACCGCATTGTCAGAGAAAAGCACCACACGAAGATCCTCATACAGCTCCTCGTTGCCCGACGCCATTCCCGCGAGCCCAAGTCCAAGACACGCGCCATGCTGAATTGTTTCGTTGTTGCTCGCGTTGCGCAGCGCCTCAGCAAGATACTTGAGAATCCCCTCACCATGATTCGCATGGATCAATCCGAGAGCGTAAAGCGCACCACCCTCTGAAAATGGTGACGATGAGATCCCGGGCTTAGGAAGGTACTCCTTCATGACATTGCGAGACGAGTTGATGCAACCTTTGTGCATCATACCGACACATGCTGTCGCAGAAAACTTGGCCCAGTTCGTCGCACGCTTCAGCCAGTCCAGGTTCTCAGTGATGAAGGTGTCGACTGTCGTTCCGCAATGCATCACCGCGTTCGCAAACACGGTTGCCTGGTGCGTTACGGCGTTACGTGCTTCGATTGCGGCCTTAATGTTGTTCAGAAGGAGCATGTCTGTCTTGTTGTTGCGGTAAAGGAATTCAAGCGTGATGCCGATCGACATCTCGCCCGTAAGGATTTGCTTCAGCTTCTCTACCTTTGCCGCAATCGCCTTCTCCGCTGCCTTGACCGGCTCCGTGGCCGTGGCCTCCTTCATTTCTGTGTCGCCCTCCGCTTCGCCCGCCTCGCCCGCCTCCGCACCCATCATCGCCTCGGTCATGCTCTCCGGGTCGACCTGCTGCTCGCTCGGTGCCTTCGGGAGTGCGTTTCGCACCTCAAGCAGGAAGTGCTGCATATCGCTTTCACAGAGGTCGAACCCAATTTGATAGGCCATGATTTCTTGGTCCACGTTGCCACTGCTCACCAGATTTCCGAGGAGTCCTGCGACGGACGCAGCGTCCTCGAGAAGCATCCAGCATTGCGACACGTGCTGATAGTCGGGAATCTCCAGTGTGCGGTACAACTCGACCAGAACTTTGAGAACCTTGTTCCGGAATGTACGTTTGGTTACGAGCGTTTGGCATGCTTCAAGCGCGTATGCAAGCGTGTCCGAACGATCCGACGACGTATTGATACACTCCTCGAGCTTGTCCAGGCGCCGCGATTCCAGAGCAATGCCCACCGCCTGCTTGATGTTGCCCTCTTCAAAGCAGCGATCAAACATGCTTTCTACGATTGCCTCCAGACGAGAGTCGATCGGATCAAGGTCCGCAACACCATCTGACCGCTCCACACGTTCTGCTATGTATTGGTCGATGACCTTCGAAAGGATCGTGAAGACGTAAAGCGAAGGCTTCCCAGTGTGGATCTGCCCAGTGAAGAGGTTGCCAGCACCAAGTGCGTATGTGAGCGACTCAGAGAACTGCTCCAGGTGATAGTGAACCTTGGAGGCCACCAGTGCTGCGAGTTCGCGGGACTGAAACTTCTCATCCTGCACCGTAGCGCCAAGTCAGCGCTGCACGCACGCTGAACACAGGATCCAACTCCCTCCGCCACAATCGCAGAGATAAGCGGCCTAAACAAGTGAAGCAACTGGCAAGACCGACCTCATACAGCTCTTCGATCGCCTCGATGTGGTCAGCAATCTCGGCCCAGTACTGATCGACCGCCTCGTCCTGCAGCTCGCGAGATTTCGTCAGACCGCAGGATCCGCCGAGGAAGGCGGACGGCACATGCCCCTACTCCCTTACAAGAATGTTTTTTGTGATGAACGATTGAGTGGGACACGCAATGGCTGGGATCGGTCTGTGGGGTACGGCTGGTTCAGCTCGGGGCGGCACCAGCTTTTGCAGCGCGAACTGCTTTAAGGACTGGTCACTCTCGTCCAAAAGCGAGAGCAGCGGACGGCACGACGAGAGAGCAGGACCAGTCGAGAGCATCGATAAGGACGAAGTGGGCTGCACCGCAGTCACCATCCCGCCTGCACCCTCCCCACCTCTTCCACACGAACAGCGCTGGCCGAAAGGTGTTCGACTTCGGCGTATCCCACCTGTCCCGGTTGAGCAATCAAGAGAAAGTGGATCATTTGAACTAAAGTTAACATCTCAGCCGAAAGAACTGTCAAAAGTAGTGTTGGCCACTTTTGTACTTGAGGTTAGCTCAACTCTTTGCCTTTTGGGAGCGAGGGTTCTTGGGCTGTGCAAGGTGGGTGCGGCGCGCGGCGCGAGTTCCTGGGGCAACCTGGTCAGCGCAGCGTGAACACGCGCGGACACATTTGGCAGCTCTTTCTTCCTTGGTGACTTGTTGCGGGCTGCATCTGACGGCAGAAATGCCAAAAATCCATGGTGGAGAGCATGCATCTGCGCGCCGGCCAGTGGCTGCGGCGCAAGGGCCGACAGCGCGATTCGCAATGCAGGCAGCGGTTCTGGTGGCGTCAATCGCACTTACCCGTGCTTGCGTGCCAAATCCCATTTTCGGGTCACCAGAGGAGTATTGCCTGAGTTACTCGGTGTTCAATCCGTCCGCGCAGACGGCTGCAGAAGGCGCGGCGACGATTTGTACCCCTTTTGAGGATCCAAACGTGAACATTGCGGTGAAAGCTGGCCAGACTCTCCTGTACCCATTGTCAGGTATCACGAGGGACAGTGCCCCATTCACAACAAATCCCAGCGGGGTTGACATCTCGTGGGACGATGTGGACGGGGAGTACAAGGTGAGGTGGGCGTCCAGTTCGACCGAGGACGTCCAGGGGTACCAGTGCCTCGACATAGCGCGTATCGGGGGGCAGCAAACACCTCAGAGCGCTAAGGTCGAGACGTGTACTCAGAGGGTCTGCCGGAAGCTGTGTACGCGCCCGAAATGGCTGCAAGCGGCAGGTATGACGGTGCTGGACGACTCGGATGTGACGAACTTGCGCTGGCGTTACAACACGCAGGCGAAGGTGGGGCAGAAAGTTTCGTTTGAACTGGAGGCTGTCAACTTCATTTCTGATGATCTCGTCACTATCGAGGGAGCGGTCGAAGGCGGAATCCCCATCGGCCTGACATTCAGGGGCCCGAGCACGCGACTTGGCAATCGCTGGTCACGCACGATCGAGTGGACGCCCAAGCCTGGGCAAGAGGGGCGCATGTTTACAGCGCATTTTGCCGTGGCTGCGGTCTCGGCACCCGATTCACCAGGGGCGGACCTGTGCGGTGTCTCTCGCTCGTTCCTCTCAGTCGACATCTCGGTGCTTGGACCGAACGTGGACTGGGAGGAGCCGGAGGATAAGGCGTACGAGGTCGTGGTCGGCGAGCCTCTCGAGGAGGCTTTCATGTGCCGATCAACCTTGTACAGACCGAAAACGGCGCTGGCCAACGTGACGGTCGACGGCGTTGAAGTAACGGGTGGGGGGCAGGCTGGGATGTACGATCTCACGATTGTAAACCCTCCGGTGGGGAGCGCTTCGAGGGAGTCGCGTGTCTCTTTCAAGTACGTGTCAGGGGGGGGGGGGGGGGGATGAGGCAAGCACAAAACAATTCTGCTTTTCGTGCGCAGACGCGCTGGGGATGTTGGAGCCGAAGCAGCGCTGCTTTACCATCTTCACCAAGTTGTGCGAGGTGTACGTCAAGAGAGACGACACCCTGCACGACCTCACGCGGCGCTACCATCTCGACCGGAATTGGCGGCGACTTTGGAACCTGAACGATCTTCAGAATCCATATCTTGTCCTGCATTCGGGTACGAAGCTTCGCATCGGGCCGGTGTACGCGGTGCGACGGGGGGACACTCTCGGGAGCATCGCGGCACTCTTCGAGACGACGGTCAAGAAAATACTTATGCACAACCCGCACCTCGATCACGTGGAGGAAGACGGCCTCCAGATCGGGACGGACATCTGCCTTCTCCCGTGCTCGAACCGCCGCCCGCCATCGCACTTCGACAACAAGCTCTATGAGCAGTGAGGTGCTCGGGGTAGACTCAATTGTCTGGGGAAGTAGTCACGATCCGTTGAGCTTGCTGCTGCGATAAGCAATGAACCGTGTGAAATTTGAACGGGGCTTGTCAGCTGCGTACCTTGCCGGCCCACTTGCTGTTGCCACGCAGGGGGTCACGTGCCGCGCCACTGCAGAGCTCTCAGCCCAGAATCGCAAGCCTTCACGCCATGAGGCCCAGATTTGAAGCGTGACTGTGTGTCTTTGCCCCGTGTTCACCGAGCATAGCCCCTCACCCGCACTTTTCGCTCGGCGCCTGCTTGACCCACCACGCCAGGCCGTCGGCGCCGACGTGGATCTGCTCCGCCATCTCGCACTCCGCGTGGAAGTCGATCACCGCCTGCCGCGCCTGCGCGCCGCAACCCGCCCTGCGCCTCACCCTTCGGCGCGGCGCAACCCGCTGGGCACCGCGGCGGCGCGCGTCTAGCCCCGGGGCCCGCCGCGTCGGGCCGCGCGACGGGCGCGGCGGCGGCGGCGGCGCGGGCGCGCGCCTGCATGCCGTCGAGGCGCCAGTCGTCGACGATCACGACGCCACCCACTGAGAGCTTGTAGTACGCGCCCCGCAGCGCCTCGATCGTGCTCTGCGCAGCGCGCATCAGCGGGGACTGTGCGGCGGGGCGTGCTGCGCGCGTGGGGGCACCTGGTAGAGGTCTCCGTCTAGCCGCAGCAGCGCGAGCCGCTCGATGGCCTGCCCGCATGAGGCGCGTGCGTCAGGGCAGGGGCGGGGAGGGGCAGATAGCGCTCCTCCGGCCGTTGCTCGAGGGCGCAGCGGGGGGCGGGGGGGGCTGCAGACCTCGACCCGCTCCGAGTACATGGAGTCGCGGAACCAGCCGCGCACAAACTCGACCTGCGAACTAAGCAGGCCAAAGTCCGCAAAGTTGCTGCTCACCTGCCGTGCGCAGCGCGCGTGCGTCGGCCCGCGCCGCTGGGTGGGGGAGCTGCCGGGCCGCGGGGCGGGTGCGCACCTTGTTGAGAGCGACCTGCAGGTTGGTGAAGGTGTGGTGGCGGTCCGCGGCGTCCTGCGGGTACGCCTCCGCGTCGGGCGGCGGGCAGCCCTCGAACGAGTCGACCACCCATACCTTGCGGTCCGTGGCACCGCGCGCGCGCAGCACGGCGGCCATGAGCATGCAGCTCCCCCCCTGCCAGACGCCTGTCTCCATCAGGTCGCCCGGGACCCCGCGATCGAGCAGCTCCTCCACCGCGCGCTGCAGGCTGTCGAGCCCCGCGCGCCCGACCATGCTCCGCGCCACCACCGCCGTCTCGCCCGGCCGATCCTTGGCGTACAGCTCGTCCAGCAGCGCCGCCTTCACCAGGTGCAGGTACGCCGCCTCCAGCCCCACCGCCCCCCCCGCCGGACGCGCGGCCTCGGCGCACTGCCGCCCCGCGAACCCGCTGTCGCACACGCAGCGCGCAGCAGCGCCGTCGCCGGCGCAGTCGCCGTGCAGGCAGGCGACCCCGCTCCCCGCGGGGCACTCGTGCTGCTCCTCGACGACGCGGAACGTCCGCCGCTCCGCGCGCGACAGCGGCGCGCCGTCCGCGCCCAGCACCGCGACTGACGCCGAGCAGTTCCCGGCGGGGAGCGCGACGTCCATACGCATGTTTGCGCCCTGCGCCGAGACCGCGGCGCCCTCGTCGTACATGCAGCGGCGGAGCTGCTCAGGCGAGCGCCCGGGCGACGTGCACACGACCTCCGCACACACCTGCGCGCCTTCGGGAACCTCGCCGCCAAACATGAAGAGAAAAGGCACTGCAGTCTGCGCGATCAGAAGCTGACCAGTCGTCGGTGCGTTCAGGACAAAGTGCGGCCCGCGTTCCTGCCACACGCGCACGACTGCGGGCGCGGACGCCGGCTCGTTCTTTGTCGTGATCAGCGTCGCAGAGATCTCGAGCGGCGCCTCTAGCACGTTCCAACAGAAGAATTCTAGCGACTGGATCACACGGACCTCGCGTCCGCGCCCCTCATACGTCATGGTCAGCTGGATCTCGCCATCTTCCGGCACGCGGAAACCCCCAGTGGTCTGGATGAGCACCCTGAAGGGCGTCGCTGACACTGTCTCCCCTTCTTGCGGCTCAACGATCTCAATACTATGCGCAAACCCAGTCTCTACTGCCTTGCTGCGGCGAGCGATGACACCGAGAAACCAGGCGGCCGTGAAAGCGACGCAGAGCGCGCCGCGCCGCCGATCGCCCGTCATCGCCAGCGATTGTGGGATCCAACATCGACGGGCCCGCCTGGGGAAATCGCCTGGCCCAACGGCTCCAACTCCGGCAGACGCTATCGGAGGTCTGCTGACTGGTGCGCGGGGGGAGCGGTGTGACTTTTTCAGTTTTTCGCACGAGCGATGCGGAATCTCTCCCGCGAGAGTGCGCTGCGCGTCCGCGAAAGCCTCTGTAATGCGGCGCCGGACAGTTCCCGAGAGCGGGAGATACCGTTCTGGAACAGACTCTTGACCAACATCGTTGTAAACCGAGTTATAGCGCGCGCAGTTATTATTGCGCTTTGGGACACTGCAACGGGAGAGTTGACTAACCTCAGACCCGTCCTCGAGCAAGCAAAGCAGCCCCCATTTCACCCCCGTCGCAGCGCCGCGCCGCCGTTGGTGCAGGCCGCAGGAACCTTGAAAGAGCGGGTATTTGTCGTGGCCAGAGTTGGATCAGGTAGCATGTCACGCACGATGAAAATGGGCGTAGCGTGCGCCGTCGCAGCTGGGCTCTGCGTGGATGTGGCTGAGGGGTTCGGCATGGGGTCGTTTGCGCTGCGCGGCGCCTCTCGCGCACCTGCGTTCACACGCCAGGCAACCTGCACCGCGCCCAACATGGTCTACACTCCGCCGCGAATCGGTGAAGACTCCGTTGAGACCATCGAGGAGCTAAAGAAGAAGCTTGACCGCTTCGTCGAGATGCCTTCTGCGCCGGACGACTGCATGAGCCAGGCCCCCTTTGTGGCCGATCGCCAGCCGGTGAGCGCCCACACACCTCTTTCTCCCCCTTAGACGTCTTATGCACCCTGGCAGAGGCAAAGCGCCGCGGCAGTCTGTCCGCCGTGACGCAGAAACCCCACACGTGGGCCCTTTCGTTTCTGGCCTCCTGACCCCTGTCAGCATCTGCAGGTGCAGCGCACGTCGTGCACTTCGCTCTATGGGTCATGGCGCCCAGGTGTTGGAGGCGAAGCCTCTCTTGAGGGTGGCACTTCGCTGTCGACGTATCGCAGCGCCGCTAGGAAGGCGGCGCAGGCTGCGGCCGCCCTCAAGCCTGACCTTGAACCCAAGAAGAAGAGCGGCCGCGGCCGCCCACCTGTGGAGAAGAAGCCTGCCGTGCAGCCGCACCTGCTCCCGGAGTTCGTTGCGCGTGCTGCCCATGTGCTGAAGATGAACGGCGGGAAGATGGATTCGAACCTCTTCGGGCAGCACTGGAAGGTGGTGCACGTCAACGCTCCAATCTACTCTTTCAAGAGCATCAAGGGAGTCACCATCCATCAGATGCTTCGCGAGAATGGGGACTTTTTCTCGGTTTCAGAGACCAACCGCCAGAAGGTCAAGATGTTCCAGATCAACACGGAGGCCGTTGAGGTGTACTTGACGGACTGCCGCGAACAGGGGCTCCTGTCTATCTCTCCCGTGTCTCCCGAGCAGATGCTCTCGAATGTGCAGGGTGTCGAGATTGAAGCGCGACCGATCACTGCGATGTCTTCTGACGAAGAACGAGGTGTCATGATGTCGCGCAACATGGGAGAGGAGGAAGCTATTTCGACGGAGGGGCGCCAGGCTCAGACTGCAGCGCCTGTCGTGCACGAGGACGTGCCAGTCCATGGCAAGGCCTCGCGCGGTATCTCGGACCGGCGTGTGCTCAAGGAACGCCAGGCTCTGCGTCCAGTACGTGTTCGTGAGGTCCGGGAGGAGGTGCAGGCTGTCGCGCCACTTGCGACCGACGAGGACGCACTGGAGGGTGCCGTCGTCGCGCTGTACAATTCGTGGGCTATGGATGGTCGTGACGTCGTGATGGAGATCTCACACCAGTCGAACTTCGAAGAACTGTGGACGGAATTTCTCAAGGATCGTGCGGAAGCAGGACTTACACAACCGCTGACGGTCGTCGATGGGGGTTGTGGAAACGGTTGGGCGGCGCGGCGCATGGCCGACAGCGAGGAGGTGGAGTCAGTGACGGGCATTGATGCCGCGGCGCTGATGGTGAACAAGGCCGCCACGCAGTCAGATGGCATTGACAAGGTCGATTTTGCGGTGGGAGACGTCAACACGTGGGTGCCGGAGGAGCAGGTGGACGTTGCGCACTTCACGGAGGTGCTCTACCTGCTCGAAGACCCTGCGGCTGCGATGGCGCACGTCGTCGACCAGTGGCTCAAGCCGGGGGGGACTTTCATCGCGGGGGTCGATTGCTACAAGGAGAACAAGATCTCGCACGCGTGGGCAGAGGATCTCGGGGTCGCGATGCACTGCCTTCCCGAGGCCCGGTGGAAGAAGATGGCGGAAGCCGCCGGCCTCGATGAGGTCGTCATCAAGAAGTCCACTACGTCGGGCCCATGGCAAGGGTCGCTGCTCATCACGGGCACCAAAAAGGCATAGTGCACTGGTGAAGCAGCAGTAGGCTCTACCATTAGGCTCCTCAATCTAGTACCAGCGTGTGTGCGCGCGGCAAGTAATGTAATGTCTTTTCAACAACCGTAGGATATCTCGCATCGGAACTCAAGCCTTTCTGCCCTATCTTACCGTATCAGGATGGCACGTGCGTATTAGGACGCGCGGGTACCGTCGCAGTACGTTTGAAAATGCAGAGACGACTCTGCACTAGATGTGCTACTTCCGAACCAGTACCGTGAGGTGGCCTGCACCCAACGCGCACACGCAGCGCTGAGAGTTGGCGCGGCACACCACAGGCCATGGAGGACATGCATACAATGGAATCATGAATCGTGCCTGGCGCAGCTGGGGCTCCCGCAACCGCACCCAGGTAACAGGCGGCGGACAGGAAGGCAGGCGGGGGGCCTGAGCACCAACACGTTTTTCACAGTTCAATTTCGCATTGTGAATCTATATGGCAGCTGCATCGCTGCCGCAAAGCCCTATTCGAATTAAAAGGTATGGAACTCCCACAACAGCACGTCCCATCACATTCCTGCTGGTGCGGATTGCTTCCGGATATTCTTGACAGAGCCCGGCCTCGCCCACGGCGAGCACCCTGTCCCTGGCCGGCTCTACTGCACCATTAGGTGCACCCCCTGCCACCCTGATGGGCAACAACTCTGATTGCGGCAATGAACTCTTAAAAGTTCGGGCGCGAGAGCGCCGCCAGGCGGATGCCGTTCACGAGACCAGTGCACTTGATGGCGGCAAGGCGAGACTTGCGGTCCTGCGAGCTCATGCTGTCGTACTGCGCCAGCATGGCCTTGGGGACGCCCCCACGGCGCGAGTTGCCGCCTCCGCCCACAGTGTCATTCGCAGCAGCGTCCCAAAGCTTGCACAGCATCTCTGCGCAACGTCCGCCCGAACACACACGTCAGCGTCCCTGGGCTCAGCCACCGCCAAGGCATGCCCAGAGTCGCTAGGCACATCAAACCCAGTGGAAGCGATGGTCCAAAAGGCAAGGCAGCGGAGGATATCATGGGCTGTGTCCGCACGCGCCAAAAGAGTCCCGGCACAGCCGCACACTTCAGAGGACGGGTCACCATACCTTTCGCTTAGTAGATGTGACTGTTCGTGAATGGATACTTGATGCATAAAGTGAAACCACTTCCAAAAGTAAATTCGAGCGCTGTGGCCCACAGCCTGTGCGAGCGATCCAGGCAAGGACATCCGGCTTCCCACGCGCGGGTTCCATCCCGCGGGCTGTCGCTCTTGTTTCAGCCTTTCATGCCTGTTTTGACTCGTTGTGGACGGGCGGCTCGGCCGTCCATCGACCTTTGTGCTCCGTCTATAGCGCGCGATGATGGGATCCCTGTCAGCGTTCCTGCTTTCTCCTCGCTGCTTCCCCCTCGCTATACTCCTCGCTTCTTTCACCTCGCTGTACTCACTGCATATGTGCCTTGCTTTGCCACCGGTGCGCACACTTGGCTGTCCCTGCGTCAGATGATTGGGCGTCCATATTCCTCGCACTCTGCTACAATGAGCTAAGATGTTCGGCGCTTTGTTACAGGCTGGACAGATGTCCGCTGGACGGCCACCGGTTACATCTCACGTCCTGGACACAACGTCAGGTCGACCCGCACAGGGTGTGTCTGTGAAGCTCTTCCTTCGAGGCTCCGCTGGGTAGTTCCCAGCCTGTTGTTCGCAATGGTGCTGGCCGTGCGCGGCCAGGGCGGACCATGAACGGCACTGACCACCGCTAAAATTTCTTCTCCCAACCCAGCTCCCACACTACGTGGGACGAAATCGGATCAGACCGGACCAATTCAGACGGTCGGTGTCCACAGCTACTCATGCAGGGGCACAAGCTCGTCCCAGGAGTGTACCGCTGTGACTTCGACACTGGCGCGTACTTTGCGGCGCAGGGGACGACGGGGTTCTACCCGGAGGTCAACATTATCTTCGAGATCGTGGCCACGGATGAGCACTATCACATCCCTCTCCTGATATCGCCCTTTGGGTACTCGACATACCGCGGATCGTGAACTGAATGCACCGCGTGTAGCACGGCGAAATATGAGCGCAAGCGCTCTTCTCCGCGCTGGTCTGCGCACTGCACCTACGGTGGTGATAGTGCATGGGTGAGTGTGATCCCGCAAGAGTATCGAGATTGTAAAATTCATTGAAATAGCCCCCTCTTTCACTCGCCTGCTTTTACATCCTCGCGGTATGGTTAGTTCCCTCGGGCAACCCAGTCTCTCTTTCCATCTACGATCTCCGGTAACTCGCTCTCTTTCTGAATGCTGTGATCGTAGCATTGAGTCCCAGCTACCTGTTAGCCTCTGGTCCCGCGGGATTGGGCGGCGCCTCAGGCTCAGGTGAGCGATTCGGAAGCGGCTTCAGCTTCGCTAGCCGCTTCCGGGGCTTCTCGACAGATGCCTCGCTGGCGCCAGCACCAGGCGGCGCCCCAGACCCATCCGGACTGCTGATCCAGTTTTCGCCACTCATGAGCTGCGGCTCCGCACGCACGGCGCTGGGGAGGCGCCCGGGCTGCGGGGACCCTTCTGCGAGCGCAGTGAGCGGTGGCGCGACCACTTCGCCCTTGTCGCCACCCACCAGCAGCCCACCGGCCGACGAGCCGGACTTGACCTCCCCGGAGGCGGTCCTGGGAGCACCCGGTGTGCTACCGCCAGGGTCCCGTTCGTGCTCACTGTCGAGCGCACCGGACCCGTCGGCCTTGACACCATCCGAGTCTTCCTTGTCGTCGCTCGGGGCGACCCGTCCCTTTTTCTGATCTGCGCCTTGCTGGACGAGGAAGACACCGGCCATGGTAATGAGTATGCCAAAGAGAAACAGCAGCCCATTTTTTAGGTCCTTCATGCAGTCGAACTCGTGGTACACGAACGCGACAGTCGTAACTGACGTAGTTGTGAAGAGCGCGAAGTAGGTTGGAACAACTTTCGAGTTCCCAAATACCATCATCGCCGCGTTGACGTACCAAGTGGCGACGCAGCAAGAAATGCACATCAAGATCAGCACGATGTAAGGTGCCGGGTGGAAAAACTCGGTCTCAAAGCCCCCGCGGATCGAGTTCGTCAGCATGGACGAAAAGGTCTTGGCACACACGATGGTAACCGTTGAGACAATGGCACACTGCGAAATGTAGATCACAACGGTCCTCTCTCCCCATTTTTTGCCGTTCTTGTCCTTCTTGTTGGATACGAAGTGCATGATAATAAACGAACCAACCAACAACGCCAGGTAGACCCCGCCTTCCATGGTCCAGATCACGTCCTCCCACAGCCTTTCCGATGTGATGTTCATGACGGTCATTGGCGCGAACATCACGACTAAAACTATCCCTATGATGACGCAAACTGCACCCGCGAAGTTCGTCCATCGGAAGGGTTCTTTCAGGATGTAGGTTGTGATAAATACGTTCGTCACAACCGCGCTCGCCCCCATCGGAGTCACAACTGCTGCTGGTGCATACCCGTACGCCACCAAGTTCCCGACCTCGCCGCCCACCAGCGAAAGAATTCCGAACCACCTGCGACGGCTGTATGTTAACGCGGTGCTGATTCCAACCGATCGGTCGCAATCTCTCCCCATCGAGCTCATTCGTGCGCAACACAAAAATGGGCTCGCAGACAAAAAAGGGCTCAGCTGCAAGTTGGGATCGGCTCTGCGGCATGGAACTCTAGCAGGAATGAAAAGAAATTTTGCAGGCACATTCAAGCGCTACCAATTTCTGTGGGAAAACTCGCTTCGATGCGCAGGAACTCAGGGGCTCGGAAACAATTGGCTGGTTTCGGTCAGGGACATACCACAATGGCAGGCTGAGGTAGTGCTTGATGGGCTCGCCAGTTTCCTCGTCCGTATTGCTGTTGTGAGCGTACTTCATTGCGTTCATGCCGACATTAATCACAATATCGCCTGCAAGCGAGAGCACCACGCCAATCCAGCCCTCCCCGCTTAGCGTCTCCTGTCCGGGGACTGTGCACCCCGACGAATTGGAATAGATACACCCAGGTTGGCTTGTACACCACGCCCGGTTCCACTGGGTCGCGTTGTCGAAGGATCCGAGGCAGTCTTCGTGGCATGTGACCTGAAGAGGCATCCTTCTGCGTCCTCTTGCACCGATCCGACCAGGGCTTGCTGACCGGTTTCCGTTGGTTTGTCGGTGCGGATGCAAACCGAGCTGCCTATCGATTCGTAGACACGAACCTCGCTCCCAAAACCCAAACCACCCCTGTCTCAAGCAAGGTCGGGATGGTAAAAGAGGGGACTAGTCCCTGCTCGAACTACCCCTCCCCACCAGCAGCGCCCTTCCCCCCACACGCCTCCCCTAAGCAGTGGGTTGGGCACCTACAAAATTTGAGCCTGAGCGTTGAGGATTAAATGTGTTTTACATTGTTTTACAAATTTTGGCTTGTAAATAAGCTCCAAGGTCAAGGTTGACTTTTCAAAGTGGAGAGGTAAAATTGGAGTATTTGGGGCGTGTGACGACACCACACAGATCAGCTCACACACACAAGATGGCGTGGGACGATTCGGATGAAGAGGAGGAGGTCGTGCTTGCACCGCAGAAAAAAACCAACGAGTGGTCTGACGAGGAAGAGGTTGAATCCGAGGATGAGGATGTAAAGACCGAACTCGAAACCCCCGCGATCACGGAGATGGGGATCGGCAACGCCCTGTGTCCGCTGAATCATGCGCGAGGCTCGGGCGGGCCGGCACACCTCCTGGCGTGATCTGTGGACAGCGCGGCCGAGAAATATTGCTGAATATTTTTGTTGCACCGCGATGGGTTGTTGGCTCTCCGCTCTTCCTGATGATCTGCAGTGTAGCGCTGGTTTATCAGCAGTGGGTCCCAGATGTGTATCCGGTCACTGGTAGAGCACGTGTGCTGCGGAGGGGCAAAGTTGTGCGATTCGCCTGCCAAACACCAGTCTGTAGTTAGTCTGACGCTCTTTGATGCACTGGCAGACTGTCATCACAAAGATGCGTGAGGAGAAGGCGACTCTCCTCGCGCGCCTCGATGAGATCAACGACAAGCTCCCAATGGAACAGCCCAAGGAGAGCAGCAAGAAGGGCAAGCAGATGAAGAAGCTCGTCAAAGAAAGGGAGGAGGAGGAACGGAAGAAGGCTGAGGAGAAGCTGCTGGAGGAGGAGCGCGTGTCGCTGCAGCGCCGCATTGAGGAGTCGGATTTCGACAACGCCCAGGACATGTTCGGCGGCGGCGGCAAGGGGGGCGCAGGAGCCGTTGGTGGGGACTCGGGCAAGTTCGAGAGCTGGCCGCTTGGCAGTGGAACTAAGCAGCCCGAGGTGGGCTCCTGTGCTCACCAGAGAGAAAGACTCGGCGTTCAGTCGAGGGCGCATGCGCGCCTCAACCAGGCCGGGCGTCCACGTGCTGACGCGCCCCGTGACGTGCAGGTGGAGGAGTTCGCAGTGTACGCCGCGGCGAAGATCACCAAATTCGAGGGGGAGTTTCTCTACATGGCTCTGTGCGGCCCGCGCCCTGCTGCCGGCGCGTGCAGCTCCCCGCGCACGTCGGTTGAGCGCGGCGCGGCTGACTGCGTGCGGTGCCGCACACAGGATGCGCAAGCTTCTCTCGGAGACTACCAAGAACATGGAGGCCAGCGAGGCCAAGGAGCTGCTGCTTGTACTCACCAAGGGCCGCAAGGACTTCACGGCGCTCGACCTCGTGCGCTCGCTGATGCGCGAGGCGGACTCTTCGCTCACGGCGGAGGAGATCGCCGACATCTTCGCCAAGGAGTCCGGCAAGGACGCAGCCGCCGCCAAGAAGCCGCTCAAGCGCGGCGAGAAGGAGAAGGCGAAGCTGACGGCGCGCCAGGAGCTGATCAAGCTCATCCTGCAGGACTTCATCCAGGACACGAAGCCGGAGACCGTCGGGCGCGTGATCGAGGAGGGCTGCGGCCTTGTGCTCACGCGCGAGCAGCAGGGTAAGATCGCGACCAAGCGTGCGGAGATGCAGGGCGACCCCTCCCTGCAGAAGACCGCCGGCAAGGGCACGGCCCGCGTCGCCGACCACAAGTCCCTCGACATGTATGGCGCGTTTGGCTCTGGCGGCGGAGAGGGCTGGGGAGGTGGTGGCGGCACCCGCGGCGACGACATCGACTTCATGTAAGCGCTTCTGCTGGACTCCCGGCAGTCAGCGCGAGCGACTGTGCTGTTGCTTGCACTCGCGAGCTGCATGGTTTAGTACAACGTAACTGGAGGCATGCGGTAATGCACGCGGCCAGCAGCGAGAACGCTCTCGAGCTCCGTGTGAGTCCATCAATCACACTCTAATTCATGCCCCGCGCCAAGGAGTGCACGGATCTCGTGCGCGCTGAGGGGTTCTACTTGCCCTGCCTTCAGGCCCGCGAGACGCACGCACCCGACCCGCTCTCGACGCAGCTCCTCAGGCGCATGACCAATTGCCCCAAGCATTTTGCGGATCTGGCGGTTCCGCCCCTGCTGGAGCACGAAGCGCAGTGCGATCGGAGCCAGCTCCCCTGCGCCATCACCATGCACACGATCTATCTGCAAGTATCCAGAGCGGGGTCGCGTTAAATTTAGCGCCCTGGTAAAAAGCGTGCAGCCGTTCAGTGGCATGCGGGTTGCAATGGCAGTACTTGGCACGGTCGCGTGCGCTCGATCCGCCCTCGCACGCTGATGTCAATTCCGCTACGCAAGCATTCGAGTTCGTTGTCCTTCACAAGACGGTGCGTGCGGACATGGTATTCCTTCTCAACGGCAATCCCGCCGAGGTCGGCGCGTGGGCGGAGAACGCGCGAAATGAGGGAGGCCTCAGTTGTGAGGAGCAAGAGTCCACTGGAATCCTTGTCCAGACGCCCAATGGGCACGACAGGAGCTCCGCTAGTCGCCTTCATTAGATGCCTTTTCAGTTCCGCGCCCTGCTCCAGCACCTCATCACCCAGGCGACACGATGGAAAACGCGGTCCCTCGCCGAAAATGTTTACTCCATCCTTCACCACAAGCGTCGTCGACAACATCCCTCGCGGCTTCCAGTAACGAAACCAAAGCCCGCGAACACTGTGAGAAACCATGCCTTGACGAGTCAAGTTTGACCGCGGTCGATCAACCAAAAAGTGAATTAACACTCGAGTGTTGACTTTTTGTCCTGTTATCTGAAGCGTCATGCTGGCAGACCTGTGAGCTTCCCCCCCAGGGAACGCGCCGTTGGTGCACCATCTGCGTAAGAGGACGACGGTTTTTGATGCAACTCTGTGCTTACTGCCCGTCAAGCTTGCAAGGCGCGCGAAGGGAGCCATGATCTGGCCAGTTCTGGTCTGGCTGACTCAGTGTGCGGGCTGGGCGCGGGACGGGGCGGGGCAGCAGGGACTGGGTGATGCTGCAATCTGAGCGGGTTGCCCTATGATTAGTTGCAGTCACTACCAGTGTGCCCACATTTCCTCCTTTTTACGCTATGGAAGCGGATGGAGAGCTCATGGCCCATGTGCTCAGCGTGCCGGGGTGAGGTGGTGTCGTGACTCCCCGCGCCTCGGCAGGTATATGGGCGTGGAGCTTCATGTCCACGGGCTTCCCTCGTGGATGAAGAAGATGAACCCGAACAAGATGACCGCCAAGGACAAGAGCAACATTGTAGGCGCCCCCCTGCGAAGGCAGCGCAGTGCTGAGCACCGCTGCACTCGAGTCCGAACAGCCAGTCCGCAAGGCCCCCGCGCAGCCCGTATGTCTACGAAAACCCTGGCTGACTTCGCGAATACCTTGCAGCTCAAGATGACCCACAAGATGTCCGCAAAGGCGCGCAAGTCGTGCATGGAGACCGAGAAGAACGGCGCCCGCTGCATCTTCTAAACGGGCAATAGGGGGCCAACAATCGCAGTCCCCGCGGTGCCAGAGAGAGACAACCAGGGTATGGTTGTTTGGCTTCGGCGGGATATTGCAGGATCGGAGCGTGTAGATGCTTCGGGGGCTAGGGGTGGCACGTGATTCGTCGTATTGGGTGGGGGTGTGGACGAGAGTTCGGAGGCGGATGAGAGGGGGGGAGGGCCAGGGTCCCGCGTGCTTGAGTGAAGGCTGCGGCACCTGGAGAGGGTCGCACGGCGCGCCACGCTCGGCGCACATTACTTTGTAATTGTGCGCAGGGTCCAAGAGGACATGTCACGGGCACTCCCCAGGCACGAGGCGGGTGCTGCATGCGGAGAGCGCACACGGCCGCTAGTCCACAAGCCCGTGCGCTCGCAGGAACTCCCGCACGCTGGGACTCCCCCGCGTGATCTCAGGCACGTACTCTCGCGCCGCCCCGCGTGTCCACCAGCGGCCGCATTCCCCCCGAGGATCGTTGCAACAAGACCCACAGCCACTTGCAACTGGGAGATACGTGCCTAAGAGAGTGAAACAGGACGAGAAGCTCGAAACATTCAGCTATCATCCCCGATCCGTTCGTGAGGCACGCGAACCTCTCGACGCGTCCCTCTTGTCTCCCTTCCCGCAGCTGGAACACACCACCCCGACGGCGCCTTCGCCAATCGCGGAAGTTCCCCGCAGGCCAAATTAAGGCAGAAGGCACCCGGTCCACGACTCGGAGAAGCCCCAGCCAGATGAGTGTGCCGCGCTGTGCGGAAAGCTTGTTTGCCAAGGATTCATTGCGTTCCTAATAGTGGGACTCCGCGGACAGCGTGCATCTACTGCGCCGCGGGGCTGGCCATGCCACATTCACGGGTGTGCGCGATCCCAAACCCCGTGCGAAGGCACCACCTTGAGCAGCGGCGATGCCGTCTGGTCCTTGCAGGTCTCTCCAAAGGTAGCATACGGTCCGATTCCTGCGATGGCAGACGGTGAGGGTTCAGCTTCATAGGCTCTCTTGGTTGTGCATTGAGGTTCGAGGTTCGACTCCCTCGTCGAACGCGAGGCACTGCCCAGCGCACTCACGGCCTTGGGAATGTCTGCCACACCACGCAAGCTGGAACCGACAATCAACATGGATTAAGAGCAAGCAGATATGGTAATCCGGACGTACACAAACGAGCACAGCACTGCAGAACGAACCCCGCGCTCTAATGGCACATTTGGATACAGCCGGTTCTCTGCGACACTGACACCTGGCTTCTCGCATCCTAGCGACACTGCCACCTGGCTTCTCGCATTCCACAGGGGCAGGGTGTGTGGTTTAGTGCGAGTGGCGTGAAACTCGTTACAGCGCTGCAACTGCACGCAGATGCCCCAGCTATCGTCCAGCCGCGAGCAGAACCAGCCGGGTGGGTCAGAGCCATGGAGCTCGGCTCTGCTCTACTTGACCCCTCATTCTTCCATGCGGCAGTGTAGACCACGATATGGAGCAGCAGGAATCGCCCAAAACGAACTAATCCCTCTGCAGTATTGCAGCCATGCTTCCGACAGGCTGCATCTCTTCTCGGTGAAGGCAGGCTGAATGGAATATTTAGAAAGCGAAAGAGCCCGGGCGGGGAGACTGACCCGGCCAGAACGCCTTCTTTCCGTTTCCGAAGCAATCGGTGCCCGCAACGTCGAGCAGGACCGTTTCCTTAAGACACTGGAACATAGCTGTCAGCGGAGCGAGGCACACAACAGCCGGAGACCTGAAAATACTCGACCGTCACCCCTTATTCAGATGCCAATTTCGGTGCCCAATTCGGCACAACCGGAAGAACGCTTCATGCTGGCAGGCGGCTTCTAGGGGGTGCTCCGTGCAAATGGAGGGTCGAGAAGAGGCTGAAAGCATGCGTCCATGCGCTGTTTCGTATTACAGCGCATCTCGCGTGGTTTTGCGGGCGGGAAGCCGCAGGCGACATGCAATTGTTGCAGCAGGACTCACGCTCTGCCTGGCGGCAGCGGTGGTGCTTCTTCTTGCGGCTGACGAGGATCAGGACGTTCGGCGCGGTGGGTTAGGGAGACCCACAGATCTTCTTTACAAGATCCCAGGGATCAGTCAGGAAACGCAAGCGCATATAGACTCTGGGGAGTGGTCAGACGAGGCGGTGGTCATGGACATGGAGAAGGGGCTGCTGCCAAATATTCTCGAGAAAGGGCCTCACAACAGCTTCAATGCTACGAAGAAAGAGAAAGATCCCGTCGAAGACGATGATGATGGCGCGAAGAAGAAGAAGAAAGTGCAGGAGCAGGGAGGCGTGGGGAATCAGACGGAACCGGAGACCGGTGAGGCTGATAGCGGCGACGCAGTCCCGACGGGCGCGCCGGCCGCGCCGAGCGTGCCGGGTGCTGGGCGAAGCGAAGGAGGCGGAAGCAAAGATGGCACGGAGGATGACGACTTCGGTGACATGAGTGACCAAATGCAAGGGCATTGCGCCATGGATCCTTCGAAGAGCTGTTCCAAAGACGCAGACTGTTCCGAGGAAGGTGGGGCGTGTGTCTTCTGGACATGCACAGGTGCCGGGAACGGGGCCGGGGAGGAATCCCGCTGCGAGTCGACAGATGACTGCGTTTCACAAGGTGGAGTATGCACCGGTGCAGGGCACTGTAACGGGGACCCGACGCAGGGCTGCGTGCAGGACAAGGACTGCTACACGATGGGAGGGATTTGCATTATGGGCGGGTACTGCGCGGACGATCCAGGGCGGGGATGCGAGGCAACAATAGACTGCGGCGAATTGGGTGGCGAGTGCATAATTCCGGACAGGGCTTGGTGGGTTCTTGACACCAATTTCCCGCCAGACTCCGACTTCGGGCCCTATGCCAACTGGACGGATGTGCAGCTGAAACAGAAGCTACTCGTGCTGGCTCGCAAAATCCTGCATCTCCAGCGCAATATGGAGCAGCAGGTCGGTGTCAACACGCATTTCAAAAGTGGGTTCAAAGAGGTTGCCTCCCATCTACCCGCCGGAGTCGATGACAGCGCGGGGGGCGGCAAGAACAAGACCGAGCGCCGTAAGATGTGGGAAGAGGGAGAGGCCGACTTACGCCAGCGCTACGACGAAGCAGAGCAGAAAGTTGTTGCGGAAATTGCGCCGCTTGCCCCGCGCGGACAGAAACTGGCTGCGGACCTCAAGAACGATGACGGTTTGCAGACGGCTCGCATTCTCGATACGAATGAGACGCTTAATGATGTAGCGTCTCGCGTTAGCACAGAGGGCCCCGCGCTTGCGGCAAGTGTCGCACACCTCGAGAAGACAAGCGGTGAGACCTCAGTGAAGGTGGAGCAGGAGGCTGCTGCACCGCTGCACGAGCTCGAAGTGGGGGAAGAAGCAGATCTCGCCCAGGCGGTGGCCAGTGAGGCAAAGCATCTCAATAACTCGCTGCGCAAGTGGAGTGAGGACGGCGAGGGGTACCTGAGCCACCGTATCGGGGAAACGGAGGCTTTGCTGCAAGAAATTTTCAACCATAATGTCAACAAGCTCGATTTGACGTTGCAGAACTTGATGGTGCAAAACAGCACGCTCAGAGCGTACATGACTGACTTGATGTCACGCCTTGCGGGGGACAGTACCGAATTGGCTGCATTTAACAAGGACTCGCAAAGTGACGAGGGAGCTGTGGGCAAAGAGGATAGCGATGTCGCGACGCTAATCGATGAAATGCACAGTCGCCTCTCGCAGTGGGTTGGGGTCATGAAGGCGGGACGACTAGCAGCGGCGCAAGCTGCAGCAGCTGCAAAGCAGAAGGCAGCGGCGGATCTCGCCGCAGCTGAGGAGGCGCGCAAAACAGCCGAAGAAAAGGCGGCAGAGGATCTTGCGGCAAGCCAGGAGAAGCGCAAGGCGGCAGCCGAGGAGGCGGCGCGGCAGGAACGCGAGAAGATCCTTGCCGAGGCCGCAGCTCATCGTGCGGCTGAGGCGAAGGTGGCGGCGGCGAGGGAGGCGCGGCAGCAGGAGCGCAGCGACCGCTATGCGGACGCCCAGACCAACATTTCGATCGCTATCATCGACGCGCAGCGCCGGCAGGCGGAGGCGGTCGCCGAGGAGGCTGCGGCCAAGGCTGAAAAGGCAAGGGCTGAAGCAGAGATTGCGCGCGATCAGCTGAAAAAGGCCCAGGCAGAGGCCGCTGCGGCCGCTGCTGATGCGCTGAGCAAGGCCCAGGCGGTGGCCGCTGCCCATTTCGTTGGTCCAGCCGCTGCTGGTGCGGGCGCGGACAAGAGCATGAAGACGGCGGTGGGAGGGCGAGCGGCGTTGGTAGAGGTAAGGCAGGCGGTAGACAAGGGGAAGCGGGCGAGTGTGGCGCGCGCATCGGCGCTCAAGCGCTGGTTAGGAAAGTGACCGGGGAAGTGATCACGTACCCTGTGGTGGCAACTTGTAAAGCACTGGGCAGAGGCCCCCCCCCCCTCCCCTACTGTTGCCCCTACCCATGTCCCTACTGTACACTCCCT
>ENA-UOXV01001007-UOXV01001007.1-marine-metagenome-genome-assembly--contig:-NODE-1007-length-40198-cov-6.450041_pt1 | contig 40198 bp, 57 predicted proteins | sample MGYA00238165_ERZ766961 | MGnify/ENA primary metagenome ERZ766961 (study PRJEB28924, sample SAMN03173240) | marine metagenome | biome: Marine; feature: Water; material: Subsurface seawater | place: North... | reverse complement strand
GTGCGCGCGTCCCGTTAGTGGTGTGGGCCTGGGACCTCGTTGTTATGCGGCTTCTTTGCTGTGGTCTCCCGGCCCCCGCCCGCCGCCAGTTTTTCGCTCTGCGATTTGTGACTGTTTGTCATTAAACGTATCTGCCTCTGTGTCAGTCAACCCTCTGTGCCCAAGATCATGGGGGTGGGGGGTTCTTGGCAGGGAACGGCACAGGCGTGTGTTTGACGTGTCGAGCGGGGACGTACTCGGAATCGAATGCCACCGTGATGTGCGACAGGTGCGGAGCAGGCACCGTGATCGTGGCCTTTCTCTCTTCTGTTGCTCTTTGTTCCGGCCCTGTTCCGGCTTTTGGTGGTGTGTCTTCTGCTAGGTAGCGTTTCAGGAGGCTCCTGATCGTGGGCTCACGGTCCGGTCCTTTCCCTCCTTCTTCGCGGGTTCTTTTGGCCCGCTTCCGGTTTTGTCTTTGGTCTGTAGGCTGGTGGTCTTGTACGCGGCCATTGGTTACACTTTCTTTCTGACGTCAGTGAACATTTGTTTTTCTTTTGTTGGTCGGCCATCCCTGCTCCCCCGCTAGTCAGTGTTGGCCCTGAGACCTTTGTATTTGTTGCCTCGTGTCGCCGTCTTCCTGCCCTCGCTTCTACCCGGAATCGGACTGTGTTGGGTGGCTGTTTTCAATGAACGAATGATTTTTGTCTTTCTTATAATACAGTTCGGCGACTGTTGTGGATGAACGTATCTTTCTCTCTCAGGGGTGGGTGTGGCCCGGGCGCTGGCAACTGAGGACCCGTGAGGCATTGTCAGGGCCCTCAGAAGAGCGGGAAAACGGTTCCAGACACCGCCTCGTCGAGGCCGCAGGTCTCATCATCTGACGTGCTGGAATCTGCTGTTTTGCGCCCAAAGGTACTCTGCGGAACATTAGCGTCGAGCGCCTTTCCCGCTAGCACCGGGGCTTCTCTTATCCCCTGGCTGGTATGGAAATGCGCCCCGCTGCCGTGAGGAGCACCCAGCGGCTGTTTCTGACTCGTCGACATTTCGTCAAGGGGCTCCTCCAAAGGTGGCCCTGGGTCACCGTCCTGAGGCGGGCCTGGGTCGCCGTCCTGCTCGTCGAGTTCGAGCTCGCTTTCCTGCCGCGCGCGTAGGAGAGGTAGTGTGAGGCGTAAGGGGATTTGCAGAGATCAATCGGCTGCGAATCTTGCTTGATTTAGCCAGAAGAGGATGAGGGAGACACAGTCACGGAGTGAGGATTTTGGGGGTATGGTTTGAGGGACGATACGAGGAGGTGAAGACGCCACGCAAGCCCCTCGTCCTTCCGATCGCCCGCCAAACCTGGGGTGGACGGTGGCTCGCCGCCCTTCGCTCGGCCGTTCGCGGGACCCGCGTGGGAAGCAAGGGAACCCATAGCCGGGTCGCCCCCCGCAGCCACCACTGCGAGGTAGAGCGCCTCGAAGAACGACCGCAGCTTTTCGTACTCGAACCTCGCAGGATCGAGCTCCACTCCCTGCAATCCTGAAACCCCGTCCCCCCTTCCGCCTCCACCAGCAGACACCCGCAGCAGACCGGCTCCGGTGGTTGTCACACGGTCAATCTTTTGTAGCCGGACGCGCAGGACGTCGGGAGCCGCGTGTTGCGCGACTCGCACATGGACCAGTTCGTCGATCGTCAGCGCCAGGATCTCGCGCCCATCCTGCACTCAAGTGCCATCGCCAGTCACCGAAACCCCGTGGCAACGCGCATTAGAGACAGGCGCGTCCCGCGCACACGCTCGGATGCAGGGGACGGCGGCAAGGAGACCAGAAGGTACTGGCAAGGCCGCCTTCTGTCTGACCTGCGCAGTTACGACGTGATACGCATCATTCAACTCCAAAAAGTCTCTATGTGCATCCGCCGGCGCTGCTGCATCCGGATCTTCTCGGCTCGTCTCCGCCGCCGGTACGTTTGGCCCCTCCACCACGGTAGTGGAGCCGCGTGCCCCATCGTGATTGGAGGATACTGACGAATGTGAAACCACTCCATCTGGCAAGCGCGCGGCACTTGCAGGTGCTGCTGCGAGTACTGCTGCGTGAAGTGTCTGGAAAAATTGCTCGAGCTGAGTAAGTGGAAATCGCTGGGCTTCCATTTCGATCGGATCCCTGCCGAGGATAGACAGCACAAGACGTCATGATGTGTCCCTAGTGTGGATCTCTCATGCCTCGCAGAAGCAACGTCCGCGGGGCTCGGACGTGCGCTCGGGATCACACCAGTCACCGGCGATGGCGATGAGCAGGCCCCCTGTGGAGGTGCTTCGTACGTTTGAAATCAGCGCGAGAGGTGCTCGAAGCACCTCAGTCTGCCCTTCAACGCCTCCTGCTTGCCTTTCGAAGGGCAGTCGAACGTGCAGCAGGTGCGTCTCTGTGAGCGCTAGAACCTGCAGCGAGCCATCGGCACGGCTGTCAACGTCCAATACTGCTCGAATACACCTAGGATTCAACAATATAGAGTACCTCGGACGCATCGAGAGAGGATAGTCGTATTCTAGCGCCTTCAAGCGCTCCCATGCCGTCAGACACGAGTGCCAGACTCACCTGCTCAATCTGCAGTCGTCCCTCAGGTTACTCTCTGTTGCTAGGGGCGCGGTATCTTGGCATGCTGGACGCTCGCGTGTGCAATTGGCGCAGGGTAAAGAGCTTTGTTCTTTACCGGAGGCGGAAAGTTTCCCCCAGTTTGTTCAAGTTTAGTATGGTCGGAACCGCCACGTGCGGTCGATGACTCCGGTCCCCTATCTCCCAGTCCATCACCCGACCCGGCGGCCGGACCACCCGGGCGTTCGGGCGGCATTTTGGCTGGCGCGGGTATGTGGCGTGTGAGAGAGTCCATGAATCCGGCCAGCTGTTCCATGTCGTGGTCGCTGACTCGGAGGTTGAGGAAGCTCTGCCCAGCAGGACCGTAAGCGATTCTCAGCGTCCGGCCGTGCTCCACCGACTTTGCCGCCCCTGCGTGTCACGAGATGCCCGTCAGACCGCGTCTAGTAGCCAGCGTGGAAGACCGGGCAAAGGCGGGAGGCTGCGGGCGTCAAGAAGTGTGGCGCACCAGCAAGCTGGCTGAGGTGGACGCGCAGCTCCGAGGCGGGTCTTTCACTCACGCCATCTGGCAACTCAACATAGAGCAAGTGCTGCGCCTGCAACGGATTCGCATGGCCTCAGGAACGCAAGCATATCATGTCGCATACATACAACCGCATCTAAATAAACATTAGTAATCTATCCACATATATTCGCTGGCTCGATCGTTTCCCTCAGCGCAACGCTCGAAAGGGGCCGTACCGTGTGCGCGATCGCGGCGCGGGCTCCGCGAGGCGCAAGGGAGTGGGCAAATATGGATTCGCCTCGAGAAAGCTCCTGCAAGCGCGCAAGAACCCGTGCACGTGCCTCCTCCTCCTCCTCTCGTGCTCGCTCCGACGCTTCCTGTTCCGGGTGCAGCTTTTGGACGCCATTTCTCACAGAATCTCTAGAAACATGCTGGCAGCCACGATGGCTACGCATCGTCTCTGCAAGGGAGTGCAGGCCGCCAACCGATAGCCGAATCAAGCGGGCACGGCGACAGAATTCGGACCTGTCTGGAACCTCCTGCGTTTTCTGTCCCCGCGCCTCCTCGCCGTTCTCGCCGCTCCTTCTCTGCTCGGTGCCTGCGAAACAGCCGAATCTTCATTTTCAAAAGTAGTATCCTGAAGCGGGAGTAATAAAAGCAAGGATTCATGACAAGTATCGCACGCTTTCTAGGGGACACTGTTGAGATTACCTCTCTTCCCGCTCGCGTGCTTCCCTCTCCCTCATTCCCTCGGCCCTCTCTCGCCGCTCTGACCTCGCATGTTCCCTTCCCGCACCGCCACCACGACCTTGACTGCCGCGATGCCCCTCACCGCCTGTACCGCCACGCCGTCTTTGCTCCCTCCGCTGACGCTCTTCCCTGCAATTTCGAGCGTCCAGGCTGTCATGAGCAGGAGTCTGCGAAAATAAAGCCGCCCACGCAGGGCAGCAGCTTCGCGATGGCTTGCATGGGGCAGGGTAGGCTCACCGCTCGCGCCGCTCCCGTTCTCGCTTCTCTTGGGCGGTGCGCGCCGCTGTCCACTCTCCTCCTCGATCTTGACTATGCTCGCCTCCGTATTCACTACCTCCCCTCTGATTCCCCCCCCGCCTTCCGCTGCCTCCCGTCTCAGCCTTACCCCCCCGATTGCCTGCGCTTCCGCTGCCGCCTCCACCAGCGCGGCTTGGACGGGAGCCAGGACCCTGATGGGCGCGTACAGCCTCTGCGAGAAGGCGCTCGTACGCCCGGCCCAGCTCGATGAAGGCCTTTTCAGCTCGAGCCTTGTTCTCCTCTCCACTATGTTTGTCCGGATGCAGCTCCAAGCACTTGCGCCGATATGCCTGCATCCAGCCTGTGCATCAGACAAGCGCTGACACGAATCGGAACAGGCGTGAAGGCTGTAGGTTATTTTCCCGGGTTCTTCAATGCCTAGGGCAAACCTTTTTGAGAACAGCGGGCGCAGCGTTCCGAGGAACGCCTAGGCGCTCGTGGGGCGCCTGCGCGTCGATGCTTAGAACGATAAGGAGTGGTACAAGAAGTCGAAGCGGCACGACGAATCCAAATGCACCACGATGTCTTCGTCGAGGAATCCGCGTGATGGACGGGAATGCGCTCCGTTCAGCCATAGCAGGGGCAAACGCAACGTTGTGTGCCAGTGCTCTCCGCGACTTCGGTGCAATTTCCCCATCGGGTGCAGGTGCTTGGCTCGCAGAAATGTGCACATGACACATTTTACCGTGCACAGCGCAACCCATTTTCCTGTTTGCCGGCGTTTGGGAGGCCAAGGCTGCCAAGGCCCTCGGAGGTCGAGGCACCGTCTCAGCCAGGTGTCCAGCAACAGCAGCGATACGACTTGGTCAGGGGAATTTGACTGCAGCGAATCTTGGCATATCACCGATCCTGTCTGTGCGGCTGATCACAGAAAGGGTCTCAGGGATTTGCCTTCGCAGGTTTCGTCCTTGCCCGCGCAGTCCCCGTCGGAGATATTCGCGACTAAAAACCTTCAATTTCCTCCGGGAAGCGCGTGAAAACTGTGCCGATGCATACTTTTTTACAGATCTACCCGTCTCTTCGGGAGAGCACGTTGGCTTGGACGGAGACGATGCGCGGCAGGGTCTCCTGGTTGTCCGCTGGGGCAGTCGGCTTCACAGTGCTTCTTCTTCTGGTATGCGCCTACGTCCTCTCCTCTGCTGCGCTGCGAGTGGCGCTCTGCTGGTAGGGAATGAGATCCTTCGTGTGAAGGGCGATGGTGCGATTGCTGAGCCAGAAACAAACTTCTTTCCCACTTCCCACCAGAGACAAATTTGGCTCATCGCATGCAAATGCAGGTGTCACAGCACAGCGCACGTATGCCAAGCACACTGGAAGAAGAAGAGGCCCCTGCGCCTGTCTACTCAGTGTCGGCTTCCCTGGGAGATCCACGCCAACTGCAAGTGCGGCATTACCCAGATCCACAGGCACTGCCAGATGCAAATCTGGTCTTGCGGACAGTAAACGAAGATGCGGTTGCGATCGCACGGATCAAGAAAATGGCAACGAAGATCAGCGAACTGCAGGGCCTGGCAAAAGAGACCAACCGTGGGTACGATCGTGAATACCGCAAGGCACAGGATTTCGACTGGACCACTCTCGATTATCTGGCCGAGGACAAGAATATCCGCAAGCAGCGTGGATATCCTGGGGCTGCGGGTGATCCCGGGCCGCAGGGACCACCAGGCGAGCAGGGGCGCGCTGGGCCGACATACGTCGGAGCGCCTGGCATCCCTGGGGCAATCGGGGCACCAGGGCAGCCAGGGGCTCCAGGAGCAGACGGGGCTGAAGGGGCTGAGGGGGCGCGGGGAGAGACGGGCCCTGCCGGTGTGGATGGAGCAGCGGGAGCAGATGGACCGCAAGGAGACCCTGGGGTGGTGGGAGCGCCCGGCCAGCCAGGGCCCAGCGGGCAGAAGGGAATGCCAGGCGCCTCGGGCCTCAGGGGCCCGCCGGGGAGGTCGGGCCGTAACGGCAAGCCCGGGGTTCGTGGCGACCAGGGGGAGAGGGGTGAGCGCGGCGCTGACGGGCTCCTGCTGCGACCCCCGCCAGAGCAAGAAGCGACGAGGCAAGGCCTCGCTGCCAAGGGCCGGTCGTTGCGCCATCGATTTCGCAGCCGGGCAGGCAACATGCCGCGGCAGCATTAAAAGTTGTGTGACGTTATGGTGCATGGTAACGTGCAATTAGCTCTACCGCGCAATTAGTTCATCTTGCAGATCAAAGGCATGCACACAGCGCCCAGCCTACCTCAGCCTGTCCCGTGCGAAAGTTCGTCTACACTCATTTTTGCGCAATCCCCGCGCGCAAAGAGCTCCAAGGTTCTGCTCATCGCTGCGATTCATTATAACCCTTCTTCAAGGCGGCAGTATTGCCAGTCTTTTGCATCGGGTTGCGCTCTTGGAACATTATCCCTGTGCAACGATTTACGAGAAGCGACAAACCGTGAGCGCAACGCGTCTCCGAGCCTCAAGGGAAGAAGATGAGGGCGAGAGCGATGAAGGTCCCAATCAGGAAAAGGATACGAGAGAGAAATTCCTGCATCGTTCCGCTCCACACTTTCAAGAATTGAACATACCGTGAGGGGCTGTGATGGCATATTCCGGTGCGAGGCAAGGCTAGAGCGTGGCAACGATGGGAGACACCTGCTGGGCAGCTTCTTGCTGCTCTAGTGCCCAAACCCCATCCTGCTGCTGCTGCTGCTGCTGCTGGGTATCTTGCGTAGCACCCGACGCGGCGCCCACTGCTGAGGCCTGTGCTCCACCAGCACCAACGCCTGGTGATTGCTGCCCCAACGAGGACTAATTCAGACAGCGGCTACTTGCGCGCGTTGGATTGCTCGGCACAGAAAAGGTCTTGCTGGCGATATCAACAGTTGTGCAAGGCGATATGAAAAACTCTGAGACAGATGGGTGAAGCCAGGCTCAATGCTCAGGTAGCGGACCAGGGCGGGGCTCGTTACAAAGGCGAGGCCAAAGATTGAGGAGGGAAACAGGCCGACGCCCGCTGTGGCGTTGACATTGACGCTGCCCCACTGCTGCGCCAACCCAAATCCACCAGGAGGAAAGGCAAACACTGGAGGTCGCTGCATTTCCGGTCGCTCGCCGGGTGGGCGCTGCGGGATGTCCTCCGGGAGCTCGTCGCGGGGGTCCTAGCGACGGCGCGAAAGCGTCACAACTCGAAACGGGAAGCGCTGGGCGCTGAGGCAGGGCACAATACCTTTCCGTGTTCCGAAACGTACAAAGGGACTACTCGCGCCTTGGAGACGTCCCCGTGTGGCATTTCGATCCCCGCCTTGCACACCTACAGCCGCAAACGTGCCGTCAGGTCAACCTCCAACCACCCTGCGCTGGTCCTGCGCAAGGGTGCGGGTATGTTGCACTCGGCTCACCGGACAGTTCGGGGCATCGCGATGAAGAGAGAGCCACTTGTAGAGACAACTCCAGCAGTAAATATGACCGCACACTGTTGCAACTGGCTTGCTTGGGCTAGCCAGACATACATGGCACACGAAGCGGCTTGCTGGCTCTTCGTCCTCTCCGTTTTCCTCACGGCGACCTGCACCCAGTCAACCATTGAGCGCCTACACACGTCGCATAAAACTTGTTTGCTCCTTGAATGCACACGTTATGACGGAAAACGGTTCGTGTGGTCAGCGCGACCACTAATGATAGCTTTGAGCAGTTTTAACCAAACTCGGCCACTCCTACTCCGCAGCACCTCTTCGGCCCAAGCAACCCCGAACCCCCAGCTACTCACACTGTGTAGGGTTAAATTTCTCTAGCGCAGTTTAGCGATGTGTCGAGCTACTAGCAGCATGGCGCCAGACGCCGTGTTGACTAGTACAAACTAATGGGGCACACTTGCCAGTTGTCTGAAAGGTTCATGGCGGGAGGGTGACCTGCTTCAGCGACTCTTGGACACTCAGATGAGTCCGATTCATAGCGCTGACCTGTGGCCCCACTGGTCGGGACACGCTGGGACAAGCCGGGCCGCGACGGGTTCGCTGCGGCCGATGAGGTTGAAGCCTCCGCGGTGGAATCATTGGCCGCTGCTCTACGGGTTGCGGGATCTGCCGGGCTCTCCATCGCTGACCGCACCCGCGCTCAGCTTGAAGGCCCTCTGCCTGTTCTCCAGTGACGGCGGACGAACACACGGTGCCAAGTTTAGCCGGGGACCGTGAAGAGTTCGACGTCACAACCTGGTCGCTGCTCTGAGCATTCCGAATTCTGCTCTCAGGTTATGGACTCTCGGTGATCACCTGGCTGTGCAACTCCGCCGAGGAATCCCACGACAAGGGCGACGTCGTGCCGGACGGACCGTGCCAGAACACGGGCGATCTGGTCGAGGAAACTATGCCCTTGAATATCCGGATACAAACAGTATGTGGCAGGCAGGTGGATCCCGGAGACCAGGTCCTGGTCAACAGTACGATGATTTTCGAGAATCCTCGATTCTACTGACAGTATCTCTTCGTCGCAGGCTTCGATAGACGCAACGTACAGCCTCACGATTGGGCAGCTCAAAGATCTGATCGAGCGCCGTCAGGGTTGGGCGGTGTCTTGCATATCCCCGTTGTTCTTCGAGCATGTCTAAACTTCAACTCCTGCGGAGAGTAACTGAAGCCGCATGAGGGTGCAGGTGCGGAATGCTGTATACCGCGGAAAAGTGCTGAACGACGATAAGACCGTCGCGCAGTCAGGCTTGGAGAAAGACGCAGTTGTCGTCCTCACCCTGAAGCACCAGGATGGTGATGCGAGCTCCGCGGACACGGGACGAAGCATTCGAGAAAACGCAGAGGCGAGACTCTTCTTTTGCCCGTCTGTGCCACTGTCCTTCTCGCCCTAGTCTTAATGTGGCCCCTCAAGCAGGCTGAATCCTTGGGTGGGATTCGCCAGAGTGATGGGCGAGATCTCGAGAGGTGCAATGTGTGCAGCAGGACTCTCAACCTCGTCGATCGCAGTCTCGCATGCCGCTGGTTGTGTCCTCCCACGCGTCGTGTGTGCCACACGAGACAGAAAGTGGACCCCTGTTCTGAAGTTGGGGTGGGGTTGTCTTGCAAGTAGCCGCCGAGTGTTCTGCGAAGAGCATCGTCCCCCAGAGCGCCACGCGTGCGATTTTGCCCACGCACACTTGGGCCGTGCTCAGGTGCCAAACGACCTAATGCACTACATGCATCTTGCGCACAACGCTGCTTGCTCATTTTCATTACCACTACCGACGTATTGAAGTGATATGGCCCCGTGAATAGGTCGCAGCTGGGCTGTTCCAGGCGGAAGGGGGGGTTGGCTGGAATGTCGGCGCGGCAGCTGCAGCCCTCTTTGACGGCGCACACCCACACCCCAGGCAGCTCCAGCGAACCATCAACCCACATTACCATGATTCAATACCTCGGAGAGCTGATTGGCGCGGACTCTGCGTTGTGCAGATCCCGTCAGCTGCATGCGGCGGCGCTGGCAATTCTGGTGGGGGGTTTCTGCGCATCCCTGAACTGCCAGTGGGACGGTGTTGGGCTCCCTCCTTGGATCAAGCGCCTCGGCCTCGCAGGCGTGCTTGCCTACTCGCTCGCCTCTCTCGCCCACACAAGGTGGGCAACAGTTTTATCGCCCGGTCCTGCTTCAATTTCCTTTTCACCCTGCTGTGCTTGCACTTTGATAGATTGACAGTGCCCTCACCAACTGGTGCACCTTGCTGGTGTCCGCATGCTGCCTTGCGCAGGGTGGGTGACTGCAGAGTAGCCTATTCGATATGAGGGCGAGAAAACTCGCATTACTTGTCTGATAGGATAGAGGGTGATCTCACTGTTTTGCCAAACGTCCTGACGAGGTGCCCGCTAGGTATCCCGCTCGTGGACAGACACATCGGGCACCGCCAAGCATGTGCATCTGGTCAGGTTAGTTTTTCCCAACCGCATTCTCAATCCTTTTTGAAGAGCAAGCGCTTGCAAAGTGGGGTTTCACTTGTCACTTGTGATTATCTCGACATCGCTGTCTTATGCTGGCACACGGCAGAGTCCATGTGGACCCATCCGTGGCAGTGTCTTCGTGCGGAGAGCTTCAATGCGAGAAGGGTTCTTGTTGGTCTTTTGTCAACAGCATCAGACGCGCCCTGAATCCTGTCCGAGGCCAGAGTGTGCTCGGTCACCGTACGATGTTACATGCGCATTCAATCATGAGCCGCAACTCTCAATACCGTAGCACCTGCTCGGACCTTCCCGAAATCTGTCCCTGCAACCCAGCTACCCCTGCGCACCATTGAGCGCCCCGCCTGCCTAATCCGTTTCTAGTCCAAACCCGCCATCCAAGCTTATCGCCACTGCGAACTGCTCGTCTACTACATGCTCTCTGGTCCGCGCCACCCGTTCCTCTCCTGCGCCAGATTACGGCTCTCCGTCGCCACTCAACTCTTCTCTCACTACTGTGCCGATGCCCACCTTCCGGTTACAGTGCTGGGCGTGTTTGACGGCACACGATTGATGTGTCGTCGCAGCATTCCCTCTTTGACCTCGCGTGCCAGCAACTCCGAGTCCACCACACTCGAATTCCCCTCCTGCCCGCCATAAGGCTGCCCATAGCTTCCCAAGGTGAGCATACGTGCGTGGACGCTGCACAGGTACTGCTGCTGCGGTCCGATAACACTGCCCGGGCGAACAATGCGAAGGTACGCAATTGCTTCTGTTGCGGTGTAGCCGTGCTGGCGCATCATCCAAAGGGCAATTAGCGTGCCGGTGCGACCAAGTCCAGCGAGGCAGTGAACAGCAATCACCCCGGATTCCTTGTTGGCCACGTCCATAAAACGACTGACAAGTGCCTCAGTGGGCGTGGTGCAGTCCTCAAAGAACAAGTCGTAATGATTGAAGCCGTGTTTCAGGAATTCTGCGCGGTCGTACTCTTTGCTATTGAGCCGAACCACCGCTGACACCTTGTGGTGCCGAAACACCTCCACGTAATCCTTGGGTGTGTGAGAGAAGAGTCCTGGCGCCAGGCGGTATCGTCGCCCAGCCGGTCCTTTGAATGCAATGAATTTTCCTGGCACAATCACGTGCATGTCACCGTGCTGAGGGTGATCATAGTAATCATACTCGTCAGGATTGAAAGTCGCGAGGTTGATGTGACCCACAGAAATGCCCTTGCACAGCCCGCGCCAGCAGTCAATGATAGCAAGGTCCCAAGTGGATCCTACAAAAGTAGCGTCGCGATATCCCATGAAGGGCGAGGGAGAGAACGACGAGAATCGCGCCCACGCCTCCTCCGGCGTCATCTTGTGCTCCAGAACCATGTAGCAGCCAAGCAGAAAAGCAGCGTTGGTTCGTTGTTGCGGAGAGGCTCCCGTGTAGTATACAAGTTTTTTATCCTGTTCGTACAGGCTTGGAATGAGCCCTACTCCTTAACAATTCTGGAAAACCATTCCGCGAAATGGTTGCAAAGAGCAAACGCAATTCTGCGCACCATCCATGCAACATGCAAAAAGCAAACGCATGGGTCGCCGCAAGTGTCACAAGGCTACAGCAACAAAGGCAAGTGTGCCCCACGTGATGATTTCATGGCAAGAAGGCCCAAAAGGATTTGGGAACACGCCTTGTACTCCACAGCTGCAACTTTTTCACGCATAATCTTCAGGAATCGGTAGATGCAGGATAGATTCATTGGACCGAAGTCTGCACAGAAGGCCGAGTACACCTGCCAAGGGAGCAGTGCCGTCAAAACCGCGATGAGATCGTGTTCAGGTGAAAGGCATGCCTTCCAGACAGTTTATGCCCCAGCGACGTGAATGCCGACGTTGCTGTGCAACGCCCGCAGAGGGCAGCGTGCCTTCATGTCAGCCAGCTGCTGATTTTGACAAGGAGCGGACGATGGCAGGGCGCTCAGGTCTGGTCAGGTAGGGCTGGAACGCACCAGCACACGATCTGTCGAAAACCAGTGTTCCTTTGCAGTGTACGCCGGCTCGCAGCGTACCGATGCCCAGTAAACATTCAACTGAGGCAGTACTGGGTATGCAACGCCCAGTGACAACATTCCGCCTGTCGCCGACGGCGAGTTTGCGGGCGAAGAAAAGGGCGACTTTTCTGGAGTCTGTCCCGGCGAGCGGAGACCGCGCGGCGGTGACCCCCCCGAGAATCGCCGGGAACCCCCCAGCGCGTCTCTTGTCGGCGTCTCGGGAGGTGACAACTGACCAGCGGTTTTCTCAACCGCAGCGCCCATGTGTCCGATCGATCGGCTCGCCAGCGGACGCGCCGCGTAGCCAGATGCGTACGCCCTGCCAGTGAAGCGTTGTGGTAGTGCCGCCGCCAAGTCGTTGTTCTGCGACGGCTGCCCATGCAGCAGCGACGTGCGAGGCAGGCTCGGCTGGGACTTGCGGCCTGAGCCGTTGTTCCCCACGCGTCCAAGGCGCAGTGCGCTAGCACCAGGGGAATCGCGCACGGGTGTGGGTGCCGAGGAGAGAGATGCATCATCACGCCCAATCTTCATCTTGCCGTAGGAGTCACGCGCGATCGCCTCGCCGGCGTGGGAGCGCCGCATACGTCCACTAGTCTGACGAAGCGCCTTCAAGCCAGCGTGAAGCTTGAGCAGGGTACGCCGCTGCCTCCAGGGCACGGGCAAACGCTATACTAGACTTTTAGCGCGCGATAATGCAGCCAACGCCACGTGATTGGACCGGGGCGGCGGCGGCGGGTGTCAGGCACAGCCGTCAGACATCCTCGCGAGTAATCGCTGCGGTAAACTCGGGCAAGCCTCGGGAATATTAGACAACTTGATGAGCGTCGCGTCCTCTCGGTATTGCGTAAGGTTCTTTTTAAAAGCGATCAACACGAGATTTTCGCACCGTGCGTGGAAATCAGCGTGCAACCGAAAGGAAACCACCAGGCCGGAGCGCAACGGCGGCTTGCCCTGGAGTGATCTGGGTGATGCTTCACTGACGACCGCGGTTCGCTGACGACCGCGGGGTCAATCCTCCCATCACTGAGGACTGCTTGCCTTTCAACGGGACCGATCCAACTCGATGATTGTCCTACGCCCTCTGACGCTTACACTCTATGAGGCGTTCGACTTTTCCAGACTGAACGGAATGCAGAGTGCGGAGGCTTGAGTACTTGTACTGCAATCGCCCGCCACCAGAACAACCCCCAACCTTTATAGAGCGTGTGCATACGACCCTGGTCGAGATGAGGTGCACGGTCCAGGCCTGAGCAAGAAGCAAAGTGTGGTCTACTGGGCGGCACTGAACGCGGGGCCGCCATCAAAGTACGGAATGATCTCGATCTTTCCCTCCCAGTCCTCGCCTACGAAAGATTCCACCGAATGAGTGAGTCGACGCCTGAAACCTGAAGGGGATTCAGCGGGAGGCCGACCTGGGTCCAGGGAGATCGGCGTGCGGATGGCGCCATTTTCGACGCACACAAACTTGTCATACCCCATCTTCTCGTCCCCGTGCGGGTTCCACACCTGCGCAAGCCATACGGTTACCTACAAACGACCACGTCACCTGTGACGCTGGGAATGACGAGTGGTGTTTGCAGATACCGCTAGGTCCGGCCAGGCATCGTTAGACTTCAGAACAACTTGTTTGTTGCCATCCGAGAGCATGATTCTCCTTCCGACATCACTGTACACCCTCTCCGTGAAACCGGTGATTGCGAGGGCATCTTCGCTGCCCAACCTCCCGGACAGGCTCATTAGCGTGGTTATGCCACAGTGTGAATCCTGCGCTGCATCCTTCCAGCATGCTAATCGCAAAAGGTTAGGCCCCCTGATGTGCAAAGGCAGCTGGTACCCGTCGGTCTTCGTTTTGCCGTCGGTCTTGTCCAGGTAGGTTGCGCCTTGCAGCCCCTCGATCCTGAGGCCTGCAAGGTCGTCGACCGCGAAGTAGGTGTGCAGCGCACCCTGGCACATGGCGTGTTCTGATTCAGGTCCGCAGGGCAGGCAACTCTGCGACCCGTCAAGACTCTCTTGCGCGGCCGCGTAGATCAACAGGACCGAGCGTTTTTCAAGAGGGCTAAAAGAATAGGGAAAGCACCGTCATGGTAAAAGAAGTGGTATCGGTATTCTTCACACGCAGTGAAATCGTGAGGCAGCCGTTGGCCAGCTCAACCTGAAATTGCGAGAGCTTTGTCAGAAATTCCGAGCATCCCCAACCAGAGCTCAACGAGGAAGGCAGGTGAGCGCTGTCGAATTGAGACAAGGCCCGGGAGTAGCGAGTCACATTGTAGCGAGCCTTGAAACGGTGGTTCCACATCGCCCGCGTTTCCTTTGTGTCCCTCAGCTGCAGAAGTTGCAGTGGACCACAGTAATCAATGTCTGCTTCCACGGAGCAACTGGGCAGACTCCTACTGTCGTTAGAGCGCATGAAAAGGAACGGAATTAACACCTCAAAGATTGCCCGCGATTGCGTCCGCGTCCACGACCGTTGCTTCATCCCAAGAGCCGCCTGCTCACCCAGAACAGAATTCAGCGACCATCATAGATACACACTGCCGTGCTTTCAGATTCTGATGTAGGCATCCGAATCCATCATCAGAGAACAGTGACGAGGCGCGCCTTAATAACGACAATCATACTGCAAAACAAGGCTGGTCTAGATCATTTGCCTCGCTGTTGACATCGACGCACTCCCACTTCAGGTTCCTCGCAAAACCGTGCTGCTGGATGTCCCCGGGGCCAAACTGCGGCCAGCAGATGGGAACACCGCCGGAGATCGGCTTGCTACCGTCGAACACCTGCCCACTTGCAGTAAGCTTTCCCCAGTGGTCTGAAATGTTCAGTGGTGTCCGCTGTCCGGGCTGCTCCCCGCAATACATTCCGCAGCGGCTACATCGTCAAATTGCTTGGCAACAAGAACTTGGCCGAGCGCGAACCGCGTCTGGGCGGCGGAAGAGAACGTCGTACTCGGGAGTTCTGTAGCTGGTCACACATGCACCGTGGTTGTTCACCTCGACGACCTCCTGCGGATCGCGTTGCGCGCTATGAAATGCCCGCCACGATCTTGGCTTCACGGCCGAGCCCCTCGCGGGGGACAAGATGCCGGGAGTGCGGGAGAGGAAACCACCATGAATTACACCAGGGGCAAAACATAGAGGGGATGTCACCTTGGTGATCGGATTCATGAGCACGATTGGATTTTGCAGGCAGGGCGAGTCAGCCGCTTGAGCGTTCCCGGAACCCTTCGCCGGTTCCACGGGCAGAAAGGAAGACATCGAGACCCCGAAAATACCACCACGGGCACGCGTGGCAGCCTTCTTTACTAACTGTGCATTGAATCCCGGAATTTGTGGCGCTGTAAATGCCCCTGCGGCTGCGACGAGCCCCGTAAGCACGAGCAAGCGCATCTAACCGGAGGCTGCTTTGCTTCTATCGGTGACCGTGAGGGAATTGGCTCCAATGGCCATTTGGAGCCAACTGCGCCGTTTCGCCCTGGGCCAAGAAAAAAGACCTGGTTTGCCTCGGTTTGACAACGCGAAACCGAGGCAAGACTTTCCGCCAGCCGCAACACGCGCCTCCAAGCCGCACCAGAGCTCCCGTCCCCACATCCAGCACAGAGAAGTTGGACAAGATGACTAGTCCACGTAATGACATGATCATCGAGGTGTCGTTCAATTCCCACGCCCCCAAGTCGCCGGCGCAGATCCGCCTCGACGCTCGTCTCCGCAATACGGCAACCTCGCGCCGCGTTCCAGACGTCGATGCGGCTGCCAAGCGTGCTAAAGCAGCTCTCGCCAACCGTCTCTCCGAGCTTCAGAAAAAAGCTGAACAGAAACGCGTCGCTGTTCGCCCCCGATCCCTCCTCATTTAGCAGGGTTTGGGTTTGCGCCACTTTGTTGTCACCGTCACGACGAGTATCTCCACGGGGAGCAGACGCCATCACAGCGTCCCTCTACCTGAGAACCAACTGATTTAGTTAGTTCTTTCGCCTCCCAGCCAGTCTTTTTCACCAGATGACGTCCTACCACTGGTTAAGCTGAGTATTCATGCGATGGTCTCTTGTTTCACCCGTGACATGTTCGCTGAGGCATGCAGGTGGACAACCGGAAGGAGGCGTTCTCAAACATCTCGACACAGCAGGCAGAGGCCCTTGCGGCTCGTCTGGTGAGCCCTACCTCTCCACCGCCGCCTGTTGCTGAGCCCTTGGTCTATCATGTCGTTTCGTGAAATCAGGGCGCGCGAGCACGTGGCAGTCGGCGGCAGAAACGAAACGGTCCGAGGAGGCTCAGCGGATGATAGAGATGGCCAAGAAATTCAATGCTCGGGTTGTCGACGTGCAGCGCCGGAAGGAGAGCCTGTCTCCAAAGAAGTTCGCTCTGGAACTCGAGGCTCGCATGGTGCCGTCCTATCCAATTCGGTCTGATTTGAGTTGAAGTCGATCGTCCGAAAGCTGACCTAGTGGGCTTGTTTCTGCACTTGTACCAAGGCATATTGAAACGTCCTGAGATGTGCATATGTATTTGTAGGGTTACTGGGGCTTGCGCTGATCTGGGCAGCTCAGGCCTGTCGGTCTGACCGCGAGGGCACGAGTGCAGGGTGCAGCAGACGAGAAGCGGCAGCAGGAGCTGACCAAGGGCCTGGAAATGACCAGAACATTCAACGCACGTGTGGACGAAGCGCGAAAGAAGCGAGAGGCTGTCCCCGCTCCAGAGGCGGCAGTGCTGGAGGCAAAAATGAAGGCCGCAGAAGAGAAGCGCACGGAGCTAGCGGAGCAGGCTCGGGCAAAGGCTGCAGCGGCGGAGATTCGCGTGAGCAACGTTCGCGAGGCCGCTAAAAAGCAGAAGGAGGCTCTGCTGGAACTGGAGAGTCGCCTGCGTGATCGCCTCGACAGTGCAGAGAGCTGCATGGTACTCGAAGCCGAGGCCAAGGCGCGTGTCTTCAACGAACGTATCGCCGACGCGCAGCGCAGACGGGAGGAGCAGCAAGCCAACGCAGCAGAAACGAACAGTGCCGCGCTGGAGGAGCGGCTACGTGGCGCGGAGGAACGGCACGCTACGCTGCTGGAAAAGACACGTCGCCGGGCGCAGCAAGAGGTCCAGGCTGCGAAGCACCGCGCAGCAAAAGTTCGGCAGGGGCAGAGAGCCGCCGCGGCAGCTGCCCGTGCCGCCATCGAGGAGAAACAGACGGAAGCTGCGGAGCGCCGCCGCCTTTCGCTCTCTCCCCGCAAGCCTGCTCGCCGTGTGCAGCGGCCCCTGCGTGTCGGCAGCGCAGAGGGCGACTGGGAGCTCGTCGACCCTGCGGACGTCGAGTAATGACGTGTCCAGGGGCCCAGACCCAATCTACCACGCCCCTTCACTGAGTGTACCGACCGCTAAGATGTGCGCAGGACTCATTAATTTTCCGAAGGGCTCTGCGGGGGTTTCCAGCTTGCGAGCTGCCAGATCCGGAAGGGTAAAATGCCAGCAGCAGAGCCGCAGACTCCTGGACTCTATTGAACACTCACTCACACGCACACAAACAGACTCTCCCTTTCCCTACCCATTTCTCCAAACAGACACATGCACGGAATCTTGACAAAACACGCCAGTATGCAGCCGCATGATAATACGTCTGTAGGAAACGCGATGACTGTTCATTTCTTGCTTTCGTCGGGCGGCGGAGATTCGGCGTAGTTGTCTGTACCACCCCGCGAACCTTTTCCAAATTCCTCGCCCTCTCCTCCATCCCCGATTGTCAGCGTCTCAGCCTTGCTGGCAAGGTCATCCACGGACATTTTCTTCTTCGCCGCGGAGTTTTTGAGGCTCTTCCGCATATCGTACCTGCTCCCCCAGCGCGGCCAACATGAAGTCAAAATCAAAAGTCTTTAACCGACGCACACACAGCCGGCCAGAAAGTCATATTGTATCTACAACGCATGAAGCGGGACGAGACGCTGTCCCACGTTTGTTCCTTGCAGAGTCTGCGAATGGGCTCTATGAACGGGAGGTGAGGGGCCGCACGCGTCCTCATCGTCAGCGTAATACTTGGCCTCGATGTCATGTACCTTGAAGCCAAGAGTCTCACGATAGAGGTGCGTCGCTGCGCGATTGCTTTTGCGCACATGCAACGACACGTACTCCGCGTCGAAGCACTCAACCATGTCCCTGGCGGGCGCGGGATGTTGGGGTTGTCAGCGAGAACACGTGCCAAATGAGACAGCCGTGCTCCACGAAAGATGCGCTGGATCACAAGGCCTAGTCCGATTGAGTGCACTGGTTGAACAGGCACGTAGGTGCGGTGGTCGTTTTGCCGGCAAAGCGCGCGGTTGGTGGCAACAGCACCATTCGGCAGCCTTCATCAGACGAGTCGCCAACCCCAGCTTACGATGAGAGCGAAGCACCGCGAGCGACGTGATGTGTCCGTGGCTCTCTGTCGAGAATCATTGTTCAGCGCCGATAGTCAGAGGATGGCTCGCTTTCTGCGAAAAGAAAAAACTCGCTGGACGGCGTCTACGCAGTGCATACCCGAAGCATCCTCCTCCATCTTCGCCAGCACGTAGCCAACCACCTTCTTGTTTGAGTCTTCTGCAACATAAAGAAGCTGTGTGCGCGCGATGCACTTCAGAGCCAACTTTTCTGCGTTCTCCAAGCCCGGTGGCCAAAAATCCGAGGGGATTGGGGTTGGGAGGCTATCCGCCTCGGGGGTTCTCCAGGAGCCTGAGGCAGCCACAGTGTGGGAAAACTGCGATTAGTGGCGATATAAACTCGATACGGATATGGGCGTGGGCGCGCCTGTGGCCATGAAAGAATGTGGTAGAAGTAGTACTTGAGCTGGTAGTTTTCTGGAAGGCACTCGAGATTGCACGCCTGCATGGCGAGTAGATCCTCCACAGTAGCACGCCTAATATTCACCATCTTGCCCTCCTTCAAAGCAAAAACCACTTCCTTCTATCGCAAGAGAGACTCTCACCCCAATCCCTGTCGAAGCGGGCTCGGTGCGCCCTTGTGTAGCGCCTTACCACCCCACCCAGGTTCTCTCACCGTGAGAATCTCACGCACGACACGCGGGTGTTGACTGATTACTTTTTGAAAGGGCCCGCCGCAGAACCAGAGGTCTACATAGACACGATAGCCGATGATTCGGCAGTCGGCCGCCGAACCACGCCCTGTAGATGCTTCAGAGTGCAATCGTTGAGATTCGATGAGCGCTTACTGGGGCTGGTTGACTCCCAGCAAGGATGATGGTGCTTATGAGGACAACAAAGGTGGGAAGTCCAGGGAGAAGACTGACTTCCGCCTGGTAACATCGAACATCGTTTCCCCCATCTACCCACTTGTGCACATCTGGGATATTGAACCAACCATTTCTCCAGTACGTACAAGCGATCCTGCCACGATAACGCTGTGCAGTGGGCCTCACCTGGAGTGTCGGTTCCGGCAGGTCCTCAGATCATCACGGTCGAAGCGCGAGGTCACCGCGGATCTGAGGTGAGCAAAGCCGTTTGGCCACTGATTGTTGGGCTTGATCGCACGAAAGGCGATTCCCGATGTGAGGTAGGGATGAGATGTTGCGTACATCCTTTTGATTAATGGGTTCACTGCATCGCAGATTTGATAGCTCTGCCGCTCCGGCACTGGAGCTGGCGAACGCGATCAGGCGTACGTTGCAAAGAGAGGCGCTGCAGGAACCATCTGAGCAATATGAGCCTGATACAGAACCCGTGGCTGCAATTGGAGGAGGTCCTGACCCACAGGTAGCGGTGGCGCTCGAGACAGTCGAGGGTTTCCTCGCCAATCTTACGGCTCTGTGCCTGGAACGTCTTGCGCCAGCTGCCGAGTTTTCGCTCCCCTTTGACCGTGCGACTCTTACCGCTTTACGAGGTCACAAGCCACCCCGCGTGCACGCACAAGCCCCGCGTGCACGCACAAGCCCCGCGTGCACGCACAAGCCCCGCGTGCAATTTCCACCTCGTGCTCACTGCACCGCGCTGGCTGTCCCTCCTTACCCCCCGCGCGCGCGCACGGGTGTACTAGCCGGCTTTGCCCCGACCGGCGCGGCACTCCGAGGTCTCGCATGTCCTATCCTGAAGTGTGGCACTGCGAGACAGAGCTGCGCCTTGCGGGCGACGAGGCTGTGGCGCCAGAGCTGGTTCAGGCTCTACTCACAGCCTCTGCCTCCACTCTGACTCTGATCGACCTTTCGGGCCAGCGCTCCGCCGCACAGAGGCCTGCCCCATATACCGTCGCCCGTTCCGAATTCCGCACGACACATCCTTGTCCACCTGAATCGCACGAAAGAAGTATGGTAAAGGTGGCATCTGTCACGTTTAACCGTTAGACGAGTGTGACGGGCGAGTGCGGGAGGGTTTGCGACGTGGCATCGGCCTGCTAGGCGAAGAAGGTTGGCATGTGGCGCCTTGAAAGCGTGGACTGGTTCAAGGTCAAGGCGCGCGTTGAGCGCGTCGATCTAGGCATTAGTAGTGGGAACTAAGGTTCCACGAGAGAAAGAGGGTTTAATGGGAGCTGACGTGATGTGGGAGTTGAGTTGGCCAATACTGGACATGAGGGGTGTTTTGAGACCTGACGGCGCTGGTGCGGGGGAGGGCAGGCTGGAGGCGCAGCTTGCTGCGCACCCGCTCACGTCCTTACAGTCGCTGCGAATGCGCCGTGCTGATCTTTCGTCCTTCCCAGCCTCTTCGCCAGCTGCACGATCCCTCGCAGGCCTCTGCACTCTCGACCTGTCCAACAACAGGTAATCAAACTCCCTCTTGCACAGCAGGTAAGTTCTGCCTGGGACCTGAACCGCACCACGTCTGCGCCACAGCCAGCTGTTCTGAGCTTGCGCTGTGCGTCTGCGCAACTCGGGACAGGCTAACAGCACTTCCTGTCGGGCTGCTGGAGCTCTGCCCGTTGCTGGAACATCTCGATGTCGAGGCAAACCGCTTGACGGTGCCGGCGCTGGATTTTCGGCGAGCCTCGCGCCTCTCCACTCTCCTCCTCGGGCTCAATTCACTATCATTCGTGCCAGTCCTACCACCTGGCATTCTCCACCTCTCCATCTTCACCCTCCGTGTCCAAGCGACGCTCGGCACTGGATCGAGCTCCAGTGCACCCCGCCGCCTGGACCCCCGCCTCGTGTTCGCCGCCCTACCAGTTCAAGTCATGACCCCTACACCTCTGCGTACACCCTGTGGCAGCAACCCGCGGTCTTACAGCGCAGCGAGCTCACACGGCGAGGGCTGCGATGCTGCAGGCACGACTGCTGCGTGCAGGCAAGGACAAAGACGGTATCCCACTGCTACCGTACTCGAAAGAAGTTCTGGCCGGGCTGCCGGCGGCGCTGGCACCTCTCTTCCGCTCATCGGCCTCGTTCCATCCCCTCATCTCCTCGCTTCTAGCCCTTCTCTCCGCTCACCCCAACTATCGGAGCCTCTTCTTTTCAAGGCCCGCTGCGCCCCCCGCGCCCGCTACGCCGCACCCGGCGCTCCCGCACCTCCTTGCAATGTGCTCTTCCGCCCCAGAGCCCGTCTGCCTCGACGCCTGTGTCGCCATCGCCGCTCTCGGCAGCGGCGACTCGCGCCTCGCCTTGGAGCTCCTCGCCCCGCCTCTCCTTGCTGCCGAGCGCCTCTCTGACGTCTTCCGCTCCCCTGCTACCCCGGCGACCTCGCGTCTCTTCGCCCTCGTCGCACTCCGCGTCATCGCGGTAGCCTCCACGGATGCTGCAGCCGCAATGTCCGTCCCCACCCTGCTGTCTTTCCCGCTCCGGGCTACTACTCTGAAGCCGATAATTTTGCCCTTTCATGGTACAATTAGCCTCTGGCTGAGTAACAGTGTCTACCATGGCGCTGCGGCACCAAGCCCAGACCCGTCTTGGTCCTGATACAGATCTTAATTGTGGGATCTGCAGGCTTTGCCCTTCGGCACCCGTGGCGCTCGCTGGGACACAGTTACCACGCGCAAGTGGGGACAGCGGCAATTCGAACTTCCGTATGGCAGGGCTTGAGGGTGTCTGCGTCGCGAGCGGAAGCGGGGCTGGGACGTCGCGTTACGAAACTCTGGTGGGTGGTGCCTTGGAGCTGTTGCAGGAGACGACACTGAACGGCAGTGGAGGCGAAGGAGCCCTTCAAAGGGTCTGTGCAGCAGAGGACTTGCTCCTCCTCAACCTACATCTGCTACGCTTCCTTGCAGACCTCGCCACACATCCGGTGACACTGCATAGCCCAGTCCCACCCGATCTCTCAGCCATTAACTTCTGCGCAGCTTCTCAAGCACCAACCACGTCACAATCTCCTGGCAGGACAACCGCAAGCAACTTGCCTCGGACGCGCGTCTGCTGCATCTTCTCCTTGCCCGCGCCGCCACCACCGCCGAAACTGGACTCGTGTTTTCGCAAGATCTCGCGTCGCGTTGCACCGACGCAGCGCCCAGGGCCTCTCTGGTCGGTGCAACGCGACGCGATTGCACAGATTCAGTTGCGGCAGATTCAGTTCAATGCAGCAATGCCCATCCAAGGGGCACGATTCCGCGAGAACTTGCATCCGGATCGGTAGCATTGGCGGCAGCTGGATGCGTCCTCGACGAAAAGGGCGCGGTCCGTGTGAATGGTGCAGGGCGGGCAGCGGAAAAGCGGGTCGGGACGTGGGGTGCGGGGAGCCCGACGACCGGAAGTGGCGGGGTTGGGGCCAACGAGAAGGGCGAAGTCGCGCTCGAGAAGAGAATATCTCAAGATGACCTGGAAGACTCGGATTTGGAGAATCCCCGGGTCCGCCCGATCCGAAACCTTGCGAGGGACCGGGAGTGAAGGGGGCGTGTAGGGACCGAATGCTGGTGAGATTTAGGAGTCCCTACCGCTCACAGCGGTGCTGCGATGGCACGTCTCAACTGAACGGTGCCCCCAGCACGTCAAAACTCGGGGCACTTGGCTTAGACCGAACCTCATCCCCCCTTGCTGCAAGTGCACACATGTTGGTCCGGCCAGCGCCCGTAGGTAGTCGCCCCAACGGAGGTCGGGAGTCCCTCGCGTGCATTCCAGCGAGTCTTTTGAGAAAGTCTTTCTCAAAAGCCGCGCGGTTGTTTGGGGATAGGTTGAAGGGGCGCGGGCGCTTCTTCCGCCGCTTTTGTCGCCGCGAGAGGGTGTTTTGGGCGCAGGGGAGAGCGAGCAGCAGCGAGAATCTGCTGCGATCGAACAGGCCTCTTCATCCGGCGCCGAGGTGTCCAGGCCCACACAGCCCTGACTGCTACGCTGCATGCAAGTGCAGGTGCTCGTTGGGCCTAGCGCGGATTGTTGAGTGCCGTGTCTCATCGTGCGTGGCGAGAGACAGGTCGTATCAGCGGCGCGGCGGGTACTAGCAGTACTCGGGGCGAATGCGGCGCTGGAGCTGGCCCAGCGCGGGCTTGGCTGCGGCGAAAGGGCGGAGGGCGGAGGGCGGGGGCTGCGGGTGCTAAGCATCGACGGTGGAGGGGTGAAGGGTATCGTGGCGATTCGCGTTCTGGCTGCGCTCGAGCGGCGGCTGGGGCGGCCCCTGCACGAGGTCTTCGACCTGGTGGTCGGCTGCTCCGCTGGCGGGATCGTCGCGTGTGGACTGGGACACAAAATGGACACAGCGCAGATCGAGCAGGGATACGTCGACGTTCTCGGAAAGGCTTTTTCGGTGGCAAGGGAAGTCAGAGACAAGAGTGAACAGCTCCATGTGCTAGCGGATGGCAATGCAGAGAGTATGGAATCAGAGGAGCGCCCTGGCGAACGATCAGGCGAACGCGAAGGTATGTCTTGGTGGCAGAAGGTCGTCGCGTCAGGATCCAACATGAAACGCGTCGTCTTGAGCGGCTGCAAGTATGACCACAAGCCTCTGTGTGCGGGTTTGCGTGACCAGTTTGGCCCGGCAGTGGATCAGCTGATGGTGGACGCAAATGTGGAATCTGGCGGCCTCAAAATAGCTGTCGCGTCCACAATTACGTCTCATCGGCCTATTGGACCGTACCTGTTCCGCTCGTATCAGCTCCCGCCCGGTGCTCCGGACCTTTTTCCCGGCGGTTGTCACTACTCGTGGCTGGAAGCGATGCGAGCATCAAGCGCTGCGCCCTATTTCTTCGAAGAGTTCGCCTGCCGCGGCGAGCGCTTCCAAGACGGTGACTGCCGAGCCTGTCCCCGATGCCTCGCTCTTCATGCTGCGCGGCCAGAACTCTGCTTTGATTTAAGGTGGGCGAGGCCGGGCGGAGCAGGCGCAATCTGCGCAAACAACCCGGCGATTCTCGCTCTGCACGACGCCCAACGCCTCTGGCCGGGCAGGGACATCGACCTCGTTCTCTCCGTGGGCACTGGGCAGGCGCCGGTGCAGCGCCGCGATGAGCGTCAGGCGAGTCTGCTTCGAACCTTCGGCGAATTTATGGTCGAGTCAGCCACGGCAACAGATCGCGTCGCCGAGGCTCTGGCTGTCTTCGCTCCACTGGTGCCACACACATCATTCTTCCGCCTGCAGGAGCGTCTGCCCATCCCTCCTGCGTTGCATGTGCAAGAATCCTGATCGTCCCCCGACTGTGGGGAAAGCGGAATTGCCCCTTTGCGATTTCCAAGGTTTGAGGCTGTACCCTGTGCCTGGGCTGTGCCGGAGTTTGACTCTTGTATGCTTGGTTCTCGGCGCAGGTTGAGGATGACCGGGCATACGTGAGTCCGACCAGGCACCCAAGCATCGCGGCGCGTGCCCACAGCCGCCATATCCTGAGCGGTGCGCCCTCTCAAACAGGTTGAAATCGACGATACTGCTGAAGTGACTCGCCTGGGACTAGCCGCTGCCGCTGCACAGTCCTGGCCCGTCCTGCATTGGTTCTATGTGGCCTTGAAAAGCTTTGTGCATCCGCCAGGCCCACCCAAAACTGTTGTGACGGGACGCCTAGTGCTGATTCTAATCAGCGCCATGTGTTGCTTCTGAATTGCTGGCTGTGGGCTCTGCTCTGCCCTCAGGTTTGTGGAAGAGCACGAGGGGGAGCTCGATGAAATCGCAGCGATTTTGGAGGAAGGGATTGTGCATGGCAGAAAGGCTTCCGTCGAAGGCGAGAGATCCTCAAAAGCCGGACTCGGTGCCGACCTGCGGGTGCTGCTGATTGAAGCGCCACCCTTCGCGGCTGCGCGCGAAGAGCCGTTGGTCTCAAGCGCCATCGCCCGCCTCAAAACGCTCCCTGGCCCGACCTCAAGAAGGGCGTGGGGCGCCCGTCTAGAAACCTGCGTGTTCCCGCCCTCTTCCCCAGCTGCCTCCTCCCAAGCACTCTCTCCGCTAGGGGAGAGGCGGCCCCTCAGTCCCACTATCTACGATGGCATCAATGAAGACTGCGTGAGAGGCGGTGTGGAGGGCCGGATGGGTGAGCTACGCGGTGCAGAACTCAGCTGCAAGGTGCGGGAGGCGCAAGTGGACGTCGTGCACGTAAGAATTCCCGCCACGAGTAGGGCTATTTATGATGCAAATCACTTACATGCTGTGTCGTTGATATGCCGACAGATCGCGTGTGAGGCGCTACAGTCGGGAGGTGACCTAATCCTCGCCTGGCGCACAGAACAAACGCGACTCGACTGGCCTGCCTTGCGCGCCCTACTCGCGGCGAGCAGCAGCCACGCGGGCTGCCTTGTACCCTCAGGCGGATATGATGCCCCTGCTTGGAATAGCAAGGGCGATGAGGAAGCGGCGCAAGGGGTCTCTGGTCTTGTCACCGGCAGAGCTTGCACTTCCGTGAGCGCGGCAGATCAGGTCGCGACCTCGTCCATCAATCAGGGCGTTCTCCCGCGGCAGGAGGACCCGCAAGCAAATACCCCAGCCTCTCAAGAAGAGGGCGCCCATGGGCTGCACTCACCTGACGCGGATACTCCAGCCTCTCAACCAGAGAGAGTTTCGAGAGGAGATAGCGCAGAGGGGGTCCTCTTGGGCTGTGCGGACAAGCACTGGACGGGAGACTCGGAGGGGGAGATGGGCATCAAGGACGCGGCGTGTGCATACGAACGTGGGGCAACCACGACTCTCTCGGCGGATTTGGCCTTGAGATTGGGGCCCTCTAGCGACAGCCAAGCGTCCTGCACTGAGGCTGACGAGATTCGCCAGATTAAGGGGCACCTTGCGGGGGCTACCCCTCAGCGATCGAGCGTTGCTGAGGAGTTCAACGAACCCATCAGCAAGGCGCCGCCCGCGGTATCGGCAGAGGCAGGGGCGAAAGCCGGGGTCTCACAGGCAGAGCTTGATGTGGGCGCGAGGGAGGCTAGCGCAGAGAGCATGGCTGCACACGAGGGCTGCTCTGAACAGTTGGCCGAGGATTTGGAGCGGCGCCGAATCATTGCAGCGCTCCGCTCGAGCGCGGAAATTGAGGTGCCCACAGCTGTGAATCCCCAGCAAGGCCCGCGGCGTCAGCGACGGCATCGTTACCGTAGATGAGTGGGTCCCGCTCGTGATGAGTGCGCGGGCCCAGGTGTCGCCGGTGGAGCGGCTTCGTGTAATCGTCGAGAATCTGCACGTCGTGCCAGGTGAGGAGGGCAGCTCTGAACCGGCGACGGTTGATGCAGAGCGTTCCGTGGCTGCAGTTGATGCAGAGCGTTCCGTGGCTGCACGGGTAGTTGGATGGGACACGCTGCCTGCAGGCTTTGCGCGCGGAAAAATCCTTGTGCTCGCGCGGCGAGTGCCAGCAGCGGTGGCTCAGAGCCTGGTGGCCCCCTGGGGCCGGGCCTCCGATGGAGCGCGCGCTGTGGTGATGCCGGCGGCACCGCCGCCGGCGGCCGACGACTGGCTCTGGGCAGTCGAGCGACTCTACGCGGCACTCGCGGCACGCAAAAGCGCCGCCACAGCAGTGGCTGAGACCAACGCCGCGCACCCGAGCCGCCCGCTGCTTACGTGCGTATGGTAAACTCTCTCGCAAACTCCAGGCCAGAGGTGCGAACGACAACTGACCAGTGTCGCGCGATCCGCGTGCACAGCTGCGTACGGCCAATGCGGCACACTTGCAAATTGCGCGTAACGATAAGAAAGGCTGTGCTTGACGCTGCAGCGGTGCCAAAATGCAGCCACACAGCGAGTTTCACTTGCCAGCCACAGGCGGCATCGGGTGTCATTCGAGGCCGAGCTTGCTACGGAGTGTTCGCGCGAGGACTCGGCACCTCTCTTCGTCCTCGAAAGAGAAGTAGACGTCAGGATCGAAAAATGATTCGTCGTCAGCGTCTCCCTGCATGCTTCTCGGCACCATTGCGAGGTTCACCACCTCGGCAATCTTCTCGCGCTGCTGTGCCTTGTCCCCAGACAAGAAAACGATCTTGTCGCGCGTGAGGGGGTCGATGAATGGCTGCAGCAACCAGTGTTAACTCCACGCGCTGGCACGCGGTCGTCGGCACAGCATGCAGAAGCGGGCGCAAGGCGCGGGTGGGGCAGCACCTTGATGACCGAGAAGAAGGCATTGAAGTACCACGGCGCGTCGAGGATAAGAAATTTGCCGAGCCGCTCTGGGTAGTGGTTTTGCAGAATGTTGAGTACTTCACGTGATGTGCGCATGGGCACTTGGTTCGCTCGTGTCATATTGTGGAAGTCGAGGAGGACGAGAAACTTGCCGACCCCCGCGTCCTCGTCGAGGCACGATCGCGCGCGCTCCAGTTGATAAACGAGGTGCCTAATGTTGCCCTCTGCACCACATCCATGCAAACTAAGCTTTTTCGCACTAAATTAATCAGTGGGGCAGATGTGTGGCAATCGTACCGTGGTCGTCCTTTGTGCGCTCGAAGCCAGGGCGCATGAAGAAGCAAGGCCGTCCGCAGCGGTCCACCCCCCGCGTCATGACCTTTCCTATCGATCGCACCAGCGCTTAGGCTCAGACAAAGCATTCATTGTTGAAGTAGAAGGACAGACTTAGTGTGTTCCGCACCAAGCATTCCGTTAGGCTTAATGGACGCCGCAGAGATGTTCTCGACGTCCATATCCTTGCGCCACTTGAGAGTCGCCAAAAGCATTTTGAGAGACTGAACACGGAACGAAATCGCTTTCACGCAATCGATACCGCACGCGCATGCACCTGCTGACTTTACGTTTGGCTTGTGGGCACAGGAGATGCGCCAAAGAGAGCGAGCTGTTTCTCACCTTGTCTACATTGCTGCGCCGCGCGATCAGGTAGCGTCTGAGCGTATGATCTGTGCAGTACGCCCACTGCGGCGCTTCGAAGGCGGCTAGCTCAGGCTCAAGTGCTGCGCGGAATTGTCTCACGAGCTCCTCGGATGGAGTCGGAATGGGTGACATTGCTCCGCAGCAGGCCCGCCCCGGAAACGTCCCGCCTGCTCGCGGGTGAACGTGTTGCTCCCGCGAGCACTCTTTGAGCCGAGTCCTTTGGCTGACTGGGACACGACACTTTTGAAAAAGTTCAAAACCGCTTTTCATCAGAGGAACTGTGGCGTGGTGCGTCACACAAGAGGGGGTTCCTACTCGTCCGCAGTTCGGCACTCACTCTGCGTTGGCGATTTCGGAGCTAATAGCAGCAGGGCTTGTGCTGGTGGCCGTACAAAATTGAAAAAAAAAAGGGTGTGGCAGGCAAACGCAGCGATGTCATCGCAGTTGTCTCCGCAGCAGTCTGGCATGAAACTCCCCAATCAATTGAGCGGCTACGGCGTGCTGTCCTCGCCAGGTCAAGCAAACCCGCAGCGTGAATTAGCAGCTTCAGCTCCTGTGGGTCCGTCGGCGAAGACTGGGCACCTTTCTACAGCATCTCGCTCCTTTCCGGCGCCAGCCGTAATGCAGGTGCCAATCCCACCAGCTCTGTGTGCACCAGAAGGCCCTTCGGCCCGCAATCAAGGAAACTAGGAACTGAGCGATGTGGTTGCTAATTGGTGGTGGCCCGAATGGCAGTGGGATTACATTGCCTCCCGCGACGATGAATTGTCTGCAAAGGCTGGAGAGGTCCGACTTGCGACTCTGGGGAAATCTCCCACGGCGTGCCGCCGCAGCTCTCTCCTGACAAAATCTCGTGCGCCGCAGACCATCATGATTGCTGGGGAATATAAGAATGCCGGCTGGCTCTGGGTAACTACAACTAGACCTGAACCCCGCATGCTAGGATCCCCTCGTGCGACCTGCTGGCCCTGACACATGCTCGCGCGCGGGTGACCGCAGGCGTACAAAGTGACAGGCACGAGCAGCAGACAGTCGTCAACCAGAGGGCTTGTGCCGGCAAACTATTTCGTCTATACTAAAACGTCGCCTGGCGCTCTGCCCCAGGGACCGCAAGCTGCCCATTCAGCTCCTTCGTCTGGTAGCGACCGCACCTTCGTGACAACGTGCACGAGAAATCCACCGCTGCTTGCGATTTTTGCCTCGATCCTACCGCTATCGCATTTCTGATGACGTTGATGTTTGTGCTGGCAGCCGCAGTATCGAAAGCTTATGCAGCATTGCCGCTCTCTCCTGGAGTAGGGTTCGCGCCGCGCAACGAGCACCACAAGGCGCGGCTTATGGAAGCCCTTCAAGAGGCGGCGCCCAATGAAGGCACCGCACCGTCTGCCAGTAATGTTGATCGACAAGCAGTGGCCCCGCAGTCGCAGTCGCAATCGTACTCTCAGGGGCTGCTGCGTTCGGAGCACATGCAGCCAAGGCTCGGACGGTCGGCACTGGAGGCACAGTTAGAGGGCGGCATGCGATTGCAGGCTACAGTCGGTGGTATGCACGCGGGCGCGGGAGAAGATGGGGGATTCCTCGATGGGGCGATCGAAGACCGCTTCGGTGTCGTGTCTATCGACTGCTGAGGAGAATAAATCGCAAGAGAATGAGTGCAACCCCGCCCAGTGCAGCGGTCCGTCCGGCCCGGCGCGGTGGAGCAAGACGCGTCTTCATCAGTAGCGTGCCTCGACGCCAGTAGGCCGGCATCAACGATAGACCGTGCATGCCTCGGCTGCCGGGCGACATTGCATGAAACGTTGAGAGGTTGACATTTGCGAGAAAAGAGAGAGAGTGTGAGAAAAGTAAATAATTACGGGAAAAGTAGTGCTTCGGAACGGAACAAAGTGGCGGGAAGATTCGCCAGTGCGTTTTGGAGCAACAAAGGCCTGTGTCCGCGCTGCACCTTGAGTGATGACGCAGCAGCCAACAGGCGACCTACAGAACAACATCGACAGGCTCCGAGCAGAGCTGCAGCAGGTACGCCTCCTTGTTTCTGCGCACCTGATCAAGATCACGCACAGTCAAGCGTGGAGACGCAATCGTTGTCCTGGCGTGCTCCCGTAAGCGTATTGATACCGCACATTCTAATGGAAGCGAAAGCATAATCTTGCATCACAAGATTACCCTGACTCCCTATCGACACGCACATCGAGCTTTGCGCGCCCCTCACCAAAGCCTTCGGCGCGGCAGGCCAAGTACCCCGGTCCGATCGACGTCCGCACCTGGAGGCGCGGAAATGCCCAAGATTTGCTCCCACTGATCCACTATGCGCTACTTGGTCTGTCAAAGCCCGTGCACGACCTGCTGCTGGAGCAGGGCTACGACCTTTTCGCCAAGACTGACCAGCGGTTCGTCGAGGCGGTGTACAAACTTCTTCGCCAGGAGTTCGGCTACCAGCCGCAGGTCCCACCAGTCATTCACTTTCTAACCCCGCCGCCGCCGCCTTGTGTGCGCCGCTCGCTGAGATGACGACGGCGGCGCGGCAGCTGCGAGTGGACCAGTTTTTTGCCGACGGCTTTGCCGAGCGCAAGGTGCGGCCCTGGCCGGTCCCGTGCGTGCCACTGGGACCGTAAATGATCGAGTATCGAACCTGCAATGCTGCACGCGGGCGCTTTCGCGTTTCTCCTTCCAAGGAGGATCGCTCGCGCTGTGCACAGAGAGCCCCGCTGGGCTTCCTCACCCAACCGGGTGCATCCCTCACCACTGTTCTCCACGCAGGTCATCCTTATCCACGACATCTTCAAGCTCGCTGCACGGCGACACCTGGACCTCCGCCGCGTCGAGCGCTCCAACTCCCGACGCGCCCAGGCAGCCGCGCGCGACCCGTCGCCTGGTGCGAGAAGCCGCTCGAGCAGCGGCGTGCTCTCTCGATCCAGGGAGAGGGAGAGCCGCTCGGGCCGGTCGTCGGCGCGCCGCTCGGCCGGGGCGGGCCGCGCCCGCGACGCATGGGGCGAGAGCGAGACTGGAAGTGTGTGCTCGGGCCGCGTGGTGCGATCTTCAACAGTCTCCCTCGCCTCGTATGTCGCGCCCGCCCGCTCGGGGCTCGGTGCACGCGGCGCTGAGGGGGGCGCATCCACGCCCCAGCGCCGCGCCCACTGCGTCGCGCTGTCGGGCGGTAGGGTTTCGGACGACGAGGACCAGGAAGGGGTTCCGCGATCTCTGCGTCCGCAGCCCGAGCAGCCATCTCCGCCGCCGCCGCCGGCACCGTCGCGAGCGCCAGCTGCATATGCATTCGCTCCGGTGCCTACCGCGGTGCGGCCCTTGGCGCCAGCGCTGCCACGGCAGCGTGCCACGGCCGCGGCAGTGGGTCGAGCTCAAGATCTCGAAGGTGACACCAAGGAAGAGTTGGAAGAGCAGCTCGGGGCGGTGGCGGCGCGAGTGAGCGAGCTCGAGGCGCGGGTGGAGGTGCTGGAGGGGCGGGCATCCCTGTCAACGGGAGTGATCGAGAAAGATGCGCGCGCGGTTTCTGCACTGGCACTGGAGGGCAAAGTCAGGGCCCTTGATGCGTCTGTTGCGGCGCTCCAGCGTGCAGCTACGAGTTCAGCGGGGACGATGCCGCCTTCGCCATCGCGCGCCGTACACTTGCAGCCGTCAGCGGAAGCGATTTCCGGCAGAGTGGGCACAAGCGAGATCGCCCGATCAACTCTGGGTCATGCGCAGCCTCCTTTTCCAGCCGCGTCTTCCTACACAATTCCGGCGCATTCGGCAGCCCTGAAAAGTGGAGCAGGCACTGCGCCGCCCTCTGCTGCCTCAACAGCTGCGCCGGCACCATCGGCTGGGCAGAATTCTTCGCCTGCTGGCCCCCGCAATCCTGCGGCTGCAGCTGAGCTCTCCGACGAAACGCTCCGCGTCTTTGTCTCACCCAACCCTGTTTTTTTATTTTCTAGCCTCTCTGTCTCCCGCCCTACGGCACGTACTGCGCCAGAGCGACGCGCCAGCACTTACTGCTTTACCGCTTTTGGGCGTGCAGGTGTCCTCGATCAGAGAGCGATTCCGGCAGACAAAGGAACTGCTTGAAAGTGGCCGCGCGAGCAAGTCGCCTGCCGATGCGGCACCGCACACTCCGCAACAGCAGAACCGCACTATGCCGCTTGGCATGACCCCAGGCGGCACCGCGTGGCCACAGGCAGTCGCGTGAACCTGCAGCTACGTGGTTCCTTGTCTCCTTTGTGATCATGGGTCACATGCGACTCCTCGAGCGCGACAACGCGAACGAGCCGAGTTTGATGCACACAGGATCGGCTCGTGGCACGTCCGGCAGGCGGTGTGGCGCACAAAGCATGCGAGTCGAAGAATTAAACGTCCAGAGCTTGCAAAGGACACAAGCCCGTGTGTGAAGTGTCGACACGTTGAAAAGTAGCCCATCAGTCTGTTGCATCCTCTAGATGCGTCTTGAGGGAATCTATTCTACCGCAAAGGAGCTGGGTGCGCTTTTTACTGGTCCGATCCTGCGTCAAATGCTTTCAGCTTTTGACATACATAGTTTGCCTCGGATACACGTAGAAAAATAGCGTTGCAAGAAACGAGTCTTTTACTGATGATGACTAGAATCAAAGGTTACAAATCAATACCTACCGGGCCATCTTCTTCGGAACCGTCATCCTCCTCTTGATCAAAATTATTGTGCCAGAGACTTCTGAACCGTGACTCTTCTCTGGTGGGGAAATTTGTGGTCCTCTCTTCCTGACCTTCAGAAAAATAATGCCCGCGCAGAGAAGAAATGGAAGGTTCCAAATGACCCGAATGATTCGATGGCTCCGGTCGTGAAGAAATCCACTGAAAAACAAAAAGAAGTTTCATATACAGCACAAAAAAATCGAGAGGAATATTACAAACGAATCCAGCACACCTCATGGGGAAAAGAAGAGTCGATCTTCACGTCAAAGTTCTGGTCTGCTTGCTCCAACATCTCCCTTTCGTGCTGAGAACTGTACTGGGAGGGGAGGTTTCAGAGAGCTTTGCTTGATGGCGACTTTCTCCTAGGATGGAAAAGTGTGTCCGTCGAGAATTGAACGTGACCTGACGAGACCATGTGACTGAGACACCTCAGGACGGCAGAGCAGTTCGCCCTTTGCAGATAAGTTCGGGCTTCCTCCACCACAGCTTGCCGGGTCCGGGGCGCGTATTGAAAAACAAATTGACGCAGTTTTCGTTGGGAGAGTAGATTGAAATTCAAGTGTGGCAAGTGGGGATGCGAGTGGTGAAGAATGAGGACACGCGAGGGTCTGTTCTTTGAATTCATCGAAAGCGCGACGTCTGAATGAGCGTTTGAAGTGCGTAGTCGCGTGCCGCTCTCCCTGTCCAAGCGTTAGGCATCAGCAACGTACAATCACGTGAGCCTAAGACCACAAGAAGAAAATCTCACGAGGATGCTGCACCTGGCGAGACAGTTCCCTTTCTGAAATTCGAGCAGCAACGAAACGCGCCTGGGCGAGAAGAAGGAGGGACAGCCAGAGCTCAGGAAAGTAATTTCAGGCAGGAAAACTCAAAAACTCCAAGAAGTCATCCTCATCGTCGGATTCTATTGACTGGAAGGAATCGGGCACTACCCAAGCGGATAGCGAGCGTACTTCAAGCGATGAGTTTACAACAGGGACGACCTGCAGTCGATTTGCAGGTTGATTCGAGGCTGTTTGGAAATGAAAGAGAGAAAAGGTAGAGAATCACCCGGCGGCGGAGCAAATCATCAATGGAATTCGCAAGCCGCGAGCGCACTCCTTGCCAACCCAGCTTAGTACGACGCATCGCTGCCCGTCCACGAGGTTGAACCTCGAGCGTGGCAAGCCTGAAAAACGAAAAGGCTCTTCCGAGCCGCTTGCGATGCCCATTCCGCTCGGCCTCTACTCGAGCGGTCGCGCCTTCGATCGCTGCCGCATGAAAGGCACAGATCACTGACTTCAGAAGCGTGGCCGCTGCTGCCTGCGTCTGCTGGCTCGCACGCCTTCGTCGCCGCTGCCAAAGCAAAAGCTCCCCCGCTTCAATTTTTTTGCGGTGGCAGCGAATGATGCGTTATCTGGGCAGTTGGTCAAGAAGCTCACTAAGGAAAAGTGGGGTCACTTGCGAAGAAATGGGTGGGATATATGAATGGTTTTCGACCGCAGGAAGCACGAAATTCTGGTGCCAAGCGTAGAGATGCTGCGCTAGCATCGACTTCGTTCGCATGGCCCGTGCGCGCCCTAGCATCCGCCTGAGACATCGTTCCCGCATTGCTACACCGAACCAGACGCCGAGCAGTCTTTGCATGCGCTGACGGCAAATCCCAAGTTTGGCGCAGCGTTCTACCGCGCAGAGCAAGCGATATTTCGCCGTATTCCGCGCTGATGCACGCTGCCAGGCGTACATGACGTGCCGCACTTGCCGAGCCTAAACTCTCCACCCAACCAAGTTTAGAGGCAGAGACGCGCGAGGCCTCTCAAGGTTCTGCAAAAGTAGGATATTTGAACTAATCAGGGAGGCCCTTTTGGGGCATGTGCAAGGTTCTGATTGATACTGTCACTGGTCTGATCCGATCTCAGGGGTCTGCGAGGCGGTGCAGGAATCCTCACGTGAACAGAAGAGAGCAATCGACGAAGACCTCTCACACGCGCTCGTAATGCGGCCGGGACAAAGCGGAGAGCGTGCCACGCGGAGCGCTGCGAGGTGCCGGCACTTAGTTGGGCGATGACTGGATGCAAGCGAACGGCTCAAGCTGACTCGCGGTTTAGCCGGGTGCGGCACTACCATACACGCGCGGGAGCGCCGTTGCTCGAGCCGCAGAGTCCCACGCGCGATGCGCGCCTCCTCCCCGACCACGCGAGACCAGCGCGGCGGCTCCGCGCTGCCCGCCCGCCTCCGCGTGGATCCCTGTCCAAGCCCACTCGTCTCGCCCTTCTCACACAGCATGCAGCGGCGAGGGGGGGGCATGGACACGAGTGCGGCCAGCGATGCGACAGTCCGCCCCCTCAGCGATCCCCGCAGCGCCTCCAGCGCTCCGCATGAATCCTCTAGCTCAGCCAGCGCGCTGTGGAGCCCCTCTCTTGCTCCGAGGACCGAATTCGCCTGATGGCTTCCCCACGCCCGCGTCACCGTCACCTCAACGACCTCCCGAGGTGTCCCAGGCCGCCGCTCGTGCTCCTCCCACGGCGAGAGCTTCGGCGCGCCGATGATGCACCGCCGCACGCGCAACGTGCATGGAGAGCCTGGTGGCCCAGCAAGCTTCGCTGCAAGCTCTGCCGGGCCCGCCTCCGAACCAGGTGTGCCATCCACCGCCTGCAGCTCGTCGCCCTCTGCAAAGGCGCCACTCTCCCAGGCCGGGCTCCCTGGGAGCACCCGCGCCACCACCAGCACTCCCCCACCCGTTTCCCCGCAGATCGTTTTCTCCGCGAGGACGAGACCAACTCCGCCGCTCGCTGGCCCATAGCTGCAAGCTCTGCCGAGTGACGCGCCCCGTCTTGTGTCCACACTGTTCTTCCCGTGCCCGGGACTTCCCTTGAGAACGTTGTCGCTGAGATGACCGCGCAGACTCCCTTGCGGCAACTCTGAGGCGATTGAGCGTACGCGCTCGATTGCCGCCTGCACGCGGCCTCTCGCAACAACGACTTCTCTGTCCTCAAGCAACACCGGCACTTCTTCGCCGGGCAAGGTGGTGTGGGGAGCACGCAACACATCTTCGCCCTCCCCACCGCCACGCCTGATTCGTATCAGGCAGCAGCGTCCTACCCGCTCTCCAGAATAGTTGTGCAGCCGCTCAGCGGCTTCAGAGGGCGCAACTGCAGATCCGTCGATCGCAACCACGTGGTCCCCCTCCCGAATGCGCCCCCCGAGGTGCGCTGGGCCCCATCTCGAGAGGCCTACCACGCGTCCCGAGAGCTCGTCCAAAACCAATCCCGCAGAAAGCTCGCCCTCATCGAAAATACCAGGCTCGTCCTCACTGAGAGTGCTGCCACGCAATTCGCTCCATCTGTCCGCGTTGTCGCACTCCTGCGCGCATTTTGATGAGACAACCTGGCACGGAGAAATCGCTCGGCAGCTGGCGTCTGAGGGATGGGCCCAAGGATACTTGGTAGTCTGTAAAAGACAGCAGGGAAAATACTTGTGCGGACATGAGAATGTGCTGCAGTGGTTCAGAAACCGCTTGAGGTGTTCTCTCCATCAGCCAGCAGCAGCATCCTCTGTGTTCCCTCACAGATTTCTGAAGGTAGTACGAGTCATTTAGGACGGGATCCCATGGGGACGTTGCCTCTGAACGTCAGTCTGGCCCCAGCTCCAGAGGCTGCCGCGGAAGCCGCAAGAGATGCTGGTTGCGACCAACTCAGCACGAAGCTCCAATCGACAGACGACAGGATACCTTATCGCGACCCGTATGAAGATTTCATAGGAGAATCACACGGTACTAGCGAGATACAGTGGGTGCTGCTGGAATCCGAATCACCCAAGGATCGGCCAGCGCCTTCGCTATGAGCGCCATCACCACACCTGCAAGCTGCGCCCTGGCTGCGTACATCATCTACAAGTGATATTCGATGCCCTTGCTCCAGCATTGGCCTAGTGTGTTCTTGAATGTGATGCGTGCGGTCCGTTTCTCGCGGGATCCGCGAAAACCACCGCCCGAGCATCCCGCGTTCATGCTGGGCAAATTAGCCCGCGCTAATTGTTGCCACGGTGGTAGATCGAAGCCCGGCTCTTCCCTCTACTCGTATCATCCGACTCTGATGGCTGCTGGCTGGCTGGCACTCACCCCTATCGCTATCGATAAGCTCCGCGCGAGCAAGAAAGCGTCCAACAAGGACGTGCGAGCCCTCCCCTCGCCACCGCGCCTCATGTCCCAACTCTTACCCTGAAGGATTTTCAAAGTCAATTTGTACTAACGCGCGGATCAGGACAAGGTGAAAGACGTCACGGCGCATGCCTACCTGAACCAGGCGGTCCTGGCTGCAACAGGCAACCCCAAAGAAAAAAAGCCAGCGTGTAGCATGCTCGACTCTTGCGTCGCATTGGCCGGGCCATACCTCTGGCATTCACGATTCTCCACATTCTTGACGTGTAGGACAATTTATTTCTGATGGGGATCACCCCAGGCACGCGAAAGCGCTGACATAGAGGATGGATACGCGCGTTGACAGTTGGTGGGCTTTATGCGATCTGGAAGAACAAGGAGAACAACGCTGCAGCAAAGGGTGTGGCGGCCAAGCACCTCGTCTCCCGCCACGGAAAGGTCAGCCACAGTAGCACGGCAACAAAAGCAGCATCAAATACCCTGCCGGCTCTGTCCCAACGGTCGCTTCCGCCAGCTTGCCAGGCCTTGAGGGCGCTGGGCTCTTCCGAGGAGGCGCGTGCGCATGGCGGACATTCCGCTAAAGCGGTTGTCTGCAGTTTCATGTGCACAGCATGCCAGGCCCCTCTCGTGTGGCATGCATGGCTTGTGTGCAGCACTCCAGTCCGATTCGAGCACAGTCGTCTCCAAAACCCCGCGATCTGATCGCTGAGCTCGTTTCCGCAGCTTGGCGCAACGACCGCCGTCCTCATGGGCGCCGCTGCAGCCATCAGTAAGACCCAACTGATGAAAATTTCCAAAGAAGTTTGAGTGGATGCAGGAGGGGATCGTAATCTCCGAACTCGCCTGATAGCGACGGGAAGCCTGAACCCTAACCCAACCCTCCAAACCACGAAGGTATTTGGAAGTCGACCGCTGGAGGCAAAAAGCTTTTCAGTCAGGATTACCTATGGTTGGTCCCGCCCTATGCTTACCCTGCGCTGCCCCCTGCACCAGGTCATGTGGGTTGAAGCGGTGCGTGCAATCCACAGGCGCAACCGCCTCCACCGCGCGCTTGGCGCTGCCGCGTACGTTGCATCTGGCGGTACAGCCCACGCGCACGTCCTGTGGTTAAAGTTGCGAACCTGAAAAACACTCGCTGCAATAAAGTCAGGGGAGTGTCTACGGCCCTTGTAACAATCAAGGGATTGGCGGGAGACGATTCGTGTGTGAACTAACTGCCTCCTACGAATCAGGTGCTGTGCTGACCATGGTGATGGCGCCGTGGGGCAAGAACAACCTTGGCGGGCCCGAGGGCCAGAAGTTTGTGGCCGCGTGCATTGTCGCAATTCACGCGGTGCTGCGCCCGCCTCATGTTAACTTGGCGCGGATCTGCGCGCAGCGCATGTCCGCTCCGAGGGACCACCCCGGCGCTGACATTGCTCCACGACGCAGCTCACCGTCGCTCCGTATGTCTTTTGATAACGTGGTGCGGTCTCCGCTCGCTCTTAGTCTGGAGTGTCTCTTGTCTGCATCGACTTGCTGCACCTTACACGGCCTGCGCTGGTGCGCGAACGTTTCGGGGAAGCTCAAAGGGAGATTCTCGACCTTACGACGTCAGTCAGACTGTACTAGGTGTAGAAGAGAAATTGTAACCCCTTTGTTCAACAGAGTATTTTCTGCTGAGAGGCCCCCGCAAGGCGCGATACGAGGTGTGCCCTTGTCGGTGGCATCACCAGGAGCCTGGATACTGCGAGGGAGAGAGGGAGAGCGACTTCATATACCACTGCCACGGACGTTGAGCGTGGTCACGGATGCTCTCCCACTCCACGGAAGAAAATTCGGAAGATTCGCGGGTTCCGGGCGTGCTGAGTGTGCCACGGCCCCCACCACTCTGCAATTGCAAGCGGGATTGGGCTCAAAATCCTTTTTATGATGAAACGCGGCCCGGACGGGCAACCTCGCCACACCCCAACAGGTTCGAAGTGGTGACGGCTTGCGCCTCGCGGGGTTCGCGCATCGGCAGGCGGCCGCTGTTGCAGAAATCCCATGCTGTGTCAAAAGTCAAGGCGGCGGGAGTATAGAAGGATGAACGGGCCCGTGCCCAAGAGGAAGCTGCGTACAAATCTGAGAGATGCATCCTGCCAGGCGTGCGAGTAAAGCGAAACTGTCAGCACCGCGCTCAAGGGAGAAGATGCAGAAGGCAGCGGCACGCGCAGTATTAAGCGCTCTGCTTTGCGGAGAAGCGGCCTTGCCTGCCCGACCAAAATGCCCGAAGGAGTGCGTAGATCGATGGCCGACGGCGACTCTCCTGTTACCTCGCGCATCTGCATCAGCACGCCAATAGCCTGGTTGGGGGCATTTGTGCTGGATTTCGGGCAGGGGGGACATGCCCGGGAGAATTTGGTCGATTATCGCGCGCTTGACGTCGAGAGCAGTCTGATCCTCGTGCAGCTGCAGCCGTGCATTTTGCAACGGCTTAAGCTCATCACCCGTCTCTATCCTCATCCGCCCTTCGTCCGGCTGCACGTCAAAATCTAGCATGCTGGAATTCGCAGCAGCGATGCTGCCCCTCGCTTCATCTCCTGTGCTCACTCTTGAAGCATCGACCCCGTCCACCAATTTCCTTCTCGCTGCGGTACTCACTCGTTCCCTATGTGCACCTGTGGTTGCCTTGCCACCGCGCGCACTTGGACGCGCGCCAGCACGCCGCTGTGTGCCAGTGCTGCGCGGTCGCTTTTCTTCGTTTGACCCCGCGCCTAGCGCCTCGCCCACGCGATCTTTCTCTAGCGAGTTCCCCAACCCTGACCTCCCGCGCTTTCCCCTGCCCCCGGCGCCTCGGTTCGTTGGGACAGTGCGCCTCACGCGACACATCCGCAGCTCCTGTGATCGAGCAAAAAACTAACGAATCCTGCTGGTCAGCCCGCATGAGCGAGGCATAGAGTGCAGAGTTCGAGAAGGACGTAAGAGGGGGGGGGCAGAGATTCGGCACAGAATCACCTCCTCTTGCAGCTGCGCAGCCAGACGAGCGTCATCCGAAACTAGTCGGCTCTGTCGGAACGGGCGACTGGTCTTACCCTCTACCTGCGCTCCAGTGGTGTGTGATTCGGAAGCCCTGCGCCGCTCACATTGAATTCCGTCCGGGTCGTCCGCGCCAGGCGGTGCGCCACGATCCCGACCCATTTTCCCCTCAGGGCTTCTCCGGCGGGGTCTTACTGGGAAGCGCGTTGACTAAAATATCCCGTCCGTTCTTGGTGCGGTCTGGGTTGTGAGGAGGTTGAACCGGGCCGCAGCTACAAGGCTCACTGGGAAGTATTGGGCTGCGCCCTATGCCTC
>ENA-UOXV01000989-UOXV01000989.1-marine-metagenome-genome-assembly--contig:-NODE-989-length-40571-cov-9.599812_pt1 | contig 40571 bp, 35 predicted proteins | sample MGYA00238165_ERZ766961 | MGnify/ENA primary metagenome ERZ766961 (study PRJEB28924, sample SAMN03173240) | marine metagenome | biome: Marine; feature: Water; material: Subsurface seawater | place: North... | reverse complement strand
GAAATTCGTCAAGAGGTTCAAGCAATAAGCCTCCAGTTAATAAGCAAGGTGGTAAATCAGATCAAAATTCTGAAAATTCGTCAAGAGGTTCAGTTAGTAGGCACTCAAGTAGTAAGCAAAATCCTGAATCAAATAATAGTCCTGAAAACAAATCAATAGACACTCACAATCGTAATCTTGAAACACCTTCTAATCCAAATCCGGTCTCATCAAATCCTAATTCAGGCAATAAGTCTATCAGTCTAGATATTCAAACTTCAGTAGGTAAAAATAGTGTATCAATTAAGAAGCCTCCCGCACCGTTAGAAACGCTGAAACCTTCGAACTCAGAAACTATCAAACCAAAGAATAAATCGAATAATGCAAATGCCAAAACATCGGCAAATGAAGAGGTTGTTGCAAAAAGAAGTAAATCTCAAATTAAGGAACAAACTGAAAAAAGTTAATGCAAATTGATATTAACAGGCTCTCTAAAGAATATGCTAAAAAAAATATTCTTGTTATTGGGGATATTATTTTAGATGCTTATATCTATGGAAAAGTAGACAGAATATCGCAAGAGGCCCCAGTTCCAATCGTCGCTATAGATCAAAAAAAATTCAAGCCAGGAGGAGCTGCTAATGTAGCATTGAATTTATCAGGTCTTGGTGCTAATGTTCAGCTCCTGGGTATTACTGGCGGAGGAAGAAATGCTGAAGAATTGCAAAATTGTTTTCAAAAATCTGAAAATATCCAACTACACCTAGTTAAAGATAAAAGTCGACCTACTGTTGTAAAAACTCGTATCATTGCTGATGGAAAGCAGGTTGTTCGCCTAGATGATGAAACTACTAGTAAAATCAGTTATTTATTGATTGAAGAATTAATCAAAGCCTTTAATAAGAGCTGCAAAGATATAGATGGTATTATAATAGAAGACTATAATAAGGGTGCTTTACCGAAAGAAATAATCTCTCACATCATTAATTATTCATCTAAGCATGAGATACCTGTTTATGTGGATCCTAAATATGATAACTATGAATGTTTTAAAGGTGTCAGATTATTTAAGCCTAACTTGATAGAGTATAATGCAATTGTAAGCAACAAACAGTTTGGCGATTTGCCAAATTCTGGGTTTAAGTTTAAAGAATTTATCGAGTCCGATATTCTGCTTCTTACTTTGGGAGCTGAGGGAATGTCTTTATATCATAATGGTCAGCATAATCAAATTCCTACGAAGGCTCGAAATGTTTATGACGTCTCAGGTGCTGGTGATACCGTTATTGCTACCTTCGCTATAAATGACCTTTGTGGTCTTGACCCTCTTGAATCATCTACTATTGCAAATTTAGCTGCTGGAAGAGTATGTGAAGAGATAGGTGTTTTTCCTATAAGTGTAGATTCATTGAAAGAGATTTTTTCTCATCATTATAATATGGATTAATAAATGGCTATAAATAAGAAATGCTACTTTCATATAGGTCTATATTTCTTTTTATTTTTTGCTATCTCTTTTGCTCAACCTAGTGCTCGATATAGGCCTTTTGACTGGTTACTTTTCAAGGAACCTGGTAGAATTAATTCATTATCAGAGGGTTTTGAATTCTTATATGTGGGCACTAGTCATGGTGGTATTTATCGTTACAACTTGTACAGCAATCAATATGACTTTCCCATTACCTCGGCTCAAGGATTAAAAAACAATAGTATCAGCAGTGTTCATTTTGATCAAAATACGGGTATCCTATGGGCTGCATCTGTAGGTGCGCTTCAGTATTCATTTACAAGAGAGGGAGACTGGCGATATATTGATTTTGTAGATATAGGTCTAAGGAATAATGATAATATTAGTCAGATTGGGAATTCTGAAAATTATGTTTGGGCAAAGGCAAACGCCGTTTACGTTAAATTAGACAAATCTTCTGGCATATTAGCGGGAATTTATCCTAGGCCAGATGAAATAAATATTTCTTGGAGTAGTACCAACTATTATGAGCAAGCTGACATCGCTACTATTATGAATAATTATGCTCTAATGTCTGGCTGGATGGCGTCTGGTTCAAAACTAATAGACGGCTATGGTAGATACATCGATATTACTAGTGGTTTAATTGGAAAGCATAATGATGTTTGGATAGGAACTTCTGACGGTACACTTTTCCAAGGAGACAAGACGATGGAAGCAATCTTCCCAACAGAATTTGGTATTAGAGGTTCCAACATAAATGCATTGTTTCAAAATGAAAATAATCTTTGGATAGGATCAAAAGGCTATGATATTGGCAGGGGTGTGACGAGGTTAAATACCCGAAATTTTCAGACTGACCATTATGATTTTGATGTTACTGTGAATATGAACCTTACAGAGGTTTATTCATTCTATGATTTTGAAAATACTCTTTGGGTTGGAGGCAATGGCGTCATTCTGGTTTTTGATAAGCCAGATAATTTTTGGCGCACACTGGGAGAAGATAGGGGTATACCAAATAGTGATATAACCTCTATGGTAGGAGATTCTAATTATGTATGGATTGGGTCTTATTATGGTATAAGACAAATTAATCGAAAATCTAAAAGAGAAGAGCCAATGGGTTTTGAATATCTTTTTTATAATCATCCTGTAAATGATTTATTATTAAATGAGTTTGGTGTTTGGGTTGCGTCTAGAACTGGAATATATCTTTATGATAAAAATAACCCGCAAATTATGAATGGGCTTTCAATAGGTAACTCTTATTTAGATTTTCCTGTTTCACGCGTCACTTCTATATTTCAAGATAACCAATTATTGTATTTTGCTACAAATATTGGTGTGGTTAGTTTTAATATTGAAGAGAAATTTTGGGATATGGTGATTCCAGCTTCTGATTATAGAGGACTGGATGTTTCTGATCTTATTGTGGTCGGTAAATTTTGCTTTATTGGAACTAGTCAGGGTATGTTTAGAATAAATTTAAAATCAAAAAGAACTAGAGAGTATAAATTTGACTTCATTGGGTCAGTCAATTCCTTAGAAAAAATAGGTAAATATGTTTGGATGGGAACTAGTGAAGGTCTAATTAGGTTTAAATGGAGAAAAGACTTATGATGAAAAGAATATTATCAGGCATAATTGCAGCTCTTATTATATGCAGTTTTATTTCTGGACAGCGTTCAAAAAAAAATAAGTCTTTAAGTAATGTTGGAAGATATAATTTATTAGAATTTTCTAGAGCTATTTCAAAAGACTCAATCCTCGTGACAGCATTTGTGGATATTCCTTTTCGAAGTCTTCAATTTGTAAAAAAAAATAATTCATTTTTTGCTTCATATGATGTTTCCATTGTTTTAAAAAATAATAAAGGTAAACGTATTTTTAGAAAAATGTGGACAGATTCGATAACCACTGATGATTACATTCAAACACAATCAAGATTAAGGACTAGAAAACATTTTTCAAACTTTACAGTAGCAAAAAATAAATATGAAATAAAATCAGAGCTTTATGATAAAGACACAAGAAACAAGGGTTCTAAAAATATTAAAATTGATTTTTCAAAATTCAAAAAAAAACCATCCTTAATGGAGCCTCTTATTGTAGCAAACCTTGAAGGCGAATGGGGATTTGACGTTAATGAATTTCCTATAACAGGTAAAAGGATAACAAACATTGATAGGGGTCTTACTTTGATTGTATCTGGGTTTGTTGATAGTGAGCCATATGAAGTTTTGGGTTTTATGGAAGGAATGAATGAAGATGGGAAGTTTCTTATATCAAAAAAAGATACTTCAGGTGGCTTTTTTAACCATAGATATAAATTAGATAAAAGTATATTATCCACAATGGGACTTGAGATTGGAATTAAACTGATACAGTCAAATAAAGAAAGAGAAGTCATGAAAAAAATCTCTATTTATAAGCCTGGACTTTCAGGCTTCGTCAATAATGTAGAAACCTCTTTTCAGCAAATGAGATATCTTTTAACAAATAATGAAAGAAAAGAAGCAAAAGGCAAGAAAGGGAAGGCGCTAGAGAAAATATTCCTCGAGTTTTGGAATAAAAGAGATCCTACGCCAGAAACAAATATTAACGAACTAATGGAAGAGTATTATATCAGAGTTAATTATGTTAATGAATATTTTAATATGTCTTGGAAGGAAGGTTGGGAAACTGATTTTGGAATGATATATATACTTTTCGGTCCTCCTGATGAAATTCAAAGGTCAAATGCCACCAGCACTAATACTTCGATTTATCAAGCCTGGTATTACAATAGACTGAATAAACAGTTCGTTTTTAGAGACCAGAATGGGTTTGGAGATTTTAAGTTAGATAAGCCATTTATCGGGCCTAATTTTTAAATTTTTATAAAAAATTTAAATAAGCTATTTCATGAATAATCGTTAGATTGCGGAGCATCCAGTCGTGCGAAAATTTTATAAAATGAACAAAAAATCACTTTCAAGCATTGTTAATTGGATATCTGGAGATATCGCGATTGATCTTGGTACTGCTAATACGCTTATCTGGTTAAAAGGAAAGGGTGTTGTAATCAATGAACCCTCAATTGTTGCTAGAACGATACATGATGATCAGATTGTAGCTGTCGGAGATGAGGCAAAAGCTATGCTTGGAAGAACACATCGAGACTTAGAAACCGTTAGGCCCTTACAAGATGGCGTTATAGCTGATTTTAAAATGACTGATGGGATGCTTCAAGGTTTTATAAACAAGATTAATTTTAGCCGTATGGCTAGACCGCGTATGGTAATTTGTGTGCCCTCAGGTGTGACCGAGGTTGAAAGAAGAGCGGTTAAAGAATCTGGAGAGAGAGCTAATGCGAGGGAAGTCTATCTAATTGAGGAGCCTGTTGCAGCGGCCATTGGTATTGGTCTTGATATAAGCCAGCCAATAGGAAATATCATTGTTGACATAGGTGGAGGAACGACTGAAATTGCCGTTATATCTTTGAATGGCGTAGTTACTAAAGAAACAATTCGCATTGCTGGTGATGAAATGGATGAGTGTATACTGCAATGGTTTAGAAATGAGCATAAGCTTGAAATTGGTCTTGGAATGAGTGAGTCGATTAAAAAATCTGTTGGTTCAGCTATGCAAATGAACTCAACGGAAATATCCGTTAGAGGAAGAGATTTAGTCACAGGTATTCCCAAAACAATTGAAGTGAGTTCAGATGAAATCAGGCAAGCTCTAAAAGACCCTGTGAATGCAATAGTAGAAGCTGTCAAAAGATGTTTAGAACAAACACCTCCTGAATTAGCTGCTGATATCTTAGAGAGGGGCATCATTGTAGCTGGTGGTGGGAGTCTACTAAAGGGTATAGATCAAATAATTAGAGAAAGAACTAATGTTCCAGTTAATGTTGCTGAAGACCCATTATTATCTGTTGTTAGGGGCACAGGAATGGTCTTAGAAGACTTGAAAAAATATGAGGCGGTTCTACTCTAGAGGTTGTTCATGCGCAACCTTCTGTTATTTTTAATTAAAAACAAAGATCATTTTGTTTTTGCCGTTGCTCTTTTCTTTTCTTTTGCTCTGCTTTTTAATCGCAATAATGATGAAATGAGTGTGATTAGGGGATTCTCTTCGGACTTGGTTTCTTTTCTTTCAACGCCATTAGTAAAAGTTAAATCACTTGCTATTGTTAACGAGGAAAATCAATATCTTAGAGAAAAAAACCTTCAACTCAATCTACAGCTAGAGTCAATTTTATATGCTGCTGATGAAAATAAAAATTTAAGAGATCTTCTAAATTTTAAAAGAGAAACAAGGCTAAAAATTATTCCAGCAAGCATTATTAATAAAGGTATTCAGACGAATGTTAAGTCTTTGACTCTGGATGTAGGTTCTTTAAATAATATTATGCCTAATCAAGCAGTCCTTACACCCGATGGCGTAATAGGTAAAACCGTTGTAGTTGGAAAAAAGTCTTCAATAGTACAATCTATATCTGACAATAATTTTAGATTAAGTGTTCGAATTATGCCGAGTGGTGCTGTTGGAATTTTAAGATGGTCTCGAGATAATACATGCAGAGTATATGAAGTGCAAAAGAATGTTGATATAAATATAGGTGACAGGGTAATCACTTCAGGCTTCAGTAATATATATCCTGAAAAATTACCTGTTGGTATAGTCTCAGGCGTATATGATGAAAGAGGTAGTTATCAAAAAGTTGTTAATGTGAAAATTCAAAATGATTTTGAATCAATTCAAAACGTTTTTGTTGTAATTGAAAACAAATGATAGTCTTTCAATATTTTATTATAATATTTGTTACATTTCTCTTTCAATCGTGGACTTCGGAATTTTTCTCTTTGGGTACTATCGATCCAGATTTTTGTTTAATTGTTCTGCTTTACATATCCATAAAAAATGGTGGTTTAGTGGGTACGTTATTTGGCTTTTTCATAGGTTTGTTTATTGATTTATCATCTGGTACAAATCAATTCTTTGGGTTGACGCCTCTTGTTTATACGGTCACTGGATACTCTAGCGCTTTTTTAAAAGGTCAAAATGAAAAACTTAACAAATTATATTTTAGTTCATTATGGGTTTTTATTATTCTTTGTCAATTTTTAATATTTTCTTTAGTTGTTTACCAGCAATTACTTGTAGATGAACCAACCCAGTTTTTGATAAAATGGTTGGCAACATCACTTTACACTTTGGTCTTTCTTGGTATTTTACAAATAATGGTACCTCTTTACAAAATTTAAAGATAACATGCTTAAATCAGATAATTTAGTTTCAAGTAGGCAATTTTTCATTGCCAGGTCATTCGCCTGGTTTATGATGCTATTGCTTGGTGCTAGATACTTCCAAATTCAAATCGTTGAACATGAAATTTATAGATTGAAATCAAATACGAATAGAATAAGAAAAGTAAATAAAAATGCTCCAAGGGGATTGATTTTGGCTAGAGATGGAGAAATACTTGTTGATAATTATCCTGTTTATGTTTTGACTGCGATTCCAGGTGAAATGAAAGATAAAGGTAGTCAGTTTAAACTAATTGCAGACTATATTGAATCTGATTCTAGTATTATTCATTCAAACTATAAAAAATATTACAGGGGTCGATTTATACCTACTCGACTTGCAAAGGATATGAATTTTTTGCAACTTGGAAATCTAGAAGAAAATAAATTAAACCTTGAAGGTGTTTATTATGATCAAATTCCTGAGCGGTTTTTTCCCAATGGAGTTAGGGCTGCTCATTTATTTGGTTACGTAAAAGAAATTGATAGGTCGATTAGAAAAAATCTTAAAAACAAAGCTGCTTATGAACTTGGTGATTTAGTTGGTTGGTCTGGCTTAGAAAAACAATATGAAGCTTTTTTAATGGGTCAAAGAGGTACCTCTTTTTATGAGGTCAATGCATCTGGTCGCGAAGTGGGAACTGCTTCAGAATTAGATGATACAAGACCGATACCTGGAAACAATATAAGAACTACAATTGATTTGCAGCTGCAATTATTTTGCGAAAACTTAATGAATGATAAAAAAGGTGTGATATTAGTTGGAGACCCTTTATCTGGTGGTGTATTAGCAGCGACTAGTGCGCCTGATTACTCGCCTGATTTCTTTACTGGATTAATAACAGAATCTAATTGGAAGGACATGAGCACTAATCAGGATAAACCTCTTCTTAATAGATATATACAAGGTACGTACATACCTGGTTCAATAGTCAAAATGATTACCCAGGCGGCACTGCTAAAACAAGACAATTTTGATAAAAATAATAAGTATCATTGTCCAGGGTTTTATCAGTTTGGTGACAGGATTTTTGGTTGTTGGTTTACTGAGGGGCATGGCAGTCTAAATCTAGTAGAAGCAATGTCAGTGTCTTGTGATGTGTATTTTTACAAGACTGTAACTGAGCTTAGCTTAGAAAATTTGTATGATACTTTCAATCAATTTGGATTTGGTTCAAAGACAAATATAGATATACCTAACGAGGCTAGTGGTCTAGTTCCTGATAAAAGTTATATGTCAAAAAGATATGGTAAGTCTGGTTGGAGTAGGGGTGTTCTATTAAATTTGGCTATTGGTCAAGGCGAACTTTTAGTTACTCCAATTCAAGTTTTAAATTATATTAATTTATTATCTACAAAAGGTAGTTCGCCAAATAGTCATTTTGTATTTGTAGATAATTTACCTCAAAATGTAAAGCCTGAACTATCTTCTGATATATGGAGTAACATACATAATGGCCTAAGATCTGCAATAATAAGTAGTAACGGAACTGGTAAAAAATCTGATCCAAATTTTAATGATTTTTTAGTTTTTGGGAAAACGGGTACAGCAGAAAACCCGCATGGAGATAATCATGCTTGGTTTGTAGGTTGGGCAGATTATAACGAGAAAAAGTATTCAATAGTTATTTTGTTGGAGAATGCAGGTTCTGGTGGAGCAGTTGCCGCTCCCTTGGCAAAGAAAGTTTTTGAAAAAATAATTGAAAATTCTCGATTTGCATCAAGATGATTAATTTTAAAAAACTAAATATTATTGAGACTCCATGGAAAATAATTTTTTCTGCATCTTTGTTAAGTTCTATTGGCCTTGTCGCGCTTAGTAGTATTTCTTATCAAAGTCCATCTATCGTCCAAAATCCGTTTTTCAAACAATTGTTTTTCTTGATTTTTGCTTTTGCCGGTTTTTTAATTGCGTTTCTTACACCAAAATATTTAATCCATAAATATGCTTACGTAATCTATAGTCTCGGGATAGTATTGGTAATCCTCCCATTTTTTGGTGCTACTCATGCGGGTACTTACAGGTGGCTCAATATTGGTTTGCCTTTTAATTTTCAACCAAGTGAATTTGCTAAAATATTTACTGTGATTGCGTTAGCTAGGTATTTATCTGATAATACTATAAATATTCAATATTTTAAATCCATCCTAATTCCAATTTTAATTGCATTATTTCCATCATTAGTTGTCTTAAATCAGCCAGATTTAGGAACTGCTCTCGTGATGATCAGTGTTATTTTCCCAATGTTATATTGGTCTGGAGCTAGGCCCTTTTATCTTTTTTTACTAGTTGCGCCTATTTTGTCAATATTAACTGCTTTTAATGTTATCGCTTTTTCAATTTGGGCTTTAATTATTGCAGCAGTAATTTTTTATTCAAATACAAAAATTATTTCAGGTGCTGGTTATTTTTTTGGTAATGTATTTTTTGGTCTTTTGTCTAGACCCATCTGGGATATGCTCAACCCGTACCAGCAAAACAGGGTGTTGACATTTATTTATCCAGAAAAAGACCCTTTAGGTGCTGCTTATCAGATTATACAGAGCAAAACTGCTATTGGCTCTGGAGGATTATTTGGGAAAGGTTGGGGTGAGGGTACACAAACTCATTTAAAGTTTTTGCCAGTTCAAGAATCTGATTTTATCCTCTCAGTAATTGGAGAAGAATTTGGGTTTATAGCGATAGTTGTTATTTTGATTATATTTGGGTATTTGATTAGTTCCATAATTAGAAATTCTTTTTTATCAAAAGATAAGTTTTCAAGCTTGAGTCTCATCGGCTTAGGCTCTATACTTTTGGCTCACGTCTTTGTGAATACGGCAATGACTGTTGGTTTGATCCCTGTAAAAGGCCTACCTCTTCCTTTTATTTCAGCAGGAGGGACGTTCCTTGTTACCAGTTATTTGATGATAGGACTAATTATGAGGTTTAGTATTAATTATTCTGATTGATGATAATATTTTAAGATATTGTTGTTCTGTTTTTTATCGGGTAAATTATATTTAAGATTTTGTTTAATAAAATTGGTAATCATATGGTTAAATCATCCAAAATTATATTTTTATTCGCACTTATCCTTACTAATAGTTCATTGTTATTTTCTCAAAGTTCCAAAAACTATGACAAAGAATTAAGACGGCTTAATGCTAAAATAGACAGGGTTCGAGTATTGGTAGACTCTCTAGAATTTAATGATAGACTCCTGTTGCCAGAATTAATGTCTGCATTCAGAAAATCTGTTAGTAGTAAAGCTCAGCAAGATTCAATTACTGTTGTTATGATGAAGAGAATTAATACACTAAATAACAAAATTGCTAAGTTAGAAAATCAAGCAAAATTTATGGATAGCACATCTCTCGAAATATATAATAAACTAGTTATGATTGAAAATAAAATTGTTACTCTTACAAACAGTTATAATGAAATGTCTCAAATGAAATCAGGATCAATTGCTGCTACTGAGCCACAGTTTAATGCGGCAAAGTACAAAAAACATTACATGAAGAGTCTTGGTTTTTTCCAAAATCAAGAATATGATAGTGCCATTAAGGGGTTTGCAGATTTGGTCAGTTCTGATGCTACAAATGATTTAGCTGATAATTGTCAATATTGGCTTGCTGAGTGTTATTATTCAAAAAAAGACTTTAAAAGAGCCGTCGGAGAATTTGTGAAAGTTTTTAATTATGCGGGTACGGACAAAGATGATGATGCGCAATTAAAGCTTGGACTTGCATATCAAAGTATGGGAAGTATTGAAAAAGCAAAGCAAGAGTTTCAAAGATTAATTGATTACTTCCCTGGCAGTGAATACTACCCAAAAGCAAAAGACGCACTTAGAAAGCTATCCCTTGACTAAAAAAAACAAGAAATGATATATGCCAAAACCAAAAAAAATATACTTTAGCACTACAGAAATTGTTCCATTTGCAAATGTGTCAAATTTTGCAAGTTTTTCAACTGTTGTTCCGGCAATGCTTCAAGAATTAGGTCATGACATTAGAACTATTATTCCCAAGTATGGTTTTATTAGTGAACGTAAATATATTCTTAGAGAGGTTATCAGATTAAGAGAAATTCCTTTTAACTTTCGCGGAGAAGAAGAATCTGCAAGCGCTAAGAGTGCATTTATTCCTAAGACTAGAGTTCAAGTTTATTTTCTTGAGAGCGAAAAATGGTTTCAGCCTTTGACAAATTTATTGTATAAATCTAAAAACGGTAGAATCTTAATGGATAATGTTGAGAGATATGCATATTTTTCTAAAGCTGTAATCAGTACTCTTCCTCATCTTTTTTGGGTTCCAGACATTTTTGTTTGTAATGGTTGGCAATCAGCTCTAATCCCCAATTATTACAAGAATGAATACGAAGGTATAAGCGATTTTTACAAGAAAATTAAAACAGTTTTAGTCGTTCATGATCAAGATGAATACTCGCTAGTGGATAGGGCAGAACTTGTTAAAATGGGAATTGAGATTGATCCTAAGATTAAAGGTTCGAAATTAAATATATATGATGTTGCCAGTTATAGCGCCGATGCTATTTTAGTAATGAATAGGCCGGGGGAAAAGATATCTACAAATTTGCTTAAAAGATCTGCTTTTAAAGACAACAAGGACAAGATTACAGTTTTTGATCAAGAAGATGCAGAGGATATAGATTTTAATGCAATGACAGAGTCTTTAGAGGAAGTCATATTTGATGCTACATCTAAGTAATTAAAATTATATAAATCATCTATTTAGCGGATACTATCGTTCTTAAAGACCAAATCTGACAAGCGTATTTATTAATCAAAGATTTTCGGCTACCACAATACTACTGTTAAAAATAAAAAATTTGGAACTTTTCAAACTATCCTAGGTTAACAATAAATGAAATTTACCAGTCTATTATCCACAATAGGTTTATGTGGCCTTTTACTTTTTTTTGCAAATTGCTCTGAAGAGCCAATTCAATCTGATCTTTCCAATATTAGCCAATCTATTGATACTTTATTAATCACTAGCAGTGATATAACAGCTTTTAATTACCAAGTTTCTCCAGATATTGGTGGCTACAATAAATTATATGTCGGCAACCAAGATGGTTTCAACTTTACTAGCTCGCTTTTAAAATTTTCTACAATTGGTTGGAATACTTTTATTGATTCAACTGTGACTGTGGATAGTTTATTCTTTAAAGTTTTTGCTGGAGATAGTTCTCTTACAATTGATAACAACTTAAAATTATATTTTTCAAATGATTCAATATTTGATGAAAATAATAGTTCTTTAGCTGATTTATCTAACATTGATTTTTCTTCATGGAGTAATTTAGGCTCACCTGCAATTGACGTTATAATTGATACTTCTGATACTGTTAGTCAATTTCAAGAGACTTCTCTGTCATGGAATTTGAGTAGCATATCTGAGTCTTTAATTGATACGACCAAATTATATCGTACCTTTGCTTTGTCTTATGGTGCAGACGAATCATTTATTGAGCTATTTAGTAGAGAATACAGCTCTGGAAGCCTAGATCCTAAGATAGAGGTTTATTATAGAAGTGAGGTTGATCTTAGCTCAGATTCTACTATTATTGACACTCTCACTAGACTTGTATACGTTTCCGAAGATTTGTCTATCCTTAAAGATATGGAGGATGCTATTAATGTTGATAATTCTATATTTATAAGTCGAGCTAGGGGATACAGGTCAATCTTTAATATTCCTTTTGACTCTCTTTCATTACCACCATACTCTGTAATTCGTTACGCCAACTTATCTTTATATCAGAAAGAAAATACTAATGATACTTTAAAATCTTTTTCTGTAAGAATGGATCCGCTTAAAGTTGAAATTGATACATCTTCTCAGGTTTTTGAATTAGATCCGTATGATTATCTAGGGCAGCATTATTCCTCTGCGACAACAGCAAGTGGAAAGCTTGAAATTTCTTTAAAATCATATTTTCAATCTATTTTAATGACAGATTCTATTAAAAACGTTGGTTTTAAACTTTATTCAAATATGAGCAATGATTTATTTGATAGTTTGTCTTTTGATTTAGATAATGTAAATAACCGCTTAGAGATTTTTTATGTCGCTCCTTAATAAATTGCTTAAGATATTATTTTTTGTCTCAATGTGTTTTTCTCAAGGGCCATCTAATGGTTATGGAATAGGTAGTCTTCAACAATGGTCCTCCGCCTCTGCTGGTGGGAGCAGTTCTCTTGGAATGACGCCCTCTTACAGAAATCATGTCTCTTTATCAAATCCAACGACATGGTCAAATTTAAAGTTTACTTCTTTGTCTATAGCTTACAATGGATTTGAGTCGACAATAAAAAATAACTCTATAAACGGCTATTCAAACTTGCAATCTGCGCAACTTATCATCCCTATAAAGCGAAAGCATGCTTTAGGTATTGAGCTTCATCCATATTCTTACCAAAAGGTCAATTTGCTTGACTCATTAAACTCTGAATCAATCGTTTTTGGAGACACAGTTTCCATGGCGAAAGAATATAAACAAGCTGGAGGTATAATGGCCTTTAACTTATCTGTAGCTTCATCAATACTTCCTAAGACGAGTATAGGTGTTACGTTTCAACTTCTTTTTGGTTCTTCTAGGCAGAGTAATAATTTAAATATTGATGAAATTCCATATACATTATCTTCTAGGTTAAATTTTTCGGGGATTAATGCTCTGTTGTTTGCAGAACATAAAATTAATGAATTGAGTTTATATTTTAAATCCAAGGTTTCTATTAAACCTCTAGAAGCTTTAAGTACTAAGCTTTATCCATATTTTGATGCAAATAAAAATGGGTATCATGATCTTGTTTACGATTATCTAAATCCGGGGTATGATTTCCCTGAACCCAATGATGTTCCTAATCCATTAACGAAGAGGCTAACTGATATTCATAGGCCATTTTCTTTGGGCATAGGAGTATCAAAAATATTTCTAGATAGGTTACAATTATCCTTAGAGTTTGAAAAAAATGAAGATAATTCTTCTTTTGAAAATGAAATGCCTAACAGTTTTAATAACAGAATAGTTAATAGTAACCATATTTCTTTGGGTGTAGCCTGGTTTTCAAATGAAAAATCATTTCAATTATTTGACAATTTTACTTTTCGTTCTGGTTTTTCTGTTAATGCTTACACTCTTGATGAGTTTAATAATGCTTCACTCCTTAGAGTAGACGGCCAAAATAATATTTCTGAGATTGGTTTCTCTTTTGGTTTTGGATATAAATTTAAAACAGTGGGAAATCAGATAGATTTTACTTATCATTCTAGTCTAAGGGATCATTCGAATATTTTTATTGGTGAAGAACTTTTTAGAGGATTTCAAGTAGGAATAAGTATTGCTGATATATGGTTTATAAAAAGGAGACAAAGGTAGTATGCAATTATTGACAAATCGAGTTTTATTTATAGGCCTCTTTTTATTTGTTTTTTCAATGTGTGTTCCTCCAAAGGATGGTTCAGATATGGATTTTGCAAAAGAAAAAGCTAGGTTAGATTCTCTAAGAGACGTCAGGTGCCCTCGCTTAATGAGTAGCGCTGCTGAATATTATCGCAATCGTGACTGGAAGCAAACCATTCGAATCTACAGTGAAATTACAGATTTAAGTTGCGACGAATGGAATGCTGTTTATGCTCCACCTGAAGAAATATATCAGTATTATTCATTTGCTTACACACAAATTGGCCGATTTGATAGTGCAGAATATGTTTTAGTAGATGGTCTACAAAAAATCCCGCAAAATGTTCAATTAAGAAAGCAATTAGCATACGCATACAAAAGGCAAGGTAAGGTAGATAAAGAAATTATTGAATATGAGCGTTTGGTAGATATTGCGCCGAATGATATTAGTATTCTAAATGACCTAGCAAAAATTTATAAAGATCAAGGTAACTACGATAATCAGATAATAGTACTCAGAAAGATACTTAAAGTCGATGATACAAATGATGTTGCTCAAAGTGAGCTTGCCATTGCTTATGAAAATAGTGGAAAAAATCCATTAGAAGTATATGAAAAACGTTATTCGGACAATCCTGACAATATAAGTTATGGCCTTGATTATTCTGATAGACTCATAAAGGCTGACAGAGCAGACGAAGCTATGGATATTCTTAAAAGAATTATTTCAAAAGAACCAACTAGTAAGCTCGCATATCAGAAATTAGGAAAAGTATCTTGGGAGTCCGATGAATTAGAGAATGCAGCATCTGCTTATGAATCATTATTTAAAATTGATCCTAGAGATGGTCGAGTTGCTATAACCATTTCAGATATTTACATTGATATTGAAAATTATGGAAAGGCTCTCCGTTGGGCTGATAAATCTATTAATTTAATTGATAATAGTGGAAATGGATTTGGTCAAAAAGGTAAAGTGTTCTACAAAGCCTGGGAGTCACTTAAAAACAACCCCTTAACTGTCGATGATAGAATTGTAGCAAAACTTGCTTATGATAATTTTACCAAAGCTAACAAAATGAATTACAGAGGCTTTAATCGATTGAAGTATCTAAAAGACAATGCGAAAGATTTGTTATACGGCAAAGCTCAATGGTTTATGGCTGAAGATAAAGTAAAAAGATCGGGCGTAATACGGACTACTACAGCTAGCTACGATTGGGTAACAGATAATCTTTCTCCAGAAAAAAATTGGAAAAAATAAATGTCTTATATCAAAGATAGCGACCCCGAATTATATGATATTATCCAAAGAGAAGAGGAAAGAGAGCATAATACACTTGAACTTATAGCCTCCGAGAATTTTACGAGCCCGGCAATTTTAGAAGCTGCTGGAGGCATTATGACTAATAAGTATGCTGAAGGTTATCCTGGCAAAAGGTATTATGGCGGTTGTGTCCATGTAGATGAGGCTGAAAACTTAGCTGTTGATAGGCTTAAAAGCCTTTTTAAAGTTGAATATGGCAATGTTCAACCTCATTCAGGCTCTCAAGCGAATATGGCTGTTTTTATGACCTTTCTTTCCGTAGGAGATACAGTTATGGGCCTTGACTTAGCACATGGGGGGCATCTAACTCATGGAAGCCCAGTTAATTTTTCAGGTCAGCTTTATAATTTTGTGAATTATCAGGTTGATAAAAATACTGGACGTGTAGATTTTGATAATGTAAGAGCGTTAGCTAGAGAGCATAAGCCTAAAATGATTATTTGCGGTGGTAGTGCTTATCCACGGTTTGTTGAATTTGAAATTTTTCATGAAATTGCAACTGAGATTGGTGCTTTTTTAATGGCAGACATTGCTCATCCTAGTGGTTTAATAGCTGCAGGCGTTCATCCTTCTCCAGTTCCATATTGCGATGTAATTACAAGTACTACTCATAAGACTTTAAGAGGCCCTAGGGGCGGAATTATCATGATGGGAAAAGATAAAGAGAACACCTGGGGGAAAATCGCTCCGAAATCTGGTAGAACAAAAATGATATCAGAACTACTTGATTCAGCCGTAATGCCGGGTATGCAAGGTGGTCCATTAATGCATATAATTTCTGCAAAAGCTATTGCTTTTGGTGAAGCGATTAAAGATGATTTCAAGGTTTATGCAAATAAAATTGTAGAAAATGCGAAGGTAATGGCTCAAGAGCTCATTGAAATGGACTACAATATTGTTTCTGGCGGTACTGATACACATATAGTATTAATTGATTTAACAAATAAAAGTATATCAGGTAAAGCTGCAGAAAAAGCGTTAGAAAAAGCAGGGATTACAGTTAATAAAAATATGGTGCCATTTGATCAACGTAGTCCTTTTATTACAAGTGGTATAAGGGTCGGTACGCCCGCAATTACTACAAGAAATATGGGTGCTCAAGAAATGAAAAAAGTAGCGCAATTGATTGATATGGTGATAAATAACCCCGATAGTGATGTTAACCTAAAAAAAGTAAAATCAAACGTTAAGGATCTTTGTGAATCATATCCGATCTACAAAGAAATTTCGCATTAAAGGATTATTTTACTTATTATTTATCTTATTTTTTAGTTCTTGCAGCCCTACGGTCTATGTCTTGGACAAAACTCCTAAAGTTGCTGGACATCTATACAAAAAAACCGCTCTTAATAAAGTTCAAAAAAAATTAAAAAAAGATCCTAATAATATTGATTACAAGATTGAGGGAGTTGAAACTTTAACTACCTATGCGTTCGGCTTTTTAATTGAACTATCTGATCGTTTAATGTTGGAAAATTATTCAAAAGCGAAAACTTTTGAATTGGAAGCTCATCAGTACTTTGAGAATGCTGTTTCTTACGGTGATTCTTCAATTAGTTATCTTTATAATAATTATTATAAGTGGTTGTGCGACGACACAAACTCAAGTACTGATAATATACCAAGCGTTGATATTGAAAATAGTGACTTGGAATTATTATACTGGACTGCTGCTGCCTATGGAGGTGCAATAAGCTCTAGTAGTGGAAATCCTGAGTGGATTATAAAACTGCCTAGAGTTGGGAAGTTATTATATTCTATAGTCGCTTTAGATCCCAATTGGAATAATGGTGCTGCGTTGGTTGCCTTAATAACATATTCAATGAACAACCCATTGATGACTTCAGAAGAAGCAGATTCTGTTTCAAAACATTTATTTGAATCTGCTGTAAAAGCATCTAATGGAAAGGATATGACTCCTTATATTACCTTTGCGGAATCAGTCTCAAAGACCAGGCAAAACAGAGATGAATTTGTCTATTTATTAAATGAAGCATTAAAAATAAACACAAAATCTGCCAAACAATTTCAACTGACAAATACAATAAATAAAAATAGAGCTGAGTGGCTCCTGGATAATATTGATGAATTTTTTTATTAAAAAAAGGTTACATGGTATGAATAAGGTTATAATATATATATCAATTTTGTTAATGTTCACTGAGTTCTCTTTTGCTAGAAAGACAATTATCAAGATGGCAACATTAGCGCCTGAAGGTACTCCCTGGTACTCACTGATTGCAAAAATGGGGGAGCGTTGGACAGAAGAAACGAATGGCAATGTGAGGTTGAGAATCTATCCCGGAGGCATTGTCGGCGATGAGCGTGATATGATAAGAAAAATGAAAATCGGTCAAATTCATGGTGCAGCTATTTCAGCTGAGGGCTTAACAGAAATAAACCCACAATATACTTATTGTTTTATTCCATTGCTTTTTCAAGAGTATGGAGATATAGACTATATAAGAAACGAAATCAAAGATGATTTAATAAGTGGTGCGGAAAAAAATGGGGTCAAAGTTTTGACCATGGTAGATGTTGGATGGGTGTATTGGTTTACTAAAAATCCTATTTTTACACCTGAAGATTTAAAATCTCAGAAAATTTGGACTTGGGCAGGTGATTATAAAACTGCAAAATTATATGATGAGGCTGGTTTTAATGCAGTGCCGCTTGCAGTCCCAGATGTACATTCTAGTCTACAAACGGGACTTGTAAACGCTATGCCATTTCCACCTTTATATGTTGCAGCAAATCAATATTTTGGTATTACACAAAACATGTTAAATATGAAATGGGGTATTCTAACAGCAGCTCTAGTGATAGATTTAAAAATGTGGAATAGGATAAAACCAAAATATCAAAAGGCTATGCTAAAAGTTTCTGAAGAGACTGGTATAGAATACCAGCTAAACAATCGAAAAGAAGAAGACGAGGCAGTTGAGGTTATGAAAGAATATGGGTTGAAAGTTAATAACTTAAACCAAGACCAAGTTGACGAATGGAACGAATTAGTTGAATCAATGTACCCACTAATTAGAGGTAATATAGTTCAGGAAGAAATTTTTGATAGAGTAATGGATTTAAAAAGTGGCATGCCTTCAATGAAAAAAAAATAAAAATCAATAGTGAAGATTACCAATAAAATAGAAAATTATATTGCTTGTACTATTTTTATCTTTTTGGTGGCCCTTCCATTCTCAGACTTACTCATTCGAGAAATAATCCGTCCTTTTTTTACTGAATTTTCAAAAATACCAGCCTCGCAAACTCTTGTTTCGCATTTAACATTATTAATTGGCTTTAGTGGCGCAATAATAGCATCTAGACAGAATAAATTATTATCTTTATCAAATAGCTCATTATTTGATGCTCAACAAAATGGTTTTTTTGTCCATATATCAAGATGGGTATCGATATTTATAACATTTTTATTAATTGTTGGCAGTGCGGATTTAGTTTTAGTCGAACTATCATTTCAAAATCCTGCGTTCGTTGCTCCTAACTTACCCCGATGGCTTTTTCAATCTGCGATACCAGCTGGGTTTTTTATTATTTTGATGCATTTATTACTCAAGATGAAAAGAAATATTTTTTCTTTTGGAGGACTTATAACAATGCTTTTTATAATTGTTTTTTTGACTTCTCAGGACTCGATTAGAGAAAATTCATTTATACTAATGTTAAGTTCTTTTTTGCTTCTTTTATCAATTATTAAAGGAGCTCCAATATTTATAGTTTTATCTGGGTTTGGTATTCTGTTTTTCTGGTACGACTATGTTCCAATATCTGCAGTGATTGCTGAATCATATCGGATAGTTGTGTCACCTCATTTAGCAACCATACCATTATTTACATTAGCCGGTTACTTTTTAGCTGAAAGTAAAGCTTCTGATAGGCTTATAAATGTTTTTAAAGCATCATTTGGATGGATGCCTGGTGGTACTCCGGTAATTGTACTTCTTATTTGTGGATTTTTCACGGCTCTTACTGGGGGATCTGGCGTTACTATTCTTGCTTTAGGTGGGCTTCTTTTTCCAATGCTATCAAAAGATGGTTATCGTAAAAACTTTTCTTTAGGATTAATTACTGCTTCTGGTTCAATCGGACTACTTTTTCCTCCTAGTTTGCCCCTTATTCTTTATGGCGTGACGGCTGGGATATCAATAAAAAGTATATTTTTAGCAGGTATAATGCCTGGAATATTTTTAATAATTATTTTATCTGTTTGGTCTTATTTATCTGGAGCGGTAAAAGGAAATAAGAAAGAAATATTTAATGCTAGAAATGCCTTAGAAAGTTGTTGGGCGACTAAATGGGAATTATTTATTCCACTAATAGTACTTTATGGCATTTTTGGTGGACATGCTAAACTTGTAGAAACTGCTGCCTTTACCGTCGTTTATGTATTTGTTGTTGAAACATTTATCTATAAAGATTTAAAGCTTCGAGAAATTCCATCAATTATAGTTTCATGTGCTACTTTGGTTGGTGGTGTATTAATCATTATTGGTTCAGCTATGGGGCTTACTAGTTATATGGTAGATGCGCAGATTCCAATGACTATACTAGCATTCATGAAAGATATAGTCCATTCAAAATACCTTTTCCTTATCCTCTTAAACATCTTTCTTTTAATAATAGGCTGTTTAATGGATATTTTCAGTGCAATTATTATTGTTGTTCCGCTTATTGCACCATTAGGTATACATTACGGTATAGATCCAATTCATTTAGCTATCATATTTATAGCAAACCTTGAGCTTGGGTACTTAACTCCTCCAGTTGGTATGAATTTGTTCTTATCAGCCTATAGATTTGAAGAAAAGATGCCGGTTATATATAAATCAACATTACCGTACTTTATCGTTCTTTTAATTGCTGTTCTTGTAATTACGTATTTTCCGCCTTTGACTCTTTGGCTCGTTAATCAGTAGAAAAAGGACGATAAACTTACCTTGACAGAACGTTGGTTGATTGAATATATTCACTGTCCAATAATCAGGAGTACTATTATTAAATAAACGCTATTTTTATCCTCATAAAATGAGGTCACATAATATTAAATTTACATTATCTAGGAGACTTCCAATGAAGCGTTTTATCACTGTACTATTTGTACTTCAAATTTTTATTAATATTTTACCAGCTCAGAGCGAAGCTGGAGCAATTTTTCTTTTAATTGCGCCTGGTGCTAGAGCTGGCGGAATGGGTGAAGCGCAGGTCGCCGTTGCTGATGATGCCTATGCTAGTTATTGGAATCCTGCAGGGCTTGGGTTTTTAAAAGGATCTGAAACAGCATTAATGCACGTTAACTGGCTTCCTGGGTTAGCAGATGATATGTATTATGAGTTTTTAGGCTTTAGAAAGCATTATGATAAACTTGGTACTCTTGGTGGACATGTTATTTTTTTAAATTTAGGGGAGCAAGTTAGAACGAGTGAAATAGGCGAAGAATTAGGTACTTTTACTAGTTATATGACTGCTTTTTCACTTTCATATGGAGCTTTAATATCTGAAAAAAAATCATTCGGTATTAATGCAAAAATTTCTTATCAACATCTTGTGGAGATAGGGGCAGGAAGTGAAAAAGGAAAAGGAACTTCGCTAGACTTTGGTTTTGACTTTGGCTATTTACACAAGGACTGGTTAATCGATGATTTAACTTTTGGTTTTAACTTGTCAAATATTGGACCAAAAGTATCTTTTATCGATCCCGACCAAGCTGATCCTCAGCCTACCAATCTAACCTTAGGGTTTAACTATGGTCTCGTTAAATCTGAATTTAACAAATTAAATATTGTCTATGATGTTGACAAACTTCTCGTTGCTTCTTATCCTGATATGGATTGGGATGATAACGGGTATATAGGTGGATATGATGAGGATGGTAATCAGAGCCCTGGGAATGATTACAATAAAGAAGGGCAAATAGAAATTGCTCATACAGATCCAATTTACTTAGCATTGTTTACTTCTTGGGTTGATGATTGGTTCCTCGGTGGGGATATTGATAAAGCAGTTTCAGGAGAATATGGTGATAAAGTAATTGGTGGTTGGAATTGGGATGAGTCAATGGATGTAAATGGTAATAATGAGCCGGACGCAAATGAGATGGTGCAAACCGGTAATATAAACCCAGGTGATGATGGTTGGGGTACATATAATGAATGGGGCCAGAAAGAAGTTGGTAATAGTGATGATCGAAGTTTATCGGATGAGTTAGATAAATTGGTCCATAATTTTGGATTAGAATACTGGTATGGCGAATATTTTGCTATAAGAACTGGTTATTACTATGATAAAACTGGAAAAATTAGTAACCCTACTTTTGGAATTGGCCTTCGATTTGCTGGTTACGGTTTTGATTTTGGATACACTTACGGAGAACCAGGACACCCATTAACGAATACTATGAGATTTTCACTTAATATGGAATATTAGTTTTTCTTGTGAAACTCAGTTTTTTTAAAAGTCTGATCATTCCGGTAGTCAGCTTAAACTTCTTTATTAATGCAGAAATTATTGGTGACCTTAAGGTTTGTGCTTTAATGGTAGAATTTCAAGTCGATTCCACAGAGAGCACAACGGGTGATGGTACATTTCTTCAATCAATAGAGGGTATAGATTGCGATTTATATCACATAGATGCTCCTCCTCATAACAATAGTTACTTTCATTCTCAACTTAAAGCGACAAACAACTATTTTAGATCTTCTTCATATGGAAAATTTGGTTTAGATATGGTTTCAAGTAGCATTATGCCTTTAAATAATTCTACCTATACGTTACCTAATGAAATGTCTTATTATTATCCATACAATCAAGACAGTTTAGCTGAAGTGAGATTAGTGGAACTTTATGAACAATCTTTACGCGTTGCTTATGCTATTGATGAAATAGATTTCTCTAACTATGATTTAGTTTTAGTATTCCATGCTGGTATAGGTCAAGACTTTTCATTACCATTTTTAGACCCAACGCCTGAAGATATTCCTTCTACTTTTATTGATTCTGAAATGATTGAATTAGCTACAGGTACCATTGGCATTGCCATTGGAAATACAGTCCTAAGTAAAGGTATAATTCTTCCTGAATCCCAAAACCATTTAAATTTTGATATTTCCAGCTCGATGTTTGCTGGCGAGCCAGATCCTTGTGATTATCAATTTGGTTTAAATGGAACACTCTCGCTAATGATTGGATTTGCTATAGGTCTTCCTCCATTGTGGGATATTGAAAATGGTAAGAGTAGAATTGGAGTTTTTGGATTGATGGACCAAGGTTCTAATAATGGCAGGGGTTTAATACCTTCTCCTCCAGATCCCTGGTCAAGAGTCTATGCAGGTTGGGAGACTCCTAACACTATATCATCAAGTTCTCAGGTATCATTGCCTAAGAGAAGCGAAAATAATTTAATCAAAGTTGATATAAACGAATTTGAATACTTTATGATTGAAAATCGTAACAATCATTTTAAACCAGGAATAAGCATAGATTCAATAAGATACAAAATGTATCAAGATACCAATAATTACCCCTCATTTATTAAAAGCTTAGTTGACTCTGTAGAAATTGAAAAAGATGAAAATGGTGTTCTTGTTAAACTCCCTAATTATGATTTAGGTCTTCCTGCATCAGGTTTACTTATTTGGCACATTGATGAAAGAATAATCAGTACAGGTATTAATTCATATGAGATTAATAAAGACCTAAACCGACTAGGTGTGGATTTAGAGGAATCTGATGGTGCTCAGGACATAGGATTTGATTCGTTTTTTATGTTTGATGACCCCTCAGCTGGTTATTTTGGAGATATGTGGTTTGCAGAAAACCAAGAATACTATAGGGCAAATCCTCAAAACGAGGGTCTTTTGCCGGTATTTAATTCACAAACCTATCCTAATACAAATTCAAATGATGGTTCAAATAGTTATTTCTCTTTTGAAAATATTAGTTCTGCTAAAGATACAATCTCTTTTAGTGTTTATAACTATTTAAAACCATATGGTTTTAGAGATACTAGTTCTTTTTACAGATTGGGGATTAGGCCAGAGGGCTTCGAAAATAATATTATAGTTGGAGGTATTGATTCAATCTGGTTTATATCAAATTTTGGTAATACTTCAAAAAAATATTTTCATAAAATAAATTCAAACGAGTTGACTATTGGATTTTCAAAAGTAAATGATGATTTCTATTTAGAGATTTTTGAATATAATGGCAATAGCACTTCAAAAATAAATTATAAGTTTTCTGATTCTTTTGAAAAACTAGAATTTTCTAGTTTGTTAAATTTTGATTCGTTGATATATCCTATTTATAGTGATGATTTTTCAAGTGTTTCTTATTTAAATAAAAAACAATGGGATTCGCATAAAAATAGTGTGTTTGATAAAAACTATTCATACGCGTTGGACAGGGATAATGGATATCTATTTAGTTATAGAGCTGATAACATAGAAAATTTGTTTATCGATGATATATCGACTGCTTCTTTAATTGGTATTGACATTTCATTAAATGCTAGGTTGAATGCTTTAGTCGTTGGTAATGGTGGTTCCATAACAGCATATGATAACAGTCTCCATGTAATGGCTGGGTTTCCTTTAAATAAAAAATCCTCTGGTAAAGTATTAGCAAAAGATATACTCGGTAATGATTATCCTGAAATCATTGTTAAATCTTTAGATTCGAGTAAAATTTTTATTTTTGATTACAAAGGAGTTCTTTTACAATCTATTTCTAGTTCAAAAAATGATGATATAATGTTTCTTCATACAATTAATCAAAAAAACCATCTTTTTACTAAATATAGTGTTTTTGTTTTTGATGAAGAAATTAATGATAGTGGTAATAGTTGGGCTAATTTAAATGGTGACATTAGAAACTCAAGAAAATTAGAATTAAACTATAGTCCTACATCTAATAGTAATGATTTGATTTTAAGAGCATATTGCTATCCAAATCCGATCAAGTATGTATCGAACTCTAAGATTAGAGTTGAAACATATGATGCTAAAAGTATTGCCTTAAAGGTTTATGATTCAAATGGGATATTTGTGGATGAATTTTCAAATTATATTCAATCTGAGGGAACTCAAATATCAGAATGGAACTTCGATATTACAAATCTCGAATCAGGTATCTATTTTGGTCACTTGGATGTCAAACCAATGGAGTCCAGTGGTACAAAAAATGCTCAAACATTAATTAAAATTGCAGTTATAAAATGATATTCATTCTATCTGTTATTTTTGCTTTTCAAGCTACTTTGAATGGCCAAGCGAAGTATAACCATCCAGAGCTAAATTGGTATACTTTTGAAACCGAAAATTTTAAAATACATTATCACGAAGAGACTGAGATTTCTGCAAGAGAGGCGGCTACTGTTGCTGAGGTGGTTTTCCCTAAAATAACTTCATTTTATGACTTTTCCCCTGAAAGTAAAACAGATATAATATTAAAAGATACTGATGACTACTCCAATGGAGCGGCTTATTACTATGATAATAAAATTGTTATTTGGGCGACTCCTTTAAACTTTGAGTTAAGAGGTAGTCATAGGTGGTTACAGAATGTCATTACCCATGAATTTGCTCATATTGTCTCACTGCAAAAATCAATGAAAATGGGTAATAAAATTCCCGGGGCTTATTTACAGTTTATGGGGTTTGAAAAAGAAAAAAGAAAAGATGTTTTGTACGGTTTCCCAAATAGGCTGGTGAGTTACCCTATTCCAGCAACAGTTGTTCCCCCTTGGCTAGCTGAGGGGTCTGCGCAGTATATGTATGATGGTGCTGATTGGGATCATTGGGACACTCACAGGGATATGATTTTGAGAGATAGAGCGCTTAACGATAAACTACTTTCATTTAATGAAATGAATACGTTTGGTAAAAAAGGTATTGGTAATGAATCAACTTATAATTCTGGGTTCGCTCTTTCTAGATATATAGCGTATAAATACGGTTCAAATGTTATTAAAGATGTGATGCAAGAACTGTCAAACCCTTTACAGTATTCAATAAATGATGCCTTTTATAATGTTATAGATGTTGATGGGGAAGTCATTTATAATGACTTCATCTTGACACTTAAAGAAAGATATGAAAAACTTTCAAGTCCCATTGACGTAAATAAGACAACACCAAATATTATTGCAGGTAAAGGTACAACAAATATGTTTCCGGTATGGGCTCCCGACACTAATGTTTTTGCATATCTAAGCAATAAGGGAAATGACTTTTTTGGGCAAACAGATCTATATATTTTAAATTTAGATGATAATAATGAAAAAAAGATTTCGGGATCTGTTTACTCTGCTCCAACATGGCATCCAGATGGATTGCATATTTATTATAGTAAAAAGCCTATGTTCCCAGATAAAAATGGGTCTAGATACTATGATATTTATGAATACAATCTATCTTCAGAAAAAGAAAAAAGACTTACGAATGGTGCAAGGTCTATTTCTCCCGTCTTTATTAAATCTGATAGTAGTATTGCATTTATTGCAACAAAAGATGGAGCGCAGGATATTTATATTTACGATTTGAAGAATAAAGAAATAATTCAGATTACTGATTTTAATAATAGGCCCATTATTAGTAGTCTGAATTTTAACAAATATGACAATAGTCTCTATTTCGATATATCAACACATCATTACAGGGATATAGGAAAAATTTCGTTGAATGATACAACGTTTAATATGGTGCTTAGTAATGATTTATGGGATGAGCGTAATATCACTTTTAGTAATAATGGTTCTGTTATATATGCTGATGATAAAAGTGGGATTTTTAATCTTTATCTAATCGATGAGAAAAATAAAAAACAAGGTTATGTGACAAACGTTCTTGGTGGTGCCTTTATGCCAAGTATGAACCAAAATGGAAGGTTAATATACTCGCTATATCACGATGGTGCGTATAAAATTGCATTGATCGATACACTGGCAATAATTGAGGATGATTTAGTTGGCTATGCAAACAACTATTATCAAAAAAATGCAAACCTAACTGCTCCTATTACTAAGCTTGATACATCAGAGGCTCACAAGTATGTAGATCAATTTCCAAACATGTTTTTAATGCCAAAATTAATGTATGAATATGGTACCGCTAAGCCAGGGTTTTATTTTTATTCAAGTGAGATTTTAGAGAGGTTAAGTTTATTTGGAGGTATGTCACTAAATAGTCGAATGGATGCAGACTTGTTCTTCATTTTTGAGTTTAATCGGTTTTACCCAACAGTCTTCTTTGAAACGTTTTACCTCACACGAAATACTTCAGATCGGACTAGATATCAAGACATTTATGAAATAGATAGTGATATTAAATTTAGAATGCTCCTTTTTCGCCCTGGAATAAAATTTCCTTTATATGGTAGCACTATCGAAATATTTAGTTCGTTTCAACGATACAGAGCATTTGTTAAAGAATCACTGCCTCTGGAGAATATCGAAGCAGGAGTAGCCTACGATTACTACAAGGGGATTTCATTGAATTTCGATTGGAAATTAAATGTAATTAAACCTCGACTTGACGGAAGTATAAATCCGTCAAATGGCTTTATTTTAGCTGCAAAACTAGATTTTGAAAAAAATAATTTTATTGATGGTCTTGATTTGTCAGATGCTGGCACATTGGTTGAAGATTTTAAAAATAATGATTTAACTCGTGTTCAGGGTGAATTAACCTATCATTATGAAATACCTTGGGTCGAGAGATTAACAACGAGTCTGCATTTGAGTGGTGGATATATGTCAAATGCAAAAGTTGATTCATTCTTTCATTTTTTTAATGGCGGTATGAGCGGTCTTAAAGGTTATCCTTTTTATGGTATTGAAGGAACAAAATCTGCTTTGATTGATTTAACTGTAAGGCTTCCCATTTTTCGTGAAGAGCATATAAAATTAGGTTGGTTTATTATGCAGAATAGTGTCTTGGGAGCAGTTTTTCAAATCGGTGATGCTTGGAGAGAAAAAAATGATCAAATGTGGAAAAAATCTATTGGTCTTCAATGGCGTATTAATGGTTTCTCATTTTATAATTATCCAACAGCAATTGAATTAGAAATTCATAGAGGCTTAACTAAATTTGAAAGAGTAATAAAAGGAGATTCATACTCTTATGGTAAAGAAAACAGAACATATTTTAAATTATTATTTGATTTTTAAATTAGCGTTATTGACAGTTTTAATAATGCCTATCGCTGGGCAAGATACTTCGAAAGTAATTGTTAAAAACGATTCTACTTTTTATCCAGGTAAGCCACTAATAATGTCCTTATTGATACCAGGATTAGGCCAGGTTTATAATAAGGAACCGCTCTGGAAACCAAGTCTTTTTATAGCGACTGAAATAGTCAGTATTACAAGCATATTTTACGCAAACAAAAAAGCAGATGAAATTAGACTTGATTACCAAAAGTTTGCGGATGAGAATTGGAATATTCAAAATTGGTGGAACTTTACTCAATCAGGACCTACAACAGTTGAAAACAACGGACTATATTTTACGGATAATAAATTAAAGGCAATGAGAGATTATGTAGGTACACATCATCTAACTGTTCACCTAAAGGGTGATCTCGTCAACTTATTTAATACGGAATTTTTAACATCAGATAGTCTTTCCCTCTTGTCTAGTTATCTTGATAGCGATGATGTTACAATGGTTAAAGATAGGCACTATTACGAAAATATTGGCAAGTATGATCAGTTCGTTGGAGGTTGGTCTGATGTCGCTACTGATTGGTATTGGGAAGAAAAAGATGTTGGTGATAGTACTGAGATCGTTATTAAAACACCTAATAAACAAAGTTATCTTGATGAGCGTTATAAATCAAATCAATGGTTATCTTTTGCTAAATTTAGTGTGAGCGCAATGATGTTTAATCATGTAATAAGCGGGTTAGAAGCTGTCTACGCTAACAGAATTAATAAAAACAATAAAACTCGAAAGGATTCTAAGGATATTAACCTTGATTTAGGCTTGTTATTTAATCCAAGTAACAAGACTGGTATAGGTGGTTTGTCCTTTAGACTTAATTTTTAAAATGAAATATCTTAGCTTTATATTAGTTATCTTTGTTGGTTGTTCATCTAGCTTACTCGATGAGTCAATTCCTCTAGCTGACCGCCTCAAAATCGGAATGGATTTATTAGATCAAGAAAAGTTTGTAAAAGCTCAGGGTGAGTTTAAATATGTTTTATCAAGGGGAACGGGGACTGACTACGGGGACGATGCTCAGTTTTTTCTAGCTGAATCTTATTTTTTGAATCAAGAATATATGTTGTCAATACAAGAATATGAAAATTTGACGAGAAAAATGGCCTTTAGCCCATATTTTGAAAAGTCTAGATTTAGAATATGTGAAGCATATAGGATTGAAAGTCCAAATTATTACAATGATCAATCTTATACTGAAAAAGCATTGGAAAGATATCGTGAGTTTCTAGATGATTTTCCTGAATCCGAGAATAGTCAGGTTGTAACAGAATCGATGAATGTATTAAGAAATAAACTAGCAAAAAAATTATATGAAACAGGGATTTTATATATGAAAATGGATGAGTTTGAGCCTGCAAGAATGTCTTTTAATGCCGTGATTGATCAATATTATGATACGGATATTATTGAAAAAGTTCATTTTGAGGTTATTAAGTCCTATGCAAAAGAAGGTAATTCTCTGAAAGCTGAAAAGCATTGGGTTGACAAGGGACAATCATACATATCAAATGAAGAAATTATTAATGAAATAACTGAACTCTTTTCTACTAAAGAATAATAATGAAAATTTGCATATTTGGTGGAACGTTTGACCCTCCTCACATTGGTCATTTGCTTATAGCTCAAACTGTTTGTGAGGTTGAAGACTTTGATAAAATTCTGTTTGTACCAGCATATTCGCCACCGCACAAAAATCAAATTACGGATATTGAACACAGGATAAATATGGTGAAAATTGCTATTCGTGATAATCCTAAATTTGAATACTCCGATGTTGATGTCATTAGAAAAGGTACTTCATATACTTTTGACACAATAGTAGATATAAAAAAACGAGTGAACGTCTCAAAAGATGAAATATATTATCTCATTGGTAGTGATAGCTTAATCGATTTTAAAAACTGGAAAAAACCAAGAAAAATCTTAAGGGAGGCAAAAGTTATTGTAGCTATTCGACCTGGATTTAGTCCAAGTGATATACCCCATTGGATTTTACAAGAAGTTCATTTTGCAAACATACCTCGGTTCGAGTTATCATCTTCTACGATAAGATCGCGGTGGATAAAGGACCTTACTATTCGTTATATGGTTACTTTGCCAATCTGGGATTATATAAATAAGAATAAATTATATAGCTTGAAGACTTAGGTCTATCCAGAAAAATCTAGATACCATCTTACAAGGTTTATTGAAACTAGTATAGTTCCTTGTAATCGGCTTATCTGCCAGTTTGTTCTCATCATAATTAATACCATTGCAACCATTACAATTAAAACTACAATGCTTGAGTGAATATCAGATTGAATATTAGTTGGATTTATAATACCTGCAAGTCCAAGCACTCCAAGTAAATTAAATAAATCGCTACCAATAAGGTTACCAATTGCCATTCCGTGCTTATTTTTGAATGCTGCTGTTAATGATGTAGCTAGCTCTGGAGCAGAGGTACCTGCAGCAACGATAGTTACAGCAATTACCCAATCTGAAACCCCAAAAGTGCTTGCAAGTGAGGAAGCGTGTTCAACCATTAAGTGGCCACCAAGGACAATAGAAATGAGCCCTGCAAAAAACCATAAATATGATTTTAAATCTGCAGACTCAGGGTGTGTTTCCTCCATTGGTTCTTTTTTAATAAATAAGAAAATAATATACCCTATTAATGCAAGAAAAAGAAAAGACCCTTCTGCTGCGGTTATCGCATCAGTTATATCCCAGCCATTGAAACCAAAGAATAAAACATAAATCAATATTGTAACAAACAGTAAGAATATGCCATCTCTATACAATAATTTCGGCGTAATGGTGATTGCACGCACCATCGCGGTGCCACCAAGAATAAATCCTAAATTAAAGATGTTAGAGCCAACAACATTGCCTATTGATATATCGGTTTGACCTGTTAATGCGGCTTTAATAGTTACTGCGAATTCTGGAGCAGATGTACCAAAAGCAACAACAGTTAATCCTATTACTAAATCAGAAATTTTTAATGAATGAGCTATCTCAGCAGCCGCTTCAACAAGCCAATCTGCTCCTTTCCATAACATTAGTATAGAAAAAATGACTAAAACTATGTCCAGTAATAAAATCAAGAATATACCTTTTTATTATTTTGTTAATGTTTGAATTGAAAATTTACACAATATTTGAATTATGTAGGTTCTTATTTAGTCTTTAAATATTATCTAATTATTAAAATCTTCACTACTTTTTCTATACGTAATATATAAGTAATTTAACGATATGATAGATTTTCAAAATGTTTCCTACACACACCTAAAGGGAAGAGGTGTAACTAATCTATCTTTTTCAATTGACGATGGAGAATTCGTATTCTTGATTGGGCCAACCGGCTCAGGAAAAACCACTCTAATGAGATTAATCTATTTTGATTTGCTTTGTGATTCAGGAAAAGTAAATGTGGGAAATTTTAATTCAGATAGAATTAAAAAAAATCAAATTCCTCTTGCAAGAAGAGATATTGGAATGGTATTTCAAGACTATCATCTTTTAAATGATCGTAATGTATTTCACAATGTGGCCCTTCCATTACATGTTATCGGTTGTGATGCTAGTGAAATTTCATACAGAGTAGAGGATGCATTAGAATTAGTGGGTTTTGAAGGTAAAAGGAGTCATTATCCACACGAGTTATCCGGCGGTGAAAAACAAAGAGTAACGCTTGCTCGAGCTATTGTAAAAGAACCTAAACTAATTTTAGCTGATGAGCCTACTGGGAACCTCGATCCTGTAGCCGCGTTTGAACTTGTGCAGCTACTAGAAACAATAAATAATGAAGGCACAACTATTTTAATGGCCTCACATAACTATAACCTTATTAAGGGTAGAGGTCGTCGTATAATAGAGCTAAAAGACGGTTTGATGCGAGGAAGCTGATGGACAAATTTTTATACTTAATTTCTGAAGGTTTAAAAAATGTCTGGCGACATAAAATGACTACATTCACAGCAGTATTCTCATTATTTCTTGCTCTGTATTTTGTTGGTCTTTTGGCAACAGCGGGTGAAAATACAAAATCAATTCTTCAATACCTCCGTTCGAAATATAAGATAGAAGTCTTTTTTAAGCAGAATATGGATTTAAAGAGCGCAAAGAAGGTTTCTGATTCGATTCTTGAAGTAAAAGGTGTTCGTTCATCTACTGTAATTAATAAAGAGGATGCAGTTAGGATTTTTAAGGACCAATTTGGGGAAGATATCATTGGTGTTTTAGGCTATAACCCCTTACCAATTAGTGCTGTTGTAAATCTTAAGCGGAATTCTGAGGAAATGTTGAAGGTCGCGCCTGTTGTATCTCAAATAAAAAAAATGAAAGGTGTTCAGGAGGTTCGATATCAGGGACATTTAATTAATAAAATTGAGAGGACCTATGCAAGGTTCATGCAATTATTTCCTGGTGTTGCAATATTATTTATATCTGTTGCCGTTTTAGTCATCTATAATACAGTAAAATTATCCATATTCTCTAGAAAAGAGCTTATTGATTCATTAAAATTGATTGGTGCAACCAAATTATTTATTCAAATGCCTTTTATTTTTGAAGGTCTTATTGATGGAATTTTAGCTACTCTAATTTCGATTCCGTTAATTATAGGTACTGTAAGTGGTGCTAATTATATGATAGATAATTTCACTAGTTGGAACATTGAGCTTACGGTTGCTCCAATGTTGTTTATATGGCTTACTTTACTATCTGGCATTATTTCTGTACTAGGTAGTTATAGGGCAGTGTCAGGAATAATGAAATAGGCTTTATTGACCTCATTTATTTCTAAAAAAACTATAAATAAAACAAATTATTGATTGGAGTCCATTTTGACAGAAAAGAAAACTGCTAAGACAAAAAAGCAGACTGTAAAAAAAAAGCAAGTAACGAAAAAATCTAAGCCAAAAGCAGATGGCTTAAAACTTGAGAATGAAATCAATGTTCTTAAAGACAAACATATTAGGTTGAAAGCTGAGTTTGAAAACTTTAGAAAAAGAAAAAATAAAGAAATTTCCTCCTTATTACAATATGATGGTGAAAGTATAATCAAAGAAGTTCTTCCTATTTTTGATGACTTGAATAGAATGGTTGATTCTGCAGAGAACTCAAATCTGAAAAATGAAAATTCATTAGTCGATGGGATTAATTTGCTCAAATCTAAAATCGATAAATTTCTTGAATTAAAAAATATTGAGCCTTTTGGAATAGTAGGAGAGAGTCTAGATCCGCAAATTCACGACGCCATGCTAACACAAAAAGATGATAAAAAAGAGGATGACGTAATTCTTAGTGTCTTTGAAAAGGGATATAAATATCATGATAAGGTCATTCGTCATGCAAAGGTAGTGGTGAATAAAAAATGAGAGATTTTTATGATGTTCTTGGCGTTTCCAAAAACGCATCTGCCGATGAAATAAAAAAATCTTATCGGAAACTTGCTTTGAAATTCCATCCAGATAAAAACCCTGGTGATGAACAAGCTGAGAAAAATTTTAAAGAGGCCGCAGAAGCATATAGCATATTAAGCAATAGCCAAAAAAGAGGACAATATGACCAATTTGGTCATGCTGGAGTAGGAATGGGTTCTCAGGGTGGCGGTGGCTTTGGAGGTGGGGGTGCCCATATGAACATGGATGATATTTTCTCACAATTCGGAGACATTTTTGGTGGTGGTAGTCCATTTGGTGATATATTTGGTGGCGGAAGACAAAGAGGTGGTAGGTCAAAGGGTGCAGATATAAGAATTAAACTATCTCTTGACTACGAAGAAATAAATAAAGGTGTTGAAAAAAAGATTAAAATAAAGCGATCTGTTTTAGCCGAAGGCGTTAAGTTTACAAATTGTGCCACATGTGGTGGACAAGGGCAAGTTACGCAGATAACTAATACGGTGCTTGGTAGAATGCAACAAACTGGTGTTTGCCCTAGATGTAGCGGCAGTGGAAAGACTATTGGACATAGGCCTAGTGGTGTTGCTCCTGACGGCATGATAAAAAAAGACAAGACAATTAATATAAAAGTACCAGCCGGTGTTGAATCTGGGAACTATATGACAGTAGAGAATCAGGGCAATGAGGACGTTAATGGTTCTCCAGGTGACTTGTTAGTTGTTTTCGAAGAAAAACCCCATGAATATTTTGTTCGAGATGGAGAAAATATTTTCATTGAACTTACGATCAATTACCCCGATGCTGTTTTTGGTAATAAAATTGATATTCCAACATTAGATGGTAAATCTGCTCTGAAAATCCCAGCAGGGATACAGTCTGGAAAGCTACTCAGAATGAGAGGTAAAGGTTTTCCTATGCTGAGAAGTTCTTCAAAGGGTGATCAAATTGTTAGGGTGGTAATAAACACTCCGAGTTCTTTTTCGAAGGGTAGTAAAAAAATAATTGAATCTCTGAAGACTGAATTAGACCCAATTAAAAACCCTTATTCCAAAATAGATATATAATCATAATATTTCTTTTATCATTATAAAGAAAATATTAACCATGATGCCTCTTGGTTTATTAATATTAAGCGCTATTGTAGTTTAATATTATTATAACTAATACAGAGAAATACGTTTACATGTCAAAATTAGATCAAAAAAAATTGTCAGATTTATTAGAACTTGTTACAGTTCTTGCATTTCTTTTTCTTATTTTTGTTATTTATGCACCAGTCTCAATCTGGTCAGAAGAACAAAAGTTTGAGAAAGAAAGTCGTTTTAATATGCAAAATATTTACGACATGGAGGCTTTTTATGAGCAATTGACTGGCTCTTACAATTCTAATTTTTATGAGACAATAAAAGTAGTCAACTCTGCTAGAGATTCACTTTCAGCTGACTCTCTGTACGTTGGCGAACAATCTCTTTATCTTTCGGGTAAAGAATATATTGTAGATATAAATGAGACTTTTGGTTTCAATTATGATACTACTTTTGGATTTTTGAGTTATCGTCGTGACACTATCCTTGATACCACTGTACAAATAGTAATGTTCTCACAAGAGTTAGGTAGAAACGATACGAGTTTTACTCAAAAAAAATTCTTAACTACTTACACACAAGATCCTAACTTTGTGGCTAAACTTAATGAAGAGCCATTGAAGCGAGTGGAACTGATTGAGTATTATAAAACTTTTGTGCCTGATTCAAATACGTTTGATTGCCCGCTTAGTGGTGATAATTATATTCTAGAAGTAGATAAAGAAAATAAAAAAGTAAAAGTTAGGAGTCCTATTACGAAAGAAAATGCTTACAAGGACCCAAGATTTCTTATTTTTTCTCTTAAATCCTCAGGTCATGGTGAAATCAATGATGGAAGCCGTAGCTGGGATTAGATAGCCTAGTATATTATGATAGGAATCGTTATTTCAGATAAGTCCCTCACTGCTGGTGTTTGGTCAGATGATGAAAATGGTGGGCTTACGCTTCATAACGTAAAACAAATAGATTATAATGACCCGATAGATAATCTAATTTTTAGTGAAGGTGATTTAAACTCAATTTTAGGTATAGCACTTAGAAGAACATCAGAGCTAATCCCTTTCAGTGGCCAAGATATAGCTGTTGCAATATCAGACGATTTTGTTTATCACGATTCAGTGGAGACTGAAATCGACTTAGCTAGAGAGGATTATTGGGATTATATAAAATGGATTGAAACCAATAAAAATAGGCCTGATAATCAAAATATGTCTATTTTCGGGCAAATTTATCTTCCAGATGAAGTAAATATTCACACAGTTGCGGTGTCGTCAACATTAATAAGGACGATTAAATTATCTATATCAGAACTTGGTGGAAATCCTTTTTGGATGGGACCGTTTAGCTCTGTAGTTATGGATGCTGGGCATGTATCAGACGCAGCTATAGTACATAAAAATAAAAACCAGTATAAGTTTTTAATGGTAAAAAACTGCAGGTTCGATCATGGAACCATCGCTTTTAGTTCCGGACAACCAAAGTTGATTTCATCAACAGAGGAAGAAGAATATACATTAGGTTCATTTAAACTCATTCCTTCTGATATTGATGACGTTCCTGTTTATAGCCCTGATAAATTAGGTCGACAAGCTTTAACGTGTTGGGAAAAATCTGATTTAAGGGTTATGACTCCTTTTGATGATATGAAACTCACTAGTACTATTTCTGGAACCACTGAGCATTATGAATCTAATGTACTTACAAGTTTAGCTATTGGGGCAAGCTCTAGACATTCATTCAATTTTTTTGAAGAAGAAAAGATATATGATTTTCTTTTTACGGAAATATTTTCTGAAGAAAAAGATATTGAAAAAGAAACATTTTCTGTACCTCAAGTTGAAATAACACCACAAAAAAAGAAGCGGAAATCTGAACCCATTTCTGGAGGCGAAATGGTTTGGCTTTTGTTTGCATTAATCGTCATAATGGGTCTGTTTTTTGCGATGAATTATGTAAAATTCCGTGAGAGTATAAACAAACCTCTTTTTGGCGAAAATGAAGAATATGTAATTAAAAAAATTGACCCGATTGATCTCAAAGAACGATCTAAGGGTATGGTTGATTATGATATTAATATGCATTTACAGTCTAGAGAAATTTCTAAGGTTGTTTCTAAATTATTTCAATCCACAGAACTAAAACTTTACAATAATCTTACAATTACAGGTACGTTTATTAGCTTAGAGTATATGAGCGGATTAAATCCCGATATCGAACATATTGTTGGGTTAGAGACCACCAGTTATTCTATGGAATCGGCAGGTTCAGATAGTACAATGTTTCTCTGGTATTATAGTTTTGATTTTCCAGAGTTGAATAAGTCAAATGACATTACAATTGGAATTGATAAAAGTGATTTTCTTACACAACTCGATTCAACGATTAATGATTATACAATTAGAGAATTTGATCAGTTTTATAAGACGAATAGAATTTATGAGCCAGTTTTAATTTGGGTTCGGGGTGACGAAGAGATCAGAAAAGCCACTGAAATTTTAGTAGAATCTGGACCAACAGTGCTTTTAAGAAAATTCGTTTTATTTAATGAGGTAGATAAACCTGACCCTAGAGCTGGATTTTATGTCTCATTTTTAAGTAATTAGTTTTTGTGAAAATATTAAGCGGCACCTATAAGGGTATTCGTATTGAGACAACGAAAAACGCTTCTTACAGACCAACTAAGTCTAGAGTTCGAAAAAGTATATTTGATATTCTTAGCCCTTTCCATTATGCAAATATTTTAGATCTATATTCTGGTTCTGGAATTTTAGGGTTTGAGTCAGCAAGTAGAGGTGCGACTTCAGTAACATTTGTTGAAAATAATTTTAAAAATATAAAATTACTTACACATAATAAAGTCAAATTTAATGACACTGACTTTTCAGTTATAAAAAACAATGTAGAAACATTCTTAAAAAAATCTGAGAAAAAATTTGATTTAATTTTTGCGGACCCCCCTTATGGAAAGGTCGACTATGAATGGTTGTTTAATAGCTGTAAAGAAAAAATATCTAAAAGTGGTAAATTGGTAGTGGAAATGAATAACAATAATTTTACATATAATAACTGCGTTGAAAAAATCTATGGTGAAACAAAGGTTATGTTCTATAATAAAATATGAAGCGTATTGTATACCCAGGAACATTTGACCCTATTCACAATGGGCACTTAGACATTGCTTTGAAAGCAGCGGAACTATTTGATGAGCTGATTTTAGTGGTGGCCGTAAATCAAGAAAAATCTCCATTATTCAGTGATTCTGAAAGAGTTGCATTAATTAAAGAAAGTCTCGCGGGTGTGAAAAATATCAAAGTAGACACTTTCAACGGCTTGATTGTCGATTTTGTACGATCTAATGATGCTGTTGCTATTATTAGAGGTTTAAGGCATGTGAGTGATTTTGAATTTGAATTTCAAATGGCAATGATGAACTTTAATTTAAATCCAAACATTAAGTCTATGTTTATGATGCCAGATGAAAAATATATTCATCTTAATTCAACGGTTATCAAGGATGTCGGTAGGTTAGGTGGGAATATATCTGATTACGTTCCTAAATGTGTAGAAGATGCATTATATGAGAAGTATAGTGTCTGATTATTATTAGATTCGCACTCTAAATATCCTTTAAAAAATTTAATTATGCCTACATACGACTATATTTGTAAAAAATGTGAAAAGATGGTTGAGTATTTCCAATCTATGTCTGATGCGCCAAAAAAAGAGTGTCCAGCTTGTAAGGAAGATAGCTTAAGAAGAGTCATCAGTGGTGGCACGGGTTTGATTTTTAAAGGTTCCGGTTACTATTTAACAGATTATAAAAATAAAAAAAATAAATCGCCTGAAAAAAAAGATACAGGCACGAAGAAAAAAGAAAAAACAAGTAAGAAAAAAATAGAAAGTTGATTATCAAATGACACAAAGTAAAAAAATTGAAATGACAGATCAGGGTTTATCTGTTCCTAATAATGTAAAAATCCCTTTTATCGAAGGTGATGGAATCGGTGTTGATATTTGGGCCGCTTCATCAAATGTTTTTAATAGCGCAGTAGAAAAAGCTTATGCTGGCGAAAAGTCGATTGAATGGGTGGAAGTATTAGCTGGGGAGAAAGCTTTTAATAATAATGGTGAGTGGCTTCCTCAAGAGACACTTGATACTATTTTAGATCATAAAATTGCTATCAAAGGTCCATTAACTACTCCTATTGGTGGAGGTATTCGCTCCCTCAATGTGGCATTAAGACAAAAATTAGATCTTTATGCATGTGTGCGTCCAGTGCGTTGGTTCTCCGGTGTTCCTTCACCGGTTAAAGAACCCGCAAAAGTTGACATGGTTATATTTAGAGAAAACACTGAAGACATTTATGCTGGAATTGAATGGATGCATGGATCTGAAGGCATTGAAAAAGTTAAGAAGTTTTTAATTGACGATCTTGGTGTTACAAACATTAGATTTCCAGATACTGTTAGTTTGGGTGTAAAGCCGGTTTCTAAAGAAGGTACTGAACGTTTAGTGAAAGCGGCAATCGATTATGCCTTAGAACAAAAAAGAGAATCAGTTACATTGGTCCATAAAGGCAATATAATGAAATTCACTGAAGGTGCATTCAGAGACTGGGGCTATCAACTTGCAAAAGAAAGTTACGGCTCACATGACTTAGATGGTGGCCCGTGGCAAGTAATTAAAAAAGACGGCCATGAATTAATTATAAAAGATGTTATCGCAGATGCATTTTTACAACAAATTTTATTAAGACCTTCAGAATATGATGTGATTGCGACATTGAATCTAAATGGTGACTACATTTCAGATGCTCTTGCTGCTATCGTAGGTGGTATTGGAATCGCTCCAGGTGCGAATATTAATTACACCAGTGGTCATGCTATATTTGAAGCGACTCATGGTACGGCACCAAAGTATGCTGGTCAAGACAAGGTAAACCCTAGCTCAGTAATTTTATCTGGAGTTATGATGCTCGAATACATGGGCTGGCAAGAAGCTGCTGACTTAATTGTTAAAGGTATTGAGGGAGCTATCGGTCATAAGAAAGTCACCTATGACTTCCACCGCTTAATGGAAGGCGCTGAAGAACTGAAATGTTCTGAGTTTGGACATGAAATCGTGTCCAACATGGGGTAATATATTTTCCATACAATTATCTATATGCAGCCTTGTAATTAATGTTTATAGATTACACTCAAATAGAGATTGCTGCTGGTAACGGTGGCGCTGGGGCCGTATCGTTTCGAAGAGAAAAGTTTATTCCTAAAGGCGGGCCAGATGGTGGTGATGGTGGAAGAGGAGGTCATGTTATTATTAAGGTTGACACAAACCTTCACACCCTACAAGACATAAGGTATCGAAGGCGATATAAGGCTGAGAATGGACATTCTGGAGGTGGTAGTAACAAAACCGGCAAGACTGGAAAAGATATTATCATCCTTGTTCCAGCTGGCTCAGTAATAAGGAAAAAAGATTCAAAAGAAACGATAGTAGATCTAACTATTAATGGCGAAGAGTATATTATATGTAACGGCGGGCAAGGTGGTAAAGGTAATGCTAGATTCAAAACAGCTACAAAACAAGCCCCCAGGCAATCTCAGTCTGGTATTAAAGGTGAGATAGGTCATTTTGATATAGAACTAAAAGTTCTAGCGGATGTTGGTCTTGTCGGACTACCTAACGCGGGTAAATCGACGTTATTAGCTAGCATATCCTCTGCGAGGCCCAAAGTAGCAGATTATCCCTTTACGACTTTAAAACCTAATTTAGGCATTGTTAAGTATGGCGATTACGATTCTTTTGTAATGGCGGATATACCTGGCTTAATTGAAGGAGCTAGCTTAGGAAAAGGTCTTGGTCATCAGTTTCTAAAACATATTGAACGAAATAGAATACATTTATTTTTAATTGATTGTTTAGAAGAGAAACCTTTAGATGTCTATAACACGCTGAAAAATGAACTAAAAACTTTTAATAAAGAACTAGCTAATAAGCCGCATTTAGTATGCAGAACAAAGTCAGACCTCAAGCAAGAACTGTCAGATCAATGGGATGAATTTGATGAAGAGTTTTTTGATATATCATCGGTTACGAAAGAAGGTATCAGTGAATTGATTTTTTCTTTAGCCGAGTTGTTAAATAAATAAAAAGTATAACATTATTATAATATAGTTAAATACTAATATTGCAGAACTTAAAAGATAAAACAATCATTAATAATCTTCGTTGGCTGTCTTGTATTTAAATATTAATTTCTATTGCTAATAATTATCTGGAGAGGTGGCCGAGCGGCTGAAGGCGCCCGCCTGCTAAGCGGGTATACGGTTTAACACCGTATCGAGGGTTCGAATCCCTCTCTC